>Ga0209281_1000238_pt1 | contig 112268 bp, 97 predicted proteins | sample MedtruBG_FD_187514 | JGI IMG/M metagenome (GOLD analysis project Ga0209281, IMG submission 187514) | Root nodule microbial communities of legume samples collected from California, USA - Medicago truncatula BG (SPAdes) (version 2) | ecosystem: Host-associated > Plants > Roots > Nodule | place...
CTTTCCCTTTCTTCTGTTGAAATTTTTTCAACATAAATTTACTTAAAAACACACTTCCCTTTTATTTTACAAACATAGGATGACAAACTATATGTAAATCATCAACAATTAACCATCAATCATCAATCATCAACCATCAACCATTAACAATCAACCATCAACAATCAACAATCAACCAAATTTATCTATTCAATTCTATAGCAGCCAAAATAAATGGTCCTGTTGCTTTAGGATCGTTGTCTTTTTTTCTTTCGTTTACGTAATATTCGTAAGATCCGTCACGGTATGGATTTCCTCCTAAACCAGCAACTTGGCAACAGTTTGTAAGTGTGATTCCGCCATCCTCGTCTACTTTTTTGATTAAAATAGTCGTTAATCCATCAAAAGCTTTATTGGCTGCTTTTTTAAATTTAGCTGGCAAATAGCCTTTGTTTGCTCCTTTTGCAAAAGCATAAGAAAACATTGCAGATCCAGAAGCTTCTAAATAATTGTCTTTTTCACCAGCTTTATCTGTAACTTGATACCACAATCCAGATGATTTATCTTGGAATTTTAGTAAAGCTTCAGAAGCATTATTCAAATATTTAATCAAGTCTTTTCTTTTCGGATGCTCTTTTGGCATGTACTCTAAAACATCCACCAAAGCCATTACGTACCAGCCTAAAGATCTCGACCAGAAGTTTGGAGAGTTTCCTGTTTCTTTATTAGCCCAAGGCATTTGTTTGCTTTCGTCCCAACCATGGTATAACAATCCGGTTTTTGGATCTGTGGCTTTCAATTGAATTATTTCGAATTGTTTTGCGATATCATCAAAGCTTTTTCCGTTTTCGAATTTAGCTGTATATTCTGCGTAGAAAGGCTCTCCCATGTATAAACCGTCTAGCCACATTTGATTTGGATAGATTTGTTTGTGCCAAAATCCGCCGCTTTGAGTTCTTGGCTGTTCTGAAAGCTGTTTTCTAATTAATTGTAATGCTTTTAAATATTTTTCGTCTTTTGAAGTTTCATAAACATCAAAAAGCAAACGTCCTGGCAATACTAAATCAATATTGTATTTATCAAATTCGTAAGTATTAATGCTTCCGTCAGCCTGAACCAAATTATCAACATAACCTCTTATGTAAGCTTTGTATCTTGGATCCGGATTTTTTTTGTACAATTCTTCGATTGAATGCAACACTAAAGCGTGAACATAATCCCACTTTGGTTTTTTAGCATCGTCGATCATATAGGCTTCAGGATGGCGTTTCATCAATGTCAAGGCCATTTTATCAGACCATTTCGCATTTTTTCCAATTACGATGTCTTTTTTTGCAGGTTCCTGAGATGTTACTTTACAACTTGTTACGGTCATAATGCAGACCATCAAAATCGACATAAAACAACTTTGCTTTCTACTCTTTTTCATTTCAAAATATATTTAAATTCTACTATTTTTCTAATTCGATTGCACTTAATAAAAATGCTCCTAATCCTATCGCTCCGTTTTCTTTTGTTTTAGAGCCAAGATAATAATTGTTTGTCCCGTCTCGGAATGGTTTTCCGCCCAAACCTACATTTGATGAAACATTTAAAACATTCACTTCTCCTTTTTTATCTACTTTGACAAATTCTTTTACAAAATTGTCAAATGATTTTTTAGCAGTGGTTTTGTAGCTTGACGCTAAATAGCCTTTATTGGCTCCTTTCGCAAAAGCATAAATAATCATTCCAGAAGCTGATGGTTCTACGTAATTTCCGTACAATTCTGGTTTATCGGCAACTTGATACCAAAGTCCATTTTCGCTTTTAAATTGATTTACATTTTTCGCAATCTCATTCAAATACCCCACCAAAACTTTATATTTTGGATGCGATTTCGGAAAATAATCTAAAGTTTCAACCAAAGCAACCATGTACCAGCCAATTCCTCTTCCCCAGATTGTTGGCGAAGTTCCTGTTTGTTTATCTGCCCACGCGATTTCTTTACTTTCGTCCCAAGCGTGGTAAACCAAACCTGTTTTTTTATCTACAATATGATTGTGTACCAATTCAAATTGTTTCGCAATATCATCGAGACTTTTCCCTTTTTCGTATTTAACAGTAAACTGTGCGTAAAAAGGTTCGGCCATATACAAACCGTCAATCCACATTTGATTTGGATAAATCTGCTTATGCCAAAATCCGCCGCTCGGTGTTCTCGGCTGACTTTCTAACTGATTTCGCAATTGCCCGATAATCTTCTGATAGCGAGAATCTTTTGTAATATCATATAAATTAAACAGCAGTTTTCCCGGATTCAAACAATCGATATTGTATTCTTTAATATCATATTTTTTGATATTTCCAGTGCTGTCAATCATTCCATCAACATATTCTTTGATATAGTTCAGGTATTTTTTATTGTTTGTTTTTTGATATAATTTTTCAAAACCAGACAATACAAAACCCATTTTATAATCCCATTTTGGTTTGTCGTTTCCGTCAAGCTGCCACGCATTTGGGTATTTATTTAAAATAGAAAGCGCTGTTCGTTCTGACCATTTTAAGTCATACGGAATTGCATTTTCAGGATTATTTTGCCCTATTCCTAAAACATTAAAAAACAGAAATAATAGTATGGCTATTTTTTTATACTTCATATTATTTTTTTTTCGCCACAGATTAAATGGATTATTTAGGATTATTTTTTGCTAACTTTTAAAAAAATGCAGATGCATCGCACCTATTGTCAAATGTTTTTCCGCAGATTCTGGACATTGAGCAGATTTTTTAAAAATCATTTTAATCTTCTAATCTGTGGCAAAAAACAATTTACATTTTGCCTTTTTTATTCAGTACTTCTAATTGTTTATCTAAATATTTAGCAAATTCTTCTTTGGTTTTGATTCCGTTTACTTCCTGTTCCCAAGCTCCTAAAAGGTAAAAAGTTACTGCCTTTGTAGTTGGTTTGAAAACTAAAAGATAATCTAAATCTGTATCTGCGACATTTTCAATCGTGTTTACTTCATAAAAAAGTGCCATTCCTAACTTATCTGGAACCAAAGATTGTTCTCCGTAAGTCGCCAAATAAGCCCATTTTTTATTTTTGCTTTCTTTTTTAAGCAATTCACCCGTTTTTGTCTTTACAATTCCAGTACAAATTCCTTGTATGGCTTGAGAAGCTTTAATGGTATGCTGCGTATACAATTGATCTGGTTTGATTGTCAATTCTGAAGTAAAATCAATTTTGTCTGAAGCCGTTTTCCATCCGTAGTAATTTACTTTTACTGTAGATTCTTTCGATTTATTGTCCACCGTAGCAATTGTTGAATCTACTTCACGGAAGTGTAATTTTTCATTGTTTAAATAACGATCGATCGAACCAATTCCGATTCCTTTTCCGGCTTTTAAAATATCAGCTCCCCAATCGCTCATGTTGTGGTACGAATCAAATCCATCCTGACCTACAAGCGGTAAAATATTTTCGGATGTCTTTTTTCCGAAGATATCAATAGCATTTCTCCAGTCTAAGTATAAACGGTATCCAATTCTGTTGTTCTCCCATCCTGGCCCTTCGTAACGAATGTCAAAAGAGTGGTCTGTATGTTCTGGAGCCAGTTTTAATCGGTCCACATTTTTAAAAACAGTTCCGCCTTTATACTTTCTTCCTTCCCATTTTCCGTCTGTTTTTGCAGAAATTTCGGCGTATGTTTTGTTTGTTTTAATATCGTATTTCTGCGCGTTTACGGCAGTTAAACCCGCGAAAAATAAAATTGCTGTGGTGATTTTTGCTTTCATTGTATTCTAAATTATTTAAAAATTTTATCTAAAAATCGTACGCTGTACGAGATTGTCTGTGTAAACCAAGGGTCGTAAAACCAAAAGGAATGCGGCGAATCTAGAATCGTCTGCACTTCATTATAGATTTTATATTTGTTTAAAATCTGAATCATATCGTCTCTCCCTGCATGAAATCTCGGAATGCTGCTGCAGATGAACAACACAGGTGGTGTGTTTTTGTCGGTATGGCTTAACGCCGAAGCATTTTTCCAGTTTTCTGGTGTTTCATCTGATTTTCCTCCTAACCAAAATGCTGCTACTTCTCCTTCTGTCGATTCTGGATGTTTAAATGCTAAAACTCCGTCTATGTCTAGAATAGCGTGAACTTTTGATGAAGAACGGCTTTTAAAATCTTTATCTTCAAAAAGCGGACTATTATTTGTTGTACCAATCAAAGCTGCCATTTGCCCTCCCGCTGAACAGCCTAAAACCGCAATTTTGTTTGGATCTACATTAAATTTTGCCGCATTATCTTTGATAAATTTTATTGCATTCTTAACATCAATAACTCCTTCTGGATATTTTGCTTCTAATGATAATCTGTATTCGATTGAAAAACAAGAATAGCCTTTTGCCGCAATTTCTTTTCCTATAAACTGCATTTGGCTTTTATTTCCTGATCTCCAACCTCCGCCGTGGATCATAATTACTGCCGGATTTTTTTTCTTTTTTGTATTGACGAAAGCATCAAAATGTAAATCTCTGCCTTTGTCTTTACTGTAAACCAAATCAAATGTTTCTTTTACATCTGGATTGGTCTTTATTTCTGGAATCGTAATAAATGGATGTTTCTTAATTAACTTAGTGTAAGTGCTTTTTATGGTATACGACGTATCTATCTTGTATTGCTGGCTTTGCATTACAATGACATTAAAAAATAACACTAAGATTAATTTAAATTTTCGCATTTTAAATCTTTACTTTTTTAGTTAAGAAAGGAGTTCGACATATAGTCAAACTCCTTTTTAACTACTTCAAAAAACATAGTTCTCAAAAAACTAACAAATTACTAATAACCAGGATTTTGAGGAAAATCTTTGTTTTGGTTCAAATCCAAAACTGTTTGTGGAATTGGTCTTAAAATTTTAAGTTTCCCATCAACACCCACAAAATTTGCTTCTTTAATTTTATAATTATGAGCTGAAGCTCTAGCTACTAATGTTCCTGTACGTTTTAGGTCGAACCAGCGTTTGTATTCTCCCAAAAGCTCTCTTCCTCTTTCGTCTAAGATATAGTCGATATTAAATTGTGCTAAAGTCGCGTTAGCAACACCTGCTCTTCTTCTTACTTCGTTTAAACGGTCTAATCCTGTTCCTGGGTTTCCTGCTTTTAAATAGGCTTCAGCAGCAATTAAATATGTTTCACCAAGTCTAGAAACGATGATATCTCTTGTACTTACAGGGCCTGTACTTGATGGAGTGGTTGGATCTGGATCATCAAATTTCTTAACTGGAATTGTATAACAGTCTAAGTTTTTAATTAGCGTATGAGCCGCAGAATATTCTCCCCATGGATGGTAAACAAATGTCGAAGCTAATCTAGAAGCATTTGTTGTCATATAAGCAGCTTTGTCTGCAGGAGTAAACCATTTTGGCTCGTAAAAATGTCTCACTTTTAACGAAGCTGGATTTGAACTTCTGTAGTACGGATAATACAAAATAGTTTTAGTAACTCCGTTTGTTGTTTCAGGTCCTTCTAAGATTTCAGTCATAAAAGTCGCATTCCATCTTGCATCACCTTTTTCATATAAACCTAAAGCGTAATCAGTTGGACATAAATTGTAACTTCTTAGTGGCGCTCCTGTTTCTGCACCTCCTAAATAAGAACTGAAATAGTAAAACTGATTGTTTCCTAATTTTGTCGGATCTGTACTTGTTGAAGCTTTGTCATACTGAACAGAGAAAATGGTTTCTGCATTTAAATCATTTCCAGGTTTAAATAATTGATCGAATGCGATTGCTAAAGTTTGTCCTGCAATTGCTGCATCAGCGTAAGTGGCAGCTTTTGAAAAATCATCCGCTTTACCAAAAGTTTCATATCCTCTTGTTAAATAAACTTTTGCTAATAAATCGTTTACCGCTCTTTTATTTACTTTTCCAGTTGTTGCGTATGCTCCCGTACCAACATTCGCTAAAGCAAAATCCAAATCTGCGATAATTTGTGTGTATACTTCTTCAGCGCTGTTTCTGGTAAAAGATAAAACTGGCGTTGTAATATTGTCTAAAACAATTGGAACACCGCCATAAGTCTGCACTAATAAGAAATAAGCATTTGCTCTTAAAAAACGTGCTTCACCCACCAGTGTGTTTATGTTTGGTGTCTGTTCTGTAACTGTAGAATAATAAACGGTTTTGTTTACTGCTTGAATCTGCTGGTAACAAGAATTGTACAGATCTTCGACATTTGTTGAAGACGGAATTAAAAGTGTGTATTGGCTTAATCCTGCCGGTTCTGGAGTTCTTCCTTCGGCGTACATATCTGTTCCTGCTTCAAAAAGCCACGGATTTCCTCCGTAAATTCCTTTTAACCAAGCGTAATTTGTATTTACCAATAACTGAAACCCTGTCGCTGTTTTGTATGTTGCGTCTGCCGGTACATAAGAACGGCTATCTTCTTCAATATAATCACTGCAAGAACTTACAGAAGCAGCAATTATTCCTAGCATTACTATTATTTTTTTCATTTGAATATCTTTATTAAAATTTAACACTTAATCCCAATTGTGTAGTTACTGCAGCTGGACGATTTACTCCGAAAGGCGAACCTGCCCATTCTGGATCGTAACCATCAAAATCTGTAAACACAAATGGATCTAGAACGTTTACATAAATTCTGAAATTAGAAATTTTTAGTTTTTTCAATAATTCAGAATCTAAAGTATAACCTAAAGATATATTTTTGATTTTCACATAAGAAACATCTCTGTAGTAACCAAATAAAGAAGTCCAATACGCACCTGCACCTGTTGCAACAGGTCCTGGTCTTGGGTTTGTAGTATTAGCATTTGCCTCGATTCCTGCGCCATTAGTTGGAATAAAGTAGTCCATTGCTAATTTCTGACGTCCTCTGTCACTTACATCGGCAAAGTTTTGGTGGAAAGTACTTAAAACTGTTTGTCCTTGGCTTGTTAAAACTGAGAAATTAAAATCAAATTGTCCAACAGTAAGTTTTGAGTACAAACTTCCTTGCCACTCTGGATTTGGATTTCCGATAACAGTTCTGTCGTCTTGATTGAACTTGCCATCACCATTTAAATCTTTTGGTCTTGCCTGTCCAGGAGCCATTCCGTAAGATGTTGCCTGAGCTGCTTCACTTTCTTGCCAAACTCCATCATAAACATAATTGTAGTTCGGGTTTAATGGTGCTCCAAGAATTAATTTATTACCAATGTCACTTACTTTATCCTGATTGTAAATTGACTCTAATTTGTTTACGTTTTTAGTAAAAGTAAAAGTCGTTTCCCAAGTTACCTTTCCTGATCTAATATTTTTTGTAGTCAACAAAGCCTCGATACCTTTATTACTTACAGATCCAACGTTTGCAAATGTATTTTTCCATCCTGATTCTGATGGCAACTGCTGTTTGTAAATCAAATCTTCTGATAATCTGTCGTAAATATCTACAGTACCTGTAATTCTATTGTTTAAGAATCCGAAGTCAACCCCAAGATTATATTCTCTTGTTTTCTCCCAAGTTAAATTTGGATTAGCCAAATTCTCTGACTGCCATCCTGGAACTACGTTGGGACCCGCAGCGTAAAATGTCTGCTGGTTTAATAGTGCTTGAGAAGTGTAAGGCGCTACGTTGTCGTTTCCTGTGTAACCAATACTTGCACGTAATTTTAAATCAGAAACAACTTTACTGCCCTCTAAAAATGATTCTTTGCTTAATTTCCATCCTAAAGCTAATGAAGGAAAACTTTGCCATTTGTTACCTTCAGATAAAACAGATGAACCATCCCATCTTGTAGAAGCTGTAACCAAATATTTATCTTTAAATGCATAGTTTAAACGTATTGCATACGAGTTCAAAGTGTTTTTCGCGTAAGCAGATTTAACTACATAACTTGTTTGCGCTCCAGAACCCATATTATCTGTTCCAACATCAAAAGGCTGATTATTAGAATATAAATAGGAACTTTCATCCACATTAGAATACAAACTTTGCAATAATAATGCGCTCACATCATGAACTTCGTTGAAAGTATGTTTTAAATCAATTTGATTATCCCAAGTATAATTGAAGTTGTTTATATTTTCTAAAGTTGCGGAGTTTTTTCCGTTTAATGTTACTCCAGCATTTGTTTGTGCTTTATAAGATTCTGAATTTTGCGTATCCATAATTCCTGCCGCAAATGTTGTTTTGAACGAAAGCCATTTTAACGGCTGGTACTGGAAATACAAATTTCCAACTGTCTGCCATGTTTTTTCTGTTTGAGAAGAATTAGCAATTTCCATTAAAGGATTGACTGTAGAAGTTTTATTGATCGCCCAATCATTATTAGGATAAGTTAATTTTCCTGGCAAGAAAAATAAAGTACCAACTCTCTCATTTCCTTGTGCATCAATTGCCCATGGAGACATCAGCGGACTTAATCTGAAAGCATCTTGCATGGCCAGATCACTACCTAATTGATTGTCTAATCTTGCAATTGTAACATTTACTCCTGTAGAAAATTTGTCGTTTATTTTATGATTCAATCCTAATTTGAAAGAATATTTATCTGTTGCATCATTTTCGATAAGTCCGCGATCGCTCTGGATACCAAAACCTAAGTTATAACTTAAACCAGAATCTCCACGTCCTGAAATATTTAAATAATTATTCTCGGTCATTCCTGATTGAAGCACTGCATCGTACCAGTCAAAATTGTAACCGCTATTAGCACGAGAAACCAATAATGGACTCTGATTTCCTGACAAAGCAGCCAATTGAGCTGGAGTTTGAGTTGCTGGCGTTGCACTCATGTAGGCAACTTGGTGAAATTTCCACCACTCTGCACCCGTCATCATTTTTGGCAATCTAGTTGCGATTTTATTTCCGTAAGAAGTGTCAAAAGTCACGCTGATACCTGCTTTTGCGCTAGTACCGCTTTTTGTTGTTACGATAATAACCCCGTTTGATCCTCTCGAACCGTAGATTGCAGCAGATGAAGCGTCTTTTAAAACGTCCATTCTAGCAATGTCCTGCGGATTTAAGAAATCAATTCCATCCATTGGCACACCATCTACAACGTATAAAGGCGAAGAACCTACAACACTCGGATTACTAGAATCTGCAATCAGAGAGTTATTCCCTCTAATTACCACTTTAAATCCGTCTCCCGCACGACCTGACGAAGATGAAATCTGAACCCCAGGCGTACTACCTTGAATAGCTTCTAGAGGATTGATTGTATTTCTTTCTGTAATTGTAGCCGCACTGATCGTACTAACAGACCCCGTAAGATCGGTCTTTTTTACAGAACCGTATCCTACAACAACAACTTCATTTAATGAATTTGATTGTTCAGCAAGGCTTACATTGATTTTTGTTTTTCCAGCTACGCTTACTTCTTGTGACTGAAATCCTAAATAGCTTATAACTAAAACAGCTTTATTATTTGATACATTAATTTTAAAACTTCCTTCAAAATCTGTTGAAGTTCCGTTTTTAGTTCCCTTTTCATTAATGTTTACCCCTGGCAGTGACATACCAGTCGCGTCGGTAATCTTCCCTTCAATTGTGGTTGTCTGCGCATTTATAGAACTGCACAGCAAAAGATTTAGGAAAAAGAAAAATACAAAGCCGTATTTATCTTTTTTCTCAGATAATTGTTTAATACTCATGTGGTTTAAAGTTTGGTTAATTGATAGTGTTTAATTGTTAATAGATTCTACTTTTTTCTCATTGATATAGGTATTAATAAAATTTATGTTTTTTACGTTTTTTAATTTATAGACAGAATCTACCTTCTGGATTTTTACATTTTTCAACGTAATATTTTCCACCGGAGATTCTTTGTAACCTTCTGCCCAAACGCTGTATTTTCCACCGTTTTTAACAGTTACATTCTCTAAGCTTACATTTCTGATTGTCGGAATAAAATTTCCTGTCTGAGATCCGTAGACATTGTAAAACATGTTTAATTTTAAAACACATTCTTTCACCGTTCCCACTTCGAGATTTCGTACGTAGATATCTTCAATCACTCCGCCTCTTCTTGAATTGGTTTTGATACGAATGGCACGATCCAAATTTGGACTATCCATGACGCAATTCTCAACAAAAACATTATTTACTCCTGCCGAAATTTCGCTTCCAATTACAACTCCGCCGTGACCATCGATCATTTTGCAGTTTTGTACAATTATATTTTTACTTGGTATTGCCACTCTTCTTCCGTCACCGTCGCGACCAGCTTTGATCGCAATGCAGTCATCTCCTGTATTAAAAGTGCAGTTTTTAATTAGGATGTTTTGAGAATATTCAGGATCGCAGCCATCATTATTCGGGCCATGGCTGTTAACCGTTACGCCGTCAATAATCATATTGTTTGTTTTTATCGGATGTAAAATCCAAAAAGGCGAATTAATGATTGTTACATCTTTTACTAAAGCCGTATTGCATTCAAAAAACTCAATAAAGTTGGGTCTTAAATAACGTCCCTCACCAAAAACTCTTTCAGCAGCCGGAACTCCTTTTTCGGCCATATCAACTAAAACTTCACGATTTGTTGGATCATTTTGAGATGGAATGCCTTTTTTCCAGCCGTAATCTTTTCCGCCAGACCAAATCCACCAATTGGTGCTATCTGCCTGACCGTTTAAAGTTCCTTTTCCTGTAACTGCTATATTGTTTTTGTTTTTCGCATATATAAGAGGAGAATAATTCATGACTTCCGTTCCTTCCCAAGAAGTATGAACGATTGGATAATCTTTAGGATTTAAACTAAAAAGAATTTCAGCATGATCCTCTAAATGCAAATTGACATTACTTTCTAAATGAATTGCTCCAGTCAGATATTTTCCGTTTGGCACCAAAACTCGGCCGCCACCATTTTTTGCACACTCTTGTATTGCTTTCTGAAAAGCCAAAGTATTTAATGTTTCACCGTCAGCTACGGCTCCAAAATCGTTTATGTTATATACTTTATTTAAAAAATGTGTTTGAGGAATACTTTTTACAACCAAATCCATTCTTTGCCAAGGATTTTCTACAGAACTTGAAGAAGTGTGTTTTGAGCACGATAACATTAACAGCCCAAAAGCAGCTAAAAAAAGAATCTTTTTAAATGTGACTATCTTATTTGTAATCATTTGCACAGATTTTCTTGTTTAAAGGCTAAAAACCTCAGGAATTATGTAATCGATTACACGAAAGTAGAAAAAATGTTCTACGAGACCAAATTAATTTAGAAAAAAATTATATATTTAATTTTTATTACAAAAATTAATTACATTTAATGCAAAAAATTAGATAATTTATTATCATTGTAGAATCTAAAACGTTTGAGTTTTTAGAATTGGTAATCGATAACAATTTTTATTACATAATGAAAAAAAATGTACTTTTGTCTAAAAATAATCCGAAAACTTTTTTTGAATGAGTGAAAAAGTAACTATTTACGATATTGCCGAAAAATTAAACATCACAGCCGCAACGGTTTCCAGAGCGCTAAACAATAATCCTAAAATAAAGGAAGCGACGCGTGAGTTGGTTATCAAAACTGCTGCAGCGATGAACTACAAACAAAATAAATTGGCACTAGCTTTAAAAAGCGGTCGTAGTAATAATATCGGAGTTATTGTTCCGCGTATTGACAGCAATTTTTTCGCCTCAGTCATTCGAGGAATCGAAGAAGAACTTTATCCTCACGGTTATCAGGTTATTATTTGTCAGACGCATGAAAGCATTAAAAGGGAAAATGAAAACCTTCACACGTTAGTAGACGCGCAAGTAGACGGAATTATGATGTCGGTTACGGGTATCTCTGATGAAAATGATAGCGCTTTCAGAAATGTTCTAGAAAAAAATGTACCATTAATATTTTTCGATAGAAGCAAACATATTGATGGTGTAAGTTCGGTAACTATTAATGACTTTAAAGGCGGTTATTTAGCAACTAAACATTTAATTGATGAAGGCTGCCGACATATTGCGCATCTTTCTGGAGATCAGTCTTTGGATATCTTCAAAAACAGGTTTTTAGGTTACAAACAAGCTTTATTAGACAACGGACTTGAATTTAAAGAAGAGTATGTAATTTATGTAAAAAGTAGTGTTGAAGCAGGAAAAGAAGCTGCAGCCGCATTACTAGCTTTAGAAACTCCACCAGACGCTATATTTTCGTCAAGTGACTTCGCCGCTCTAGGCGCAATTCAGGAACTTCAAAATAGAAATATAAGTATTCCAAACGAGTTTTGTGTAGCAGGTTTCAGTAACGAGCCTTTTACGAAATTCATGGAATTATCTATAACTTCTGTAGACCAGTCCCCTTTAGAAATGGGAAAAATGTCCGCCCGAGTTTTCTTAGAACAAGTGGACAAAACCGATACGATTAAAATCGAAAAAAAGGTGGTTCTTGCGCCAGAATTGCATATTCGTAAGTCTTCTACAAGAACTAATTTTTAGCAAATAAAAAATATTTTTAAACCATATAAGTTATATAAGCTCATTTTAGAATGGGCTTTTTTTATGCAAGCTTCGGAGAAGCGAAATATTTATAAATAAAAATTATTCATTGAGAATAAAGCTTCAGCGGAGCGGCATGTATTTTTATGTCGCTCCGCTGGAGCTTTATGTTGTAACCCCTAACCTTTTGCTATAAATATTTCGCTTCTCCGAAGCTTTCTCTAAGAACAAAAGACGCACTACAGTGCATTTTTTACATAGACCTTTGTCACTTTGCAACTTTGTAACTAAAAAAAACTAAATGAACTTATATAACTTATATGGTAAAAAAAAAAGACGCACTACTGTGCGTCTCCCCATATAAACCTTTGTAACTTTGTCTCTTTGTAACTCTGTACCTAAAAAATTACAAAGAAACTCCTCTTTTCCAAGGAATAAAATCGTTCTGATTTAATATTGCTGCTTTGGTTTTTACAGTTCCGCTAGCAATATCGATAATAGTTTCAAGCATTTCATCAGCCATTTCTTCGATCGATTTTTCACCTTTGATAATTCCTCCAGTGTCAATATCGATAATGTCAGACATTTTTGCTGCTAGTTCTGAGTTAGAAGATATTTTTACAACTGGTGCAATCGGATTTCCTGTTGGAGTTCCTAAACCTGTAGTAAACAATACCATATTTGCTCCTGAACCCACCATTGCAGTAGTACATTCTACGTCGTTTCCTGGCGTACAAAGTAATGTTAAACCTGGTTCGTTAATATATTCTCCGTAGTCATAAACACCAGCAATTGGAGATGTTCCACCTTTTTTAGCAGCTCCGGCAGATTTCATGGCATCTGTAATCAAACCGTCTTTGATGTTTCCTGGAGAAGGATTCATATCAAATCCTGAACCTGCATCAACAACTGTTTTTTCGTACCATTTCATCAAATCCAAGAAACGTTTTCCATCTTCGTCATCAACGCAACGGTTTACTAATTCTTGCTCAACACCACACAATTCTGGAAACTCAGAAAGAATTGTTGTTCCTCCTAATGCTGCCAATTTATCAGACAGTACTCCTAAAGTTGGGTTTGCAGAAATTCCAGAGAATCCGTCAGATCCACCGCACTCTAAACCAATTCTTAGCTTAGATAATGGAGCTGGTTCTCTCTTAATTTCGTTTGCTTTTTTAATTGCTTCAAAAGTATCTTTTACAACACTGCTCAACATCGTTTCAATTGTTCCGATAGACTGCTGATCGTAAATTAAAACAGGTTTTTTACTGTCTGGATTGATTGCATCTAAAGCTTCTTTGAAAATTGAAATTTGAAGATTTTGACATCCTAAACTCAATACCGTTGCTCCAGCTACGTTTGGATTGTTTACATAACCCGCCAAAAGCTTCGCTAAACTGTGAGAATCCTGACGAATTCCACCGCAACCACCTTGGTGCGTAATGAATTTAACTTCAATATTATTGAATAAGTTCGCATCGTTTGAAGCCTCTTGATTTCCTGCTCCACCCGTTTCTGATTTCACTAAAGAACGTAACAATAATTGATAATCGTTTTCTTTAGGTTTCATCAATTCTTTCTCAAAAATATCTTTTAAGATTTCGATGTTTCTGTTTTCACAAAAAACCAATGGAAAAAACAACCAAACATTTTCTGTTCCCACCTGTCCATCTTCTCTGTGATAGCCCTGCCACGTTCTGTCTTTCCATTTATCCACATTTGGAGCTGTCCAGCCAATAGTTTCAGTTTTACCCGTAACTTTATCACTCTCGTGTTTTACGTTTGCAGTAGAAAGCAATCCTCCTTTTTCGATTCTTGCACTTGCTTTTCCAACCAAAACACCGTACATAATGATTCTGTCTCCTACATTAAAAGGAACCATTGCAATCTTATGTTTCATTTTCACATCAGACTCAACAGCAATTGATTGTCCTTCAAAATCAATCACTTCGCCAGCTGACAGATTTACTAAAGCTACCGCTACATTATCAGTAGGATGAACTTTTATTAATTTTTTCTGCGTTGCCATAATTAACCTTTGTTCTTTTTGTTTTCTTTTATTTTTAACAGTTGAGTAAAATTGTATTTCCCAGATTTTACTTAACTCAATATTTTAGATTTAAATCTGTGGAAATCTGCTTTAATCTGTATAAATCTGCGTGAAAGAATCGATGCGTAAAATATTTCACGCTCCCGATAGCTATCGGGATTAAAAGATTTCACCAGATCAAATTAGATTTAATTGTTGATTCTATTTACTCAATCTTTTTTTATTTTATTCTTTCTTGAAACTTAGCAAAACCAGCTTCAATTCCGTTTGAATCAATTTCTTCTAAAGCAATTGTAATCGCTCTTGTTAATCCTGGAATTTCAGTCAAATCTTCATCCCAGAAAGCTTTGTTTTGTAAAGTTAAACGAGCGATTTTCTCGTAATCATCAGACTTCCAAAGTCCGTTGAAGAATGCTGTAATATCGTCACCATCTTTAACCGGTAAACTTTCACCATTCCAAGTTCCTTTGTAGAAACGAATTAAACTCGCAAATGAAAAAGTCAAATTAACAGGCAGTTTTTTATTAGCATTATAATATCCTAACAAACTAGGCAAAACTCTTACTTTGAATTTCGATACAGAATTTAATGCAATATCAGCAAGTGCATGTTTGATAAATGGATTTTTAAATCGGTCCATTACTTCCTCAGAATAGGCCGCAATTTCATTTTTGTCCATATCAAGAGTTTCACTAATTTCACTAATAACACTATTTACAAATTTTCCGGTAAAATCTCCGTTAACAGTTTCCATTACTAATTTATTACCATGCAAAAGTGAAAAAGGAACCATTGCCGTATGGGCACCGTTTAAAATACGAACTTTGATCATTTTAAAAGGACGTATATCATCAACGATTTTTACATTCAAATCTGTTTTGTGAAAGGGCAATTTTGCTTTTAAATCATCTCCACCTTCAATAGCCCAAAGGAAAAAAGGTTCAGCGGCAACAATTAAATTATCCTCATAATCTAATTTACTATTGTATTCTTCAATTTCAGCTCTTGGATATCCAGGAACAATTCTGTCAACCAAAGTACTATGATAGGTACAAGCATCTGATACCCAAGTTTTAAACGCATCTTCTAATTTCCATAAATCAACATATTGTAAAATATATTTTTTAAGCGTCTCAGAGTTATAATCAATTAATTCACAAGGAATTATTGTAACTCCTTTAGAAGCATCTCCATTAAAATGTTTAAATCTCTCGTATAATAAAACCGTCAATTTTGCAGGAAATGATACTGGTGGCTGCATGTCTGGAGTATCGCTTTCAATAAATTCAATTCCAGCTTCTGTAGTATTAGAAACAATAAACTGAAGTTCTTCTTCTTTAGCTAAAGCTAAATAATTTGTAAATTCAGTATATGGGTTTACAGTTTTTACGATATTACTAATTAACTCAATATCTTGAATCTTTTCACCTTTTTTAATTCCGTTCATAAACAAGGTATAAAGACCGTCCTGATCATTAATCATATTTACCATACCGTCTTTCAAAGGTTGAACTATTGCAATACCGGCATTAAAATCAACTTCTTTATTTAGTCTGTAAAAAGCATAATCAACAAAGGCTCTTAAAAAGTTACCTTCTCCAAACTGAACTACCTTAATTGGCTGTAACTTTTCTAATCCTGTATTTATTCTATTTAATTTTTTCATTTTAAATTTTCTTTAATGCGTTATAAATAACCATTTACAAACCTTATTCTTTTATTTCTGCCTTTCAAATTGTTAAAGAAACATCACACCCGATTGGATAAAATAAAGCCTGCTGTGAGGAATGGCTAGCTAAATTTTTCAAGCGTAATGCTCTATTACAATCTCTAAAAATCTAAAAAAAACTTATAAAATAAGGAGTTTGGCATGATTACCCCTTAATTTATTTTCTTATATCTTTTATAATATTAAGGACTTGTTTCACTTTTGAAGTAAGTCCGTCGAAATCTTTATTATCTAATATATCTTTTGAGATTAATTGTGAACCTAAACCAACACAAGTTGCTCCAGCATTCAGCCAAGAACTCAAACTTTCAACCGTTGGATAAACACCACCAGTAGGCATAATGTTTGTCCAAGGGCAAGGTCCTTTTATTGCTTTGATAAATTCTGGACCGTAAGTATCAGCTGGAAATAATTTTACAATTTCACAGCCTAATTCTTCTGCTCTCGCAATTTCTGATAAAGTGCCACAGCCAGGTGACCAAAGCACTTTTCTGCGGTTACAAGCAATAGCTATATCTTCTCTAAAAACGGGTGTTACAATAAAATTTGCTCCTAAACTCATGTATAATGAAGCTGAAGCTGCATCTGTTACAGAACCAACTCCTAGAATCATTCCCGGAAGTTCTGCCAAAGCGTATTTGTTTAAAGCTCCGAAAACTTCGTGAGCAAAATCGCCTCTGCTTGTAAATTCCATTAATCTGGAACCTCCATCATAACACGCTTTTAAAACTTTTTTACTTAGCTCGATATCCGAATGGAAAAACAAAGGAACCATTCCGTTGTCTTTCATTGTCTGAGCTACTTCAATTCTTGAATATTTTGCCATTTTCTTATTTAAAAAAATTATCTTAATCCGTTGGGTGTAATTATTTTCAACACATAGAGACATAGTTTTGGGAAGCGTTAAAAGGCGTTTCACTAATTTAAATGCACATAGTATAACTATGTGTTGAAACTTGTTTCTTCTGTTCTCCTTTTTTGATATAAAAATCTATGTTTCTATGTGTTAAAACATATCATTTTTAGTTACACCTAATGGGGTTACCTTGATACTAATGCAGAACCATCACCATCAATCATATTCTCCACTTCTTTTAAAGTGACCAAGTTGTAATCTCCTGCAATTGTGTGTTTTAAACAACAAGCCGCAACTGCAAAATTTAACGCTCTCTGGTGATCATTGTATTCCAATAAACCGTAGATTAATCCACCCATGAAGGCGTCACCGCTTCCTACGCGGTCTACAACAGGAGTAACTTCTTTAACGGCAGCGCTGTAAATTGCTTTTCCGTCGTATAAAATTCCGCCAATTCTTTGGTGCGAAGCACTTACAGAATAACGAAGTGTTGTTGCTGCAATTTGCAAATTCGGGATCAACTCAAACAATTTATCATACACTGCTGGCAATGATTTTTCATCCTGATAATTCGGATTCACTTTTGGAATTCCTAACATAAAATAAGCCGTATCGATGTCTCCTAAAATCACATTGCTGTATTTAAGCATTTCTGGCATTACTTCGCTTGGCGTTTTTCCGTATTGCCAAAGTTTTGATCTGTAGTTTAAATCGCATGAGATTTTAATTCCTAATTTATGAGCGACTTTAATTGCTTCTAAACAAGCTTCTGCAGCACTTTCTGAAATTGCGGGTGTAATTCCGCTCCAGTGAAACCACTCTGCTCCTTCTAGAACTTTTTCCCAATCCAGCATTCCTTTTTGAATAGTTGACATCGCACTGTGCGCACGATCGTAAACTACATTACTTCCGCGAGTTCCTGCACCCGTTTCTAAGAAATAGATTCCTAAACGTTCACCTCCGTAAACAATATTTTTAGATTCGACATTCATTTTTCGCATTTCTCTCAATGCCGAAAAACCAATCTCATTTTCAGGTAATCTGGTAACAAATTCAGCATTTACACCATAATTCGCTAAAGAAACACAAACGTTAAACTCCCCACCTCCGTACGTAGCACCAAATGCTGTCGATTGCGAAAAACGTAAGTGTCTCTCCGTCGAAAGACGAAGCATGATTTCTCCAAATGCAACTACTCTACTCATTTTTTTTTATTTTTAATTTTACCATTAAGGCATTAAGAAAATTAAGTTTTACTTTATGTTTTCTTTGCGATTAAAGGTTAAGTTTATTAAGCGTACTTGCTTAATTATCTCTATTAAGTAACTATTTAAACCCAAAACTTAATTTTCTTAATGCCTTAATGGTTCAAAAAATTAAGCTTTACTTTATGTTTTCTTTGCGTTAAAGGTTAAGTTTATTAAGCCTACTTGCTTAATTATCTTCTATTATTAAGTAACTATTTATTAAACCTAAAACTTAATTTTCTTAATGCCTTAATGGTTCAAAAAGAAAAATTAAAATTTGAAATATTCTTTTGCGTTGTTATATGAAATATCAGAAACTAATTTTCCGATCCATTCCATATCATTTGGCAATTCTCCTCTTTTGATTTCGTCACCCAAAAGATTACATAAAATACGTCTGAAATATTCGTGTCTTGGAAATGATAAGAAACTTCTTGAATCTGTCAACATTCCAACAAAACAGCTAATTAAGCCCATGTTTGAAAGCGCATTCAATTGTTTTGTCATTCCGTCTTTTTGATCTAAAAACCACCATCCTGAACCGAATTGTACTTTTCCGCGAACGCTTCCGTCGTTGAAGTTTCCAATCATAGTTGCCATAACTTCGTTATCAGCAGGATTCAAGTTATAGATAATCGTTTTTGTCAATTTATCTTTAGTGTCTAAAGCATTTAAGAAAGAAGATAATTTTTGAGCCTGTGGATAATCTCCAATAGAATCCCATCCTGTATCTGGTCCTAAAATTCTGTGCATACGAGCATTGTTGTTACGCAAAGCTCCTAAGTGAAATTGCTGTACCCATCCAAACTCGTGATACGTTTCTGATAAGAAAACCAAAATCGCACTATGGAATTTTAAAACTTCTTCTGGAGACAATTCGCCATTTTCTCTTTTCTTTTTGAAAATAGCGTTTACTTCACTTTCTGTAAAGTTTTCAAAATCAATTTGATTTAATCCGTGATCACTTAATTTGCATCCGTTTGCGTTAAAGAATTCGATTCTTTTTCTTAGAGCAGACTGCAAATCAGCAAAAGTGTTAATTGCAACTCCGGACACATCCCCTAATGTGTCCAGATATGCATTATAACCATCATTAGCAATTAAGATGGCTTTATCAGGTCTGAAAGCCGTACTCATCTTGATTCCAGTTGAATTGTTTGCGAATTTTTGGTGAAATTCTAACGTATCAATTGGATCTTCTGTAGTACAAACTAATTCAGCGTTTACTTTTTTAAGAAGGTTTTGCGTGCTGTACGCTTGAGAATTGATTTTCTCAGATGTTTCTAAATAAATTTTCTCAGCCGACTTTTCATTCAATAAATCATAAATATCGAAGTAACGAGCCAATTCTAAATGTGTCCAGTGGTACAACGGATTACGCATCGTGTACGGAACCGTTTTTCCCCAGTTTAAGAACTTATCTTTATCAGATCCGTTTCCTGTTACAAACTGCTCGTTGATTCCCAAAGTACGCATTGCACGCCATTTGTAGTGATCTCCGTTAATCCAAACCTGAGTAATATTTTCAAAGATTTTATCTTCGGCAATAAACTGTGGGTTTAAGTGATTATGGTAATCAATAATAGGCTGATTTTTTGAGTAATTATGATACAACTCTTCAGCGTATTTATTTTCTAATAAAAAATTATCATTTATGAATGTCTGGCTCATGTCTTTTAAAATAAATTTTGAAAATTATTCTTCGTTTGAAGGTTTTCCGATTGTTGCAAGAATTCCTCCATCAACATATAAAATGTGACCGTTTACAAAATCACTTGCTTTTGATGATAAAAATATCGCTGCTCCAGCTAAATCGCTTGGATCTCCCCATTTAGCCGCTGGCGTTCTGCTAATGATAAAATCATTAAAAGGATGTCCGTCTACGCGAATTGGTTTTGTCTGTTCTGTCGCAAAATATCCAGGCCCGATTCCGTTGATTTGAACATTGTATTTTGCCCATTCTGTTGCCATGTTTTTAGTAAGCATTTTTAAACCGCCTTTTGCAGCAGCATAAGCAGAAACAGTATTTCTACCCAACTCACTCATCATAGAGCAGATATTGATGATTTTTCCTTGTCTTCTCTCAATCATTCCTTTTGCAACATGCTTAGAAACAATAAACGGACTCACTAAATCAATATCAACTACTTCTCTGAAATCTGAAACTTCCATTTCTAAAAGTGGAATTCTTTTGATGATTCCAGCGTTATTGATCAAAATATCGATTGGTCCAATTTCGCTTTCAATTTTCTGAACAGCCATTTTCACTTCTTGCTCTTCTGTTACATTAAATTTGTAACCAACTGCATTGATGCCTTCGCTTTTTAATTCTGCTACAGCATTATCAATTTTTTCCTGAGAAGAATTTCCGTTTACAACAATTGTCGCACCCGCCTGACCTAATCCTTTTGCCATTGCCATTCCCAGTCCGTGCGTACTTCCTGTGATAAGGGCAACTTTTCCTTTTATATCAAATAAATTTGTCATCTTATCTTAAATCAGTGATTTTACAAACATCCATATCTCCGTAATCTAAGTTCTCACCAGCCATTCCCCAGATAAAAGTATAATTGCTAGTTCCTGAGCCTGAGTGAATTGACCAAGGCGGAGAAATTACTGCTTGGTGATTGTTCATCCAGATATGTCTTGTTTCTTGTGGTTGTCCCATAAAATGGCAAACAGCCTGATCTTGTGGAATATCCAAATAGAAATACACTTCCATTCTACGATCGTGAACGTGTGCTGGCATGGTGTTCCAAACACTTCCTGGTTTTAATTCTGTCATTCCCATTTGCAATTGGCACGTTGTAACCACGCTTCCGATAATCATTTGATTAACGGTACGGTGATTCGCCGTTTCCATTGTTCCCAATTGTAATTTATTAGCTTCAGCTAAACTTACTTTTTTAGTTGGGTAAGTGGTGTGCGCTGGTGCAGAGTTCAAATAAAATTTCGCAGGATTGCTGCTGTCATCACTTTTAAAGATAACTTCTTTATTTCCTGCTCCGATGTACAATGCATCTTTAAAACCTAACTCATAAGTAGTTCCTTCAACTACAACAGAACCGCTTCCTCCAACATTGATGATTCCTAACTCTCTACGCTCTAAAAAATACGGCGCTTTAAGTGGATCAATCGTTTCTAAAGCCAAATCGCCTTTTACAGGAACTGCAGAACCTGCAATATATCTGTCGTAATGTGAATAAACCAGCACTATTTCGTCCTCCTGCATTAAGTCATCAATTAAGAATTCTTCTCTCAATTGCTGCGTATCATATTTTTTTACTGCTTCTGGACTTGATGCGTATCTTGAACTATATTTTGTCATAATTTTAAATTAATGTAATCGATTGCACAAAATTATATTTTTATATTTAAATAGCATAATTGAAATGGAAAAATTATTTCAATTATGCTAATTTTTCTTTATAGATCAGTTATTGGAGCATATTTTGGAACCAATGATTTCATTACAATCCAGCCTGTTAAATAACAAACGGCACAAATAGAGAATATGATGAAATAACCCGCTTCAATTCCTTTGAATCCCATAAAGACCATATCTGTTTCTTTCGCGTGGTCAAACAAAACACCCGATCCTTTGTTGATTAAAGTCGATCCAATTCCACCTGCTAAACCTCCAATACCTGTAATCGTTGCGATTGCTTTTTTAGGAAACATATCTCCAACTGTTGTAAAAATATTTGCCGACCAAGACTGGTGCGCTGCTCCAGCAATTCCGATAATGATTACTGGAACCCAGTAACTAATATATCCTAATGGCTGTGCGATCAAAGCTAGCAATGGGAAAAATGCAAAAATCAACATCGCTCTCATTCTTCCTTCGTACGGATTCATTCCTTTTTTCTCTACGAAATAAGTTGGCAGCCATCCTCCAATAATTGACAATAATGTAATCATGTAAAGCACAAATAATGGAAGTGCAGCTTCTGTAGAATCCATTCCGTAAACTGAACTCAAATATGCTGGCGTCCAGAACAGGAAGAACCACCAAACTCCATCAGTCATAAATTTACCAAATGCAAACGCCCAAGTTTGTTTGTATTTAAAACATTCGATAAGAGACACTTTACCTTTAGCCTCTGGTTTGAAACCTATTTTGCTGTCTGCAATATCATCTTGCTGAATATAAGCTAATTCCTCTGGAGTTACCTTAGAATGTTTCTCTGGTTTATCGTACATAAACATCCAGAATCCCATCCATACAAATCCTAAAGCTCCAATGATGATGAACGACATTTCCCAACCAAAAGACTTTGCGATGAAAGGAATTGTAATTGGCGCGGCTAAAGCTCCAACTGTTGCTCCTGCGTTGAAAATACTAGTGGCAAAAGCTCTATCTTTTTTAGGAAAATATTCTGCTGTGGTTTTAATTGCAGCAGGAAAGTTTCCTGCTTCTCCAACAGCCAAAACGAAGCGAGCAAAAATAAACAAAGCAACACTTACATTGATTACCAAGGCTGTATCGCTTACTGTACTTATTATTTCTTTTGAACCATGAAAACTAACAAACCAATTTCCTGTAATAATTCCTGACGTAGCAATTCCGCAAAAAGCGTGAAGGCAAGCTCCTACAGACCAGATTCCGATTGCCCAAAGAAAACCTTTTTTTGTATCTAACCAATCTACAAACCTACCCGCAAACAATAATGACACGGCATAAAAGATTGAAAATAAAGCAGTAATATTTCCGTAATCATTGTTTGTCCAATGAAATTCTGGCGCAATAAAATCACTCCAAGTTAACGAAAGTACTTGTCTGTCAAGGTAATTGATTGTAGTTGCAAAAAAAAGCAATGCACAAATACTCCAACGGTATTTTCCAGTAGTTTTAATGCTCTGATTTACGGCAACAGTTTCGGTTTGATTCATAGTAAGTGGGTATTATAGTTCGTAATTTTTGGTAATCTTAAAAGACTATATTTACTGCTTTCTAAAAATATTAAAATCAATAAATTAACACCTTTAAAGAAAATTAATGTAATCGATTGCACAAATATAGTTTTTAATCTGTACAATCCAAATAATATTGTGTAAAAAATTATTTTAGCTTCTTAAATAAACATAATACATAAAAAAAAGAATACAAAATTACACATTAAACAATATATTTGTTAAAAGTTACCAGGTGAAATTTATCCTTTTTATGGGGTAAAATTGTCCTGAAATGAATCTTTTAGAATGTTATTTTCTACTATTTTTAGCTTTTATCTTTATCTATTGAATTTTCTTCAAAAAACCGAACAAACATCTGTAAAACAATTAAATAAAATCAAATTGAAAACTGTAAAAACACAAACAATAAGAAGAATTGCTACTGGTTTCCTTCTTCTTTCAGGATTATTTAGCGCAAATGCACAAAGTCAGGTGATTCCTCTTTGGAATAAAATTCCAGACGAAATAAAAGCGCCAGATTATAAAGAAAAACCAGAATTAAAAGACGGAAAAATGCAGAGTACAAGTCAGGTTTCTGTTCCGACTCTTAGCATTTTTATTCCGAAAGAAACAAAAGCAAATCAGAGCGCTGTAGTGATTTGTCCTGGAGGCGGTTATACACATTTAGCGTTTGACAAAGAAGGAACAAAAGTTGCGGAATGGTTCAATAGTTTAGGAATTGCCGCGTTTGTTTTAAAATACAGAATGCCAACCGATCTCACAATGAAAAATAAAAATGTCGGTCCGTTACAAGATGCTCAGGAAGCTATTCGCTACGTCAGACAAAATGCAGCAAAATGGAACATTGATCCGAATAAAGTTGGAATTCTAGGCTTTTCTGCTGGAGGACATTTGGCTTCGACTGCATCCACCCATTATGATGATAAAGTTTACGAATCTGCTTATAAAGTAAGCGCACGCCCTGATTTTTCGTTATTGATTTATCCTGTAATTTCGATGGAAAACGAAATTACGCATAGAGGCTCACAAACCAATTTGCTTGGAAAAAATCCATCAAAAGAGCTGATAGATTCCTATTCAAATGAAAAGAAAGTTACTTCTAAAACGCCTCCCACTTTCTTAATTCATGCTACAGATGATACTGTTGTGATACCAGAAAACAGCATTAATTACTATTTGGCTTTAAAGAAAAATGGCGTTTCAGCAGAATTACATATCTACGAAAAAGGCGGTCACGGATTTGGATTAGGCATAAGTGATACCAACAAATTCTGGACTAGAGATTGTGCTGAATGGCTAAAAGCAAACGGATATAATTAAAAAAAGGGTTTTAAAATTTAGTCCGTCGACTTCCTTTTAAAACCCTAAAAAATTAGACATTAATGTATAACGCAAACTTCTTATACAATACCCACGATCAAATGAATATGTCAAAATTTAATTCAAAAAAAATGTTTCTCCAAAAAACATGAATGTTAAAACTTAAAATGATATTCTAAAAAAGGTAAAAATAGCACTGTTCTCAAATTTCAACACCCCAAAATTAAAGGGCTAAAGAGAGATAACCTTACGGTTTTCCACATTGTATGAAAAATTAACATCATTAATTAGAACAAAAAACCTTAAGTAATTGTAATGCAAAATAGTATCATAATATACTTTAACGAAATTTTACAAAAGAAAATACTAGTTTCAAGCTTTAAATCTCTAAAAAAAGCCCAAAAAATATATTTCTTGTCCTAGATTAAGTCAGTTTTCCAGAAACCCTGCCTACATTTGCATGTGAAACTAATTAGATAATGTGGTAATTTGATAATTAGATCATTAGATTGATTAGATCATTAGATAATTAAAACCTTAGAAACTTAGTACCTTACTATCTTAGAATCTCGAAAAAATGAAAAAGCTGGAATTTTTATTACTCGGAAAAAACGAAGCTATTTTGGCTATTTTACTTCGTCTTGTTAATGCAGATGAAAACTGGAATGCCACTGCTTTTAATAACGAAAAAGAAGCACAGGAATACTTTCAAAATAATAAAATTGATATTGTTCTTTTGAGTTCTGCGATTGAAGATCATATCGAGAAAGAGTTTACTTCGTTCTGCCTGAAAAATCAGCCAGATGTTGAAGTAATTGAGCATTTTGGAGGCGGAAGCGGTTTACTGAAATCTGAAATTTTGCATCGTCTGCATTTGAAAGGAAAGCTTTAAATTTGTATTGAAAAGCTTTAAAAATGGAGAAAACGTATTCTGTAGTATTTTACTCAAAACCAGTTGTCGATACTGTCAAAGAAATGAAAGATTTTTTGAAAAGTAAAATCGGTTGGTACAATAGCTGTAATTCTGAAGCGCACATTACCATTTGCGAATTCAAAATTGACGATTCTCAACTCGACTCAGTCAAACAAAGACTGATTAAAATCTGCGATACTTTTACCCCGTCTCAAGTTTATTTAGATCATTTTGGTTCTTATGACAATGTCGGAGCTTTCTTTATTGCTCCAAATGAAGAATCCAAAAACAATCTAAAACCTATAATGAAAAAGATTCACGAAACGCTGAAATCTTTAAACCTCAAAAAAAGTGATGATCCGCACTTATCAATCGGAAGACGATTAACTCCTGAAAATCTAAAAATAGCATCTCAACTTTTCACTACTATAAATATTGATTTTCTATGCAATGAAATTGTCCTAAGAGAATTTGATCCCATAAAAAAACAGTTTTTTGTAATTGATTCGATTGGATTTGGAAACAATCCCGAGCCAGAACTAATTCAAGGAAGTTTGTTTTGATTTTTTCTTAACCGCAGAGAGCGCGAGGGATTACGCAAAGTTCGCAAAGGTTTTTTAATTTTTTTTACGATGTCTGCTTGTCCTCCTGAGCGAAGTCGAAGGACGCGCCAGTAGCTCGAAATAAACTATAATAGAAACACATCTCCTTCGACTCCGCTCAGGAGGACATAAATTATCAATAATAACTTTGCGTGCCTTGCGTAGTCCTTTACGAACCTTGCGGTTAAAGCTTACCTAAAACATGAAACTTAAAAATCAAACAAAAGCCAACATTTATTTTTTTCGTATATTTGAATTTTACAATTCACTGCTATATGAAATCGCTAGATTCATTTTATAAAGACATTACCGAAGGATCAACGGTTGATCCAAATTCTTTGCTTCCAAATGACATTCAGAAAGAGATCGGACATTTTAATGTTTTCGATATAAAAGAACTTCTGGAACGCATGAAAGGAAAACCTGGAATGCCTTATGACCGCAGAGCGTATTACAAAATAAGTTTGATAAGAGGCCATAATAAAGCGGAATATGCCGACAAGGTAATCGAAATTGAAAAACAGGGTTTATTATTTGCAACACCAAAAATTCCGTACAATTATCTGCCTCAAGACACCAATCAAGGCGGACAATTTTGTGTTTTTACCAGCGAATTTCTGTCTAAAAACAAAAGCGGCATCGATTTGGACGAACTTCCTATTTTCGCTTCCGACGGCTATCCGATTTTTCAGCTTTCGGATGAAGAAGTAGAAGAAGTTTCATTGATTTTCAATAAAATACAAAAAGAAATCAACTCTGATTATATTTATAAATACGATTTAATTCGAAATTATGTTGCGGAGTTAATTCACTTCGGACAAAAATTACAGCCTATTACCGCGTTATATTCGAAGCACAATTCTGCAGCTCGAGTTTCTTCTTTATTTGCTGAATTATTAGAAAGACAATTCCCAATTGAATCTCCAAATCAGCGATTGGAATTGAGAACCGCAAAAGATTTCGCGGCGCGTTTATCCGTACATGTCAATCATTTAAATAAGGTTTTAAAGGAAAGCACCGGAAAAACTACAACAGAATTAATTAGTTCACGTTTAACAAACGAAGCCAAAATACTTTTAAAACAAACCGACTGGAATATTTCTGAAATCGCCTATTCTCTTGGTTTTGAAGAACTAGCGCATTTTTCTAACTTCTTTAAAAAACAAACTTCTTATACGCCACTCGCCTTCCGTTCATGATTTTAGATTGCAGATTTTAGATTGTAGATTTTAGATTTTAGATTTCCCTTAAAGAACTCACACAAAGCTTGTCTTCCTGAGCGAAGTCGAAGGATCTCATGCTAGGTTCACACTGTACGTGTCCTTCGACTTCGCTCAGGATGACATAAAATGAGAATTGGAATTTGGAATTTTATTATTTAGAATTAATCTTGGAATTGGAATTTTACATCTGATTTGAATTTCGCAAACATCGATTTGATATTTACAATTCTTCAGCACTGCTTCGTTTCTAACTTTGTCTTATCAAATTAAAAGATCGAAAACATGAATTTATCAAACAACAAAATTTTAATAACAGGCGGTGCAAGCGGTATCGGACTTGGACTTGCGGAACGATTCGTTCAAGAAAATAATACTGTAATTATCTGCGGAAGAAGAGCCTCTCTTTTAGAAGAAGTAAAAGCAAAATTCCCGTCAATAATTACAAAGGTTTGCGATTTGTCTCTAGAGCAAGAGCGCGTAGCGCTTTACGAATGGATCAAAGACAATCATCCTGATTTAAATGTTTTAGTAAACAACGCTGGCATTCAAAATTGGATGACGATTACAGATGCTGATTTTTATGAAAACATGAAAAATGAGCTTACAACCAATATTGAAGCTCCTTTGCATTTAACTTCTTTATTTATTCAGTTGCCAAATCTTAAAACCGTAATGAACACCACTTCTGGATTGGCGTTTTCTCCTTTTGCAAAAGTTCCTGTTTATTCGGCTACAAAAGCATTTTTCCGTTCGTTTACGCTTTCGCTTCGTCATTTATTAAAAGAGAAAAATATCGAAGTAATCGAAATTATCCCACCAGCCTTAAACACAGATTTAGGCGGTATCGGTCTTCACGACGCGCACCCAAGCGTAAGCAGTTTCATCGAATCTATTTTCAAACAATTGAAAGAAGGCAAACAAGAACTGACTTTTGGTACAAGCCAAACTAGATTAAATGCAAGCGCAGAAGAATTGAGAAATTATTTTAATGCAATGCATAATTAATTGTAAATGGTGAATGGTGAATTGTTAATTAAAAATAACACACTTGACACTTGACACTTTACATTTGACATTTCACCATTCACAATTCACAATTCACAACTCACAACTCACAACTCACAATTAACAATTAAAAAAATGGCAATAAACACAAAAATAGCTCTAGTTACAGGCGGTAGCAGAGGTTTAGGAAAAAATATGGCAATCGCGATTGCGAAAAAAGGTTTGGATGTACTCATTACGTACAACAGCAAAAAAGACGAAGCTGACGCTGTAGTTTCAGAAATTGAAAGTTTAGGTCAGAAAGCAGCTTCATTGCAATTGAACGTTGCTGAATCTGCAACTTTTGATGCTTTCTTCGAACAAGTAAAAAGCGTTTTGAAAGACACTTTTAAAACAGATAAATTTGACTTCTTGGTAAATAATGCCGGAATCGGAATTCACAATTCTTTCATAGGAACAACGGAAGCTGAATTTGACCAATTGACTAATATTCAATTCAAAGGTCCATTTTTCTTAACGCAAAAAGGATTAAATGTCATGAACGACGGCGGTGGAATTATCAATATTTCAACTGGTTTGGCAAGATTCTCTTTCCCAGGTTACGCGGCTTATGCTTCTATGAAAGGTGCAATGGAAACTTTGACAAAATACCAAGCAAAAGAATTAGGCGCAAGAAAAATTAGAGCCAATATCGTTGCTCCGGGCGCGATTGAAACTGATTTTGGAGGCGGTGTAGTTCGCGATAACGAACAAATGAATCAGCAAATTGCTTCTGTTACTGCTTTAGGAAGAGTTGGTCTTCCTGACGATATTGGCGGTGTTGTTGCTTTCTTATGTACAGAAGATGCGCGCTGGGTAAATGCTCAAAGAATTGAAGTTTCTGGCGGAATGATGCTTTAACATAGTTGATAGTTGATGGTTGATAGTTGATGGTTATTGGCATTCATAACTCATAACTCATAACTCATAACCTATTACAAAAAACAAAACCCGATAAGCTTAAAAAACTTCATCGGGTTTGTCATTTCAAATAATATTTGAATTAGTAAAATCTTTAATTTTTTTCTACAGAGACATCAAATTTGCCTTCTTTATCAAATACAACATCGTAAAATTTGGCATCTTTAGTTACGCCAACTTCGTAGGTTGTTTTGTTTTTATCATCAACTACCACTGCGATTTCTTGAATGGCATTTGCCTTATAATTCTTTTTCAAATAAGACTGCGCTCTTTGCGGAAGCTGCTTAAACGGAATCTGCAATTCGTACGCTTTCAAGTTTCCTAGATTATCATAAATCGCGACGGCTTTGGTTGTATTATTTACGTTGTATCGACCTTCAAATCTAATCTCATCTGCATCGTCGCCCACATATTCTTCAGACCAGACTGGCACTTTTCCCGGATATTCTCTTTCAAAAGCAAATCTTACCTTTTCTGGCGGCGTAATTACTCTTTTCATGTTAGTTCCCTCCTGCGCAATTACAAAACTGCTGCATAAAAAAGTAAAAGCCAAAAGCACGTTTTTCATAGTTTTATCTTTTAAATTAAACCCAAAAATAACGTCTTAAAATTACTACTTTTTTATTAAGATTACATGAAGAAATTAACATTTTTTACGTGATCTAAATCTTTTTAAATCAAAAAAAATTACAGTTCTAATTTTTTCAGTCGGTCTGTCAATTCTCTTTTATAAGTAATTCCGATGGGAATTCTTTCGTTTTTAATCACTACAAAATCTTTTTCTGTCGCATCAATTTTATCTAAGGCAACGATATACGATTTATGAATACGCATAAAACTTTTTTCGGGCAGACCTTTCTCAAACTCCGTAGTGGTTATGGATGCCAGATACGTTCTTTTGACGGTGTGCAACTTAACGTAGTTACCGTAACTCTGTGCAAACAGTAGTTGATCTAATTCAATATCCATCAAATAACCATCGACTTTTACGCTTACAGAATTCACCGTTTCTTCTGCTTTTTGCTTTACGCTTTCTGTGGCAAAAAAACGGTCGATTGCTTTTAAGAATCTTGGAAAATAAATGGGTTTCAGCAGGTAATCAATTACGCCATAATCATAACTTTCCAAGGCAAATTCAGAGTATGCTGTCGTTAAAATCGTCTTCGGATGCGTTGGAAGAATCTTTAGCAATTCCATTCCTGAAATTTCAGGCATATTGATATCGAGAAACATCAAGTCCACAGGATTTTCACGGAGAAAATTCATTGCTTCAATGCCATTATAACCTTGAAAAACCAATTCTAACTGCGGATTCTGTTTGATGTAATTTGCCAAAACATAATGCGCTGCGGGTTCGTCATCTACAATAATGCATTTCTTTGTTTCTCTCATCCTACAAACTTTTTAAGTTGTATTTCCAAATCAACAATATAAACTTGTCTATCGTCCTGAATGTCTAATTTATAGTCTTTTCCATAAATTAATTTCAAACGTTCAATAGTATTTTTCAAGCCGATTTTAGTCGAAATCACATCATTTTTCTTCGGAATTGAATTGGAAACATGAAGATGCAGTAATCCGTTTTCTACAGAAATTGTAATGTTTACAAAACACTTTTCGATGGCGCAAGTTCCGTGTTTAAAGGCATTTTCTATAAATGCAATTAAAAGCATCGGAGAAATTTTATACGTATAATCTTTATCAACTTTATTCTCGATTGTGATATCACAACGATAACCAACACGTTCTTTTTCAAGCTGAACGTAGCTGTTTATAAAATCCAATTCGTCTTCTAAAGAAACACATTGTTTACCGTTACTTTCTAATTGATAGCGCATTAACTGCGAAACTTTCATAATTAAATCAGGTGTCCTTTCTGGAAATTCAAGACTTATTCCGTAAAGGGTATTAAATGTATTGAACAAAAAATGCGGATTCAATTGTCCTTTCAATGAATTTAATTGCATTTGATTAAACAATAAAGCCGCATCGGTTTGTTTTCTGTGAATACGATAAAATTTAAATACAATAATCGGACTCAAGATACAGACTAATGTTCCTAAAACGCTCGCCAATTGGTAAGCATAGCTTCTCTGATGTGAATTTTGATACAAATGACATTTGGCAAACATATCCATCATTGTAATTTCATATAGTACGACTGAAAAGACAAAAACACCAAAAAGCGTCAGAATAATATAAGTAAAAGGTTTATTGGCTTTAAATAAAATCGGAAGTAAAAAAAAGCGGTTAAATTGCGCATGCATGTATAAAATGCAATAGAAAAATATACCCATCATGATAGAAGTGAATGAGCTAAAAAGCATCCAATCATTTTTTAAGGTATAAATGGTAAAGGAAAAAAGGACAACAGCAACTTCTTGCCACCATTTGTTATCCAGTATGTTATCAATCTTTTTGTTCATTCTTAATGTTGAAATAGGGTACAAAGTACGAACAAATATTTAATTATTTTTTTCAAAAAATGACCAATTCAATTCGTCATTTACTAGTGCAGTACATCACTTAACCTGACCTTTATCAAAACAAGAGAAATAAATTTGTTCCATCAAAAACATCTTTATATCACCTTGAGTTTATGTATTTCAAAAAAATTACCTTTTTATTTTTATTGATTTTTGCCTCAATCGGTTATGCTCAAACCCTGTCTTTAAAAGAAGCAGTAAAAACAGGACTTGAAAACTACGGTTCTATCCGAGCAAAAAACAATTACACCAATGCATCAAAAGAGATGCTAAAACAATCTCGCCGTGATTACCTGCCGAACCTAAATTTATCGGCACAACAGGATTACGGAACGGTAAACGGACAAAACGGACCGCTTTATGGATTCGGAGGTTTAGGAGTTGCTTCGTCTGGTCTTCCTCTTCCAGAACAAAACTGGAACTCGGCTTTTGGCGCGCTTTACTTAGTCAACATGAACTGGGATTTTTTCACTTTCGGAAAAATAAAAGAAAAAATCAATTTATCTAAAATTGATGTTCAGGCTAAAGAAAAAGATTTAGAGCAGGAAAAATTTCAACAGGAAATTAAAATTTCTGCTGCTTATTTAAATCTATTAGCAAGTCAGAGACTATTGATTTCGCAAGAAAAGAATCTTTCTCGCGCAGAAATTTTCAAGAAAACAGCTGTTGCGAGAGTTAAAAATGGCTTATTGGCCGGAGTAGATTCTACATTGGCAACAGCCGAAGTTTCTAAAGCTAAAATGGCTTTAAACCTTGCCAGAAACTTCGTGAAGGAACAAAACAACAAATTAGTTGATTTAATGGGAGTTGCTCCTCAGGATTTTGTTACCGATACTCTTTTTGTAACTCAAATTCCAAAAGAATTAGTGACAAAAGAAGCATCATCAGACAGCCTTCATCCTTTATTACAATTTTATAAAACGAAAATCGATTACAGCAATCAGCAAGTTAAATTGTACAAGAGATTTTATTACCCAACGATGAGTGCTTTTGGTGTTTTGCAAACCAGAGCTTCAGGTTTTGAAGCGGGTTATTCTGTTGATCAATCGAACTTTAGCAGAAATTATTGGGATGGCGTAAATCCAGATCGCACCAATTATTTGGTTGGAATTGGAATCACGTGGAATTTAACCACACCTTTCAGATCAAGCAAACAAGTAAGTGCTCAGAAATTTGTCTCTCAAGCTTTGCAAGAAGAATACAATCAGGCAAATAGAGAATTAAAGTCTCAGCTGGCTTTCGCCGAAGATAAGATCAAAATTACTTTGGAGAATTATGCTGAAGCACCCATTCAAGTGGATGCCGCACAAAGAGCTTACACGCAAAAATCTGCTTTGTACAAAAATGGTTTAACCGATTTAACTGATTTAACGCAAACCATTTACACCTTAAATCGTGCTGAAATCGATCGAGATATTGTCAATAATAATGTGTGGCAGTCGTACTTATTGAAAGTCGCTGCAACAGGAAATTTTGACTTATTTATAAATGAATTTTAATTATAAATCCTAATGAATTTAATACGTTTTGCACTCCGCAAACCCATTTCCATTTTAGTATTGGTTGCGGGTCTATTTTTCTTCGGAATTGGTGCCATCAAAGACATTAAGGTAGATATCTTGCCAAAAATGAATTTGCCGGTTATCTACATCGCGCACCCGTTTGGAGGTTATACGCCAGACCAAATGGAAGCTTATTTTGCCAAAAACTACGTAAACGTTTTACCTTTCTCGAACGGTATCAAATCGGTAGAAACTAAAAATATTCAGGGGTTAATGATTATGAAATTAACCTATTATGAAGGAACCAACATGGCTCAGGCCGCCGCCGAGTTAAGTGCGCTTTCAAACAGAATCCAAGCGGTTTTCCCTCCAGGAACACAGCCTCCGTTTATCATTCGTTTTGATGCTTCTTCACTTCCAATCGGACAATTGGTTTTGAGTTCTAAAATAAGATCCAATAACGAATTGCAGGATTTGGCCAACGTTTACGTTCGTGCTTCGTTTACATCAATTCCTGGTTTATTATCTCCTGCCCCTTTCGGCGGAAGCCCTAGAACTATTGAGGTAAACGTAGATCCAGATCTTTTGCGTTCACATAATATGACGCCAGATCAGATTGTGGAAGCGATTCGTTTGAATAACCAAACAGCGCCGTCAGGAAACGTTCGTATTGGCGACAAAAACTATATTACGCCAACCAATAATACTATTAAAGAAGTTAAAGATTTTGAACAGATTCCGATTTTTAAAGGTGGTGTTCAGAACTTAAAATTAGGTGATGTTGCTTCTGTAAAAGACGGAGCCGACATCACAGCAGGTTATGCTTTGGTAAACGGAAAACGTTCGGTTTACATCAGTATTGCAAAAGCGGGAGATGCTTCGACTTGGGATGTGGTTCAGAAATTGAAATCGGAACTTCCTAAAATTCAGAGTACACTTCCAGAAGACGTAAAATTATCATACGAATTTGACCAGTCGGTTTATGTGATCAACTCGGTTAAAAGTTTGATTACTGAAGGAATTATCGGAGCGGTTTTAACTGGTTTAATGGTAATGCTTTTCCTTGGCGACCGTCGTGCGGCGTTAATCGTAATTATGACGATTCCAATTTCGATCATTTCGGGAGTTTTATTCTTGAAATTATTCGGACAAACGATCAACTTAATGTCATTATCAGGATTGGCTTTGGCGATTGGTATTTTGGTGGATGAAAGTACCGTAACGATCGAAAATATTCACCAGCATCTCGACATGGGAAAACCAAAAGCACTCGCCATTTGGGATGCTTGTCAGGAAATTGCTTTGCCTAAATTATTGATTTTACTTTGTATTCTTGCCGTGTTTGCACCAGCATTTACAATGGTTGGTATTCCGGGCGCCTTGTTCTTGCCTTTGGCTTTAGCAATTGGATTCTCAATGGTTATTTCGTTCTTATTATCACAGACTTTTGTGCCTGTAATGGCCAACTGGATGATGAAAGGACACGACAAACACGAACACGCACCGCATATTACAGACGACGAAGCAGAATTTAATGCCTGCGGATTAACGCCAGAATCGGAGCAAAATTTAATTGGCCAGAAAAAGGATTTGGTTGAAAGAACCGATTTCAACAACGACGGAAAGGTGTCTGGTTTTGAAAAATTCAGAAATCGTTTCATGCGAACTTTAGATCGTTTGTTTGTTCATAAAAAAGCAACGAGCATCGTGTATCTGGTTGTTGCAACGCTTTTGGCGATTGTTTTCCTTAATTTTATTGGAAAAGATGTTTTCCCAAGAACCAATTCTAGTCAGTTTCAGCTGAGAATGCGTGCTGCAGATGGAACGCGTTTAGAAAGAACCGAAGAACAAGCTCGAATTGTTTTAAGAGAAATTGAGCAAAAAGTAGGCAAAGAACACATCGGGATTTCATCTGTTTATGTGGGTCAGCACCCTTCTCTATTCTCGATTAACCCGATTTATCTGTTCATGGCAGGTTCTCATGAAGCGGTTTTTCAAGTAAGTTTGAAAGATTATCACGCCGATATGGATGATTTTAAAGATGACTTAAGAGCAAGACTTAAAAAAGTATTGCCTGACACAAAAGTTTCTTTTGAGCCAATCGAATTGACTGACAAAGTTTTAAGTCAAGGTTCTCCTACTCCAATCGAGATTCGAGTGGCTGGAAAAGACAAAAAGAAAAACGAACTGTACGCGACTCAAATTGTTGATAAGCTAAAAGCGATTTCGTATTTCAGAGACGTGCAAATTGGTCAGCCCATTCATTATCCAGCCATGAATATTGATATTGACAGAACTCGTGCTGCCGAATTGGGAGTTGATATGAATGATATTTCTCGTTCTTTGATCGCTTCGACTTCATCTTCTCGTTACACCGAAAAAAATAACTGGGTCGATGAAAAAGCGGGATTATCGTATTCTGTTCAGGTTCAGGTTCCGTTGAATAAAATGAAAAGCAAAACCGATATTGGAGAAATTCCGGTATTGAAAAACTCGCTTCGTCCAGTTTTAAGTGACGTTGCCAAAATTACACCAGGCTTTGTAAGTGGTGAAAATGACAATTTAGGGGCCATGCCATACATTACCGTTACGGCAAACATCTACCAAACCGATTTAGGGACGGCTTCAAAAGATGTGAGCAAAACAATTAGTTCTCTTGGCGAGTTGCCACGTGGTTTGTTTATAACGCCAATTGGACTAAGTACTGTATTGACTGAAACATTAAGCAGTTTGCAAACAGGATTATTGGTTGCCGTTTTTGTAATCTTCTTAATGTTGGCCGCTAATTTCCAATCGTTTAAAGTTTCGTTAGTAATCTTAACAACGGTTCCTGCGGTGGTTTTAGGATCATTATTGATGCTGACGCTAACAGGTTCTACGCTAAACTTACAATCATACATGGGAATCATCATGTCGGTTGGGGTTTCTATTGCCAACGCCGTACTTTTGGTTACCAATGCCGAACAATTGCGTAAAATAAATGGAAATGCCTTAGAATCGGCTCGTGAAGCGGCTGCGTTGCGTCTTCGTCCGATTATCATGACTTCTGTTGCGATGATTGCGGGAATGCTGCCAATGGCGATTGGACACGGCGAAGGAGGCGATCAAGTTTCTCCGTTAGGAAGAGCGGTAATTGGTGGATTATTATTTTCTACTTTTGCCGTATTATTGATCCTTCCGCAGATATTTGCGTGGGCACAAGAAAAAACATCGACACAATCTGTTTCTTTAGATCCTGAAGACGAAGAAAGCATCCATTATATTTCATCGATTAGTAAGTCGAAAGTTGGAAAGTCATAAAGTCTTAAAGTCTTAAAGTCGAAAGTCGAAAGTCAAAACCGTTGGGCTTAATTAATTTTTAACACATAGAAACATAGGTTCAGTTTTAAATTAAAAAAGGTAAAAGAAAAAACTAGTTTTCACACATAGTCCCGAGGCTTCGGGAGGTATTTAAAAAAATGAAATGCCTTATACGCGCAAACAAAAGCTATGTATCTATGTGTTAAAACAATTACAACCAAAAAGTTAAAACATATTCATTATATAAAACCAAAAAATGAAACGTAATATTATAAAATCATCTGCATTATTATTTACAGCATTAGTTGTATTAAGCGGTTGTGAAAAGAAAAAAGAAGAAACTGCGAAAGCAGAAATCGAACCTAAAGTTGAAACTTTTCTTTTATCGAAAGAAAAACTAACGACAGAATTACGTTTGCCAGCTGAATTAACTGGTTTCCAACAAGTTGATTTGTATGCAAAAGTGAGCAGTTTCGTAAAAACATTAAAAGTTGATATTGGTTCTAAAGTCAAAAAAGGACAGCTTTTAATTGTTTTAGAAGCGCCTGAAATCAGTTCGCAATTGGCTGCAGCCGAATCTCGATTGAAATCTATGGAAGCGATTTACGCAACCAGCAAAAGCACGTACAACCGTTTGTACGAAACCAGCAAAGTGGAAGGAACGATTTCTAAAAACGATTTAGAAATGGCAAGCGGTAAAAAGAATTCTGATTATGCACAATACCAAGCTGCAATTGCGGCACACAAAGAAGTTTCAATTATAAGAGGTTATCTAGAAATTCGTGCTCCTTTTGACGGAGTTGTTGCGGCTAGAAATGTGAATCTAGGAACATTTGTTGGTCCAGCAGGAAAAGGTTCAGATTTGCCTTTATTAACGATTCAAGAGCAGTCAAAATTGCGTTTGGCGGTTTCTGTTCCAGAATTGTACACGGGTTATTTACATGCAGGGGACGAAATGAGTTTTAATGTAAAATCGTTGCCAGATACTTTTACCGCTAAAGTTACGAGAATGTCTGGCGCTTTAGATCTAAAACTTCGTTCTGAAAGAGTTGAAATGGATGTTCACAACACCAAAGGAAATTTATTGCCTGGAATGGTGGCCGAAGTTTTGTTACCGCTTAACGCGAAAGACAGCACATTTGTAGTTCCGAAATCGGCTGTGGTGAATTCTGCTGAAGGTTTATATGTGGTGAAAGTTGTAAACCACAAAGCCACAAGAGTTGACATTAAAAAAGGAAGAGAAATCGAAGATAAAATCGAAATTTTCGGAGATTTAAACCCGCAAGATAAACTGGTAAAAATCGCCAGCGAAGAAACTAAAGAAGGCGATGTCATAAACGAATAACCTGCGTTTAGTCTTCTTTTTAGTAGATTACCAATTACTGTACGCATTCTTCGGAGTGCAAATCTAAAATTTGCCTTAGGACAGTTCCTCTTTTTTAGAGGGACTGTTTTTTTTTTTGAAAAATATGATTCTAATGTAATTTTAACTTCACAACATCTTTAATTCTAATTTAAAATAATGCGGGTTTTAAAATTTTAATTAACACTCTTTTTTAAAATGTTTTTTTCTTAATGTAAGCTAACTGTCTTTTAACACCCGTAATATTTACTCGATACTGAACCATTTCAATGCTACAATTATATTCATTTGCAATTTTTTCATTAGTCATACCTTTTTTCAGCGAATACAACAAAGCAGGTCTTGGGAGTTGAAGACAAGAGCCAAGCCATTCTGCTTCATTTTCTTGTTCAGCATCAAAATTTCTTAAAAAACTTGATAATCCAGTATTTTTTGTCTTTTCAGAAACTTTATGTTCACAAATTATATGGGCCAATTCATGCATTAAATTACTCTGTTGCCTTGCTAATGAATGAGTTGGATTATGAATTATTATATGTTTTCCCTCTCCTAAAGGTATTGTTGCAGCAGACCAATACATTGAACCTTTACCCAATAATTCATTTAATTGTTCTTTAGAAAGCCCTTGAATATTTGAAGGTTCAAAAATCGGAATTTTAAAAAATCCACATAATTTAAATGCACAAAGAGGAGAGTGTGAAGATAATCCTAATTGTGTTCTTAATTCAATAACTTTTTCATCTGCCCATTTCTTAAAACCAGTTCTATACGTAATTTTCTTTTGTTGCGGAGGCATATGCTAAATTTATCATTTGAATTAGAGCTTCTGAAGTTGCTTGGGGTAAAGTTTTATCAGCTCGTAAATGAGCTATTACTTCATTCTGTACATCTTCAATATTTGAATTTGAATGTGTAAAATAATCTGTTGAAACTTCAAGCCAATCACATAGTCTTAAATATGTGTCTATATCAGGTAAATTGCCTTGCTCTATTCTCGAAAGTGTTGAGGCACTAACGCCAATTTCGGAAGCAAGTACTCTCAAGCCTTTACTTCCTCGCTTTGATTTAATCATTTCTGAAAATCTTTGAGTATCTAATGAAGTGCTCATTGTGAATAACTTTAAGTTAATTGTTAATAATGTTTCTGCAAACGTACAAATGTTTCTTTGGAGAAACAAATAAAATTTCGTTTCTTTGCAAAGACAATTGTCTCATTTGAGAGACAGGTAAAAAATGGTCAAGCAAATATAATTATTTCGTCAAATCTTTCATGCCGAGAAGTTGAAAGAATTAATTCAAAAAATATGAACACTAAAATAATTTAACCTTAAAGGGCTCATATTCAAATAACATTTAAAACTCAAAAAATTATGGATCCATAAAAAACATTTAAATATTAATACCTATTAAAAATAGTAAAAATGTAAAAGTCACCTGTACAAAACATTCATAATTATTTCACAAACAGTATTAACAGTAAAAAAGCTATTAGCTTAAATACACAGACATTTTATTAATTCAAAGTAAATTTTAATTTTAATTCAAGTAGTTATGAAAGTACATACTTTTAAAGACAATTTTAGAATAAACAAAAGAGATTTTGTAGAATTCGTTAACATCCCGCTCGATGGGGATTTATTGGCATTTATTTGCCCATTTTTAATTGCAAACAACAGAGACTCTGAAATTGCAGATAAGGTTTATCTACAATTAGTAGATTTTTTTTCAAACTTGAATGCAAAATATATAGTTCCTAAAGATAAACCTAATGGATTGGCTTTTTTATCAGATTTACATGAACCAAATGAATATCATCTTGGTTATTCAGATTCAAATAAAGGAAAAGCCATTGCACATGAAAAAGCGGAACTAATTTTTGATTCGTTAAGTAAAAATGTTTTTGCGCAACAAGGAATCTCAATTACTAATGAAGCTCATAATATATTGTTACTTGTAGAAGGTATTGGACAAGATATAATGTCAGATACAATTTCAAATGTATGTAGAAATATATTTGCAGAATTTACTGAGAAACAATGTTTAAAACATAAAATTCAAACTTTCAAAACAAAAGTCAGATTTTATAATTCCGCAACAGGAAAGTGGGAAACAAAAGAGTACAACCTTCCGCAATATAAAGGAAAAAGAATAATTTTAGTTCCAAAAATCATTGTTTCCGGAGGAAGAGCATATTCAACTAGATATAATTATTTTATATCTAGCAATTACATATCTAAAGATATTATGAGCCAGAAAATTGCTATCAAAAGTGATAAAATGGTTTCAACATTGAAAGATGGAACAAAAAAACTTATAATTAAGGAAATCTATAAAGCATATGGAAAACCTAAAAGTAGTTTAGTCGATTTTGTCTTAGAATATCAAGGTTCTCTGCAGGACTTTTTAGATTACAGTAAAGAACATTATCCTGCATTAGATTTAGATAATATTATTGAAGATTAACACACCCCAAAAATGCCCAAATCACTCCTGTTCAGGCTAGAGCATTTAGCTCTTGGACATAACAAATATCAAAACTAAAAACCTCGATCCCAAAAAAATCGAGGTTTTTCCATTTTATAAACCTTACTCCTCATTCAAATAAGGATTCAAAATCTCAGCCAATTCATTGAGCCAATAATAATTGTCTTCAAAATTTGTTAATCCAATTTGGAGGGTTTCGTGTTGTCGCATTACGCCGAGAGCTAAAATGCAGTTTACTTGTCTTAAGATTTTAGCCATATCTTCGGGATCGATAATATGGTTGAAAAAATCAATCAGCCTTGTTTCGGCTTCTTTGGAAAGGGTGTTTGTACTCATAATGTCGTAGTATTAGGAATATAAAAACCCTTGTATCTAAGTGTTCCTAACGCCTACGACAGCGCTTTACGGTCGTTTCCGATACCGCACACATCATACAAGGGCAAATTTCTTTAGCCGTAAAGTCGTAATTATAGGAACGCCAAATATAGGAAAAATCTTTATTTTATGTTCTTTTTCTTACAACTACTTTATGTTATTTAACAAATATACTAAATCTATATTTCGGTAGGTGTTTATCGCATTCTTTGTCAATTTCACAAGCAATCTTGTCATCCTGACGAAGGAAGGATCTTCGTAAGTGGGTCCGCGCAGAATGTCGCCAATCTTTGTAGAGTTTCTTGCGAAGATTTGCTTCGCCTATTCGCTATCGCTCGGGTCTCGTTCCGGAATGACAGGATTGTGGAATAGAGTTGAGATAAATTGATAAAGATTGGCGATTAGATAGTAGAGCTGCTTGCGAAGATCCTCCTTCATCGGGATGACAAACTGGGCTTGTTAATCTAAGTTTTCAAGCTTTATTCTAAAATATAGCCTCTGGTTTCAACCAGAGAAACGCAAAGTATATCAATCATTTTTGTCATTTTTAACGTAAGGTTATTTGATTAAGCTTAATTAAATTAAGTCCTATAGGGACGAAATATTTATAGAAAAAAAAATCTTCCCATTTCATAAGAGCCCAGTGGGGTGAAATATTTATTACAATATGTCGCTCTGCTGGAGCTTTGATACGACACGTTTTATAAATCTATAAATATATCATTCCTCTGGAATTTTAAATTACGAATAATTAACTGCCCATTTTACAAAACAAAAAAATGCAAGACCAAAATTGATCTTGCATTTTTTTAATTTAAAACATCTTTTAAGCTGTCTGACGCTCATGGTTTCCTTCTTTAATTTCTTCGACCATTTTTTTATTAAAAGCTGGCAAATCATCTGGTTTTCTACTTGTTACCAATCCGTTGTCTACAACTACCTCTGAGTCTTCCCATTGTGCTCCGGCGTTTTTCAAATCGTTTTTAACAGAGAAAAATGAAGTTACTTTTCGACCTTGTAAAACATCAGCATCCACTAGAATCTGAGGTCCGTGACAAATAGCCGCTACTGGTTTTTTACTTTCAAAAAACGAACGTACAAATTTTACTGCAGCTTCTTCTCTTCTTAATGAATCAGGGTTTAAAACTCCTCCTGGAAGCACCAAAGCATCGTAATCGGCTTCGTTTGCTTGATCTAATACGACATCAACATTGTATTCGTTGCTCCAATTTCCGTCTTTCCAAGCTTTAATGGTTCCCGATTTTAAACTGATGATATCGGCGTTCCAACCTTGCTCTTCCAAATAGGCTTTTGGTGATGCTAATTCTGATTCTTCAAATCCGTTTGTTGCTAATATGGCGATATTCTTTTTCATAATTTTAAATATTTAAAACGTTATAAATTTTGATTTACCTAAAATTAGTTATTTCAAATAGCCAGAGAAAACACACGATGTTAAAGGTTTCTTTAATAAAAGTTAATTAATTGAGCATCTGATTTTTATCAAAAATTAAATTAAAATTATATAAGATCGAGGTCAATTGTGATTATTATTTTATAGCAGGAAAGTTTAAGAAAAAGTCCACGAGGGACGAAATGTTATAGAAAACAATTATCCCATCCAAAAGAAATCTTATGTAAATATGTCGCTCCGCTGGAGCTTTTGGTAGGGTGCGTTTTCCGCATCTATAAATATATCATTCCTCTGGAATTCTCTTTTGGAGATTTAAAAAAAAATTTGCATAATCTCAAATCCAAATAATTGGAGTTTTTTTAACTCCATGATATTATTACCTCAAATCTTTCTTAATAACCAAATATTTCAAATTGGTACTTCCAGCGTTGCTAATTCCGTGTTCAGCATTTGGCGGACAATATAGACTTGTATTTGGTCCAACGACAACCGTTTTTCCGTCTAAGAAGAAAGAAGCAGAACCTTCTAGAATATAAAAGAATTCTTCTTCGGGATGATGGTGTGGCGCATGTGTCGATTTTCCTGGTTCGACGATACTCATTTTTAAAGTGTTTTCTTGAGTGAAGTCTTTATCGGCAAACCAATATTGATAGCCTACTTTGGTTGGCTTGGCTTTGTCTAATTCAAAATGATTGACACAGTTTTCGATTGTGTATTGTGGTGCGGTTTCTTTTTTGGTTTCTTGCGAAAAGGCTATTTGCTGTATAAATAATACAGCAATTGTGGTTTTGATGGCAGTTAGCGTGTTCATTTTTTTTGTTGTAATGTTACGAAAAATTGACGTTTTAGATAATCAAAAAAATAAAATATAATCATTAACATCAAAATGAGAGTTTTGTCATAACTTTGTTTATCAACTATAGTAACTTAAAAATCATGCAAGCAATTAATATCACAGCATATACAGATGATGCTTCTCAAATTGAAGCTGTAAAAGCGTTTATGAAAGCGTTGAAGATAAAATTTGAAATTGCAAGTGTAAAACCTTATGAATTATCTTCTGAACAACAAGAAATTTTAGACAGCCAGATTAATTTGGACAAAAGTCATTACAAAGATGCTGAATCAATTTACACTGATTTAAAAAAGAAGTATGAATTATAAGATTATTGTTTCTCCAATTGCATTAAAAAATATTGAGGAAGCTATCGAATATTATATCATAAAAGTCAGTAAGAAAGTAGCCTTAGACTTTCTTAATGATTATAAAAAAGTTTATAAAGCTCTAGAAATAATCCATTTTATCAATTTCACGATAATAACTACCGCTATCTTCCTTTTAAAAAATTTCCATATATCGCATTTTTCATTGTTGATGAATTCTCAATAACTGTTTTTTTAAATGCTGTTTTTCATACTTCACTGAATCCAGAAAAATATCCTTCGAGATGAAACTAAAATTATCCGTCATCAACTTTGTAAAAGTTTCAAACTTTGACAAAGTTCTTATGAAAATGACACTTCTCGCCTAGCCACAATCGTCCCGAAGTATCGGGAGCTATCCTTTTATGGTGGTCCCGAAGCGTCGGGACACCATAAAAGATATAATGTAGAGCGGGAAAATTGTTCTTTAAAAACAAAATTTTCTTGCTTCTAAAAATATTTTAAAAATTTACAAACTCAATAAAATCAATGCTTTTAAAGCATTTTTAAAAACGTTTATCGTACAATAAGAAAATATTATGATAAAAATATTTTGAAATCCAAAAAACGGTCATACATTTGCCTAACAGTGTTAAACGATTTAATACTCAAATAAAATGGCTAGCAAAGATCGAATTTTAAGACAAAAAGAAGAGACAAGAAATAATATTCTTGGCGCTGCTTATGATATCGTAAAAGAAGAAGGCTGGAATGGTTTGAGTATGCGTAAAATTGCCGACAGAATCGAATATACTGCTCCTATTATTTATGAATATTTCTCGAATAAAGAAGCAATTTTAGAAGAACTGACTGGCAAAGGTTTCGTCAAACTGACTAAAGAATTGCAGACCGCAATTGATAAGTTTGAAAAACCCGAAGATCAATTAGAAGCCATGTGGATGACTTATTGGGACTTCGCTTTTACTAATACTGAATTATATCAGCTGATGTTTGGTGTTCAAATGACATGCTGTGCACAACGATGTTCGGCTCAAGAGGGACCTTACAAATTATTTACTCAGGTTATTGCTGAAGTAATGAAAGACAGCAATCCGAGTCAAGATATTATAAAACAAAAGTATTTCACTTTCTTTTCTGTTATTCATGGTTTAATCGCCATCAACATCATTAACAAAAGTGATATTTTAGAAACAATTAATGCACAAATTTTGAAAGATGCCATTGGTGGTATCATCAAATCAATACAATAATATTTTTTTCAATTTTTACTTAACGGTGTAAAATGATTTAATCGGATAATATAAAAATCCCTTTTTTTATAACCTTCACTTAACACTGTTAGAAAATTTAATCGAGGTAATAAAGCTCTTTTTTTTAGACTTTTACTTAACGACGTTAGATAATTTAATACCGATTTAAGGACAGAATTGAAAATGATTACAGTATGGAAATTTGCGCTCTTTTACTTAACAACGTTAGATAATTTAATTTAATTAAATATGAGTCCCGAGAATTCCAGAATTCCAGAAATTTTTACCCGAGAAAATGTTCAACCAATTAAAACCAAAATGAAAATGAAAAATGTAATAATAACCAGTTTTATTCTGGCACTAGTTTTAAGCAGCTGTGCCGATAAAAATCAGGCTCCTTCTGCTCCACCTCCACCAGTTTTACCTGTATTGGCGATAACTAGCGCCAACACAATCACTGATTCTGAATATCCTGCTTCTATACAAGGAACTGTTGACGTTGAAATTCGTCCGCAGGTAAGCGGAAATCTTGACCGAATTTTTGTTGACGAAGGTGCTTACGTCAATAAAGGTCAGACGCTATTTAAAATCAATGAGCGTCCGTTCCGCGAGCAGTTAAACAATGCTTTGGCAAGTCTTCATGCAGCTGAGGCGGCTTTAATCAACGCTAACTTAGAAGTGGATAAATTGACTCCGTTAGTTCAGAACAAAGTAGTTTCTGATTATCAGTTGAAAACAGCTAAGGCTTCTCAAAAAATCGCTGCCGCAAATATTGAACAGGCAAAAGCAATGGTTGGTTCTGCTAAAATTAATTTAGGATATACCAATGTTACGGCTCCAGTAAGTGGTTACATTGGAAGGCTGCCTAAAAAACAAGGAAGTTTAGTTTCTGCTTCTGATGTTGAGGCTTTGACTACTCTGTCTGATGTTCATGAAGTATATGCTTATTTCTCTTTAGGTGAAACGGATTTCATCAACTTTAAAGAACAATATGCTGGAAGTTCATTAGGCGATAAAATCAAAAAATTACCTCCAGTTACTTTGATTTTGGCTGATAACAGCGCTTACCCTAAAACAGGAAAAATCGATATGGTTGACGGACAGTTTGACAAAACTACTGGCGCTATTACCATTAGAGCAACTTTCCCAAATGCAAACGGAACACTTCGTTCTGGAAACACAGGAAGAATTCGTTTAGGATTAAACCACGACGATGCAATTTTAGTTCCGCAATCGGCTACTGTTGAAATGCAAGATAAAGTATTCGTTTTCACAGTTGGAAAAGACAACAAAGTCACTAAGATGCCAATTACTGTTGTCGGGAAAAGCGGTGCAAATTATTTAATTAAAGACGGCGTAAAATCTGGTGATCAAATCGTGTTAAGCGGTATTGACAAGCTTCAGGACGGACAAGCGATTCAGCCTGAAAAATCAACTAAAGTTGCCGAAGTAACTAACAAAAAATAATCAAAAGAAATAATGTTCAAAATATTTATACAAAGACCAGTACTGGCAACTGTTATCTCCATTTTATTGGTGATTCTGGGTGTACTTGGTTTAACTAAACTGCCCTTACAACAGTTTCCTGATATTGCGCCTCCATCAGTTTTGGTAACGGCGGTATATCCGGGAGCGAACGCAGAAACGGTTTTACGTTCTGTTGCGCCTTCTTTGGAAGAGTCTATAAATGGTGTAGAAAACATGACTTATATGAGTTCTACTGCCAGTAACGACGGTACTTTGGCGATTACTGTTTTCTTTAAATTAGGAACAAATGCCGATCAGGCTGCGGTAAACGTACAAAACCGTGTGGCGCAGGCAACGAGCCAGCTTCCTGCCGAAGTTGTTCAGCAAGGTATTATTACGGCTAAACAACAAAACAGTTTCATCATGGCGATTGGTATGTATACCGAAGATGAAGCCAAATACGATCAGACTTTTATTGCTAACTACGCTCAGATTAATATTATTCCGGAGTTAAAACGTATTCCAGGTGTTGGTTCTGCTAGTATTTTTGGTGGTGTAAAAGATTATTCTATGCGTGTTTGGTTAAACCCAACGCAGATGTCTACTTACAAAATAACGCCAAGCGAAGTTATGGCAGCGATTCAAGACAAAAGTTTGGAAGCTGCTCCAGGTAAATTTGGTGAAAGAAGTTCTGAAGTTTTTGAATACGTAATTAAATACAAAGGAAAACTAACCAAACCTGAGGATTACCAAAATATTGCGATTCGTTCTAATCCTGACGGTTCAGTTCTTCGTTTGAAAGACGTTGCCAGAGTAGAATTAGGTGCTTATTCTTATACCAGTTTAACTCGTTTAAATGGTAAAAAAGGAATCGTAATTGGAGTGATTCAGTTAGCGGGATCAAACTCTAATGATATTCAGATTGCGATTAATAAAATGATGGAAAAAGCTTCTAAAGATTTTCCAACAGGCATTAAACACAATATTTTCTATAGTACAAAAGTATCTTTAGACCAATCAATCGAACAGGTTGAACATACCTTAATTGAAGCTTTTATTTTAGTTTTCATCGTGGTATTTATCTTCCTGCAAGATTTCAGATCAACATTAATTCCGGCTATTGCTGTACCTGTAGCAATTTTAGGAACGTTCTTCTTCATGCAGTTATTCGGATTCTCGATCAACCTTCTAACACTCTTCGCATTAATTCTTGCGATTGGTATTGTGGTAGATGACGCAATTGTGGTCGTCGAGGCCGTGCATGCGAAAATGGAGCACAAACATTTGTCTCCAAAAGTAGCCACGCATGAAGCAATGCACGAAATAACGGGTGCTATTATCTCGATTACGCTGGTAATGGCTGCTGTATTCCTGCCGGTTGGTTTTATGGAAGGCTCAACAGGAGTTTTCTATCGTCAGTTTGCCTTTACGATGGCGATTGCAATTGTAATTTCGGCTGTTAATGCCTTAACATTGAGTCCAGCTCTTGCAGCTTTGTTCTTAAAAGACAATCACGGAACTCACGATCACGATGCTCCTCACGAGAAAAAAGGATTTAAAGAAAAGTTCTTTAGTGCTTTCAATAGCAGTTTTGAATCGCTTACGAATCGTTACGTTGGCGGACTTAAATTCTTAATCAGAAGAAAATGGTTGAGTTTAGGAGGTTTGGCTTTAATCACATTAGCAACGGTGTTAATGGTAAAAACGACTCCATCTGGATTTATTCCAACAGAAGACCAAGGATTTATCGCAATATCTGTAAACACACCTTCTGGAACATCTTTGGACGGAACTCAAAAAGTAATGACTGAAGCTGAAAATACTTTAAGAGGTTTAGAATCTTCACGATTTGTAACAGCAGTTTCTGGTTTCAACTTGTTAACGAATTCAACAAGCCCATCTGCTGCCGTGGTTTTCGTATTGCTGAAACCAAATGAAGAACGTGGTTCTCTTAAAAATATTGACGAAATCATGAATCAGGTTCGCGGTAAACTAGGTGAGATTTCTGGAGGAAGTTTCTTCGTATTCAGTTTCCCAACTGTTCCTGGATTTAGTAACGTTGAGGCTTTAGATCTGGTTCTTCAGGACAAAACCGGAGGAAAACTGGATAAATTCAGCGGTATTTCTCAAAATTTCATTGGAGAATTAATGAAACGTCCGGAAATTGCAGTTGCCTTCACGAGTTTCAAAGCTGATTATCCTCAATTACAATTGGATATCAATGACGAAAAAGCGAATCAATTAGGCGTCAATGTAAAAGACATTTTACAAACCATGCAAGCTTATTTTGGTAGCGCACAAGCATCAGATTTCAACCGATTTGGTAAATATTACCGTGTGGTGGTTCAAGCTGATATTGCAGATAGAGCCGATCCAACTGCCATTGATCGTGTATTCGTCAAAAATAAAACAGGCGAAATGGTGCCAATAAATACTTTAGTAAAACTAACTCGTATTTATGGTTCTGAAACCGCTTCTCGATATAATTTGTTTAACTCAATTTCTATTAATGCCATTCCGAAACCTGGATTTAGTTCTGGAGATGCCATTAAAGCAATTGAAGAAGTAGCAGCAAAACAATTGCCTGCAGGTTACGGGTTTGAATTCTCGGGCCAAACGCGCGAAGAGATTTCTTCTGGAGGGCAGTCGGCTACAATTTTCTTACTGTGTTTGATATTCATTTATTTCTTACTTGCTGCACAGTATGAGAGTTATATCCTTCCTCTAGCGGTTATCTTATCAATTCCTGCAGGTATTTTTGGAGTATTTGTGGCTATCGGTTTAACAGGAATCGAAAACAACATTTACGTACAGGTTGCGCTTGTCATGCTGATCGGATTGCTCGCTAAAAATGCCATTTTGATTGTGGAATTTGCGGCGCAGAGAAGAAGATCAGGACAAGGTTTAATTGCAGCTTCAATCAGTGCGGCAAAATTACGTCTGCGACCTATTATCATGACTTCTCTTGCCTTTGTGGTGGGTCTTGTGCCAATGATGAGTGCTAAAGGACCATCGGCTCAAGGAAATCATTCGATTAGTATTGGAGCAGCGGGCGGAATGCTTTCTGGAGTAATTCTCGGGTTATTTATCATCCCAGTATTATTCATCGTGTTCCAACATTTACAAGAAAAATTCAGCGGAAAACCAATCGCTGTAGTTCATAACGAAGAAAAATAAAATATGGAAAACTATATAACGACCATCCTTGTTGCCATCCTATTTGGCATCGGATATATATCATACAGAATCTCAAAAGATCTTGAAACCAAAAAAGATATTTGTACAGAGATTTAAAAAAATATTTTAACACATAGAGACATAGATTTTAATCTCATAAAAAAGAGATAAGAAGAAACTAGTTTCAACACATAGACAAAACTATGTGCATTTAAATTAGTGAAACGCCTTTTAAAATCTTCAAAAACTATGTTTCTATGTGTTTAAAAAACTACCCAAAGGGTAAAGAAATCTAATAAAAAGACAATGAAAAATTATATAACCAAAATCGTGACCTTCGCCATTCTGATCACGACCATCATATCCTGTAAAGTCTCTAAGGATATTGAAACTCCTAAAGATGCATTTCCTGAGAATTTCAGGAATGCATCGGTTTCGAGTGATACAACAAGTATTGCCGATATTGAGTGGAAAAATTTCTTTATAGAAAAAGATATTGTTCAGTTAATTGATAGCGCGGTTGCTCGAAATAACGATCTGCTTATTGCACAGAAAAACATCGAGATTGCGCAATACAGATTCACACAATCTAAATGGGGAAATGTTCCTCAAGTTAATTTATTTGTAAATGCCAGTACAAGCAATCCTTCTGACAATAGTTTTACAGGAATGAACTTGAATCAGGCATTAGGAGCTAAACATATTGATGATTATTCTGCTGGAGCTGCACTTTCTTGGGAGGCTGATATTTGGGGAAAGATTAGAAACCAAAAGAAAGGAGCTTACGCAGAATATCTTCAATCTGAAGAAGTAAAAAAAGCATTGCAGACCAATATCGTTGCTAATGTTTCAAGTGGATATTACAATCTTTTAATGCTTGACGCGCAACTAAAAATCGCGCAACAAAACTTAAGATTAAATGACAGCACGACTAACATTATTAAGTTAAAATACGATGCTGGTCAGGTAACCACATTAGCGATTCAGCAGTCTGAAGCACAAAAATTAAACTCAGCGCAATTGATTCCGTTATTGGAACAAAACATTGCGATTCAGGAAAACGCTTTAAGTGTTTTGACAGGTTCATTCCCAAATTCAAAACAAAGAACCATTCTTTTAAATGCAATTGAAATTCAAAATAATCCAGCGATTGGAATTCCGTCTTCAGTAATAAGCAGAAGACCCGATGTTAAAACCGCTGAATTGGATCTTAAAGTAGCAAACGCCAATGTCGGTATCACAAAAGCGGATTTATACCCAGCTCTTAGAATTACGGCTCAAGGCGGTGTGAACTCTTTCGAAACGAGCAGCTGGTTCAATATTCCAGCTTCTCTATTCGGAACTGTTGCGGGAGGTTTAACACAACCAATCCTAAACAATAAAAGAGTTAGAACGCAATATAATATCGCTGTCGCGGAAAGAGAAAAAGCGGTTTTAAATTTTAGACAACAGGTTTTAATTGCCGTAAGTGAGGTTTCTGATGCTTTGGTGAAAATAGAGAAACTACAGCAGCAAGAAACTTTCTTAAACGAAAAAGTAAAAACTTTGCAGCAGGCTATTAAAAACTCCAACTTGTTATTCAAAAACGGATTAGCAGAATATTTGGAAGTTCTAACGGCTCAAGCGAATCTTTTACAAAGCGAATTAGAATTAGCAGATCTTAAAAGACAACAACTCACAGCCAATACAGAATTGTACCGCGCTCTAGGCGGAGGCTGGAAATAATACCCGTAATTACCGTTAATTATTTATTTTTTGAGATGAAAACGCTGTGGAACTATTTGGTTTCATGGCGTTTTTTGTTTTTAACCGCAAAGGGCGCAATGGTTTACGCAAAGGCGCTAAGTTTTTTTTAAAGTCTCTCGCAGATTTTGCAGATAAAGCAGATTTTTTTATCACATTTAATGTCTTCCTGAGCGTCCCGAAGCTTCAGGAGAAGGACGCGCACAGTAACCATCAAGATTTTATTCTCATTTTTGTCCTCCTGAGCGTCCCGAAGCTTCGGGACGCTCACGAAGACAAATCTTTGTAGAATTACTTGTAAAATTTCTCCTTCGCCGAAAGGATAAAATAAAACTTATTTTTCTTACTTTTGACAAAGAAATCTTTGTATTTCCTACCCTTTACGCCACAATAACTAATAAAACAAATTTAAACTAATGAAAAAATTAGCATGTTTAGCGATTTTCGCTTTACTATTTACAAATTGCAAACAAAACAACTCAGAGAAAGAATCAGAGTCAGGTAAAACTCCTGCCGATACTGTTACTGCAGTCAAAGAAGTAAAAACTCCAGAAAAAGAAGAAGATTGTAAGGATATAGAAGTAGAAATGGGATCTGGAAGAGAATGTATTCTAAAGGATACAGATATTGATCAGGTTTATCTAGATATCATTAAAAACAAAGAAGTAGATGAAGCTGAATATTATTTAACTCCTCTTCCAACTGAAAATAAATCTGTTGAAGTAAATAAACACGGATTAATGTCTATCGATTATGAAATTACTAAAGACAAAGTCGCCATCACTATGAACTATGCAGGCGGAGTAACCGAAGTAACGATAGAAAAAATAAATAATACAGTTAAAAAAAGCATTTATCATTATGCTGATTAATTTTTTTTGCCGTTAAGGCGCTAAGGAGCAAAGGTTTTTATTTCCCGCTCCCGATAACTATCGGGATTACGGATTAAGCAGATTTATTCTCATTTTATGTCCTCCTGAGCGTCCCGAAACTTCGGGAGAAGGATCGAGTGCTAAATCCATCCAGTGTGTCTAACTGGGCGCGTCCTTCTCCCGAAGTTTCGGGACGCTCAGGAGGACAAATCTTTACGGATTTTCTACTGTGATTTCTCCTTCATCTAGATGACAAATTTGGACTTATTTCTTTATTTTTGAAAAGAAAAAACTTTGTGTCTTAGTGCCTTCGCGGCAAACCCTCCCAAAAAAATGACTTTCAATAAAGAAATATATCTCACTAACTTAAAACAAACCATTGAAAGTTACTATCCTCTTTCTGAGCAATCTTGGAAACAGATTGAAAGTACAACCCATTTCCAAACACTTAAAAAAGGAGAAATATTATTAAGAAATGGAGAAATTGCCAAAAATCTTCATTTTATAGCAAAAGGAGTTTTAAGGGCCTTTATCACAGACGAGCAGGGAAATTTCTACAACAAAAACCTCTTTCTTGAAAATTATTTTGCGGGTTCTAAAGTTTCGTTGATGCTGCAGTCTCCTTCCAACTTTACTATTGAAGCTTTGGAAGATTCTATTGTCATCAACATTGATTATAAAAAATATATGGAGCTGATTTATCAAAACGATGATCTTAAAAACTTCTATATTGCGCATTTAGAAAAAAACTGGATCATTGATAAAGAGCATCGAGAAGTCGCACTCGTGATGCAGAATGCTACCGAACGCTATGTCAAACTTTTGGAGAAGCATCCCGACATTGCTGATCGTGTTGCGTTGTTGCATATTGCATCGCATTTGGGCATTACCCCGACGCAGCTAAGCCGAATCAGAAAAAGTTTGGAAAAAGATTTGTAAATCAACATATGTAAAGGTTTTTCAGGAAAGCTCGTTTTATATTTGTTCTAGATTTAAATTCGATATCCAAAATGGAAAGCATAAACCTTATCAAAGACAATATTGACAACCTTACCGAGCTTTGGAAAACGGTTGCCACTCCTCTCCTTTCTTACCATAAAAATGATCCGTTTCAGTTTAGTCAGATAAAAAATTCAGGCTGGCCCAACCGATTATGGTTTCGAGAAGATATTACAGAAGAAAATTTGCCGCAAATTCTTGAACTTATAGACCAAAATCCAGGTTTGATAATTCCGTATTGGGATAATTTTGGAAGCAATTCAAAAGAAATTTTCGAGCAAAACGGATTCAAAATACGAATTCAACTGATGGCAATGGCTCTAAAATTAGGCGAAAAATTACCGCTTCAAAATAGCCTAACTTTCAAAAGAGTCTTAAATGAAGAAGATGCCAAAACATGGTCCGATATTTATCCGCTATCTTTTAGTTATGTAATCAGCAAAGAAACGCTGGTTCATAATTATGAAAATGTGAAATTTTATCTGGTTCATTTTGAAGAAAAACCAATCGGAACTCTAACCCTTTTTCAAACTGAAAGTGTGATGGGGATTCATGGCGTTGGCGTAATTCCCGAAATGCGCAAAAGAGGTTTCGCCGAAGAAATCATGAAATTTGCCATCAACGAAGCCATTGACACTGATTGCGATTATGCTCATTTACAAGCTTCTCCGTTAGGAAAAGGCATTTACACGAGATTAGGTTTTGAGGATTTGTTTTTGATTACGAATTATTTTTTGTGATAAATTCTAATTTTTATCCCGAAGCTTCGGGACCAAATTCCAATTCTGCGTATTTATGTCCTCCTGAGCGAAGTCGAAGAACAGCATGCTAAATCTATAAAGTATGTCTTCGCTTTGCGTGTCCTTCGACTTCGCTCAGGGTGACAAACTTTTGTGGTTTTACTTTGCGAAAATATCCTCTCGCAGATTTCGGAGATTATGCAGATTTATTTACTCTCATTTTATGTCATTGCGAGGAACGAAGCAACCGCATTAACAATAGTCAAATCTGATTTGCAAAGTGAGGCTGCTTCGTTCCTCGCAATGATAAACTGTTGTGGTTTACTTTTATTATCAATCTTTGTCGAGCTACTTGCGTGCCCTTCGACTTCGCTCAGGGTGACAAACGTACAGTACCATCATTCACAATTCACAATTCATAATTCATAATTCATAATTCATAACTCAACATGTCCAAAATGCCCCTAAAATAGTCGTAAATACGTATTTCTTTAAAAGGAAAACATTATTAGATTTGTAATACATTAACTAATAACCTTTTAATCAAATACCCAATGAAGACAACAAAAATCATTTTTTGGACTACCACAATTCTTATTTTTTTATTTGAAGGCGTTATGCCCGCTTTAACTTCTCAATCCGAATTGGCTAAAGAAGGCATCAGACACTTGGGTTATCCTGAGTATTTTGGAAATGCCTTGGTTGTATTTAAGATTCTTGGCGTTTTAGCTTTAATTATTCCGCAAGTGCCGGGACGTGTAAAAGAATGGGCTTATGCAGGATTTGCTTTCGATTTTATATTTGCTTCAATAAGTCACTTTGCTGTTGACGGAATTGATTTTCAAGGTTTCTTCCCGTTAATTGTTTTTGCAGTTTTAATTATATCTTATGTAACATATCATAGAATACAGCGTTATAAAAACATAGCGCTTTAAAAATCAAAACTTTATGATTGAAGTTTTTAAAACAAATGTTCAAGAAGAATCTCAATGTTCGGTAATCATTGAGAGGCTTCTTGAGCATTATCCCAACGGCTTGATCAATTTTGATTTAGAAGATTGTGACAAAATCCTTCGCATTCATGCACCAGCTATTTCGAATACCAAAATTATCGACATTTTAAATTCGCATGGGTACTTCTGCGAAGCACTTCCTTAAAAATTAACACTTCTCAAATAACTGACATATAGTGTTTTAATATTTTTTATTGTATATTTGAAGGAGTATCATTTCCCCCTAATTCTATAAATTTAATTTCACAGATAACGCACTGAGGTTTTTCATGAACCCATCGGTAAACATCAACTGTTGAATTTTCAATTTCTAAAATTAAAAAAAAATGAAGAGCGCTATTCAAAATATCCTACTGGAAACCTATAGCAAATTGCACGATTTAGTTTCCACTTTTTCAAATGAAGAAATCAATATTGTTCCGTTTGAAGGGAGCTGGACTGCAGGACAAACCACACAGCATATTATTCTGGCTTGTTCCGATTTAACAACACTTTTTGCAGGAAAAACAGAAAAAACAACTAGAGAACCTGACGAAAACGAAAAAGCTCTTGATAGTATATTTCTAGACTTCACTACCAAATACCAATCACCCGAAAACATACTGCCTCCAGATATTGAATATGAAAAAGGTGCGCTGCTATCTTCCATTAAAAAAATACAAAATGATTTATTTGGAGCAGCAGAAACTTACGATTTAACGCTTACTTGTTTAGATGCTAAAGTGCCTGGATTTGACTATTTCACGATTTATGAATGGCTTCATTTTGCCATTGTGCATACGCAGAGACATACACATCAGTTACAATCGATTTACGAACATATAAAAAAACAATAGATCAGTATTTAACTCAAAATTAATTTTATGAGATCAAAAGTTAGAACCATTGTTTCATCTGGTTTAGTTGCAGGAACATTAGACATTACTGCAGCTATTTTGATTTATGCCGGAATACTACATAAAACAACAGCCGAAAAAATTTTACAGTCGATTGCAAGTGGCATTTTTAAAAAGGAGGCGTACATGGGCGGAACAGAAATGACGCTAGCAGGTTTGGGCCTTCATTTCTTAATTGCTTTTATTTTTGCCTGGTTTTATTTTAAGATTTTCCCCTACATCCCATTTTTCAAAATAAATACTTTATTATCGGGTGTGTCTTATGGATTTTTTATTTGGGTGATGATGAATCTTGTGGTACTGCCGATCGTATTTCCGGTTTTACCGGAGAAGAATTTAGATTTTCCGCTTTTGCTTTCTATCCTTATTGTGATTTGCTGTGTCGGGATTCCGATTGCTTTTATAACTAGGAAGTATTATGCGAAATGGTACTAATTGAAGGGACAAAGTTGCAAAGAGACAAAGTGACAAAGGTTAAACACTCTGTAACTCTGTAACTTTGTCACTCTGTCTCTTGAAAAAAACTAAACTTTTCTTCGTCCTGAAATTAATGATATAATAAACAGCACTAAAAAGATAAAGAATAAAACTTTTGCGATGCTTGCGGCTCCGGCAGCAATACCACCAAAACCGAAAATTCCCGCTATAATAGCAAGAATGATAAATATAACTGTCCAACGTAACATAATATTTGATTTTAAGTTCTTAATATGACTTCTTTATAAGCCTTTTTTTTTGTTTGTTTTCCAAAGTTATTTTATTCCTACAAATCCTATTAACTCAAAACCGATTATTATTAGCTCAATCAACTAATTTACAATGGATGCCGTGGTTTTTCACTTTAATAATTTTGCCTTACAGAATTACCATGTTTAAGCTTTAGAGTTAATTTTTTAACGGATTGCGTTAATCGTGGCTACAGTCTCAAGGTAATTTTAGATAAAATTTTGAACCGCACGAAAAGACATGGCTTCATTAACATTTTTACTTATAAAAATTGACAACTGATACCAATGAAATATTATGGCGCTGCCGATGATACGATTGCGGTGGCAATTTTGAACCTTAACGAGTTATTAACCGAATTAAATGTGTCCTCATGAAAACAATATCAAATAAATCAAAAATCGTTTTTTTATCTACTTTTCCGCCAACGCAATGTGGCATAGCAACCTATACTCAAGATACTATTAAAGGAATCACAGATGTTTATGGTAAATCTATCAAATGCGAAATATGTGAACTTGTTGATAAACCAAAAGACCAGCCAACACAAGCATATACCTTAAACACAAAAAATCGAGAAGAGTATACTAAAGTCGCTCAGGAAATTAATCAGGATGAAAGTGTGAAATTAGTTCACATTCAACATGAATTTGGTTTATTTGCAGGTAATTATGGAGATCATCTGCTAGATTTTTTAAATACAATAAACGCACCTGTAACTTATACTTTTCATAGCGTAATTCCGAATCCGAATGACGAATTAAGAACATTCGTAAAACTGCTTTTGAGCTACAGCAATTCGGTTTTTGTAATGACTAATAAATCTAAAGAAATATTAATTAAAGACTACGAAATCAGTGAAGATATAATTACTTGTGTGCCTCACGGAACTCATATTGTGGTATATGAAGCTCCCGAACAGGCAAAGGAAAAATTAGGAATTCAGGATAGATTAGTTTTAGCTACTTTCGGACTTTTAGGTGAAGGTAAAAATATCGAAACAGGTTTACAGGCTTTACCTAAAATTGTTGAAAAAGCACCAAACGCTTTATATTTAATTATTGGAAAAACACATCCAAACTTAATTAAAGATGGCATTGACACTTATCGAGATAAATTGGAAGGTTTAGTGAAAGAATTAAATCTTGAGAATAATGTGCGCTTTATCAATCAATATTTAGATACAGATGAGCTTTTAGAATATTTGAAAGCAACAGACATTTATATGTTTACTTCAAAAGACCCGAACCAGGCAGTTAGCGGCACTTTTGCTTACGCGATGAGCTGTGCTTGCCCGATTGTGGCTTCTAAAATTCCGCATACCAGAGAAGTTTTAACAGAAGACTCTGGAATCTTATGTGATATTGGAGATGCGGATCAATTTGCTGCAGCAGCAATTAAACTGATTGAGGATGAAAATCTAAGACACGAAATGGGAATCAGTTCATTTACTAAAATGAGAGCTTCTTCATGGGAAAATGTCGGAATCACTCAAATGAATACCTATAAAAAACTGTTTGCTAATCCAGCAGAAATTAAATTCAGTTATCCTGAAATTCAATTGAAACATATCAAAAAATTGACAACAGAATTAGGTATTGTTCAATTTAGTAAAATTTCGATTCCAGATTTAGATTCAGGTTACACCTTAGACGATAATGCAAGAGCTTTAGTTGCTTTTTGTATGCACTATCAACTGACTCAGGACAAAGAAGACTTAGCGTATATTTTAATCTATTTGGATTTTATTCAGCGTTGCCAACAGCCAAAAGGAGACTTTATCAATTATGTAGATCAAGAAAACCGCGAGCATGTTGAACAAAATGCAGAAGTAAACTTAGAAGATTCTAATGCACGTGCAATTTGGGCTTTAGGAACTGTAGTTTCATTGTCTGATATTCTGCCAGATGCGATTACAAAAAAAGCAACTAAATGTTTATTAAACTCATTGAAATGGGCAGAAACCATTCAGTCTCCACGTTCAATTGGGTTCGCTACAAAAGGATTGTATTTGTACCATACAAAAATCCCGAATTTATACGTCGCAGCGATTATTAATAAACTGAATGCTAAATTATTAGCAAATTACGAAGACACTGCAACAGAAGATTGGCAATGGTTTGAAAATTATCTGACTTACGGTAACGGAATCTTACCAGAATCTATGCTGTATGCTTATTTAATTACGAATAAACCAGTTTACAAAAAAGTAGCTTTAGATTCGTTAGACTTTTTAATTTCTAAAACATTCGTAAAAGGTAATTTTAAAGCTATTTCTAATCAGAGCTGGTTTCATAAAGGTTCTGAACCACAAGAATTTGGAGAACAGCCAATTGATGTAACTTATACTATCATGACGTTAAATGCATTTTATAATGAATTTAAAACGCCACATTATAAAAAGAAAATGAAAGCCGCATTTAACTGGTTTTTAGGAAAAAATCATTTAGGTCAGATTATGTACAACCCAGTAAGTGGCGGTGGTTACGACGGACTTGAAAAACACAATGTAAATCTAAACCAAGGAGCAGAATCTACAGTATGTTTCTTGACCGCAAGATTACTTATGGAAAAATTAGCGATGTCACAATCACGTGTTATTCCATTACAAAAATCTAGAAGCGGAATCGCTATAAATTCATAAATAAAATTGAAGCTAACCAAAATACTTCACTTTTTAAACCTGAGAAATCCCTTTTAAACAAAAAGGGATTTTTTATTTTATGGCGTGTTCTAACGTCGCTTTTACTTTTTTATTGTGCAAAATGCGATGAAAATTATATAAACTTCTAAAAAAGTTTTATAAGGTTTTTTACCCATAAAAAAAGTAATTTTCATATAGCAAAATAGAAGATTTTATATCATTGAAATTTTCATTTTATATCATTCACATTAAAAACATACAATTTTGATTCTCGCTATTAAAAATACATTCACCGAAATTGGAGAAACCACATTGTTCGTCAAAAGGTTTTTTAAGGAGGTTTTTATTCCGCCTTATGAGACAAAAGAGTTTCTAAAACAATGTTATATTATAGGATATAAATCTCTGCCTTTGGTTGCCATTACAGGTTTCATTATGGGATTGGTGCTGACTTTGCAATCACGCCCAACATTGGTACAATTTGGTGCAGAATCTTGGCTACCTGGAATGGTTGCACTTTCGCTGATACGCGAAATTGCTCCTGTAATTACAGCTTTGATCTGCGCAGGTAAAATTTCTTCAGGAATTGGAGCCGAGTTAGGTTCAATGAAAGTAACAGAACAAATTGACGCCATGGAAGTTTCCGCTGTAAATCCGTATAACTATTTGGTTGTAACACGAGTTTTAGCCTGCACGTTGATGGTGCCGCTTTTAGTCTTTTTTGCAGACGCAATCGGAATTATTGGCGGATATGTTGGCATAAACATTCATGGAGATGTCAATTTCTACAGGTTTTTAACTCAAATTGTTCAATCATTAGAATATTTAGACCTGCTTCCAGCAACGTTAAAAACCTTCTTTTTTGGATTTTTTATCGGAATGATTGGCTGTTACAAAGGTTTCAACGCATCAAACGGAACAGAAAGTGTGGGGCAAGCTGCCAATTCTGCTGTTGTAACGGCATCGTTAAGCATTTTTATTATCGATATGGTCGCAGTTCAAATAACCGATTTATTCTTTTAATATGATGGAGAAAAAATTACATAAAGAACCTAAGGCAAAAGAGAAAGATCAGACTCCGATAATTGAGATTAAGGATCTGCATAAAACTTTTGGAAAAGATAATGTCATTTTAAAAGGCGTAAATCTCACTCTCAATAAAGGCGAAGACTTGGTGGTTCTAGGACGTTCGGGTTCTGGAAAATCGGTAACCATAAAATGCATTGTTGGATTAATCGAACCAGATAAAGGCGAAATTAAAGTTTTTGACGAAAACGTCCTTAACATATCTAAAAGCCAGCTTAATGAAATTCGAGTCCGAATCGGATTTTTGTTCCAAAGTGGAGCTCTTTACGATTCAATGTCAGTCAGAGAAAATCTCGCTTTTACATTAACCAAACACAAACGCGATTTAAGCCCTGAAGAGGTAGAAAGAGAAGTTATGGAAGCGCTAGAAAATGTCGGTCTGGCCGAAGCGGTAGACAAAATGCCTTCTGAACTTTCTGGAGGTATGAGAAAAAGAATTGGTCTGGCGCGAACTTTAATCTTAAAGCCAGAAATCATTTTGTATGATGAACCGACAACAGGTTTAGACACGATCACTTCAAGAGAAATCAGCGAATTGATCTTAGATATTAAACACAAACAAAAAACTTCCTCGATTATTATTACTCACGATATGGCCTGTGCAAAAATGACCGCCGATCGAATTGTAGTTTTAAAAGATGGTGTAATTCACGCCGAAGGAACATACGAAGAATTAGAAAAAGACGAAGACGAATGGGTGCGCTCATTTTTTGAATAAAGCAAAATAAATAATAGAAATCATGGAGAAAGAATCTGGATATACTTGGAAATTAGGAATGTTCGTAACGATAGGTTTACTGCTTTTTATTATGGCCGTATATTTTATTGGAAAGCAGCAGAATCTTTTTGGTTCGACCTTTCATATTAGTTCACAATTTAAAACAGTAAGCGGTTTAGAAGTCGGAAACAATGTTCGTTTTTCTGGAATTAATGTCGGAACCGTAGAACAAATTCAGTTAAAAAATGACTCGACCGTAAATGTCATTTTAGTAATGAAAGAAGAAGTTCGAGAATTCATTAAAACTGATGCCACAGCCAGTATTGGTTCAGATGGTTTAATGGGAGATAAAGTGCTTACCATTTCTCCAGGTGCAAAGTCTAAGAAAGTGATTGAAGACAACGGGCAAATTGCCTCTGTTGACGGAATCGAAATGCAGGATCTGATGAAAAGTGTCAAGAAAAGCGTAGATAATGTTGGAATCATTTCAGACGAACTTGCTATTTTCAGTCATAGCATGAATAACGGAAACGGGGCTTTGGCAAGATTGGTTAAAGATGATAAAATGGCCAACAGCGTTTCGAATACGCTTGAAAATCTTGAATCTGGAACAAAAGGATTTAGTGATAATATGGAAGCAGCGAAAAGCAATTTCCTATTGAGAGGTTATTACAAGAAAAAAGAGAAAGAAAAAGCTAAAAAAGCAGAAGAGGCAAAAGAGAAACAAGAAGAAGCGAAAGAGAAGCAAGAAGAAGAAAAGGAAAAAGCGGCCAAAGAAAAAGAAAAAAAAGAGAAAGAGCTGAAAGAGCAAAAAGAGAAAGAGGAAAAACAAAAGCAGGAAGAAGCTAAAAAAGCGGAATCTAAAAATTAAAATCCATTTTTAAAATTGCTTCGCCTGTTCGCTATCGCTCGAGTCTAAATTCCAATTCCTCATTTTATGTCTTCCTGAGCGAAGTCGAAGGATCGCATGCTAAATTCATTTAGTGCTTGTCCTTCGACTTCGCTCAGGGAGACAGCTAATTACATCTCACCATTCACAATTCACAACTCACAATTAGTATATGCCTAGTACATTCAAACATACCGCCCTTAAAGTTTTAAAAATTACCGGAATTACGATTGCGGTGATTTTGTTTTTGCTATTTATTATTCCATTACTTTTTCCTGGAAAAATTGCTGCGGAAGTGAAGAAAATTGCGAATGAGAGATTGGATACTAAACTTGATTTTACTAAATCTAAACTTTCCTTTTTTACGCATTTCCCGTCATTGACAGTTTCGCTAGACGAATTGTCTTTAACCGGATCCAAACCCTTCAGCAACGACACTTTACTAAAAGCCGATCAAGTTGCGTTTGGAATCGACATAAAAAGATTGCTTTTTGATAATGAAGTAAAAATCAACAAACTCTATGTTTCGGATGCTTTGATCAATATTATGGTCAACGAAAAAGGTCAGGCCAATTACAATATTTATGTTGCTCCAGAAGACAAAAAAGAAGACCCAAATGCTCCAGAAGAAGGAACAGCTATCCGATTAGAACGTATTGATTTACAAAACTGTCACGTAAAGTATAACGACCGTTCTGCCAAAATTCTGGTTGATGCAAAAGGATTTAATTATATCGGAAAAGGAAATCTAAGCGAAGACATTTTTGATCTCGCCACCGACGCGAAAATAGACAATCTGGATTTCTACTATGATCGAACAGGATATTTAAGAAGAAAGGAAGTTCGTGCCGATTTAATTACCCGAATCAACACGCACGCCCTTACCTTTATTCTTCAAAAAAATGAGCTTAACATTAATAAACTGCCTCTTAAATTTACTGGAATATTCAGTATTTTAAAAGACGGATATAAAATCAATATCAAAGCGGCTTCAGAAAATACAACTGTTAAAGATTTGCTTTCTGTAATGCCTCCCGAATATCTAACATGGCTTGAACGAACAGAAATTTCTGGAAGAAGCGATTTATTAGTCAGTTTTAGAGGAGATTATAATGTTCAGAAAAAGCAAAAACCAAACTTAGCCTTCAATCTGAAAATTAATGAAGGTTCGGTAAATTATAAAAATGCGCCCGTTCCTTTAACTGATTTTCAAATGGATTTGAATGCGATGCTTCCGTCTTTGGACACCGAACAATTATTGGTTAATCTGAGAACATTCAAATTTAAGGTTGGCGAAAAAGATTATTTTAATGCTTATCTGCACAGTAAAGGTCTAAGCGAAATGTCGGTAAATGCAAGCGTGAAAGGTGCATTAGACCTTGCTGTTGTTGATGCCGCTTTAGGTTTGGAAAATATCGATTTGAAAGGAATTTTAAAAACCGATATTCAGGCACGCGGAAATTTCAGCACTTCTAAAAAATTATTCCCAAAAACTATTGGCGGAATTTCACTTCGAAATGGATGGCTAAAAACCAAATATTATCCAAATCCAATAACGAATATCACCTTTGTGGCAAACATGCTGAATAAGGCAGGAACATTTCAGGACTTAATCGTTGCCGTGGCTCCCGCTTCTTTTACTTTTGAAGGAAATCCAGTTTATGTAAATGCCACTTTATCTGATTTTAGCGATTTGGCTTATAATGCAAAAATTAAAGGCGAACTGAATGTGGGCAGAATCTATCAGGTTTTCTCTCAAAAAGGCCTTGATTTAACGGGTTATGCCAAAGCAGATCTTTCGCTTAAAGGAAAACAAAGTTACGCTACAACTGGTCAGTATGATAAATTGGATAACAAAGGAACACTAGTCCTCAAAAATATTAAAGCAACTTCAGAATTGTTTCCAAAAGCGTTCTTCATTAAACAAGGAAATTTCCGCTTCCAGAATGAAAAAATGTGGTTTGAAAAATTTTATGCTTCGTACGGAAAATCAGATTTTGATATCAATGGCTATCTGCTAAATACAATCAATTACTTTTTAGAATCAAAAGGAACTTTGAGCGGAAACTTCAAACTAAAATCAAAACTGATTAAAGTTGACGAATTTATGGCGCTTGAGGAAGGTGAAAATAAAGACCGAAAAATCGAAGTTGAATATGCGAAAGAAGATCATCCGAAAATGAGCGGAGTGGTAATTATTCCGAAAAACCTAAATGTCAATTTAGATGCAAGTGCAGATAAAATAGAATATAATAAATTGATTTTTAACAAATTAAACGGAAAAATAGGAATAAAAAAAGAAGGATTTTACTTAGAAAATATTACCTTTAATATAATTGACTGTATTTTAGGAGTTAATGCGCTGTACAAGGACGAATCTCCTACTTCGGCACATTTTGATGCTCACTTTACAGCAAAAGATTTTGATGTTCAAAGAGCCTACAAAGAAATTCCGATGTTTCATGACATGGTAACTGCTGCTGAAAAAGCACACGGAATAGTCTCCATTGACTACCAAGTAAAAGGAGATTTAAATGGAAATATGGGGCCAATTTATGAATCTTTACAAGGCGGAGGAACCATTAATTTGCGTGATGTAAAAATTAAAGGACTGAAACTTTTTGACGGAATTAGCTCTAAAACAGGACAAAACGGTTTGAACAATCCTGACATGAAAGGAATTGAAATCAAATCGACTATTGATAATAATCTTATAAATATTGAGCCATTTACCTTTAGCGTTGCCAGTTTCAGGCCAACGATTAAAGGAACTACAAGCTTTGACGGACTTTTGGATCTTAGAATGCGTTTAGGTCTTCCGCTCTTCGGAATTATAGGTTTTCCGATTGTAATCACGGGAACACATGAAGCTCCAAAAATTAAAATATTCAGCAAAACGGGACAAGAAATTGATCCTGCTGTTTACGACGAAAAAAACAATAAAGTAATCAGAAAAGAAAAAGTCAGTAAACCGAAAATAAAATAGCCATGAATTCTAAATCTGAGCATAAAAGCAGTGCATTCGAAAAGTTTGCTACAAAAGTTTCAAAAGCAGCCGGGAGTACACCCGCTTTTCTTGGTGCTTTTATTCTTGTCGTTGTATGGGCTGTTTCGGGACCAATTTTCGATTATTCTGAAACTTGGCAATTGGTCATCAATACTGGTACTACGATCATTACTTTTTTAATGGTTTTTTTAATTCAAAAAGCTCAAAATAAAGATTCGCTTGCCATTCAGTTAAAGTTAAACGAACTCGTTGCATCCAACGATTTGTCAAGCAACAGCCTTGTTGATATAGAAAATATGACTGAAGAAGAAATGATCATCGTTCAGAAATATTACCATCATTTAAGCCAATTGGCAAAAAAAGATAAAAACATAAGAACTTCACATTCTATTGCAGAAGCAGAAGACGCGCATAGCCGCAAAAAAGAAAAAAATACACCTCCAGATAATGCCAAAAAAACTACCAAAAGTACCTCTAAAAAAATAACCAAAAAATGAAATTGAATTCTACTGAAACCTATTGGCCTTTAAAAAACGCCATGAAACAAAGTTACCCTTCAATAGATTCTGACATCCACACTGACATTTTAATTATTGGTGGAGGCATAACAGGAGCTTTAACAGCCTATAAATTGCTAAACGAAGGAAAAAAAATTGTGCTTGTGGACCGTCGGGATGTCTGCGGCGGAAGTACTTCGGGCAGCACCGCTTTACTGCAATATGAAATTGACGTTCCTTTGCATCAACTCATTAAACTTCGCGGCGCCAAATGTGCAATTGACAGTTACCAAAACGGTAAAAAAGCCATTTTTGAACTTCGAAATATAATTGATACTGTTGGCTGCGATTGTGGTTTTGAGTTTAAAAAAAGCGTCTATTTTACTACATTAAAAAAAGATGTGCCGTATTTAAAAAATGAATTTAAAGCCAGAAAACAGCATGGTTTTGAAATCAGCTGGCTGGGCAGGTCAGAATTGCAAAAAATGGGACTGAATGCAATTGCTGGGGTTGAATCTAAAACAGCCGCCGTAATGGATCCTTTTAAATTGGCCACCGATTTATTGTTTCATTGCCACGAAAAAGGAATGCAGATTTTTGACCGAACTAATATCGCTTCTATTCAGCATCAAAAAAGCAAAATTATCGCCACCAGCGATTCTAAACATGTCATCACCGCAGATCATATCATACATTGCACTGGCTACGAAAGTACAGAAACGCTAAAAGAAAAAGTGGTTGATTTAAAAAGTACTTATGTTATTGCTTCCGAAAGTCAGTCTGATCTTCCTGAAAATTTTAAAAATACCATTTTTTGGGATACTGCGGCGCCCTATCATTACATGAGAACAACAGAAGATAATCGAATTATAATGGGTGGCGGAGATGAGGATTTTAAAGACACTTCAAAACGTGATAAACTGCTTCCTAAAAAAGAAAAATATCTCTTAAGACAATTCTTCAAAAGATTTCCAGATTTAGATTTTAAAATCGATTATTCCTGGGCAGGTACTTTTGGAGAAACAAAAGATGGCCTTCCCTACTTCGGAAAACCTAATCCGAGAAAAAACGAACATTATATTTTAGGCTTCGGAGGAAACGGAATCACATTCAGCGTAATTGCAATGAATTCAATTTTGGATTCACTTAATAATAAGAAAAATACAGATTTGGATTATTATCGATTTGGGCGTTAGAGAGAAGGAGCCACAAAGTTTTTGATTGTAGAGATACACGTAGAGATGCACGGCAGTACATCTAACCAAAGATTGGCACACTACAGAGATGCAGTATTTAAGACGATATGCTGTGACGAATTAGATTAAGAATAAAGTTTTCAGATAGAGATACACAGCATTAAAATGAAAAAATCCTCTGATTTTGAAGAATTCAAAATCAGAGGATTTTACTGTATATATATCATGCTTTAAAGCTAGCGACAAAACTTAGAACCTTAGAATCTCAGTATCTTAGAACCTTTATTAAGCTGTAATAGCTAAAGAATTCAAATTAAACTTATACTCTTTCGGGCTGCAGTTGAATTTTTGTTTGAATATTTTAGAAAAATAGCTTCTGCTGGTGAAACCAATGCAGTATACGATTTCTGAAATATTTAAATCAGAAGTTCTAATTAAGATTTCAGCTTTTAGAACACGCATGTGCGTGATGTAATCGTTAACGGTACGATTGTGAATCATCTTAAATCCTTCTTGAAGTTTGTTTGGAGATAAGCCCGATTTCTTACTTAAAGATTTAATTGAAAAAGCTTCTTCCGGACTTGCTTTTATAAATTCTGAAAGTTCTTTTATTTCTTCTAATTCTCTCAAAGTTAGTCCGTTTGATTCGTTTGCAAAAGCGTGTAAATCATCTGAATGCTGTTGGATTTCCATTGCCAAAATAATTCTCATGATTCCTTCTTTCAACAAATTACGAACAATTCCTGTTTGTGTAATTGAATTTAATTGTTCGATTTTTTCTGCAATCTGTAAGTTATAAGAACCGATATAAAAGAAATCAGTTACTTGATTATTTTCAAAAAAAGTATCTTTTACCTGCTGGTTCAAAGAATGAGCTTGGTTCGTGGCATCAATCTGAGTCCCCACTATAATTAATGTAAGTTTCGTTTTCTTTCCTTTTTCAAAAAACAAAACATTGTCCTGATTTTCTTTAGATGTTACAATTGCAGTCTGAAAAGTTTTCAGTTTTCGCTCTTCTCCATTCAAACCAAAACTATGCGAAAGATTTCCTTTAGAACAATATGCAAAATAAATAGGTGATGATTTTACGTTTAGAAAATCCAATCTGACATCTTCAGTAAATGTCATATCAAATTGAACATAAGAAATATTATCGTTAAATGACGCTCCTATAATGGAGCCTTCAGCAAAACTGTTTTCAATCTCAAGTACATATTCATCTAAATCAAAAGTCACTTTTCCGCCAAAACTAGTCTGAAGTTCATCAAATATATTTTGAGTTTTTTCTGTATTTATAGTAACTATTTTCATGGTTCGCCGGATTTAAAATTATAATTTGCTTACAGATTATTCTCTAAAAATCTGAAATTCAAAGTTCGCTTAAAGACCCGCCAAAAATGTTATATAATTTTTTGGTTTTGTTTTATAATTCCTTATAAATGCTTAATTTAACGTACATCACAATTCATTTAATATATAAGTATGAAAAGCTTTTCGTTTGCTCCTATTAGTTCTCCAAATTCTAAAATTCTGATTTTAGGCACTATGCCTGGAACAAAATCTTTGGAACTCAATCAATATTATGGTCATAATCAGAATAATTTTTGGAAATTTTTATTTCAGATACTTGGTCAAGAATTTTCTAAGGATTATGAAACAAGAAAAGAACTGCTAATTAAAAACAATATTGCAGTATGGGACGTCTTACAATTTTGCGACCGAGTTGGAAGTTTGGACAGCGCCATTAAAAATGAAATCGCAAATGATTTTGAAAATTTTTTAAAAACACATCCGCAAATAAATAGTATTCTTTTTAATGGACAGGCGGCAGCAGCATTTTTTAAAAAGTATGTACACTTAACAAAAGAATATCAGACTTTTACGCTCCCTTCAAGTAGTCCGGCCAATGCTAGCAAGACTTTCCAAGATAAATTAAATGAATGGAGCATTATTAAAACCTTATTATAAAGTTTAGAATTTTATACAATTATAATGCGAATATTGGAATCATGTAACTTTTTTGGTTTAAAGTATAACAAAATACAACCACTCTCTATTTAATTTTACATCAAGAAATATGAGCCACAAAATGAAGATTTGATAAATGAATAGAAAGGCTTTATTCTTATTAAAATTTAAAAAAGCAAACCGTAAAAGGTTTAGTCTATAAAGAGAACATTGGTTATGTTAGTTTATTTTTGGGAAAAAGCTACTCTATAGAAATATAGAGTAGTTTTGTTTTTATAGATCACCATTTAAACATAAAAACATGAAAATCCAGACTTATCAGAATCATATACGATTTTATACTCCGCACCATTTTATATATTATCCTGTTTTAACTCTATTCTTAGCTGCCAGTATTTATTTGGCGTTTACAACAGAAGATCATTTAATCTGGGGATTTATAAGTGTTGTTTTTGTATTTCTTTTTGCACTTGCTTACATGTTGCGCCAGCATTATGCACTAACACTTCAAAATAGAATTGTGCGATTAGAAATGCGTTATCGCTATTTTACTTTAACAGGCAAAAGATTCGAAGAATTTGAATACAAACTCACAGACGATCAAATATTTGCATTACGTTTTGCACCAGATAACGAATTGGTTCCGCTTGTAGATGATGTTCTAAAAAACAACTTAACCGGCGATGCAATCAAAAAAGCAATCGTACATTGGAAAGCGGATTATCATAGGGTTTAAAAAATATCAATGGCAAATTTTCCTTTAAATTTTAGAAATCTTCCAATCTTTGGTTAGATGCACTGCAGTGCATCTCTACAATTGGAGAACCTAAAACCTTTGTTACTTTGGACCTTTGTTACTTTGAATTTTATTTCGTCAAATCAAATCCTTCTTTAACAATTTCACTTTCCACCTTTCCGATCAATTTGTTGGTTTTTCCTGTAAGTTTTTCTTTTTTCCAATCTCCTTTTGCATAAATAATTACCGTTATAATAGCCGTTACGACAGAAGCAATTGGGAAAGCCCACCAAATTCCGATTTTACCTAATGAAGTATTATGAGATAAAATAAAAGCTAGCGGAAATTGGATTACCCATTGTGAAACCAAAGTTAAAATCATGGGTAATTTTGTATTTCCTACGGCACGAAAAACTCCCGTCAAACAAAGCTGTAAACCTAAAAATCCCCAAGAAAGACAGGTAATTCTCAACAACTCTGTTCCGCCTTTAATAACCGCTTGATCATTCGGAACAAAAAATGCGATTAAATGCGGTGCAAAAATAAAAGCTAAAATTCCGAGACCTGTCAATAATCCGAAACCTAAGTACGCTCCTAGTTTAGAAATTTCTGCAGCGCGGTCAATATTTCCTGCGCCAATATTTTGTCCGACAAGAGTGGCGATGGCCATAGATAATCCTAAAGCTGGAATCAAAATCAGCTGAATTAAATTTGAACCTGCACCATAAGAAGCAACCGTTAAAGTACCGAAACGAACAATCAAAAACGTAATCGCCATCATCCCTAATGCGCGCATAGACTGCTCGATCGAAGATGGAAATCCGATTTCAAAAGCTCTTTTGATATGTTTATAATCAGGTTTAAAATCGGAAATACGCAGATGGATGCCGTGTTTTCCTCGAAATAAAATTGCAAATCCAATAACAATAGCCAAAAGCTGTGTAAATAAAGTGGCCAACGCTGCTCCTTTTACACCCATTGCCGGAATAAATTTCCATCCGTAAATAAACAGCGGATCTAGCGCAAAATTTAAGATAACGGTTCCTAAAACAATATAAACAGGAAGTGTTACCCGCCCAACTCCGCGCATAATAGATTGGAAAATCATGAATCCGAAACTAAATACCAAACCGATAAAAGCCACACGCATAAATCCTAAAGCATCTATGTAAACCGCAGGCTCCACCTTTAGCAGATATAAAAAATACGGACTTAAAAAATAACCTATAATCGACAAGAAAACCGAAACGATAATTACCATCGACAAAGTCTGTGCCGCCACGTGATTGACCATTTTCTGGTTTCCTGCTCCAAAATACTGCGCAATCAAAATAGAACCTGCTATCGCCAATCCGGTTCCTAAAGCGATGGTTAAAAAAATTACAGGCGTACTTATGGAAACGGCCGCAACGGCATCGCCTCCCAATCGTCCTACCCAAAAAGCATCAACCAACTGATAGGCGGCTTGTAATAAATTAGCAATCATAATTGGCACTGCTAATTTTAATAACGAAGAAAGGATTGGCCCTTCTAACAATTCATTTTTTTTCATTTATTCAAAATAAGTATTTAAAAAATCAGTTGACATATCAACTTTTTAAGGTCAAAAAAAATTAAAGTGATTCTAGTTTGTCTGCATAAAATCGCACTGCATTCAACGCCTCAATTCTTTCTTTTGGCGAAAAAACAGATAATACTTCCTCTTCTGCTCTTTTCATTAAAGAACGAATGTTTTTTGCCAGTGTAACTCCTTCGTTTGTAAGACTTACAATGTTTTTTCGTTTATCCATTTTGTCTTTTACAACCTCAACCAATTTCTTTTTCTCAAGTGATGTTATACTTCTCAAAATAGACGATTTATCACGCATGGTTTTGTCTGACAATTCTCTCTGCGAAAGACTTTTATGGTGCAAAATCATCAGCAATGGCAGCTGTTCTAATTGCAATGTGATTCCTGCTTCATTCATTAAAGCATTTGTACGTCTGAAAATTGCTCGTTTAATACGATGAATCTGGAAAAAGAAACTATCTGATATTTCCTCTTTCCAAAAGTTTGAAAAGTTTTCGTTATTACTTTTTGAATTTTCCATGCAGCAAATTTACAAAAAAGAGTGACATGTCAACTATTTTTCTAAAACAAATCCTTATTTTATTGATATCCAACGTTTTCATAAAAATTATTCAACAAGAAAAACGAAAATGAACGATTATTTTTACTAACTTTAATTGTTAAATATTACCTAATAAAAACCTAAAAATCTAACTCTGATGAAACAATTATTTATTTTTTTGGTAATTATGCTCCTTTGGATTCCGCTAAACGCTCAAACCGTTGCTGAAAACAGTAAAGAAAATGATTTAACAACTTTTAAAACTGAAAGTGAAGATTTTCAAGACACTTCGCTAGATGACCTGCCCTGGCACAACAGACGATTTAAGGTTTCTGCCGGCGGTTTTTTTCCTGTTAATAATACTGTTGTGAAAGTTGAAGGTAATAATGGAAACGCGGGAACTATAATTGACCTTGAAGATGATTTAGGTTTTTCCAAATCAACAGTGTCTTTTTTAGGAACATTTGATTGGCGCATCTCCAAAAGATCACGATTAGGTTTTGAGTATTTTGTGCTAGACAGAACCGCAACCAAAACGCTTCAAAGAGAAATTAATTTTGGAGACAACACTTATGAAGTGGACGGCAGAGTTCGCGGTACTTTTAATGTTCAAATTGCTAGAATTGCTTATGGCTACGCTATTTTATCTAAACCTAAATATCAAGCGGGTTTATTAGTTGGTGCGCATGTTCTTTTTGCAGATTTAGGTTTGCAATTAGTAGGCGAAACGCAAAGCGTTGAAAAACATGATAAATTTGACTTTACAGCTCCGCTTCCAGATGTTGGAATATGGGGAGAATTTGTTCTTGGAAATCGCTGGGGTTTATATGCCAACGTAAATTATCTTGCCGTACAAATTAATGATACCGACGGCCGAATCATCAGTTATGGTTTGTCTGTTTTATATAATGTACATCAAAACTTTAGTCTTACCGCAGGTTATAACGGACTGAACTTTAGAGTAGATACAGTACAAGAACGTCTAAACGGTTACTTAAAATGGGGTTACAACGGACCAACCATCACAGCAGTTTATACTTTCGGGAAACATGTTAAGGTGACTAAATAAAAGGCTGAGTTTTTTTTCTAACCGCTAAGAGCGCAAAGAATTACGCAAAGGTCGCAAAGGATTTTATTGAGAATCTATAGAGAATCTAAAAAAGTTCGCAAAGCTTTGTCTACATAAAGCTTTGCGAACTTTTTCATTTTAATGACTCTAAAAAAATCTTAGCGTGCTTTGCGTAATTCTTTGCGCTCTTTGCGGTAAAATTACCTGCTAAAAAAAACAAACCCGACAACTTACTGCTATCGGGTTTACCAAACTTAACTTACTTAACTTAACTCAAAATAAAACTTAGTACCTCAGCACCTTAGAACCTCAGTACCTAAAACTATTTCTGTATTGGAGAAAACTTTATGGCTGTTCCTCCGCCAGCTGCCAATTTGAGGTCTAAAATCGTTTTACTATTTACTTTTTGCTTAGAGATTGCAACAGGATAAGGATTCGTTTTATAATTTGCTCCTTCTCCATCGGCGTAGATTGTTGCTTCGTATTCTTTGTTTTTATCTAAAAATGAAAGCGTTACTTTCAAATCTCGGCCATTTCTGTTTGTAATTGAACCTAAATACCAGTTTTTTTCGTCCCAATCTTTACGTACAATTGTAGTATATTCTCCAATTTTAGAATCCAAAACTTTGGTATCTGACCAAGTGCATGGAACATCTTTTACGAATTGAAATTCTGGTTTTCCTTCGTAGTTTTCAGGTAAATCTGAAGCCATTTGCAACGGACTGAAGATAATTACATACAACGCCAATTGATTCGCCAAAGTCGTCTGAACTTTTGCTCCAGAAGGTGTTTTATAATCAAAATTGAAATTTCCTGGCGTGTAATCAAACGGTCCAGAAAGCATTCTTGTGAAAGGCAAAGTCGTTAAATGTTCTGGCGTATTTCCTCCGTCTACAGACCATGCATTGTATTCTTGCCCGCGTCCGCCTTCTTGAGACATGAAGTTTGGATACGTACGCTGTAAACCAGTTCCTTTCATTGGCTCATGATTATCGATCATGATATGATATTTAGCAGCCGTTTCAATAACTTTTCTGTAATGACGTGCTCCATATTGGCTGTCATGCCATTCTTTTTTGTCTAAATACTTGTTGACATAACCTGTTTTAACCGAATTCACGCCCATTTTCTGATACAATTTAAAAGCATCTTCCAACTGATTTTCGTAATTTTTGGTTGCTCCAGCTGTTTCATGATGTCCGATTAAACGAACATTTTTTATCGCCGCATATTTGGTTATTTCTTCTAAATTAAAATCTGGATAGGCTTTTACGAAACTAAATGCAGAACCGTCTGCGGTCCAATCTCCATCCCAACCTTCATTCCATCCTTCCACCAAAACGCCGTCAAAATTGTTTTTCGCAGCAAAATCAATATACTCTTTTGTGTTTTTGGTAGTTGCGCCATGTTTTGGTCCTTGTCCCCAAGTGTATTTTTCTAAATGCATTCCCCACCAGATTCCGATGTATTTGGAAGGCGTGATCCAAGATAAATCTTCAATTTTTGATGGTTCGTTTAAGTTTAGCATAATCGTTGAAGTTGCAACTTCACCCGGATTTTTCCCGACAATAATCGTTCTCCAAGGTGTTTTAAAAGGTGTTTCAGCATATACTTTTACACCATCTGCCCACGGCACTAAATCACTTTTGTATTGTTTGTCTGTAGTTTTTAAAAGTGTCATGGAAGCAAAATCGGTTAAATTGGCTTCGTGAATCGCTACATATAATTTGTCCTTAGTTTCAAAAGTGGCAGGAGTATTGATCGTATCGGTTTTGCTCATTAACGTTTTGCGGTATTCACTTTCGTAATAACTATTTTCGCGATGAACTGGAATCCACCAAACTTCGTTATTGTCTTTAAAAGTAAATTGCGTTACTTCATTGGAGATTTTGACTTTTCCTAAATGAGGCTGTTTTGGAAATTCATAACGAAATCCGACTCCATCATCAAAAACCCTAAAAATGATGTCAACCAAACGCTCCTCGCCTTTTGCTTCTTTTAAATGAACAATCAGTTCGTTATGATGATCTCTCACTTTTTTGAATTCGCCCCAAGGCTGTTCCCAAGTTTCATCTGCTGATTTTTCTTCCGTGGAAACGACTTCAAAACCATCGGTCATTTTGGCCAAACCTTGAAACTCAAATCCCATAAGAGAAGGTTCAATAACCGATTTCCCATGAGAAGAAAAACTGTATTGAGGCTGTCCAGAAGGCGTTAATTCAAAAGTTAATTCGGAGATCTTTTCTGGAGAACTGATTTTATACGTTTTTTTAGTACTGCAAGCCATCATCAGAATTGATGCAAAAGCTATTATACAGTAGCTATATTTTCTGTTTTTCATTATTTAAATTGTATTAATTACAGCTCTATTTTATTTCGCTTAGTATTTGTTTTGCTTTTGCAGGCTGCATCGAAACAAAATAGTTAAACGCTTGGTCGAGTTTTGTCTGGGCTTCTGCATTTCCTTTCTTCTGAACACGCAAATTATATAATCTGCTGATGTCTGGAAATATACTTTCAGTACTTTTTACGCCTGAGAAAGTTTTTATTTTTTCAATGAATGAATAGCCAAATTCAACTGTTGGTTCAATCATCGTCCCTTCTCCGAAATCATTCCACGTAATCAGCTGCAGATAGTTGATGTTTGCATTTTTAGCTAAAGCTAAAGTTTCGTCCAATGTCGCTCCGTTGTTGTGTTCAATCGTCCATCCTATCGCTGCACCTCCTCCGCCTTGAGCGTAAAAATCTTTAAAACCAGGATAAGCGCTTCCCATTGCAACGCCCAATTTTGGTTTGGTATTGGTATAGAAATTCGTTAGAAAACTATTGTCTTTGTACACCCACGCATATTCGCCAGAAGCATTTTCTCCTGCCAGTGAAGAATGATCCCAAAGTGTCAAGAAAGTTGGCTTTGCTGTTAAAGTATTAAAGACGTTTGTCCATTCAGCTGGGGTCTGCAGCACAATTGGTCCAAAATTCATTAACAGCGGTTTGCCATTGATTTTGATATAATTAGCATCAGAAAAATAATTCTTCTCAACGTAAGCCAAATCTGTTTTTGCGGCGCTGGTAACCGAAATCGCTTTTCCAGCATTGACAACATTCGTTAAAAATCGATCTTCGTAAACAATGGCATATTCTAAACCAACTTTATCAAGCATTTCGATTAATTGATCTGTATTTTCTTTGACCATTCTGTAATCGTTTACATCGTAAGTGCCGTACCAATCGATCAGAATTCCGTCGATTCCTGCATATTTCATCAACAGCAAATGATTTTCGATCACATTTTTATCGCCTGAGTGATAAGGCCCAATCAGCGGATAATAGTACGATGCAATTTCTCTTCTGCCGTTTGCTCCTACGTTGTTCGGATTTTTGTTTGCCATTGTCCAATGATATCCCCATTTTTTATCGGCACTGCTTTCGTTGGTTTCAAACCACGGCATATAATGCATATAAATCTTGGTGCTGTTGGTTTTCTCAATCGCAACAGGGGTTGTTTTTTCTGGTTCTACTGGCTTGTCCGAGCTTTTGTCGTCGCTGCTGCATCCGGCAACCATCGCAATGCTCATCAAACCAAAAACCAACGATGTGATATATCTTTTCATATTGATGTATTTTTTTCTCACTGATTAAAGAATTAAAAGATTTGTTTCACGCAGATTTTAAAAAGATTTTAGCAGATCAATAATGATTAAATATTATTTGCTTTAATAAAATCTGTTTCAATCTGCAATAATCTGCTGAATCTGCGTGAAACAAAATCACTTTAATGTTTAGCTAAAAAACTGTAAATCTTTAAAAAACATGCCAGCCTTCCACGACTAACCAACATGGAAGACTGACATTCTAGTAACCTAATTTGGATACCCAGGATTTTGTTTTAAATTTTTATTCGTAGTTAAAACAGTACTTGGAATTGGGAAAATGGCTCTGTATTTCTCCGTTGCACCTTTTGACCACCATGGCAAGAAAAATGTTCCGAAACGGATGTTGTCTGTTCTTCTTCTTCCTTCGAATGTAAATTCTTTCAACAATTCTTGATCTATAAAAGCAAGGTCGATTGTTGCTGGCAATTCTTCGCCTGCGCGAGACGCTACTTGCTGCACAAATGGTCTAGCCAAATCTGGCGAACCTAAACGAACGTAACATTCTGCTTGCATCATTAAGATTTCGGCATAACGGATTAAAACGAAATCATGGTCACGTTCCCATTGTTCTCCTGCTTTCATTTCGTATTTCGCTAAACGAACTCCTTCATTCTCTTTCGCATCTTCCAGACTTGTTAGGTTTTCTGTGTAGGTTAACGGTTCTCCATTGTCCATCATAATTACAGTTCCAGTTGCCAAATTGATTTGATCGCCTTGCAACATGCATTTTTTTCTTTTGTCTGTGTCAGCAAATGCAGAGTAAACTCCTGGCTGCGCGCACATTCCGTTGGCACTCCAAGGATAATTATTTGGAATGGCAGAAATCGCTAATTTTTGATTGTAATGTGCCGACATTGAGTTCATATAATTTCCAACAGTTCCTGCTTTTGAATCGTAAGGAATAGCAAAAATAATTTCTGTAGAAGTCTGATTCTCTGTCACAAAATTCGAAAAGAAATCAGGAGTTAAACTATATCCTGTAACTTTCTGGCACATATCAATACAATCTTGCCAACGCGGCTGTCCGATAAATGCTTCTGAATTAAGATACAATCTCGCCAAAATAGAATAGGCTACATTTCTAGTTAATTTAGAATACACCGGATTTGGATTTAAATGCGGAATAGCGTCTGTCAATTCCTTTTCAACAAAATCGTACACTTGTTTTCTTGTCGAATTTGTCGGAAGATCGGTATCTTCAAAATTGGTTACGATTGGCACATTTCCGAATAAATCCAAAAGATTGTAGTAATAATAAGCTCTCAGCGCTTTCAATTCTGCAAAAATTGGCTCTTTTGATTTTTCGCTAAGAGTCGATTTATTGATCTGATAAATGATAGCATTGATCTTAGCAATTCCAGTATAATTGTAACGCCAAGCCGAAAGAATCATTCTGTTATCTGATTTCCAAGTATGTTTTTGCGCGTCTTGATATTGTCCGCCATCGTACCAGTTTGTACCTCTTGTCGGGATCGTAGCTTCATCAGAAACGACTTCATTCAAAAAGAAAACATATTCGCAAGTTGGATAATTATTTGAGATTGCATCGGCAAACCCTCTTAACGAAGAATAAGCTCCACCTACCAGCGCATCAATTTCTTTGGTTGTATTTCCGAAATTTCCATCTTCTACCTGATCATACAACTGTTCGTCCAAATCAGTACATGATACCGTAAAAAGCATGCTTAAAAGTATTGCTGCTGTTATTTTGATTTTCATTGTTAATATTTTATGGTTATCAATTCGCTTAGTTATTTAGCGTAAAATTTAGTCCAACAGAAATGGTAGTTGGTCGAGGATAATTGTTGTATCGGTCAATTCCAGGAGCCGCTAAACCAGTTTGATCCATTACTCCCGTCTGATTAATTCCGTCCTGAGCATTTAAACCAATCTCTGGATCTACGCCTTTGTAGCCTGTAATTACAAATAAGTTTTCGCCCATTACATACATTCTAAACTTCGATTTTTTGTATTTCAATGGTAAAGTGTAACCCAAAGTCACTGTCTGAAGTCTGAAGAAAGAAGCATCTTCGATCCAGTAATCTGAATATTTTGGAGCCGAAGTAATGCCGCTGCTCAAGAAAGAATCTGGCACATTAAAAGCAGGTAATCTATTCGGATCGTTCAGCATCATGTTGGTTGCGTTTAAGGCTTTTTGTCCAAACATTCCGTATCCTGAAAATCCTAGATCAAAGTTTCCGTACGTAAAATTCATTCCGATCCCTAAAGTTAAATCGGGCTGGATGTTTCCTAAATCTGTTTTATCATCATCAACCAATGCACTTTCAGCAACTACTTGTCCTGCAGCATTGTAATACTGAATTTTTCCATCAGCATCTAAACCAGCATTTCTGAATCCCCAGAAAGTTCCAACTGGATATCCTTCCGCAATAATTTGAGAATATTGACCAGACATACCTGCTAAACCATGAAGTGATCCGCTATAGATAACATCTGTTTTATAAGTCGGATTTGAAAGTTTTTCAATTTTCTGAACGTTGTGACCCAAAGTCAAATTCGCATTCCAGTTGAATTTATCTCCTCTAATAATATCCGCGTTCAGCGTTAATTCTACCCCTTTATTTGACATTTCTCCAACGTTTGCCAGCATTGTTCCCACTAAATAGGGAGGCTGAGGCACTTCGTAAGTGTATAATAAATCTTTTGTTGTTTTAGAATACCATTCAAAAGATCCTGTGATTCTATTGAAAAGTCCGAAGTCAAAACCAACGTTAATTTGCTCTGTAGATTCCCATTTCAAATCAGGATTTGGGTTTTGTTTTGGAGAATAAGCCAAACTCCACGTTTTGGTAACGGGATCGTAGTAACTGTCGCTTCCCACTCCTAAAATAGAAAGCGATTTGTACTCACCAATTCCGTCCTGATTTCCTGTAACTCCGTAACCCACTCTCAGTTTTAAGTTGTCTAGCCAACCTTTTGAAGATTGCATAAATTCTTCGTTAGAAATTCTCCAAGCCGCAGAAGCAGATGGGAAAGTTCCCCATTTATTGTTTTCTCCAAAACGGCTAGATCCGTCGCGTCTTACTGTCGCAGTCAATAAATATTTACCATCGTAACCGTAATTCGCACGAGCATAAAAAGACACTAAATTTGATTTTCCTTTGTATGAATAAACATCCGTCAAACGATAGTTGTAACCCGCACCTAAATTATTGTAGCTAAAAGCATCGGTTACGAAACCGCCCCTTTGCGCTCCAAAACCTTGATAAATATTTTCTAGGTAAGAATATCCAGCCAAAGCGCTGATATTGTGTTTGTCTATAATTTTACTGTAGTTTACATAAAGTTCGCCTTGCGCATTGGTATATTCTGCGTACGTTCTTTGTGCAAAACCGCCTTCCGTCTGGCCTTCCATAACCGCATAAGATGGTTTGTAAGTTCCCGCTTTTACTGCGTTATGTTCTAACGAAATATTGGCTGTAGCCGTAAAATCGTTCAAGAATTTTACATCTGTTTTAAAATAACCTAAAAGTCTATGTCTTTCATTATCAAATGTTCTATTCGTTAAAATCTCAACTGGATTTTGGTAAATATTTCCTGTTACAGCACTGAAATTTCCTTCTGAATCGTAAACCGGAATGGTTGGATTTAAATTATAAGATCTTTCAAAAATTCTATAATCAATTGGGTGCCATTTGTCAATATTTGCAAATAAGCCCATGTCAAATTTTACCTCTTTGTTGTCTCCAAGAAATTGGTATGCGCTAACATTGCCGCTCAACCTTTCTAAACCAGATTTTTTAATAACTCCTTCATTATTTAAGTACGAAAGCGAAGTTCTAAAACCACTGTCTGCCTTTCCAGAATTGATGCTTAAAGTGTGTGATTGAGAAACTGCTGTCTGTTCAATTGCTTTTTGCCAGTTGGTATTTGCACCATAATCTACCGCATCTGCAAGTTGATTTTGGCGTACATATCCTCTCCACTGATTTGCTGAAAGTAGGTCTAAATTATTATTCACATAACCGATCCCAGTTTGTCCGTTGTACACCACAGAAACACCTTTTGTTCCGGCTTTTGTTGTAATGATGATCACCCCATTTGCTCCACGAGAACCGTAAATTGCCGTTGCAGAAGCATCTTTCAAAACATCAACCGATTTAATATCTGAAGGCTGAACCACGTTAATATCAACTCCTGCAATTCCATCAACCACAATTAACGGACTGTTGCTTGCCGTTAAAGAAGTTCCTCCGCGAAGACGGATTGTAGAACCTGCGGCTGGATCTCCAGAAGGACGAATAATATTCAATCCTGCTACTTTTCCCTGCAAAACTTGTTCTGTAGAAGAAATCGTTCCTTTTACTAAATCATCTGCTCCCACGGTAGAAATCGCTCCCGTCAAATCTGATTTTTTTACTTTCCCGTAACCTACAGAAACTACTTGAACTTCTGCCAATGTGTAACCGTCATTTTGCAGACGCACTTCATAATTAGAAGAATTTGCAGTAATCTGAACTTTCTGTGTGGTCGATCCGATAAACGAAACTTCGATTGCACTTCCTACGGCTACCTGAAGGCTAAATTTACCGTCAAAATCTGTTGTAGTTCCGTTTTTAGTTCCTACTTCAATGATAGAAGCACCTGGCAATACATTCCCTGTATTGTCATAAACAGTTCCTGATATCTTTTTCGTCTGCGCGAAAGAATTGGCAGAAAGAAAAAGCATAAATACCATCAATACCGCTGCCTTAGCAGTCCACATTTGATGCAGGACGCTTTTTGTATTTTTACTATTCATTAGAATTGGTGTTTTAATTTAATAGTGATTATTTATCTAAAGTTTTTAGCGGAATCGTCGTATCCGAAATCGTTTTGTCTTTGTTGTCTTTTACCAAAACATGGATTTCACTTAAACTCGGAACTCCATTTAATTCTGAAACTAAATTGACAAAACCTTTAATTTCTGCTGTCCCTCCAGTAAACTCACCAGAAATTGTTTTTGGTCCAGCTGTAATCGTGTAGATTAATTTGTTAACTCCCGCTTCATTGTTTTTTCTTGACATTCCAAGAAAATCTTTCTGGCTGATTTGTGACGGAAAGAAAGCAAAACTTGGCGGCGGCGGCGGAATAAATTCTCCTGCATAAATAACCTGATCACCTGAGTTTGCTGTCCAATTCTCTGCTACCATCAGAAAATTTATTTTTTCCATGACAAAATCATCTGAAGCATTGAAGTAAGATTTAGGAACAAAATCCATTTTATAAAAACCATTGCCTAAATCTTTCAGTTTTGTTTTTTCTGCAATATCTGGTTTTGCCGCTTCGTACATTTGCTGAATAGCCCAGTCATTTAAACCAGCATGCATATGTACGCTTGGAGTACCAGCAAATGCGGGATTAAGATTTGCATTAAACAAAATACTTACCGGTTTGTCAATTAATGGTTTAGATGGATATGATCTGAATAATTCACCTGAAGTATAAAACGACGAAAAATCAGTGTACGGCATATTGGCCACATCACTTTGTTTTGATCCATTTTTGTTTTTCAAACGAAACCAGAACCCAGCACTAGCCGCAATTTGTTCTGGAGTATTAGAAAAATAAAGGGTCGGCGTTAAAGTAAAACTCCAGATTTTATTTCCTTCATATTTCAGTTTTGCAAAATCTGATGAGTTTTCCCAGTGCCCAGCATCTGGTTCAGATGGTGACCAAATCCAAATGTATAAATCTTCTGTTTCAGCAAATGTAGATGCTGACATATCAAAATACCACGTAACTTTTTCATCATATTTGTAAACAACAGGAAATGATGACATTGGCCCTACAGCTCCAGCATTTTCTTGTGCCTGAATAAAATTAGGAGCCATCAACAAGGCAAGTAAAATTGTATATATAAACTTTTTCATATTACTTTTTTAATTAATAGCATTTAATTTAAACACATAAGAAACGAAATCTACACCGCCAGAAGAACGCGCCAATTGAATCTGCATTTCTTTGTTTTTACCCGGAACCGAAATCAATCTCAATTCATCTGTTTTTTGCGTTTTCTGAGCATCGCTGTACAAATAGATTTTTGTTCCAACCCCAGTAGTCGATTGAAATTCTGAGCTGAGTGCCCAATATCCTTTAGGAGCAAATAATGGAGGTACATTTCCTGCTACTTCATAACTTGTAGGATTGTTATTTTCATCTACATTAAATTTGATTTTGAAATCTTCGTAGTTAAAATAAGTACTCAAGTTTTCTTCGTTTGGTTCGATATTATTTGCTTTCGCAACTTCATCCACCATTTTCAGATTTGTTAATCCCCAATTTCCATTTACTTTTTCATAAAGGGTAATCGGTTCTACGTAGCTTCCGTCTTCTGTGTTATCGCATCCAATAGCAAAAAAACACATCATAAAAGCTAGCCAATAAAGACTTTTACATTTCATAATTTTTTGGTTTTCGTTAGTTTGTTATCCCCTTCAAAAGGATAGAGCGAAACTAGACGTTAAATAATTCGAAAAAAAAATGTCTGAGAAAAATCAAGATGAAATTCAAACAATTAAAAACATAAAAAACTAACAGTCAACATTTTAACCTTTCATGTAGATGTAAAAAATCAAGATGCTGTTTAGATAAAAATCAGCACTTTTTATATGGTAAAAATGACAATATCCAAAATAATGCGCATATTTTTTTCACTATACATATATATAAGTAGTTTTTATTGTATAATTGCAAATAAATTACGCGTTTTTAACACTTACAGCTTATTTTCACTTCCGAAAACCCTTTCTAAAAGCGCTGTTATTAAACTATTTACAAGATTCCGCAAAAACAGATTTAGCTTTATCTGAAACTTATTCTTAATTTTAAATCGAATTAACTAACTAATATCAACCAAGCTTTTCCCTAAACCAAAACAAAATCATGCGAAGAATATTGATGCTACTTTTCTTCTTAGGAGGTTTTTCTCTTACTGCGAAAGAGACTAACCCTTATTTGGAAGAATTGGATCAGGTTCTCTTGAAAAAAGAGGTCTATCTGAAACAGAAATATCGAAAAATAGAAGCTTTAAAGAAAAATGTATCTAAGTTTACGCTCAATCAAAACAATTTAGAGCTGTACAATTGTTATATGTCATTGTTTGATGAATACAAATCTTTTAAATACGACTCTGCTTATTACTATTTGGAGCAGTCCAAAATCAAGGCTAAAATTCTAAAAGACCCAAAATTTTTATCTAAAAGCCGAATCAAAGAAGGTTTTGTGCTTTTGTCTTCTGGACTTTTTAAAGAAGCAATTGATACTCTAAATGTGATTGACGATACTAAACTGGATCAAAAAAATAAGTTTGAATATTACAACATCAAGGCGCGCGCGTACTATGATTTAGCCGATTACAATCGTGATCAGCGTTTTAATATTCATTATGTGCAGCAGGGAAATCATTTCCTGAAGAAAGCCCTAGAATTAATCGGAACCAATACCAATGAATATTGGGCTGCGGAAAGTTTAAAACGCTTGAAACAGCAAGATTGGCGCGGCGCCGAATTTGCTTTCAGTTATTGGATAAACAATTACAATCTTCCACCCGATTATTACGGAATTGCAACTTCAAGTCTCGGATATATTTATTCTGAACGAGGTTACACCAAAAAAGCCATTCAATATTTGGCTCTAGCCGCCATTGCCGATGTTAAAAATGCAACCAAAGAAACCGTAGCACTTCGAAATCTAGCCAACGAACTTTTCAAAATGGGTTATTTGGATAAAGCCAACGAATACATCAACATCGCAATGGACGATGCTACTTTTTATAATGCCAGACATAGAAAAATCGAGATTTCGTCGATTCTTCCGATTATAGAAAAAGCCCAACTGAATAATGTAAAAGATAAAAATGATAAATTGGAAAAGATTATTATTCTCTTGACGATTCTTACCGTGATCATTTTTGTTTTCCTAGGAATCATTTTCAAACAATTAAAAGAAAAGAATAAAGCCAGAAAAATTATGGCCGATTCGTACCTGAAATTGCAGGAAATGAATGTGAGTTTGAGCGAAGCCAATGCAATTAAAGAAGAATATATAACGTATTTTATTAAAGCAACTTCGGCTTTCATTAATAAAATAGATCATATTCAGAAAAGTACGCTGCATAAAATCATCACTAAAAAAACAGATGAAGTTATTGCGAGTTTAAAACGTTACAATGTGAAGGAAGAAAGAGAAAATCTCTTCCATCAGTTTGATGAAATTTTCTTGAAATTGTTCCCGACATTTGTAACGGACTTCAATAAATTATTCCCAAACGACCACAAATGCATTGTCAAAAAAGGCGAACTTTTAAATACAGAATTGCGAATTTTTGCTCTTTATAGATTAGGAATTCAAGACAGCAGTCAAATGGCCGAATTCCTGGAACTTTCTGTGGCTACAATTTATACGTACAAAACCAGAATTAAAAGCAAATCTGATTTTAAAGATACTTTTGAGCAGAAAATTATGGAGATTAAGACGATTTAAAAAGTTGCTATCCCGAGGCTTCGGGACTGAGATGCTAAGATTCTAAGTTTTTTTTTCGCCACGAATTCACGAATTTTTTTTGAATCAATTTGTGTAATTATGCTCATAAATTTCACGTATGATTTTAAATAAAATTCGTGAATTCGTGGCTAATTTTTTTTTATGATGAAATGAGCAATGCTACAAAAAGCTCCAGAGGAGCTTAATATTTATAGAAAAAAAAGCAACACCTCATAAGTAAAGCTCCAGCGGAGCGACATATAAATAAAAATGTCGCTCCGCTGGAGCTCTTATACTTCAAACAATATTTTTTCTATAAATATTTCGTCCCGCTGGGACTATATTTTTTTTTCGCCACGACCCGAGCGATAGCCAATAGGCGAAGCAATTCACGAATTTTCTTTTTAATTTTATACGTGAAATTTGCACGCCGAAATTACACGAATTGATTGTAAAAAAAATTCGTGAATTCGTGGCTATTTATATTATTCAGCATTTTCCAACTGCAAAATGGTATTCTGATAAATTTTACTCAACGAAAACAACTGCTCCACAAAAATCATTATAGCAATTGGAACAAAGAAAAATATCAGTAAATCTTCTTCGTATAAAAAATAAGTTGAAATCATGGCAAGACGAGCATATTCGATGTAATAAATCCATTTTCTTTGTTCTAATAAAGCACCGCAATTGATTAAAGTTAACAGCACTAACAAAAGCACAAATATCTTGTCGTAACTTTCTAAATATTCAAAATAATAGGTAAAAACGGTTAAAATCAACGTGCAGATTCCTAATTGGATATAAAGGTAATTTTTAAATCGAAGTCGTTGATGCGGACCTGCTTTATCCTGCAGAAAACGCTTTTCTAAGGTCGGACGAATATCTTGATCCATATCGGCTGGACTTCCGAAAACGGCGTTCCATCTCGCTTTAAATCCGCTGGAGCGCTTCCATAATTCGTAGATTTCGAAATAATAATGAAAATGCTGCCACAAGAAACTGTAGCTTTTTAGCGGATGCGTTAATCCGTATTTTGGTTTTTCTTCTTCGGTTTGGAAAGTTCCAAAAAGACGGTCCCAAAACGTAAACATATCGCCGTAATTTTTGTCGAGATATTTTTCATCAGAAGCATGATGAACTCCATGAACCGAAGGTGTTACAAACACATATTCTAACCATTTTATCTTGCCAATAAGTTGTGTATGAGTAAAGAAAGAATAAGCGCCGTGGACAATCAGCATTGTAATAACCATAGCAGGATGAAAACCAATTAAAGGCAGAACGCACCAAAATCCCGTTCGGATAATCGCTTGAAAAGTTGTAATTCTCGCTGCAGCAGTAAAATTAAATTCTTCGCTATGATGATGCACAATGTGCGCTGCCCAGAAAAAATTGACTTCGTGCCCTAATCGATGGTACCAATACCAGACAAAATCGGTTGCCAGAATTAACGCGAACCAAACTAAAGCATTACTCGGAATTTCAAATATTCTATAATCATCATAAATCAAATAATACAATTGGTAAAAACTGGCCGCAACAAATAAGTTGATCAAACGCTCTGCAATTCCGATGGAAATATTGGAAACAGAACTTTCATAATTAAAAATTTCAGGCCTTTTTCTGCGTTGAGCAAGCTTATATTCCAAAAACAAAAAAAGAAAAAAGGCCGGCATGGCAAATGCTAGAAAATTAATGTTTTTCATTTCTACGATACTTTTCGATTCTAAAAATTATGTATTGAGTAATTTAATTTAACACATAGTCCCGAAGCTTCGGGATAGATTTTTATTGCTTCTGCTTGAGATTACAAAAAAAGCAAGCTTTAACCCATAGCCTTACTATGTGTTTTGAAATTAGTGAAACGCCTTTTTAAGACTTGCAAAAACTATGTTTCTTGTGTTAGAATTCACTTCACGGTTTAAAAATTATATTGAACAGCAAACGAAAAAGACACTTCCATCATTACGTTCTTTTGGAGAGACAAAAAACGTAATCAACGAAAATGATCTTTTTCGAAGTAAACCTGATTAATTCTGCTTAAATAAAGGAGCTTCTAGCGCCACTTCTTTAACTGACTGTGTTTCGGCTACTTTTTTCAAAGCAATAATATAAGCCGCAATACGAGGCGTTACATTGTGTTTTACTGCAACTCTAAAAACAGTTTCAAAACCTTTCTCTAAAATATCTTCCAGACGTTTGTTAATCTGGTGTATTCTCCAAGACTCCAAAAGCGAATTCTGAAGCCATTCGAAATAAGAAACGGTAACACCGCCTGCATTGGCCAAAATATCAGGAACAACTAATATATTTTTATCATGTAAAATCTGGTCTGCATCTGAAGAAACAGGGCCGTTTGCCGCTTCAATAATAATTCTTGCTTGAACGTCTTTCGCATTTTTCTGCGTAATCACATCTTCTTTTGCGGCAGGAATTAAAACATCAACATCCAAAAGCAATAAATCTTCGTGTTTAATGGCAACCGAATTTGGATACCCTTTTATCGTTTTGTTATTCAGATTATAATATAAAATCAACTCTGGAATATTAATTCCGTTCGGATTGTAAAATGCTTCTGAAACATCGCTAACAGCCACAATTTTTACTCCTTTTTCGTGCAGGAATAAAGCAGAATGCAATCCCACATTTCCAAATCCTTGAATCGCTGCCGTAGCTCTCGCTGGTCTGATTTTTAATTTTTGAAGTGCCAAAAGTGTAATAATGCTAACTCCTCTTCCCGTAGCTTCTACTCTACCTAGAGATCCTCCAGAATGAAGATGTTTTCCTGTTACCACAGCGTGAATTGGTCTTCCGTGCAGTATTGAAAATTCATCCATTAGCCAGCCCATTTCGTCTGGACCAGTTCCCATGTCTGGTGCAGGAACATCTTTTTCTGGCCCAAAAATATCGGCTAAAGTTTTGGTGTAAGCTCTTGTAATTTTTTCTAATTCCGTTTTCGAATGGTTTCTCGGATCGCAAATAATGCCGCCTTTTGCACCACCAAAGGGAATTCCAGTTACAGCAGATTTCCAGGTCATCCAGGCGGCAAGTGCTTTTACTTCGTCCAAATTCACCGCAGTATCATAGCGGATTCCGCCTTTTGAAGGCCCTAAAGCCGTGTTGTGAATGACGCGGTATCCTTCAAAATTCTGAACATTTCCATTATCTAAAGTAATAGAAAAATTTACCGTGATTTGTTTTTCTGGGCGCTGCAATTTTTGTTTGATAGAATCATCTAAATTCAAAATATCTGCAGCGATATTAAAACGATCAATCATCGATTGAAACGGATTATGTTTTATAATTTCTGAGCTCATAGTATATAGTTTTTAGGTTTGGGTTATCTTTTTATAATTTTTAATCGCTGAGTGAATTTAATCTTAACACATAGAAACATAGTTTTTGTAAACTTAAAAAGGCGTTTCACTCATCTTAAAACACATAGTATAGCTATGTGTTAAAGCTTGCTTTTTCTTTACTCTTAAACGAAACAATAAAATCTATGCTTCTATGTGTTTAAAATTTATTCTATTTCCTCAAACGGTTATTCATTTAATCTTCTTTGTAGAAAATTCTCTATTTTACTCCTATTAGATGCAACACGGAATCTTGATTAAGCATCGGCGCATCAAAATTTTCATATTTCTGTTGGTTCTCATATCTAGATTTTTACTGATTCAAAAAAAAGCCTTTCATGGTGCAATGAAAGGCTAAAAAAAAAAAATAACTAACAAGTACTTTCTCTATTAACGCCATTTCAAAACGTGATTCATCATACAGCACATCGCAAAGCTGCAATTGAAAGACGTCATAATATTTCGGCTATAGTTTTTCATTGTTGAGACAAATCTACAAAATTATATTTATAAATTCTATAGAATTAGTAGAGTTTATTTTAAATAAATTTTCTTAAGCCTATCAAAACAACTGTAAACTAACGGATTAAGACTTAAAAAAAATTATTATAATTGCGAAAAAACAATAAAAACAACTGCTATTAATGCTAAAAACAGTCCTAAAATATTGATTTTAGATAGTTTTTCCTTGAAGAAAAATGCTCCAATAAGTGTTCCTAAGATAATTACGCCCATATTCATTCCAGCAAAAACCGTCGACGGATTTTCTGCAAATACTTTATGCGCTTTTAAATAGAACAATATATTTCCGAAGTTGAAAATCCCGACCAATATTCCAAAAGGAATGCTTTTTACAGAAAAACTCTCTTTAGCTATAAGCAACTTATACAATACTATCGCAATAGAAACAGCAAAGGCAATTAGAAAAACAAAAAATAAAGAGGTTGTGTAAGGAACAACAGTATATAAGGCAATTTTCTTAAAAAGAATATCGATAACTCCAAAACCTACTAAAACTGCCGCCGGATAAATCCATTTGTTTTCTGTATGTTCTGAAGGCTTTTTTAGAATGAATAAAAGTGCCGCAAAACCAACTAGAACGCCAATAACTTTATACGAATTAAATCCCTCATTAAACAAAAGCCAAGCCGCCAAAATCGGAATAAATAATGACAATCTTTGCGCTGCATCAGTCTTGGCTATTCCCATATATTTTATCGAAAGTGCCAGAAATAGAAATAAAATAGGAAGCAAAATTCCAACTGCGGTATAAATTTCTAATGGCGCATTATTATCCAGTGCATTAAGATCTGGACTAAAAGTAATATAACAAAGGGTAATTGCCGCGATATAATTGAAAGAAATGATCTGGGAAGGATTAGCATTATATTTTCTAGAAATTTTGAAAATAACACCCACAACAACACTGCAAAGAATACTTAATATAAGGAATAACATAAATTTATTTTTGGATTGTAAAAGTACAGAATTAGCAATGAAAAAGCTTCAACCAGTTTTGAAAAACAAGCTAGACCAGATTAAGTTTTATTTTTAAACACATAGAAACATAGTTTTTGTATGCCTATAAAAGGCGTTTCACTTGCATAAATTCACATAGAAATTTCAAGACTTTTATCTTTTGTCATCCTGAGCGTCCCGAAGTTTCGGGACGCTCAGGATGACAAACAGTTACGAATCTATGTGTTAGAAACTAGTTTCTTTCAATTACCTTTTTTCAAGTCCGAAAAAGTCTATGTCTCTATGTGTTAAAAAAAAACAAACCCAACAGACTTCAATATCTGTCGGGTTTCTAATTTTATTATAAGTTAATTTAGAATTTACTAATATAACTTCCGTAAATATCTCTAAACTGATTTCCTTTTGCAAAACGGTCTTTGCTCAGTTTTTTATATTCAACCAATCCCCAAAGAATGAATTCTTTCATAAAGTAAATATCTTCTTTTACTAATTGAGGCTGGTATTTTTTTAATAATTCGTCAAGTGGAGTTACTTCATCTAAAATACTTTTGTATTCTTTGTCTGAAGCATCATCTAATAATTCAAATCCGCTTTCCGCGAAAAACCACTCTACTAGATCTGAATATGGCGTTTTTTCGTCTGGTTTTTCTAATTTTTCGATTTTTGGGAAATATTCTGGGAATAAAGTTCTAATGGCAGAACCAATCAGACTTTCCGCTACAATATCGGCTCCCTCCTGCTCTCCTTCATAAACCAATTCTACTTTTCCCGTAATCGCTGGAATAATTCCGATAAAATCTGATAAACGAAGCGTTGTTTTTTCTGCGCCAGAAATCAAGGCTCGACGTTCTGCTGTACTGATTAAGTTTTCGAATGCCGTAATACTCATTCTCGCACTTACACCACTTTTATTATCAATGTATTCGCTTTCACGAGCTTCAAAACTAATTTGTTCTAAAATATCTCTAGCCAAACTCGGAACGTAAACGACATCTGTTTGATTTTCATCTAATTTCGATTCCTGTTCCGTAATCGTTCTCGCAATCTCAATACTTTCAGGATAATGCGTTAAAATCTGAGAACCAATTCTATCTTTTAAAGGCGTTACAATGCTTCCTCTATTGGTATAATCTTCTGGATTTGCCGTGAAAACAAATTGCATATCTAAAGGCATTCTTAATTTGAAACCTCTGATTTGAATATCGCCTTCTTGCAAAATATTGAATAATGCTACTTGAATTCTAGCCTGTAAATCAGGTAATTCGTTGATTACAAAAATACAGCGATTCGCTCTCGGAATCATTCCGAAGTGAATTACACGATCGTCTGCATAAGATAATTTTAAATTTGCTGCTTTAATTGGATCAACGTCTCCAATTAAATCGGCAACGGTTACGTCTGGAGTTGCCAGTTTTTCAAAGAAACGTTCACTTCTATGTAACCAAGAAATCGGAGTTTCATCTCCTTTCTCTGCAATTAAATCTTTAGCAAAACGGGAAATCGGATTTAACGGATCATCATTTATCTCAGAACCTTCCACAAACGGAATATATTCGTCTAATAATTCAACCATTTTGCGCGCCAAACGTGTTTTTGCTTGTCCGCGAAGTCCTAATAAATTGATATTATGACGTGATAAAATCGCGCGTTCTAATTCTGGAATTACCGTATTTTCAAATCCGTGAACACCTTCAAAAACAGGTTTCCCGGATTTGATTTTCTCACGAAGATTATTACGCAATTCATCCTTTATGCTTGTACTTTTATATCCAGCGGCTTTTAATTGACCTAATGTCTTTATAGTATTTATTTCCATGTTTTTTATTTAAAAATTGAAAGATTAAATGATTTAAAAATTCAATGTATTTTATTTTTATCTCAACTTTGTGTTAGACGCACTGCAGTGCGTCTCTACGATATGTGTTGCGTTTATTTTGCCAACAAAAATCTGAACCTAATTTTAGACGCACTGCCGTGCGTCTCTACGATTTGCGTTGTGTGGATTCAGGCGCAAAGAAACCTTAGCATCTTAGAATCTTAGCAACTAGCACCTTTACTTAATTCTTCACTCCTTTGTGTTAGACGCACTGCCGTGCGTCTCTACGATATACGTTACGTATATTCATCGTCAAAAGAAACCTTTGTCACTTTGTTACTCACAAACTTAGAATCTTAGTAACTTAGAACCTTTACTTAATCCTTTTTTTCCTATTCGCTTCGTAGTCCTCAAAAATCATTTCGCCCAAACCTTTTAATCCGGTATAAAATGCTTTCCCTTGATTAGCCTCAGTAAACTGATTCACAAAACGCTGTAAATAAGGATCTCTGGCAATCATGAAAGTCGTAATCGGAATATGAAGTTTTCTCGCCTGCTGTGCTTGCGTGTAACATTTATCGACAATATATTCATCCAGACCGTTACTATTCATATAATAAGAACCATCACGTTCACGAACGCAACTTGGTTTTCCGTCGGTAATCATGAAAATCTGTTTGTTGGTATTTCGCTTTCTGCGAAGAATATCCATCGCCAATTGCAAACCTGCAACCGTATTGGTATGATAAGGCCCAACTTGCAGATAAGGCAAATCTTTAATCGGAATGGTCCAAGCATCATTTCCGAAAACCAAAATATCAAGTGTGTCTTTAGGATATCTAGTGGTGATTAATTCTGCCAAAGCCATAGCCACTTTTTTGGCAGGCGTGATTCGGTCTTCACCATACAAAATCATACTGTGGCTGATGTCGATCATCAGAACGGTACTCATTTGTGCTTTGTATTGCGTTTCTTCAACAACCAAATCGTTCTCCGTCAGCATGAAACTTTCAACGCCGTTGTTGATTTGTGCATTTCGAAGACTTTCGGTTAGCGAAATTCTTTCTAAGCTGTCGCCAAAATTAAATTCACGGAATTCGCCGGTATGCTCGTCGCCATTTCCAGCATGTTTGGTTTTATGATTTCCGCTTCCAGATTTTTTCAGGTTTCCGAAAATCTGATCTAAAGCTTGCTGTCTGATGGCTCTTTCAGTTTTTGCTGTGATTCCGAGACCATTACTTCCATCGCCTTTTACCTCCTCTCTAATGTATCCTTTTTTCTTCAGGTCTTCAATAAAATCATCGATAGTATAGTTTTCGTCGGTAAGTTTATATTCGATATCCAGTTCCCGAAGCCAGCTGATTGCTTCATCAAAATCACCCGAAGTATGCGTGATTAACTCTTTAAAAATCGTAAAAAGTTTGTCAAACGGAGACTGAAAAGGAGCTTCGTAAGTCTTAAAATAAAAGCCTTTTTTAAATTCTTTTTTCATAAATCTAAAATTACATCTTTTTAGATTTATGAAAAACGAATCGTTTATTAATTTTTAGTTAAAATATTTAACCAAAAATTACCGCTAACGGTGTTAAATATAATAATTATTCAAACTTTCCGTCCAAATAATACCAAGCTCCATTTTCGAATTTAAAAGTAGAAAATTCGTAGTGTACTTGCGGTTTATTATCCGAATCTAAAAAATAAGCTTTGAATTCAACCGTATTTTCAGTAAAACCCAAAATTTCTAATTTCTGCCATTTATTAGAAACGGCCCATCTCAAAATTTCTGGTTTCGAATAATATTTTCGTTCCGAGACATAAGTGGTTTCCATCAGATAATCGGCATTGTGAGTAGCATAAGCCGAATATCTTGAACGCATTAAAGTTAATGCTGAAGGCGCTTTTTGGTTATTGTTCAGATATAATCCGCAGCAATTTTCAAAGAGCAATCCTGTGTCGCAGAAGCATTTTTTACTCTCCATCAACTGGTTCTTCTCCATTAATTTTAACGTGAAGCTGATTCAATAAAACTTGATAACGCGTTATTTCGCGAACTTCTTCATCTTCCTCAGCAAAGTCAATCATTTCGTCTAATGTTTCGCTTACTTCCAACAATTTGTTGTTTGCTTCCCTATCGTTTTTCGCAGCAATCAAATCAATGATTTCCTGCACGTTTGCTTTTAATTCTTCGAATTTACTATTCATGGGTTCTTTTGTTTCAAGTTTCAGGTTTCAGGTTTCAAGTTCGTTGCGTTAACTTGCAACTTTAAACATGAAACCTGAAACAAATATTTTACTCTTCGTTTTTACTTTCGTTGAATTTTTTCATTATTTCCTTCAACTTTTTTTTCCGTGAAATCTCGGCTTGTTTGGCTTTCGCTTGAGCCTTATGCAATTTATCGTTGTGCTTTTTGATATTTCTTTCGTTATTTCTTCCCATTAAATCTCTCTTTTAATTTGTTCTAACGTTTTTTCTGTGAAAATCAATTCGTTAATAATTTGTTTTCGCAAGTCATCAATATCATCATAATCAAAGTGCTTTGCCCAATTAGTTAGCTGTTGCAGATTCCGAACTTGCTTTAATCTTTTTGTGGTTTCAAAACTGGTTCTCAAAATTGCTTTTCCGTCATATTCCGGATTATTTTTGTGTTCGTAATTAGCCAGATTATTTTCGAAATCTGCTTTAATGTAATACAATTTTTCTTCGGCATTATCTGGATAAAACGCTGACCATTTTGCAAAACCTATTTTAGTTTTAGATTCTCCCGAAGCTTCGGGATCTGGGTTCCTTGCAATCAAACGCCATTTGCTATTCGCCAGTCTACCCCAATGATTGGAAACGCGATACATTCCTTCTTCAGTATAATAATAGGTACTTCCTGCCTTGCTTTCAAATTGCTTTTTCAATGCTTGAATTGCATCTGGAAGCACTTCATTAAAAGCACAAAACGTATTTTTAAAAGAATTAGGATGTGGCTTAAAATTTTTCTGCATGTGCAAATATACTCAGATTACGGGGAACTCCCTAAACCAATCCTAAATTGCTTACCTTTGCTCCTTTAATTCAAAACAAAAAAATATGTCTAAAGGTTTAGAACAAGAAATGCCTCAAAAAGGAGTTTTTACAGGTATTATCGAAAAAGATGAAAATAATAATTATTTCTGCGGCGTATATCTTTTAGACTATAAAATGGTTGAAGCCAAATTTAAAGTAGGCGATTGGATTACAATAAAGTCTGTTATTGAAAATCCAAGTGATATAAGCTACAAACAATATCCAAAAAAGTCTAGAAACTTCGATAAAGCGAATCATAAACCGGAATAATTTGTTTCAGGTTTCACGTTTTTTGTTTGTTTCAAGTTGCCTTTTGGGGCGTTTTTTTTAAACGCAAAGAGCGCAAGGTTGTTTTAAATTGCTATCGACGCGAGATCTAGATATTAAGTTCGCAAAGCTTTTCTGCAGATCGCTTTACGAACTTTTCATTTTAATGATTCTTAAAAAGTAAATTCTTTGCGTGCTTTGCGTAAAATCTTTGCGCTCTTTGCGGTTTAAAAAAAATCTTAAACATTTTAACAAACCAACTTTCCTGAATATTTTTTACATCAAAACTAAAAAGTTAAAAAAAAGTGTACCTTTGCAAAAAATTTGTCGATTTGAACTAAAACAAAACGATTTCAAACTAATAGACAAGTAGTTACCTTTTATTTATGAAAAAAATAGTTGAATACCGCAAGTTACTGAACGTAGAAAAAACTGCAGAGTTAAAAGATTTAAAGACAATTTATCGTAATGCGATGAAGGAATCTCATCCTGATAAATTTGTGGGAAATGAAGCTGGTTTAAAAGAAGCAGAGGAAAAAAGTAAAACAATTATCGAAGCTTACCACTTTTTAGTAAGTATTCACCCTGATACTATCAAACTTAATTTACCTGAATACACAGAAACAATTTCAACTTGTTCTATTACAGATTACAAATTTGTTGAGGGTCGTTTGATTATTGACTTTTCTAACGGAAGTGTTTACGAATACATTAGTGTACCAAAAGCAACTTACGTGAAAATGGTAAATGCAGATTCTCCAGCAAGATTTGCTAAAAGACATATCTTAAACTCTTTTACTTGGAGAAAGAAAACAAATCAAGAATAGTTTTAAACTACTATATTTTACGAAAAAGCACTCCACAAAACGAGTGCTTTTTTTATGCCTAAAATTGAAATATTTGCACACAGCGGGCTCAAATAAGTTTTCGATTAAGAGTTTCAAATCAAATCAAGTCAATGAACACGCTGATTTTATGCATTTTAAGCCTAAAAAAACTATAACAAAATTTTAGGTAGCAAAATTCTGTATGTTTTATATTTTTAGATACTTTTGTTGCACAAATCAATTAACTAATTAATTTTTTATAATGAAAAAAATACTTTTTGTACTTACAGCTTCTGCAGCTATCATTTCTTGCAGTAAAGTTAAAGATGGAGAATACCTTATTACTGGTACTGCTACAGGGATTGAAAATGGAAAAACGATTATCTTACAAGGTCAGGACCCTGCTACAAGAATGCCACTTTCTCTTGATACAGTAAAAGTTGAAAACGGAAAATTTGAAATTAAAGGAAAAGTTACTGAGCCAGCTTTTCATACATTAATATTACAAGATGCCAACGGACCGATCCCATTTATCCTAGAAACAGGAGAAATTAAAATTGCTATTGATAAAGATAGTATCCATAAATCTAAAATTTCTGGAACTTACAACAATGATGAGTACGTAACTTTCATGGAAGACATGAACAAAACTCAAAAAAGTTTAATCGATTTCCAGAAAAAGAACAACGATAAAATGAAACAAGCTCAACAAGCTCAAGATACAGCGACTATCAATGGCTTGATGAAACAATACATGGAAATCCAGAAAGAAGTTCAAGAAGGAAGCAAAAAGAAATATTTAGCTTACGCTGAAAATCACCCAAAATCTTTCCTTACAGTTTTAATTATTCAAAGTTTATTGAATGATCCAACTGCTGATATGAAAAAATTAGAAGGTCTTTACAATGGTTTGGAAGAGCCATTAAAAAATACTGCTCCAGGAAAAGAAATCAAAACTAGATTTGGTCAAGCAAAAATGCCATCTGTTGGTGCAACAGCTCCAGCGGTAGGTAGCGCTAAGTGAAGAGCCGATTTTTCTGCTCCAAATCCAGAAGGAAAAGTAGTTTCGCTTAAAGAGAGCTTAGGCAAAGCAACTATTGTAGATTTCTGGGCCTCGTGGTGTGGACCATGCAGACAAGAAAATCCTCATGTTGTAGCCTTATACAAAGAATTTCATTCTAAAGGATTAAACATCATTGGAGTGTCTTTAGACAAAGATGCTGCAAAATGGAAGGAAGCTATTGCAAAAGATGGCTTAACTTGGACTCATGTTTCTAACCTTAAATTTTGGGACGAGCCTATCGCAAAACAATATAATGTTGAATCTATCCCTGCAACTTTTATTCTTGATGCTTCAGGAAAAGTCGTAGCACAAGATTTAAGAGGTGATGAATTGAAAGCAAAGATTAAAGAATTGCTAGCAAAATAACCTTCACTTTAAAATTATAAAAAATCTCCCTCGTGGAGATTTTTTTGTTTTATACAACTTATAAACGAAATGAGACTTTCATCTAAGGAATCAAAACTTTGGCTTAAATTGATTTTACAAAATAATTTTAAGTTGAAATAATTTAAAAACATCAATTGCAAAACTATAAGAAGTTTGGAAATTTTCATTAAAATTAATTTAATACATCAATAAAAGCGGTACTTGACAACTTTATTAAAAATTTAATTAAGCGAAAAATTAAAAAATACACATAAAAATATTCTTACTTTATAAAATAAATTAAAAAAAAATCAAGCTTGGCTGTTTTTATTTTATTCAATTCCAGCGAATTAAAAAATAACTTTAAAATAACTTAAAATTAAGTCGTTTTTTTGTTTGGAAATGTAGAAAACGTTGCTATCTTTGCCACCGCTAAGAACAACTAAGCACAACAAGCTGAGATCGGGGAGATACTCAAGCGGCCAACGAGGGCAGACTGTAAATCTGCTGTGTGAACTTCGCAGGTTCGAATCCTGCTCTCCCCACAAAAAGGGTTAAAGAAGCTAAAACGAAAGTTTTTCAATCTTTTCAAAAATCCATAAAAAACGTGGTAAAGCCTGCAAATCGTAAGATTCGCAGGCTTTTTTGTTTTACTGCAGTTTTCAGATTTAATCACAACCTTGCGATAAGTATTTAAGATCTCCTTAAGAACAATACTTGACATAAAATTAATTACATTTGAAAAAGTTCACACTAGACTAAAGGATCTTTTAAGAAATAATCAGTATGGAAAATCAAGGCGCATCTGTGGTTATTACCCATCACATTTTACAGGGAAAAGAACAGCAATATGAACAATGGCTGGATGAAATTGTTCCAATAACCAAACATTCCAAAGGCTTTATCGATCTGCAGATTGTACGGCCTATCCTTCATTTAACCTTTGTTTACACCGTTATTATCCGATTTGACACAATTGAAAACCTTAAAATATGGATGGAATCTAAAGACCGGGAAATACTGATTAAAAAAGCGAATCCGTTTTTTAGAAAAAATGATAACTATAGCATAAAATCGGGGTTAGACTTCCTTTTTAATTCTGAAAATCAACCCGCTAAAGTTCCCGTTCGCTGGAAACAATTTCTTGTAACCTGGTCAGCCATTTATCCTTTATCGCTTTTAATTCCTTTTATCTCGCTCCCCTTTTTAAGATTTTTGAAAATTCCGGCCAATCATTATCTTGATGCCTTGGCAAATTCAGGCTTAATTGTCTTTTTGATGGTATTTGCCGTAATGCCAAATTATACGAAACTAATCAGGAAATGGCTGTACAAATAATTAAACTCTTCTTTGTTTTTTACGGTTTTGAATGTGCCAGCATATTTAATTTATTTTGCGAATTTTTCTTCTTGGATTTTAACTTTTGACTTTCTTTAGTGTTTATATTTAGCAATTACGATACTTTTAAAACCCAATAAATATGACAAAAGATTTAGAGATGGAAAAAAAACTTGCAGCGAAGGAAGCTGTAAAGTCCATTAAGAACAATCAGATTATTGGTTTAGGAACCGGCTCTACCTCTGTTTACGCAATAAGAGAAATCGGGGAAATGGTAAAAAATGGTCTTCAGATTCAAGCTGTCGCAACATCAGTCCAGACAGAAAAACTTGCGCGCTCTTTGAATATACCTTTGGCAGATGTTAACTCAATTGATTCCATAGATATGACAATTGACGGTGCTGATGAATTCAGCAGCGATTTAATTCTAATTAAAGGTGGCGGCGGGGCCTTATTCAAAGAAAAGATTGTAGCATCATTAAGTAAAGAACTGATCATTATTGCCGATTCCTCCAAAAAAGTAGATCTTCTTGGAAAATTCAAACTGCCAATTGAAGTTGTTCCTTTTGCTTCGAATTACGTTTTAAACCAAATCAAATCCATAAACGGAATGGGTGAAATCAGACTCCTTTTAAAAGAATATTTTATTACGGAACAAGGCAATTACATTATTGATTGTGACTTTGGGCTTATAGAGAATCCCATTTTCTTGGCAAACAAACTAAAAAAAATAGAAGGAATTGTAGCTCATGGCTTGTTTATTAACCTCACTAGCAAAGTGATAATGGGAAATGGTCAGTCTTTAATTACCTTTCTTTAAGCTCTGGCAATTTAACCGGCTAAACAGGGTTAGGATAAATAAAATTACAAACGAATAATTGATCCCTTTTATGTCGCATTCGTTCGAATCCTGCTCCTACTAAAAAATTTAAAAGCCATAAGGTTGCTATTTTTTGTACTTTTATTCCCAAATAAATCGTTAACATGCCATTTTACATCAATACAAAACATTTACGAAATGAAATTGAATATCCCCGTCGATATCAATCTCAAAGTCTGGTAAAAAGTTCAGTTGTTGTTTTTCTTGTCATTTTACTATTTCTGTTAGCGTTTAAACCATTTGGCGTGTATGATCCAGAACTTCGGATGCATTATTTCTTTATTTGTTTTTTGCATGCCTTGTCTCCAGCTCTCATTCTGTTTCTTTATTTTAGAATACTGAATTATTTCAGACAAGTCAAAAATGAAATGCAATGGACTTTACTCAAAGAATATATCTATATTGGATTCTTGTTAGTTTTTATTGGCATAACCAGTTTTCTAATGCGCGATTTGCTTTATACCAATTCCAACAACTGGTCTTGGAATTACTTTTTTGAAGAAATTAGAAATTGTCTTGTAGCCGGTATCTTTTTTTATTTTTTTCTAAGATTATCTAGTTTTTATTTGGAGTCCAAAAAAGGATCTCCATCTATTCTTCAATTTATTCCACTAGAAGTTGAACCCGAAAAAGTTGCTTTAATATCAGATCTTTTTATTAACACTCAGGTAAAACAAGATGATTTTAACTTAGATATAAATGATTTGCTTTTTGTAAAAGCTGATGGAAATTATATCGAGTTGACAAAATCTAATGGCACCCAAATTACCACAGAAGTAAAGAGGATTTCTCTAACTCAATTTGAAAATCAAATAAAAGATTATCCACACTTTTTTAGATGTCACAGAACTTATTTAGTAAATATGTTTAAGGTTGAAAAAGTGTCTGGAAACTCGCAAGGTTATGTGCTTTCATTCAGCGAAACCGATGTTAAGATTCCAGTTTCAAGAAAACAAGTCGATAGTTTTAATGATTACTATCAGGAGCTTCGCAGCAAATGCATTACTTAGGGTTGTTGTTCATCACAAAAGCTAGTTGTCAGTAACAACCGCGAGTTTACTGTACTTTCTTATTGTACGTTTGCCATCAATAACACAAAATAAAATTATTATGACAACTGCAATTGCATCCAAGAATCAGGATTCTGGGGTTTCGAACAAACTTCTTTACATCGACAATATCAAAGTTCTTCTGACCATATTAGTTGTACTTCATCACACTTTTATTGCTTACAGTTCTTCTGAAGGCTGGTATTATAATGAAGAAACGAATCTTTTAGGAGTACGCATTCTTGCAACAGCCTGCATTAGTATAAATCAATCTTTTTTCATGGGCTATTTCTTTCTATTGGCTGCGTATTTTACCCGATCTTCTTATTCTAAAAAAGGAATCTCCAAATTCATTAAAGACAGGCTAATTCGACTGGGAACACCAATACTATTTTACTCTTTTATTCTTACTCCATTTATGTGTTATTTGGTTTATTATTTTGGGAAGGAGCATCATATTTCTTTCTTTGAATATTTAAGTGGCTACAATAGCTGGATCGACTTAGGTGTTACATGGTTTATAGCTGCCCTTTTGCTTTTCACGTTACTTTATGCAATAGTAAAAAAGATCTTCAAAATTAACTTTGGCAAACCTATAGCTGTGCCCAATTCCCGTTCGATACTATCATTTTCAGTAATTTTAGGCATTATTAGTTTTTTGGTTAGAATTGTATTTCCTGTCGGATGGATTCTAAAACCAGTTGGATTTCAGTTAGGACATTTTCCGCAATATATTGCACTATTTAGTATTGGTTTACTGGCCTCGAAAAACAATTGGTTTGATCAGCTTTCAGAAAAAACAGCTAAACAGCTCAAAAAATCAGTATGGTTTTGTTTATTGTTTTTTCCGGTATTTTTTATAGTAAAATTTAAACTCAACACACCTTCTTCTTGGTTTTCAGGAGGTTTTCACTGGCAGGCGCTGTTATATGCAGTATGGGAACAAATGATTGGTATCTCCATTCTAACAACACTTTTAATTAAGGGAAAAATAAACTGGAATAAAACTTCAGAACTTCTATCAAAAGCATCACGCAGCAGTTTTGCGGTTTACATTTTTCATCCGTTAATTATAGTCGTTTTTACATTATGCGTTAGAAACTGGGATGTTGAACCTGCAGTAAAACTTTTGGTCATGACTCCCTTAATAATAATCGGCAGTTTTATATTTGGTTCAATTGTTTTATTGATTCCGGGAGTAAAGAAAATTATCTAAAATTCTCATTTATGAAGGTGGAACCCAATGGCACTGTCTTTTGCCATATCTGATAGCTATTTTGTAAATGCAAATCATTTTTCTGTAAGAAAAAATACTGTTATCCTTTTTACATTTGAAAATGACAGTGCAAAACCGGAAGACTTGCTTGCGGGAAGCCCTCTTAAAAACGACAACTATAATTTAATAATAAAAATATGAAAAATTCAGATAAAGCGGAAAATTACAGCCACGGCGGCCAGATATCCCAGAAGACAGAGAACAGCAATCCAAATGATTCAGAAAACCTTGACAATGAATTAGGCAGCGAATCCAAAGACATAACCGAAAAGGACATCAAGAAGAACCTTATAGATAATGATCCTTCCAAAGGGTTTGAAACTGACATTGATAAATCTCAGAGCAATGAGGATGAAAACGACACCTTTGAAATGACCGGATCCGACAAGGATAACCCCGTGAACAAGGAATTTGAAATCGGGCAGCTTGGCAATGAAGAGCTTAAGGATGATGAACTCAAAAGGGATGAAACCGACAGTGATGCGGTGCATTTCAACAAGCCTTCTCAGCGAAAATTTTAATAACCGGCAGTCCAATTGCCGCGTTACAGGGCAGTAGAGCAGAGACAGCTAATACAGCCTTAATAAAATCACAAAAGCCAGGTAAGGCTCGAATAGACTTTGCTGTTATTTTTAATTTCTTGAGCCTGCTCCCGCTGTGCTCCCAATATCTCAGAAAGCAGCTCTTTGAGTCCTTGGAACGTGCTAGGCTTCACGGCATAGAGGTCAGCCCCGAGCTCAAAAGAGCGCGCTATATTATCCGGGGTACTGCTCGTAGAGAGCATGACTACTTTAACGGAGCCTAAGGCTCATTGCCCCTTCTGATTTCGTCCAGGCATTCAAAGCCATTTTTAAAGGGCATGTTAATATCTAAAAAACAATTTCAGGGAGCTGTCCCCCGCTCTGCAAAAGCATATCCAGAAGCTTCTGCCCGTCGTCTGCTTGCTGGACGCTGACTGGAAGACCCAGTTCATCTACAGCCTCGATAAAGAGCAGCCTGTCATCCTCATCGTCATCTGCGTGGTAAATAATTGTAGTGGAACTATGCTGTTGTAATATCGCTTTCAAATTTGATGCAGTTCAGAAGACAAAAATCTAAGAATCTGCAAAAAGTTATACTAAGAGTTAATACAAGCCATTTGTAAATCGATAAACGATCGAATTATATCCGTTGGGCGGTTAATAGAAATACAAATGTACACCTTATTTTTAAAAAAAGTACTACAAACCAGTAATTAACACAGCCTTCGAAAGGATAACATCATTCATACTCCCCTTCGCATCTGTTTTCTGCCGCCGGATGAAGCGTCAACCATCTATCAAGAGCAATCCCTGCGTAAATTCTGAATAAAGCAGAAAACCGTAAAAAAAGCATGATTTCAGAAACCCTGAAAAATAAGGATTTTTAAATTTTGTTGCTATTTGTAACATATTAAATTTTACATATTGTTCTAATCTGATCTAATTTTATCCTGCAAGACAGATTATGGCTAGTGCAATTATCCACATTGATATCAACACGTTTTTTGTATCCTGTGAAAGGCGAGGAAATGAGGAGGTAGATTATCATTTCCATACCCTTATCCGCAGGAACACGAGATTAATCTTCCGTGGCATAAAATCAAAAGTTAAAATATTCTGGCCGGCTAAACGGCCCATAATCATAATAATCAGAACATGAACCTTTTTGACGACACCGAAATTTTTTCAACAGGCAATGGAGGCAGAAGAATATTTGACGTGCCAGATGCCGACCTGCTGCTGATTGATAATTTTTTCACCAAAGCCGAATCCGACCATTATTATAATGTTCTATACCACGGCACTAATTGGAGGGAATATGAAATGCCTATGTACGACAAGATAGTGACCGCACCACGCATGATCTCATGGTACGGCGATACCAGAAGGCCCGAAAGAAAATCCAATCCCGACTGGCCTTTGGAAGTGCTCCAGATCAGGGAACGGGTGGAAACTGAAACACAGATCCGGTTTAATGCCGTGCTGCTTAACCTTTACCGCGACGGAAGCGACGGGGTCGGCTGGCACAGCGACAAAACTTCATCGATCAGCAAAAATATGAATATCGCCTCGGTCACCTTTGGAGAAACCCGCATGTTTCGCCTGCGTCATAAAGTATTGAAGCAAATTGCTCCTATTGAAATCCCTCTGCATCACGGAACCTTTCTGCTTATGGCTGGAAGCACCAATGCTTATTGGGAGCATCAGGTGCCCAAAACAGCACGCGAGGTACTGCCGCGGATCAATCTCACCTTCCGGCAGGTAAAGGAAAGCTGACCGGACTGTTCTGGGAAAATAATTTCTTCAGCCAGTTTACCCGTCCGTCTCTTTATTTTTTCATAACATCCTATAAATCATTATAATCCTATAAAAAATGGTTGCATAAAATATAACAGGTTTGGATGCCCTGATTGTAACTTTGGATTAAACTTAAAATTAAAAATCATGGAGGATAGAATGAATATGGAACTGACAGAGAATACACATTTCTCTGAACCGCAGGAAATCCGGTACTGGTCTGAAAAATTAAATGTGCCCCAAGAAGTATTGAAAAATGCTGTAAGGGCAGCTGAGACAAGCGAAGAGGATTTTATAGAGCATCCTGAAAAAATAGCTGAATAGTAACTTAAAAATCAATAAATCATGAGCGACGACTTAAACAATAAAGGAGCACAGGACAGGTCACGAATCAATATGAATGAAGACCATGAGGTGGCCTACTGGACGGAAAAATTCAATGTAAGCAGGGAAGAACTGCAGCGAGCAGTGGACCAGGCCGGCAGTTCTGCCGATGCTGTAGCACAGGTGTTGCGCTCGAAATAGCCAACCAGAAAAACCCACAATCCCCGCCATGTAAAATATGCAACGGGGATTTTTTGCCTCTGGCTGTTACTAATCCTTCCTCTTCTGCCAAGAGTCTGCAACTTTATCCGAACCTTTTAAAAATTAAAGATGGCAAAGAAAAACAAAATTCCAGATACGAACCCCGATATAAGCACGCTACTTGAATCAGGTACGGTAGGCCCCATGCCTTCGGGTGTCAAACCCATGCTGGCAACACTTGTAAACAAACCCTTCGATGATCCCCTTTGGAGCTATGAGATTAAATGGGACGGCTACCGCGCGATCGCCTACATCAACAAAGGCGAGGTTTCGATTGCTTCGCGAAACAACAAACCTTTTACCGAAAAATACTATCCCATAACAAGTGCATTGCAGAAGTGGAAAAGCGATGCGTTGCTTGACGGGGAGATCCTTGTCATAAAAGAGGACGGAAAGGCTGATTTCAGTGCACTCCAAAACTGGCGCAGCGAAGCGGACGGACACTTGGTCTTTTACGTATTCGATATACTTTGGTATAATGGCGTAGATGTAATGGAACTCGAGCTTTCTGACCGCCAGCTTATTTTAAAACAGATACTTCCAACTGATGACGACAGGATCCGTCTGAGCCAGAGTTTCAGCGGGGGCATGGACTTTTTTGAGACCGCCTCAAAGATGGGGCTGGAAGGCATAATGGCAAAAAGGAAAGATTCCTTATACATCCCAGACAGCCGCAGTAAAATGTGGCTTAAAATAAAAGCCAATAAGCGCCAAGAGGTTGTGATAGCAGGTTATACCAAAAACGACACCTCATCCAAACTCTTCAGCTCTCTTCTTTTGGGCATCTACGAAAAGGGCAAGTTGGTGTATACCGGCAAAGTCGGGACGGGCTTCACCGACAAAATGCAGCGGGAAATGATGGATGAGTTCAAGCCCCTTATAACAAAAACGATACCTTTTGAAAATGAACCCGACATCAACAAGCCTTCACGCTTTCGCCCTAAACCGCCGCATGCCGAGGCGGTATGGCTGAAACCTGTTCTGGTATGTGAGGTTAGCTATGCCGAGATCACATCTGACGGGGTTTTCCGTCATCCTTCCTTTGAGGGGATGCGTTCTGATAAAAAAGCGTCAGATGTCGTGTTGGAAAAAGAAGAATCTTCCACGACTATTGTAAAAAATAAAAAAGAGGTGCAGAATGAATCCAGTTCTTCGCCACTGACGGCACCTGAAAAATCTGCACGCAGGACACTTCTAAATCCATCAGAGGAAACGCAGACCAAGAAAATAAAAGGATACAATCTCACATTCAGCCATTTAAGCAAAATTTATTGGCCCGAAGACGGATTTACCAAACGCGATATGTTCAACTACTATTATCAGGCAGCTGAATTTATTCTTCCCTATCTCAAGGACCGTCCTTTATCGCTGAACCGGTTTCCGGGAGGTATCCATGGCAAGAGCTTCTACCAGAAAGATGTAAAGGGCAAGGCGCCTGAGTGGGCACAAACTTTCCCTTATACTACAAGTGATGGGGAGAGCAAGGAATTCCTTGTCGGGGGCGACGAAAAAACGCTCCTGTACATGGCATCGCTTGGCTGCATCGAGATGAATCCGTGGTTCAGCCGCATACAGCATCCCGATAACCCCGACTACTGCGTTATTGACCTTGACCCTGACCAGAATACATTTGAGCAGGTGATACAGGCAGCGTGCGAGGTGAAAAATATACTCGATGCACTGGAAATTACAGGATTTGTAAAAACATCCGGCTCTACTGGAATACACATCTACATTCCTCTGGGCGCAAAATACAGCTATGACCAGTCACAGATGTTCGCAAAAATGCTGGTTTCGATTGTCCACTCCCAGCTGCCTGAATTCACAAGCCTGGAGCGCCAGATCAAGAACCGCGGCGGTAAGATGTACCTTGATTTCTTGCAGAACCGTCCCGGAGCCACCATCGCCTGCCCCTATTCGCTGCGCCCGAAGATCGGCGCAACTGTTTCGATGCCACTGCATTGGGAAGAAGTAAAAAAGGGGCTTTCCATGAAAGATTTTACAATTGAGAATGCCATTGCCCGCATGAGGGCTGAAGGAGATATTTTCAAAGGTTCACTGCAAAAAGGAATCAATATGAAAAAAGCAGTGGCCAAGGCGCAGAGCATCTTTTACTGACCCACTGCATGCTCAAATCACTGAGGCATAAACTATATCCATACCGTTAAAATACCAATTATGACAACAGCCTATTTTCTTACAGGATCCTTGAACGATCAAGATAACGATTTTGAAATTAAAGTCAGCATAACCGGCAAAGAATCTGCCCTTGACACGCTTACTTATGATGTTTCACTGACAGATCTCTCGGTCCCTGCGGCACTGCTGTGGCAGGCTTCTGGGCCTGATTTTCTTGCATGTCTGCAGGAAATGGAGGGGTTCCTCAGCGACAATTTTATAACGCTGTACAGTAAAATACGCACTTCGGCAGAGCGCGATTCTCTGGTAGATAAGGAGCTTGAAGGATTTATTCTGAATCACCTTGACTATTAAGCATTTTAAAAGCAGCCACCTGTTAAGATAAAATTTTATAACCCGTAACAAAAATTGTATAAAAATTTTGGTGGCCAATTCTATAAATTTGCTTTACATAATTTTTCCTATTTATTTAGGAAGCTGTCTCTCATTGTAATATCTTTAACTGCTATCTAACCAAGTAAACCGATTGGAGTATATGATTCTAACTGCCCCTTGTGCTATAGAAAAGTAAAAACTCCCTCATTATATAATTTATATAATCTATGAATGCCGAAAACCAGCATGAGCTTTATCTCTTAGTAATGAACGCGCCGGTGGGCATCTGCGTCCTGAACGCCCAAACACTCACAGCTGAAATAGTAAATGACAGCTTTACTGCATTAGCCGGCAAATCCCGGGCTGCTATTCTTGGCAATTTTTACTGGGACACTTTCCCTGAAGTGCGGCACTCTTATGAATCCGCAATGGCAGCCGTTGTAACCAGCGGGAAACCATACACAGCCACCGAAGCTGAACGCACGGTGATAAGGAACGGAAAGGAAGAAACTATTTACATCTCTTTTGTTTACAATCCTCTGAAAAATGACGCAGGGAAAGTAACAAAAGTTGCCGTATGGGTAATGGACACTACCCTCCAGGTGTTGCAAAGGCAGAAGGCTGAAGAAAATGAAAAATTTGCGCGAACTGTTTTTTACAATTCACCTGTCGCAAAACTGGTTTATACAGGACCCGACATGGTGCTGCAGGAAGCTAATGAGAAAATGCTTGAAATATTCGGCAAGGGTGAGTCCATCATCGGCAGACCCATAATGGAAGCTGTTCCCGAGCTCCGGGAAACGCATCTGTTCCAAGCTTATCATAATGTGCTTAGCACAGGTGAAATTCATACCGAATCCGCTGCGCGCATCATGTTCGTTATAGACGGTTCTCCTTATTACGGCTACTATGATTATACCTACAAACCATTATACGATACGAAAGGTGAAATTTATGGCGTGATATGCACCGCAATTGATGTAACTGAAGAAGTAGTGGCGCGCAGCAGAGTGCAGGAAGCCGAGCAGGATATGAGAGGCGCAGTCGAGCTGGCCCAGCTCGGCACGTGGAGCATAGATGTCGCATCAAACGGCCTCACCTATTCCGACCGTCTGATAGAATGGTTCGGTTATGACCCTGCCGCCCAAGACTACAATGAAGTGATACCCATCCTGCTGGAAGAAGACCGCGAAAGGGTCGCAAATGCAGTGGCATGGGCACTGAACCCTAAGTCTGGCGGAATATATGATGAAACCTACACGATAATCCATCCCACTACGGGAAAGAGACGGATCCTGCATGCCCATGGAAAAACTGTTTTTGATCCCGAGGGTAGCGCGGTACGCATGAACGGAACTGCCCAAGATATCACCATACAGATGGAACTGCAGATGGAACTGGAGAACCAGCTGCAGCAGCGCACCGAGGAGATTGAGGCTGCAATGGAGGAATTAAGAGCAATTAATGAGGAACTCGAACAGACCAACGTGCAGCTGACCCATTCCAATATGGAACTTGGACAGTTTGCCTATATCGCCTCACATGACCTGCAGGAACCGCTGCGCAAAATCAGCACTTTCCTGGAGTTGCTGCAGAGCAGAATCACGGATAATCTGGACGAAAAATCACAAGCCTATATAGACAAAATTAAAGACGCAACAGCACGCATGGGCAAACTGATCCGCGATGTGCTGGCCTACTCGGCCCTTCCCAAAGATGAGTCAGCGTTTGTGCCGGTAAACCTAGACAACACTGCCCGCGAAGCATTGGAGGATTATGATGTGCTGATGGAGCGCACAGGTGCAGAAGTTACATGGAACGATCTTCCTTCCGTAAAAGGAATTCCCCTTCAGATGTCCCAGCTGTTTTTTAATCTGATCGGAAATGCACTTAAATTTATTCGCCCTGATGCCCAGCCGAAAATCCATATACAGTGCACTAGTGCAACTGTCGAAGAGATCCGCTTAGTGCACCTGAATGAAAGGCTGTCCTATTATAAAATCCAGTTCGCAGATAACGGCATCGGAATGAAGCCTGAAGATACAGAGAAAATTTTCAATATATTCCAGAAGCTGCACAGCAAAAGTGAGTTTGCAGGCACCGGAATCGGACTAGCCATGTGCAAAAAAATTGTACAGAACCATGACGGGGAAATTGATGCAAGCAACAGCAGTGAAAACGGGGCTGTATTTGACGTATATCTGCCAAACAACAATTAGCAATTTTCAAGGGTGAGCAGCACAGATGGCAGTAAAATCTATTGTATTTTATCTGCTATCTGTCATGCTTGGCAATGGCATTGAAACTAATTTAATCCTTGTGGGAAATATTCTTTTCGGAAAGAAAAAAAATATCTTTAAGGGGGTTCATCAATGCTTTTGTCCAGTGAAGAGTGAATACTTTTTTCAGTATAAGAATAAAATTGCTAAAAGAATGCGGTTTCTGTATGTAAAGGTCTGCTCCAGTATTAAAAGCATCGTCAATATCTTTTGGCTGATTGGACGTGGACAGCATAACAGCTGGGATATCCTGCAATTCCTGATCATTCTTTATTTCTGCCAGTGCCTGCTTACCGTTTTTAACAGGCATATTGATATCTATGAAAACAATATCAGGTTTAGGTTCAGCCGAATCCTTTAAAGTATTAATGAGCTCCTGGCCGTTGTCAACAGTGAGAACTTCCGAAGGAATTTCTGCCGCATCAAGCGCGTCCTTGAAAAACTCCTGATCGTCCTTGTCATCATCAGCCAATATAATTTTTACGGACTCTTTTTCTTTTACGTCTCTAGTGGATCCGTCTGGGTTTTTAGAATTCATCATGTTGAAGGGGTATTTACATTCCAAAAGTACTATATAAATGATTACAAAAATGCCGATAATTTAATATTTATAAATACCTTTAACTTTACTATAAGTTCCATCTAATCTCAGCTCACTCCCACTCTGCCTTTTTTTTCTTAATCTCTGATTTTATGAAAGGATAAATTTAAATACCCAACGCTAAATCGGAGCATGATCAACTTTTATTCCACGCATTTTCATTATTTCCTCAAAATCCTAAAACTCAATTTAAAGACGGAAAGAGATTAAAGCCTTAAATAAGCCGCTAGCTGAATAATATTATTGCTTGCATTGGCATTTCTGCCGTTTACGTACTGGTACATAAATCCAGCTTCCAGATCAAATCTTGGGCTAAAGCGCCACCCTAATGATAAATATGCCCTGTTCTGGTCAAAAAAGCCTCCATTAGTCAAAGTTGGCGCATTGTCCAGATTTACAAAAAGCTCATCTTGCAACGAGACGAAAGCCCCATTAGTAAAACTGGCTGTCTTTATCAACGGAAAGATTGTTCTGAGAAAATATCGAAGCCGAAGGGAAAATTCTGAACCGTGGCTTGCTATTGATCCATTTTCAAGATAAGATATTCCAATAAACCGTTCTTCGAGCCTGATGCGATGCTGCAGTGAAGTAAAATGCCCGCCCCCAAGTGCTTGATTATAAATAAACTGTTGCCATATACGGTGCTCAGGCACCATACCGGCAGCCATATCTATAACACGCCGATTTTCTATATAAGCATATCCGACAGTCAGCACAATATTTTTGGAGGCACGATAATTAAGACCCGGACGCAGTATAACACTCTGTACATGTTCTATTTCGTCAGTACTTCTGAGCTGTGCGTCAAAATGAATGCTGAACTTGTCGCTAAGCCTGTAAGACGCAAAAACAGCTCCCCATCCTGTGAAAGCTGTATCAGTCTGCGCAGATAATTTTGCACTAAAGAAAAACAGAAAGAGCAAAAGCGTGTTTCTACCTGAAGAGCCAAATATGCCAAAATTAAAAAAACAACTCATATAAGCCATTTACAGAAATTCAACTTTACCAGTATGCAAGTCGTAATATCCTCCAATTATTTTTATCTCTCCCTTACTCAGCATTTCTTTTAAAATAGGGCTTTTGGCTTTAATATTCTCTATAGTGTTCAGTACATTTTGTTTTGCCACCGCCTCTACATAAGCCACATCTTTTGAATTTTTCTCTCCTTTGAAATCCTTAACTTTTCCAATGGCAGGCTTGATATTGGCAAGCATTGGCGTAATGTTGCCCAACTGAACATTGTCTATCGCCCCTTTAATAGCACCGCACGATTCATGACCGAGCACAAGAATGACTTTCGCACCAGAAACTTTACATCCAAATTCAAGGCTTCCCAAAATATCTGTATTTGAAAAATTTCCTGCTACCCTTGCAACAAATATATCTCCTATGCCACGGTCAAAGACATCCTCAACAGGTATTCGGCTGTCAAGGCATGATAATATTACCGCTTTCGGAAATTGCCCCTCTGTAGCATTTCTTACCATAGAAGAATGGTCCCGCAGTGTAAGATCGTTATTTGTAAAACGTTTATTGCCATCTTTAAGGGCGGTGATTACGGCATCTGGAGTAAGAGCACTCTGTTCGGCAGCCGTTAAAACTTTTTCTCGACGAGCTGGCTGGTTGCCCTGAGGCTTAATGCTGTCTTCAGCTGTTTTTACATCTGCAGTATCTGCAGGTTTGTCTTTACACGAAAATAAAGCCAGGGACAAAGCCAGGCATAGCATAATTTTTTTCATATCGCTATTTGTTGTTAGGATTTCATTTTAAATTTACTAAATAATAACTTACAAAAAAAAATACTAATACTTAAAAATCAAACAATTACACATTTGTTAATATTAGCTGACTGTTTTTGAAGCAAAATGAAACAAAGCGTTAATAAAACAATATTTGGCAGATTAGAAAATAAATGTGAACCGTTCTTTTTCAAACATCCTAACACTGAATTGTGGAGTGATGAACAATCTCTCATTTAATCCTAATTATTTCTTACAAGGGTGAACTTCCATTAAATGCGCTGACCTTAAATGAATTCTTTTGATATTTTATTTTGATGCATCTTTCATAGTTTGCTAATATAAAACATAGATTTATTTCTTATTTTTATTAAACAAAATCATAAAGGACTAAGTTATGTCAGAAAAGCATAAAGAAATATTGATAAAAGCGAATGCGGCGGTCAGTGAGGGAAAGAATGAGGATTTTCTAAATTATTGTACCGATGATGTCACTTGGACATTTGTTGGGGAACAGTCAATAAAGGGGAAAGATAAGATTCGAAAATATATGGAGAAAACTTACATAAGCCCGCCTGAATTTGATATTGTGACAATCATTTCTGAAGGAGATTACCTAACTGCTGTTGGAAGTATTCGCATAAAAGATAGCAAAGGCAGGGTAAACACTTTTGAGTACTGCGATGTCTGGAAATTCCGCGATGGCCTCATGGCAGAACTTAAAGCTTTTGTAATACCAGTCAAAGACTAGATTAATTATAGCTGTCTGATCAATAACAAAAGCTTTGGAGTTTGATTTACTATAAATTTCACTTTAAAAACTTGGATCATTAGATCTGGATCAAACATGAATCTTTGATTAGGACTTTTTTATACACTAAATTTAATAGCACCAAAAACTGCAAATCCAATTGATTTGCAGTTTTTTTGTTTTTAATGCATTTTCAATTTTTTAAAAACGCTCTAAATTTTTTTAATAGAATCTTGGCACATTGCAAAGCTATCCGATCAAGCCTACTAATTTTAAATTTAAATGGTATCTTCAGTTTACTTACTATTGGCTTAAAATTTTAAAATCTATGCTTATTGGAATCCTAAAAAAATCTACTAGTCATTATTCTATTACATAAACAAGATTTCTTCATCAACTTATTGCTTCTTTATGCATTTTTTTTTCAAAAAAAAAAAAAAAAAA
>Ga0209281_1000239_pt1 | contig 111505 bp, 79 predicted proteins | sample MedtruBG_FD_187514 | JGI IMG/M metagenome (GOLD analysis project Ga0209281, IMG submission 187514) | Root nodule microbial communities of legume samples collected from California, USA - Medicago truncatula BG (SPAdes) (version 2) | ecosystem: Host-associated > Plants > Roots > Nodule | place...
GGAAGCTCAGCCAGCTGCCGGCAAAGTCGGTGAAGTAACGTTGCGTAAGACGTGCTTTCAGAGCTTCCGGTGACAGGTCTGAGGACACCGCTTTCCGGCTGTCACTCAGCACCCAGTCAATTTCATCCCGGCGGGAATTTGCGGCTTTTTCAATAGCCTGCTGAATGCCCCCTTCCCACGCCTGGCGGGTAAACATGCCCGGCACTACTTCCTCGGTGGTGAACAGTCGCCTCGCATCGGTACCGCTGGTCATATCCTCCAGGGACACATCGGCGAAGTTACGACGTACGGATTTGAGCATGTTCTCATACAGCGTGCTTTCCGCGTTACGGCGGCCAATTTGCTGCAACAGGACCTGGCGGCTCTGGCTGACCAGCTGCGCATCCGGTGTGATTTTCCACTGCGGCTGTTTTGGTAATTCGGTAATGTAGAAGGCCCACAAATCCGGCGACAGGCTTTGCCACAGGCCGGTTGAGATGCCAATGCGCGTCGGCTGTACGGCTTTCATGGTCTGGGCATAAAACGCACCATCGGTTTTATCCGGACGAGCCATCATCAGCCAGGCTTTCAGCTGGTCATAACCGGGCTTTGCCAACTGTGCACGCTGGTCGCTGTTGGGGGCAGAATTCGCCAGCAAACTGAGCTTCTGTGCCAGGGCGGCATTGGCCGGGTCGCGTATCAGGCGGTTGTTCGCTACGCCGTACCAGGGCAGCATCGCTTCAAGCAGCTGCTGATTATGGTCCAGACCGAAGCGCTGATACCATGGCGCGCCTTCCTGTATACGGTGCTGCAGGCGGCCTGCGTCATTACGTAGGGTATGCAGAGCCGTCAGCTGATAATCCGATACGGAGGGATGCTCCATCAGAGCATGCGCCTGCTGCGCCACAGAGACAATCTGCAGGCGGTTGACAGCAAACGACAGCAGCGTCCCCGCCCCCCAGACACCGATAATGGCCATCAGCGTCCAGGCCAGCGTCTGTTCCCACGCCATACCGACACGGCGGCCACGCACGCGGGTACAGTCATCCACAATGCCCTGCCAGGTTACTGGCAAGGTCAGCGCATGGCGTTGTGATTCCGGGATATATCTCTCAACGTCGGCAGGTGCAGCACCGGCTGTTTCTCCTGCGGTAGAGGCGGGTTTATTCTCCGGCAGGCTGAACATCAGGCCTCGCAGCGGAACGCGCTGCTGAGAGGCAGCCAGCCATGGCACCAGTTGCTGAGCCCAGCGGGCGATGCCGCCGTCTTTAAGGTGCTGGCCCAGGCGCAGCAGGAAGTCGTGGCTCTTGTTCTCTACGGCCTGACTCACCCCCTGCGTCCGCAGTATCGGCAGCATCAGTTCAAGCTGGCGGGTAATATCGTGAGGCTTAGCACGCAGCGGGAAAGTCGCCCCTACCGTCTGTTCAGTGCGTTTTGCCTGCGACCAGGCGCTGTCGCATAGCTGCCACAAATAAACCGGGGCGGAATAACGCAGCAGCTCGCTGATTTTTTCCAGTCCACGTAAATCGCTATCGCCAATCTGAGGGGTCAGGTTAAGCGACTGCGGTACAACGCGAATTATTCCGTCCAGAGGACGACCGCGACGCAGTTTACGCAGCGCAGTGTATTTCTCCTTATCGGGTTCAGCAGCCAGACTGCCGCCGTAAATCAGAACAGTACGGTTTCCTTCAAGCCACTGGTTTTCCTGCAGGCCAGGTACCAGCAGTTCGATTGCCGCATCATCGCCAGTGATTAACAACAGACGGGTTTTACGACGCCAGTAAAGACCAACACGGGAGCGAAGATGACCCCGAATCTTGTTACACATGGCCACCGCAGGGTGAACAGGCGTTTTATCATTTTCCCGCTTCTTTTTCTCATCATCACCGTTGGTGTTGTCGACAAGCGCATTAAACTCCTGTTTGCCAGCATTGCGTACCGCCGCCAGAAGCACTACGGATACGATAAGGGCGCAGCCTGAAATACATCCGCCGGCAATAAGCCAGTAAATTTGCTGCTGACTTCCGTCTTCAATCCCGGCTATATCCGGATGCTTCCAGACCATGAAAGTCATAACGGCTAACAGCAAAAAGAAAATCAATGCGACAGCAAGATAGCGGCCTTCCGTAGTCTTCGGTGCTAAAGGTAGCTTCAAGGATCCATCTCCTGTCGGGAAGCAATCGGGGTAATGAGCGTGCTCCACAGCACATTCTGTGTGGTATCACCGCAGATAATCATCTGTGGTAACTGAGTTTGTCGGGCGATTTCGGTGGCGGCAGCGATAGCCAGCCAGGGGGCCGCGGCACCGGCATGTCCCATAGATGTATCGAGCGAAATGACGGCTTCGTCCTCTACAAACTGCGCAGGGTGCGCATTCTGGCACTCAATAACTTCTGCACGCTGCTCACCCGTCAGCCCGGCAAGCCATAAATTTTTGACGATGTTTTCTTTGAGCGGGACGTTATAGGCTGCCATGTTCATCCCCTCCCTCAGCTCACCGGTTGGAGCAGCATCTGGCCGGTGCAGCAACGCGAGAGGTTCGAGTGCCTCCTGGGTCAGGCGGTTGCCAAGAAGCAGAGTAACGGCTGCCTCAGCAGTATTGTTTGAAACAACCGGATCAATCTGGAGGCCAACAATCAACAACATCGCATCATCTTTGATGCGGTGATCCAGCCAGTGGTTGACTACCCCCGGGCCATTGCTGTCTGTGTACTCAAGCGCACAGGTTATGCCACTCTCCTGCCAGGCTTCCTGCCAGATATTTCTGACAGCAGGGAGTGGCAGAGATGACGAGACATCGAGGATGACAACAAGCGAAGCGTTCTCAGAAAACTGGCGAACTGGAAGATCGGCAATCAGCTCTGAAAACAGACGTGAGATAACCAATCTAGGAGTATCTTCTGGTTCTGCCGTAATACGGCTCAGCCTCCTGCTTTTTTCGCCTTTCCAGTCCGGCTGCGAAATGATAATGCTGTGATTATTGAGCATATCATCAGCAACAGAACGCTGTTCGTCTTCCTGATGGGCTGTAATAAATGTCGTATTCAAAACCTGAAGTGCACGACGAGCCCTACGGGTCTCACTTAGGATCCATTGCTCCCGACGCCGGTCAAAACCATTCGCTTTACTGTCCTGTAATGACCAGGCCCACATGCGAAAAGTGAAACACACAATCCACACAACTAATGGTGTGCCAATGGCCAACACCCAGAAGTGACTGTTATCGATGTATCGTCCGAATATCCGCATAAGAATCACGCTGATGACCAGCATCGCAACCAATACGGCAAGCCAACGGGATATTTTAGGTGGAACTTGCCGGGGATAACATTTCGGAAGATCTTTCAGTGAATACGGCATTCACACTCTCATGCTTTAAAATTTCCAAATTTTAACTAAGGCTAGTCACCATCAAATGAAATGCTCTCAAGCAATTTCAATGTTTCTTTAGATAGTTCTTCACCTTTATTATCCGGAGAATTAACACCAGAACCACATAGGGCATTATTTTTATGTATCAAACAAAAATAAACACTCTGGCCTAGTGTTCCATCTTTAAGTATCGCCATAGCATTAACAGCCATAAAACCAGATGCATCTTTGCTTTTAATTTGAAATAGAGATAGATGATTTACTTTCCCATTTTTCACATATGTAGCATCCGGAATTGATTTCCATACTTTATTCTTGTAGTCATAAACAATTTTATTATCAGCGGCACTAACACTGCCCCCCTTGTTGTTAACTTGCTGTACATCATATCCTGTTTCAAATGCTTCACCAGAATACAGGCAAGTCCACTCCGATATTGGTGATTTTTTTTGGAAGTACTCATCATCAGACAATGCGGGGTATTTAAAATCACTAAAATGCATATTGCATGCATCAAAACTGGATGACGAAGAAATGTTGGTACTTGAATCAGATGACAGGCCTCTAGTTACAGGAACAAATCCTGCGTCAGCAGCAAGAACAGAAGCCATAGAGAAAAAACTGAAACCGATAATGAATGGCATGCAAACTTTTTTCATAACATTACATCCTGTGCTTACATACTTACATGTATGTCCTAATGACTATGATATTTAACTTTTCCCCAGGCTTCGACCATTGATACAATTTTTCAATTAAATATATTTTTAACTCTATATCTCTCACTTACATATCGAATGCAGTTATTTAAGACTTTCGAGGGGGATAGAACATGACTTTGGAGTGTTATCGTCATAAATCATATTAATCAGATCATGACCTTCAATTCTTACGTTAACAAAGTCATCGCCGCATGTTGGCTTTATCTCTTTGAACTTTTTGTCGGCAGGAGAAAAGAGAAATAATCTATAGATTTTATAAGTACCCATTCCCTCATCCAGATGCCAAATACTAAAATCTTTATAGCCATCACGATTGTAATCTTCAAATGTAATGTGATTTTTTTTCTCCGATGACACATCAACATTTTCTTGATTAACCTGCTTGCCGGCTTCTGAAACTGATACTTCCAACGAATCATTATCTTTCAGCAAAACCTTTGCAGAAATATTTTTTTCACTATTAACATCTAAAATATCATTATCACAACCAAATGCAATTTTGGTAAAAACGAACAAAAAGAAAAAAGCATATTTCATAGTAATACCTTTATGATTTTGTTAAGTCCACAACAATGCGAGACTTTCCAGTAGGACTTACACTAACCGTGGTGTTAGTATTTACTTCATCCATCAAATAAAGCCCTATAAATTTTGAGTACGCTTGCCTTTCATAGTATCCATTTGACCCTCCATTAACCAAACGATTAATTAACCCAATATTGTCCGCAGTAAAATCTTCATCTGCGACTCTGTTCATTGACGTTTTGTGTTTATAGACTTTTGAAGCCCAATAAAAACCACCAGAATCACAAGCGTTGTATGAATCTTCAGCCACAATATCGGGATCAAATCTTGGAGACCATCGGAACAAAGTACCACCATCATCGGGATGGGCTGTATAATGAGTTGAGACTGCAGTAAGCCTAGAGGCATCAGGGTGTAATCTATCAGTATATGAGCCTGAGTGATTTGGAAAACTTCGATATTCACCGTAGGTTTTATACAGTCCAGCCCATGTAAGTTGCATGATCCCTCTGCCATAAAAAATAGTATAATACTCTGTAGCTGGATTCACTGAGTTATAACGACCAAACCCCCACTCATGTAATAACCTTCTACTACCACCTAAATCTCTCCACTGCGCAGTTTCTAGTAATGTCTGAGGTAAGAAGAATGATATTCTTTTCTTATCACCTCCAATATATTTTCTAATACTTAAATTCAAAGAGTCATAATGTGACTCAATTCTACTTTTAGCATGGGCATGATTTATTGAATACACGCTTGCAGGCTGCTTTTGAGCCGTTCTTGGGTTGCCGCTTGATGAGTAAAATAAATACTTCGGAAGTGTGGAGGCTAACTCATCAAGACTCATCCAACTACAATTTCTTAAATGTTCAATAAATGCCTTTGGTTCAAAATGCCACAAGCTTCCGTTACTAAGTTCCGCACAGTCGAAACACAACGCTTCGGCATGAGCCTTGAATTTTGCATAATCTTCTTCAGTCATCGGATCATGCTCTTCACTTCCCGTTTTCAGCCACGAGAAGCGGGTGTCGATCGTACTTTTTTCCCATTCAAACGGGAAATGACAGATTAACTTTCCGCACTGGTTATCGAACTCACCATCTTCCTGCAGCTTCTTGATAATGGCTGAATTACACTGGCTATCGCTATCACTATCGTCATCAACCAACTGCCAGCCCGTCCAGTGAGGGAAATCAGCGTCACTAAACTTTTTAATACCGGAATCAGCAAGATTGACTACCCCCTTTCCCCCCGGGTAATTGACCGTCATCCATAATGGCGCATCTGCCGGTACCAGGGTTTCATTGTCCGTGTTGATTACCCGCCCAAAGCGAAGTAATTCGAACCCGGCACTCGGACTTTCCTTATAATTCCGCATCGCGGTTTTATAGAGATTGTATTCGTAGTCATTACCATCAGCATTAACCAGTGGCTCGCCCAGCAGATCATATTTCCCGTCAACCTGCGTATTTTTCTGCCGCGTTACCATCGTGCAGTTGCCTTGGGCCAGAGTCATGCTGGCATAAAGAGGCGCATTGCTGGTATAGAGCTCAGAAAGTCCGGTGATAGACGTGCTGTTATCTGCGGGAGCCTTGTCATAAAATTTTGTCTGCGGAGGCAGATAAAAGTGAATATCACCGTAAACTGCATCAGTGCGGCCATTCTTCGAAATATCCAGCTCTCCTGATTTCCTGCCCGTCAGCTTGCTGATGTTGTCGTCATCGCAGAAAATCTGGAAATGGAAAGCATTGACTCCATCCACCATGCCCGGAAGGCCTAACGGATCCTTACGGTAAACTTTCTCACCGGCTTTAACAGTTTCAGCCAGCGACTTCAGGTGCATGTATAGGGAGTAGAAAGCCACTTTTGCTTCATCACCGCTACCGATCTCGGTTTCATGTTTTATCAGCACATAACCATCATCACTCCCCTTTGTATTGGGTTTATCGGCGTTGATGTTAAATGGTGCCTGATCGCGCTTGTCTGAGCTTTTGCGGAGTGAAACGACGGTACCATCCGCTATCGCCCGCACGCTCTCAGCAGGTCTCCCTTCGTCAGTCTGACGTATATGTATTCCGCCATGCCACGAACCATAACCGTTAACCGGATACCCACGGCGGTCAACTACGGTCATGACTCTTTCAATCCAGGCCGCATCAGTTTCATGGGCATCTTTCGCTTTCAAAAGCGGTGGGCTGATAATCATAAACTGACTCCTTGTCAGGAAAAGCTGAATTTACTGGAAGGTTCTGTGGTTTCAGGAGCCACATTCGGGAAGTCTTCAGGCTTGTTAGCCTTTTCTTTTCGCCCGTAATGCCCGGCTTTAGTCCGGTACTCCCCCTGTGTGGCTGATTCAATGCCATTGGCATCGAGGGTGATATAGCTTCCCCCCCCGTTGATCGTGACCTGTTTCTTGGCAATAATCTCGATACGATCTTCGGTACTGACGACGCTGATTTCTCCACGAGCGATGAGCTCCATCAGGTCATTCTGTGCCTGGATCCTCACCGGTCCCTGGTTCGCGATGAGCTTGATCCCCAGCTTACGAACAAACACGCTCAGGGCATTACCCACCCCGATGAACATATTTTTCACCACGCTGATGTCGGCATTTTTACCGGCCGTAGCTATCAGGTTCTGCCCGGCAGATACCTGCAGATGTTGTCCGCTGGTCAGTGCCATTCCATCCGGCGCGCTGAGCAGCAGCACTGATTTTTTGAGGTCTGTCAGCTGCTGCTCCAGCAGTTTGATTTGCGCCTGGAGATCGGCCGGGTTCGCGGTCGCCTTCTGCGCATCATCGGAGATGGACGTCATCTGCTCCCGGGCATCACCCAGATTGCTGACCGCTGGCTGCATCTCCAGCACCTGGCCCTGCGCTTTCGTCTGCCCGTCCGCGCTGATAAACAACCCTTTCTGCGCCCGTATCGCGCCCCAGCTGTCGGTTCTGAGTTCAAAACCTTCACCGCGCTTTTGCTTCTCAGCATCCACTAAATGTCCGAGGTTCAGCTGACTCTTGCCGCCGTACTCCGTCGAGACTTTGATATGCTCTTTTCCGCGCTCGTCATCCAGACGGATTTTGTTGTTCGCCGGGGTACGCAGGACGTTGCGTTTGTAGTTACGGATGGTGACGTGGTCGCCGTGAGCCGAGTCGTGAAGCACGCCGGAAATATACGGCCGGTCCGGGTTACCGTCCTCAAAGCCAATCGCCACTTCGGTGCCCGCCAGCAGCGGCAGATGCAGACCGTAAGTATCGCCTGCATAGGGGCGAGACTGACGGACCCACAGGCTCTCGAAGCCGGTCTCCCAGTTATCACGGTCAAACAGCATATTGACGCGATAGCGGCCATCTTTATCGATGTGGCCGTAGGTGTCGTTCTCGGTGGTGCTCGTGACGCGTGCCGGCAATGTGCCAGCCATCACCGGGCGTGGGCCTGGCTCAGGACGGAAACTAAAATCCCTGCTGTCCGGGATGCCGTCGAACGTGACGCCAAAATCTTCATCACGGCGCGCATGGCTGTGCATCGCCGTGATGACCACACCCTTGCTGAATACCTCAGCCACTTCGTATCCGCCGTTGACTTTCAGCACCTGCCCCGGAGAGAGCGTCGGACAGCTGGTGATGGCATGGGTCTGCGTCTGGCCATTCAGATAACGCTCATGACGAATACGGGCATAAAATGCCCCGGACTCCGGGGCCGGATTGCGGTCATACGCACTTCCAGGTGTCAGATAATTATCGCCGTAGTGGTAGGCCTCACCACAGGTGGTGACATCCCCGAGGGTCGCATCCACCCGGGTGTTCATGTCTTCTGTCGCCTGACGGTAGTTGTAGTCGCGGGTGCTGACCAGTTTCTGCACCACGTTGTGATGACATTCCATGCCCCAGACCGAATCCACGCCTTCCGAATGTTGCCCTGATGGCGGCACCGACGGCAGCGTCAGGCCTTTTTCATATCCCTGCTGACCGTCGTAAAACTCCACGACGTCGATGTTCAGGCGCGTGTCGGTGGTGAAGCGGAACCAGATACCGACTTCGCCCAGCAGACGGGTGATAAAGTGCAGGTCGTCCTCACCGTACTGCATCACCTGCTCACGGCGCGGGTACTCTTTTGCAAGCGAAAACAGGAAATCCTGTCCTTTGAAGCTGTGCCGCTCGCGCAGGATTTTTTCCACGATTTGTGGGACCGACATGTCCTGATAAATGGCGTTCTGATGCGAACGGTCAAGCAGCGCCAGGCGTGGCTGGAGCGTCAGGGCATAGTGGGTCTCATCCTTTGAGGTGTTGAGACGTTCAAAGCCGCTCACCACCCCCTGAAGGGTTCGCACGACCTGCTGCATTTTGATGCCGTAACCCTGATCAACCGGGGCCTGCAGCGTCAGGGAGGCGGCTTTCATCAGCATCATTTCTTTGCTGATGGCATGGTCAGCGCTTGTGAATTCAATACGGTAACTGAACGGCGTGCTCAGGGCTTCATCGCCTTCAAACGCCAGTACATCCAGCTCTGCTACACATCCTTTCACCGACAACTGGTGATGGCTGTGGCTGAACCTTATCGGGAGATGACTGCTCATTCGTGCACTCCTTGTGTACGGTCAAACTCCAGCCCGATACCCTCTTCCTCACTCCAGCTAAGGCATAGCGACTGTGGTTTCTGTTTCGCGGCCATGTGGGTCAGTAACTGCTGACTCAGCACCGGCAGAATTTGTTGATTGAGCAGACTGTCGACGTTGCGTGCGCCAGTGTCCGGCAGCAGGCAGGCGGCAGTGAGTGCGTCATACAGGCTCTCATCAATCTGCGTGGTCAGGCCGTAGTGACGATGTAAGCGCTTGCTGACCTGTGACAGCTTCATTTCCACGATGGTACGCATGGCCGCTTCCGCCAGAGGGCGGTAAATCACGGTCTGGAAACGGGCCAGCAGTGCTGGCTGGAAGTGGTCGCGTAAAATCGGACGCAGCAGTTCGTGCAGATCCGCTTCGGTCGCTTCCGGCTGTTCGTCCAGCAGCTGCATCAGATGATCGCTACCAAGATTCGAGGTCATCAGAATAACGGTATTACGGAAGTCGATTTCTCGGCCTTCACCGTCGCGCATAAAGCCGCGATCGAACACCTGGTAGAAAAGGTTCATGACGTCGCGGTGCGCCTTTTCCACTTCATCGAGCAGTACCACGCTGTACGGGCGCTTGCGCACCGCCTCGGTGAGAATGCCGCCCTGACCGTAACCCACGTAACCCGGAGGCGAGCCTTTCAACTGGGAAACGGTGTGCGGCTCCTGGTACTCGGACAGGTTGATGGTAATCAGCGATTTTTCACCGCCATACAGTACATCCGCGAGCGCCAGTGCGGTTTCGGTCTTGCCGACGCCGCTCGGGCCAACCAGCAGGAACACGCCCTGCGGACCGTTCTCGGACGTCAGGCCCGTTTTGGCGGCACGCAGACGCTGTGCAATAGCATTAAGAGAAACATCCTGGCCGACCACGCGTTTACCCATTTCGTTTTCCAGGGTCAGCAGCTCGGTCTGCTCGTCCTTCATCAGGGAAGACAGCGGTACACCGGTCCAGTCGGCGATAACATTCGCGACCGTACGGGTGTCCACATCCACCTGAACCAGCACATCGCCCTGTTGCGCCTGTTCAAGCTGCTGCTGCAGATCGGAAATTTCAGCCTGCTGGCTGATATCCTGTCGGCTGGCCATCAACTGCTGTGCCAGCGCCTTTTCGTGGCTGAAACGCGCCTCTTGCTCCTCGATACGCGCTTCCAGTTCAGTCCGCTGCTGCTCAATTGTCCCCAGGCGGTCACCATGACGGTTGCTGCCGGCGGCGATATCTTCCAGCAGTGCCTGCTCTTCCAGTGCCAGTGCGGTCAGCTGTGCTTTCAGGCGCACAATTTGTTCTGGCACCGTATCGAAGCTCATACGCACGCGGGCGGCGGCCGTATCCAGCAGGTCAACCGCCTTGTCCGGCAACTGGCGGCCAGTCAGGTAGCGGCGCGACAGCGTGACCGCGGCACGGACTGCGTCATCGGTGATATGTACGTTGTGGTGTTCGGCATAGCGGGATTTGAGGCCACGCAGCATCAGGCACGCGGTGTCGTCATCCGGCTCGTCCACTTTCACCATCTGGAAGCGGCGCTCCAGGGCGGCATCGCGTTCGAAGTATTGTTTATATTCAGACCAGGTGGTGGCGGCAATGGTGCGCAGTTCGCCACGGGCCAGCGCCGGTTTCAGCAGGTTGGCCGCATCCGCGCCGCCCGCCTGATTGCCGGCTCCGATAATGGTGTGGGCTTCGTCGATAAAAAGCAGAATCGGCACCGGTGACTGCTGCACCGCATCGATAACGTTTTTCAGCCGCTGTTCGAATTCGCCCTTTACACCCGCACCGGCCTGCAGCAAGCCCAGGTCGAGGGTGCGAAGGATGACAGGTTTGAGGGATTCCGGGACGTTGCCTTCGGCAATACGCAGCGCCAGACCTTCGACCAGTGCCGTTTTTCCCACGCCCGGATCACCGACCAGAATAGGATTGTTCTTGCGACGACGGGAGAGAATATCCACCATCTGGCGAATTTCAGTGTCGCGACCAAAGACCGGATCAATCTTACCCTCTTTCGCTTTGGCGGTGACATCAAGGGTGAATTTATCCAGTGCGTTATGTAGCGCCGGGCTCAGTTCTCCCTCTTTTAACTCCGCGCCGACAGGGCGCCCGATGAACTCCACGCCTCCACCATGCCTCTGCGCCAGTTCGGCTTCATGCTGTACTTCCGGGCGTTCATCTGATTGGGCATCCAGTAACGGACGCAGGCGTTCCAGCTGGCTAAGCCCCAGTGTCAGCAGCGGCCACAGACCATCACAGCGAACCAGATTTTGTTTCCCGACGAGGGCCATCAGCAGATGATGACTTCGGATCTGTTCTTCACCCGCAAGCGAGGCAATCAGCCAGGCTTCCTGCATCAGCATCTGGATATTTCCCGATAGCTGTGGACGCTGGCGTACTGAGCGCGGTTGTTTATCGAGCCAGCCGAGCAAATCCTGCCAGATGCTGTCCATATCCCACTCATAGCGGCGCGCCAGCACTGTCAAGTCTCCCTCTCCCTGCTCCAGCAGTTTCAGCAGCACGTGCTCTGGCAGGATTTCGGCGTGTGCGCGGGTCTGACACAGGGAGGCTGCCCCTTCCATTGCGCGGGCGCAGTAGGGATTCAGACGACGTAACAGGATGGCTGGATTTTCCATTTATCTCTCTCTTGATAGCTTCCGGGCACGCTACCGCCCCTCGCTGTTTCCCGTTCAGGGGACCAAAGCGCATGTGGTCAGGCAGGCAGTTTGTGAGGTTCTTTGCTCAACGTCCGTGACAACAGACGCTCAGCAAAAAAGCGGACAGAGAAACTCTGCCCGCTGTGACTTACGCGGTGGCGCGTTCGTTCCAGGAATCGGAATGAATGATGTTGCCGTCTTTGTAGGTCCAGGTGATTTTTTCGTAACGCAGTTCAATGCGCTCAAGGTGGTTGTGCTTCTCTTTAGAAGGATCCTTGATGTCATACATTTCAGGATTCACTTTCACCACTTTTACGTTTTCCAGTTTGGTGTTGAAGTACTCCACTTCCTGGCCCGCGTCGTTGATTTTGTACCACTTGAATTCCGCAGACTTGAGGGTCTGACCGGTGGTCACGGCCTTGTACAGATACGGGCTGGACGAGTCGATTTCCTTGGTGAACAGGAACGGGGTGTGGATACGGGTACCGGTCAGCTTGCCGGTGTTGTTGTCGGTCGGGATGTACAGGTTATGCTCCTGAGCGACAATTTCGATGCTGCCTTCACGATCCTGAACGTCCACAGACCCTTTAATGTCCGCGCCGCCGTCGTCTTTCAGCCAAAGATAAACAGGAATTGCCATGGGAATTACTCTCCATTGTGTTGTGATGCGCCATCATCCTGCGATGACGCCTGGGTGTGGCCCGGTATCTGACAGGCACTGGCCTGCGGTACCAGACTGATTTCGACACGGCGGTTGAGCGCGCGCCCATCCGGGGTGTCATTGGTTGCGATCGGACGGCTCTCGCCATAGCCCTGTACCGCAAAACAGCTTTCCGGTACATCACCGGTGTCACGCATCCAGTCACGTACCGCTTCGGCACGCCTGAGTGAGAGTGTCTGGTTCAGTTTCGGGTTACCGGTGTTATCGGTATGACCACTCACCACAATCAGCCAGCCCGGCTTCGCTTTGATACCGACCAGTGAGTTGACCAGCATTTTGGTGGAGCCAGCCTTCAGCACGGATTTGCCGGAATCGAACAGCGACATACTGTCGAGGCGGACAATTTTCGGTACCGGTTTCGGCTGCGGTTCAGGCGGCGGGGGTGGGGGTACATAAGAGCGGATAGCATCCAGCACAGGCATTCGTAGCCGCTCCCCCTGATACAGGCCCAGGCTTATTCGCGCCGGTACGCCATTACGCGCCCAGCCATCCAGCTCTGCCGCATCGTCACGCAGGACGGCAACCGCGTCGGCTTTTGGCCCGAAATCTTGCATCGGGATACGGTCATAGCGAGCAATATCGAAACTCACACGCTGCAGCAACTGGTGATTGTTCCAACCACTACTGAGTAGCGCTGCAATCGCTGCCAGCGTGGAAATCCCGAGCGCACAACGGAAGGCTCGTCCACGCGGCGTCATGCCTCGCCCTTCGGGCAGCAGCGGCAGGATAAAATCCGGGAAGGGGGAGATAACCGTACTGTCCGTTCCCACCGGCTGCCAGCCCGCAACCTGCTGCATCGCAGTGTGACGGGAAAGCCACGCAGTCCAGGCAGATGTGGCCAGACTTCCGGCAAGGATCGGTCCCATTCGCCACAGCACCGCACCAGGTGCGATAACAGGAATATCGGGATTCTCATCCATAAAGACAGCCTCGACGTGCTGATGGAACCAGCTCATCAGGCTATTCATCAGCACCTGTTGCTGCATCGCAGGCGACCCACCGGTGGTGACCCATGCAGAGATTGAACTCGGCGCTGAAAACTCACGCCAGATCCTCACCCCTTCCCCCGGGATAGCCGCCTGCCAGAGCAGATCATTCATCATCGCGCTGCCAACCTGACCATTCAGAATCAGCGGCACAGAATGACCCGTTTCTTTACGCAGCTGGCTGATTTGCCAGCGCAGGGCCAGCAGACGACTGGTCAGGCGCTCGCTGTCCGCATGTTTCTGCGGACAGACGCTGACCATCACAGACAGCTGGCGGCCCCAGTCAGGGCGCAGCCACAGTATCTGGCGGACTGCCTGCTCCAAATCCTGATGATCCTCCACACGGATCCAGCATCCCTGTATAACCGTAAGCACCGGTGACTGCTGCATACATGCCAGCGGCAGATCGCCACAAACCAGCACCACGGGCTGACGGTAAGCGGCTTCCGGGAGGTCGTCCAGACGCAGAGTGACGTCATGCTCCGCACGACGACGGGTGAAAGTCCAGAACGCCAGGATAAGCCCCAGCACCGCCAGCAGAATGAGCACAGAAACCAGGCGGGTGACCGGCAGGAATCCCAGGCAGACCACTGCACTCAGCAGGGCAGCCCACAGCGCAAGCCCGCGCTGTTGTGCAGGACTCATTTCACGGCTCCCGGCAGCAGGCTCAATAGCGTCTGATCCAGCCAGTGATCCAGTCCCCACCAGAGTGCAGCGACCACCACCAGGCTCAGGCCGATACGCGCGGGCCACGACGCCAGCCAGCCCCCCATTCCTCGTCCGGTATGGCTTTCCGCCAGGACCGGATGGGTTTGTGGATAGCTGAACGGTGTGACATGTTCACTGAGCGCGTTAACGAGCTTCTGGCGCTCCGGGTCGTTCAGCGAGCGGAAACTGCCGAGGAACCCCAGCATCATGACCCGCTGAAAGCAGGTCACTACAGCATGGTCAGGCGCTGGTTCACGCAGCACATCGCGCATCCGATCGCACAGCGTATCACCGGCATCCATAGTGCCGAGGAAGTGTCCCTGCAGGGGAATGTCATACCACTGCACGCAGGCATCATCCTCCACACCGCGACCTTTGACGGCTTCATCAAGCAGCGCACACTGTGCAGTGAGAATATGTTGACAGCTGGTTTCATCGAGTTCGCTCGCTTTCAGCTCACGCTGCACACGCTCAACATCAGCAATGCAGCGCTCCCACAACGTGCGCCCTTCTCCATCCTGAAACGTCGGACCGTGACGCAGACTGATCACCTGAAGCCAGGTGTCTTGCAGCAGGGCATCAATATCAATGAACGCGGCCGCTCCGCGTTTACCCTCACTCATGTTCTCAGCACCGCAAACAGTTCAAGTTCAGGCTCGCCGAGCATACCGGGAACGTAAAACATACAGGTGCCGCCCTGAAGCATTTCGGTAGCCAGAGGATGAGAGACGTCCAGGCTGAAATACTGGTTTTCCAGACGCAGTGGAATGGCTGCTGGCACATGGCGCAGTGGCGTCAGAGGCACGCCCACCCTTGATGAATTAACGATACTCCTGACATGATCGGGACTGCCGACCTTGCACTGGCGCGGTAACTGCTCCTGCAGTTGCGCCACAGGCATGGGTGAACGCACGGAGAGGTAGTAATCCGCCCCTTCGCGCAGGCGTGGGTCATGCAGGCGGGCCTGCCAGAAGTGAAGACGGGCATCGTGCTCAAGCTCAATCGCCACCACTCGCGACGGCAAGCTGGCTTCCAGCAGGTCGCCCAGTAAGTCAAAAAGCGGCGGAAAGACGTTATTCAGCTGCTCATGCTGCCAGACAGGAATAGCACTCACCTGGTGTTCCAGCGAGAAGGTCAGCAGGCTGCCCGCAAGGCGTGCCAGTTCCGGGTACAGACGCTCCGGTGGACTTTGCGGGTGACGCTGAAACTGTCCGAGCACGGGTTCCGCGCTGTTCAGGGCATTGAGCAGCCAGAACAGAGATACATCTGCCACGGCAAAATCGGCCATGCGCTCGTTACTTTCACGACGCATGTCCATCAGCCGACTCAGACGGGCACGCAGTTGCGTCATCAACTGTTCCAGTTGAGTCACCAGCCAGCGACTGCCCTGGATGGTAAGGAGCGGGGGGAGAAACGTTTCATCCAGTAACCACGCCCCCTGCGAATCCTGCTGCAGGCGGGCAACCGGGCAGGTAAGATAATCACTGTTGTTCTGATGGGCAAACCGCAGCGTCAGCTCCGGGCGCATCACTGCAATCTGGCGGGTATCTTCCCCGAAGGTATTGCGGACATCCCGCCAGCGCTGGCGATAGCGAACAGGGCGATCGGCCACCTCATCAGATTTAAGACAGTTGCCGCCATTCGCCCGAAGCAGCGGAAGGGCCAGAACCACCACCACTTCCTGTGATTCGCCCTCGAGCGCCAGCACCGGCGGCAGGTCGTCAGCATTATCCGTGTCGATAAGCGTGCCGTCCGGGAAACGGATGTGCAGATGACTGGCCTGCAGGCGACCCAGTTTCAGTGTATCTGGTTCGAAAGTGGCCTCAATCATTCCCCAGGGATGGGAGAGGCCTAGTCGGGCAATGCATTCCGCAGACCAGGCCGCATACGCGGCCTGTTGCTGGAAGTGCTGGGGAGAAACCATAACGCCCCTGCCCCATAACGGTTGTTCCGTTTTCATTGGCTTCCTGCCTTAGCTTACGATTTCGCCTTCGGCATCTGGGAAACCAGTGACAGGTTGACGTCCATACCTTCTACCTGGAAGTGTGGAATCGCGTAGAGTTTCACGCGGAAGAAGCCTGGATTGTCTTCGATATCTTCCACCACCACTTTCGCGTCACGCAGCGGGTGAGAGGCCTGCAGCTCATCGCCCGGATCGGTCATTTCGGTCACCAGACCACGAACCCAGGTATTCAGTTCCAGCTCAAGCAGGCGACGATCCTTAGTGGTACCGATGTTTTCGCGCTGGATGAGTTTCAGATAGTGAGCGATGCGCGACAGCAGGAAGATATAGGGCAGACGGGCGTTGATACGGCTGTTGGCCGTTGCATCTGCGGTATCGTAAAGTGCCGGTTTCTGTGTGGAGTTCGCGCTGAAGAAGCATGCGTAGTCGCGGTTTTTGTAGTACGACAGAGGAATGAAGCCCAGATTCGCAAACTCAAATTCACGGGTTTCAGGAATCATCACTTCACTCGGGATCTTCACCTGATTACCAGTGCCCAGATCGTAAAGATGGATTGGCAGGTCCTGAACCGCACCACCGGCCTGCGGGCCACGAATTTGTACGCACCAGCCGTTATTAATAAAACTGCGCACCATATTGGCCGCAAAGGCGAAAGACGCATTGGTCCATAGATATTTATTGTGATCCGGGCCTTTCACTTCTTCGACATAGTTAAAACTGCGCACGGGCACGGTGTCCGGGCCATACGGCAGGCGACCTAATACGCGTGGCATGACAAGGCCGATATAACGGGCGTCATCCGTGTCGCGGAACGATTTCCACTTGATGTATTCTGCACGATCGAAATAGTTGCCAATATCCTTGATAGCGGCAACGTCTTCCATTGACTCTTTGAGGAAGAATTTCGGGCCAGCAGATCCAATAAACGGCATATGGGCCGCTGCAGATACTTTTGAAATATTACGCAACAGCGCGACGTCCTGCGCAGAAGCATCAAACTCGAAGGAGGAAATTAGCGCCGCAATCGGCTCGCCCCCCGGCGTGTCATACTCATCAATGTAGGTGTGTTTATACAGACCGCTCTGGATAATTTCCGGGCAATCTTCAAAGTCCTGCCGGAGGTCTTCTTTAGAAATATCCAGTAGTTCAACTTTTACGTTTTGGCGAAAATCGGTTTTATCCACTAACGACTTAAGACCGCACCAAAGACTCTCTACCGCCTGAAAGTCCTTATGGTGCATAACGGCGTCAAGTTGACGGCTAATCTGGTAGTCCAGCTCAGCGATGTGATGGTCAATCAGGTTTTTATCGAGTTTTTCTACTTTTGAGCCTGATTTTTTGAGACATTCGAGAAATACCTGCATCCCGGCCGTTAAACGTTCATCTGCGGTCGCATCCGACATGGCTTGCGCATCCTGCCAGATATCCAGGGCACTCAGTTCAGAGACCGGGTTCAGATTGATTTTTTCGAACAGGGACGCGTAAACCCCATTCGCTGAAGGACGTTCCAGTACGACGCTTTCGCCACCCGCAGTATTTTCATTTTGTACAGACATGAGCATTCCTTGTTTAATCCGTTATAACATCGTGAGGCTTAAGGCTGTTTTGGTGCCAGGGCTGACAGTTCGGCTCGCAGTTCTGCGCTTAATGCCGGGTCCAGGAGAATTTTTTCTAGCTCTTTTCGGAAAGCCTGGTTATCCAGTAAATTTGCCTTTAAATCGCGAAGCAAATTACGCATGGAAAGCATGGCTTTCAGCTGTGGTATTTGACGGGAGACCTGCTCCGGAGAAAAATCTTTCATGCTCCGGAATGTCAGACTAATGTTGTCTTCGCTGCCATCACCCGAAAGGGTATTTTCAACGGTAAGATTCACTTTCGGGGAATATTCGGAAAGCACTGAGTCAAAGTTATTTTTGTTCAAATTAACTTTTTCGCGCTCCGATAATGGCGCGGACTCCTGACCATTACTGAAATCTCCCGCAACAAGTAATTTCAGGGGGAGCTCCGTTTTCTTGCTCGCTCCACCCGTATGCAAATCTAGTTTTAAATTAATACGCGCCTTCGGCACTTCATTCTGGAAACTGTCAGCCATTTCATCATCCCTCGGTTTGTCGCTGTGTATGCTTTTCACACGCCAGTGCTGTAACGCGATAATAGAATAATGATCGCTTCAAGATCAAATTTACCGATCTTTAAACCACAATAAGAAATTTCTTAAGAATTTTCTTCTGATTGTTAATAGCGTATAACAGTGCACTAACAGCAAAAAGATCTAGCAGCAGCAGAACTAACCAGTGTTTATGTCGTAAACGATAAAATAGGCGGAGAGTTGCGAGTAGATGAACGATTCATTGATTTAAATCAATATTTATTTCCTAAAAATACCCATTGCGCTTCTAAAAGGGGTTTTTATGGCAGCAGGAGAAAATAAAAGGAAAAGGCATTCAGAAAATCATGACACTGCATCATGCAAAACGCGGTCATGGCCGTGAAAAAAGGTGTTTTTTTATACGATGTCGGATGTTTATTTATAATCTGGATTTAAGCAGGAGCCGCGCCAGCGCAGGCATGGCCTCACAAAATCTATATAGAGTGAAATTTTTCGTCCCTCTCACATTCATCTAACAGCCAAATGTTAAACGGTCTTCGGACTCCTTTGACAACCCCGCCCATTTCGCCCCCCAGTCCGAACCATGCCCCATGCCGTGCACGACCTTAACTCTTGTACAGTGTCCGCCAACCGCCTGTTGAAAGCGGCGGGCCACCAGAGTCGGCACGACTTCATCCTGGTCACCACTGTAGTGAATCTGCGGAAGTGCGCGCAGAGCGGATGCCGTATCAATGGCGTTAAGGGCGTGCGGCATTGGCGTAACCTGATGCAAGGCATTCACCCATGCAACGTCCAGATTACCCGCAACCGTGCGCAGAGATCGCACATCGGTGCGACGCATGGCCAGCAGTGCAGCGATATTGCCTCCGCCTGAATACCCGATTAAATCCAGTGTGACTCCCGGATAGCGTCTGACAATCTGGTCCAGGGCTTCATTCATCGCACCGAGCGCTTCAGGGGAAAACCGGTCGGTCGTCCACTCGCTTACGGTGCAATGCGTCGGTAGAGGCAGGATGAACTGACAGGGGCGCGCCAGATAAAGCACACTTGAGCTGGCATCTGCAGCGGCAAGAGAAAGCCCTGTTGGGTTTCGCGGTGTAGGATTATCCGACGGCTGCGTACGGCTCTTCCAGGCAAAACCATCGCCTTCTATGTACACGTGGATCGCCTTTACGGGAGGGGTAAAGCGGCTCCATGTCGCCACGGGATACCGTTCCGTTTGTAAATTTTCGCTGATCAGACCAGAACGTGCTGCCAGAGCGTTTGCCGTGCTTAATGGATCGCTCGCTACACAGCCTGTGAATAAAAAAGATAAATGAATCAATGTGACGACAAAGAATATATTTTGATTTAACCGCAACCCATTACCCGCCTTAAGTCAAATTAAATGTCATACAAAATATAGCGAACACTTCCGCCGTTAAATAATTAAACAAACCTTATTGTTTTCTGCAACAAAATGTATATTCTTCGCCGCAACAATATCGGAATAATCCGAAGAATAATGCATCTGCATTTTACAACTATCGCAACTTTGTGACGGCTCACCATGGAAAAAAAACGCCTTAGCCAGCTCATCTCGCTGCTGGTCGCCTCAATGGCAACGCAATCAATGCTCTCCCCTCACGCTTATGCAGCATCCGGTATCATCATCGATAATGCTGTCAACAGCGTGGAAGTGATGCAATCGAATCCATTAGTACATATTACCGATTCAGGGTCGATAACCGGCACTACCGATACCGCACTCTTACTGGATCCCGGTGTAAACGTTGAAACCCTGATGAACGATGGCACAATATCGGGCCTTCGCGGAATTTATAACGCAGGGGCTATTGATAAATTAACCAACGCGGGCATCATTACCTCAAATGGAAACAATACCGGTGATAATGGGGCTATTTATAATACGGGTATCATTGGCACGCTTCACAATACGGGTACGCTCAGAACCGAACTTGTCAATAATTATGGTAACTCGGGTATTTATAACCGGGGTACCATTGACACGATTATCAATGATAATGAGATTACGCACAGCATCTTTGGCATAAACAATCAGGGCATTATCAACACCCTTGAAAATAATGGCCAAATTAATGCCGATACCTTTGGTATTCTGAGTAATGATGCAAACGGTTCATCACTGGGCCAAATCATCAATAACGGTCTTATCACGGGCGGTAGCTACGGTATTTTTATTACCAGTATCAACAACCAAAACCAGACCACGCAAATTGTAAACAACGGGGAGATCAGCAGTAATGGTTATGCCCTGTTTTTAAACGCCAATTTTATTAATAACCTCAATGCCAACGCGCAGGTTACGCTGACCAATAATGGGCTGATAGCGGGAAATATCTATTCCACCAGCCTGGCACCGCTGAATATTAACGGCGGGACGCAGACAACCGGAACACTGACGGGCAAAAATGGTATCGGCTCGATCATCAGCTACCGCTCCGACGTGGTCTTTGGCACAGGATCGTTACTGCTAAACGATAACGTCATTGCGAACAATGGTACTGTACGCAACGACGCGGCTTCATTGCAGATCAATGACGTCATTTCTGTCACGGGCAACTACCACCAGAACGCAGCGGCGACGCTGATCTCCGGTATTTCTGATTTGACTACGCAGAACGGTGATATCACTGCTGATACGGGCTATGGTCGTCTGAAGGTAAGCGGCGATGCGTGGGTGGAGGCGGGCTCACATGTGAATTTACTTCGCACCGGCAGCACCTATAAGTTTGCCGAAGGTCAGCGCTATGTCGTGATCTCTGCCGCTGGCGCGAACACGGATTATCACGCGGATAAACTGAACTACGAAGCGATCGGTTACCGTGGTGCGGTAACGGGTTCCGTCTATGAAGATGGCGTTAATAAGGCGCTGGTCTTAACGGTCGGGGCTGAACCGGAGGTTACTCCGCCTGTGGTCACACCACCTGTTGTCACGCCACCTGTGGTCACACCGCCTGTGGTCACACCACCTGTGGTCACGCCGCCTGTGGTCACGCCACCTGTGGTCACACCGCCAGTGGTCACACCGCCAGTGGTCACGCCGCCTGTGGTTACGCCACCTGTGGTCACGCCGCCTGTGGTCACGCCGCCTGTGGTCACGCCACCTGTGGTTACGCCGCCAGTAGTTATCGATCCTGCGCCGAACAAACCGGGGCAGGCGACAATACCTGGCGCCACCGCGGCACTGGGTGGCCTGGCAAATTACACGGGGATTTCCTCACCGCAGTTGTTGGATCTGTATAACGCCTCGTTAGCCCTCGAAGGTAAACAGGCGGCGAATCGCGCGGGTGAAAGTCTGTCGCCTGCACAGAACCTGAATGCCAGCTCAGCCGCCACCGTGGCAACCTCAACCGCGCAGGCTGTTGTGGGATCGCACATGGATGCCGTACGTCATCCTGCCAGCTCGGGCACCAGCGGTATCGCGACCGGGGATGATTACAGCAGCAACTGGATCGTCTGGGGCCAGCCATTTGGCGGATACGCACGCCAGGACAGCAGTGATGATGTCAGCGGGTATAGCGCGAAATTTGGCGGCCTGCTGTTGGGTGCCGACCGCGCGCTGGGCGATGACTGGCGTCTGGGTGCGGCGGTGAACTACAGCAACACGTCCGTGCACGGTAAAGACAACCTGAGCGGCAATACTTCCACGGCGGATAACTACGGCGTGATTGGTTATGCGGGCTTCACGGGCAATCCATGGTATCTCAACCTCTCAGCAGGTCTGAACCGCCAGAATTACACCTCCGTGCGTCGCGCCGATTTCACCGGTTTCTCTGGCGCGGCAAAAGGCAAATTCAACGGCCAGTCCGTGACCCTGCAAACGGAATTCGGTTATCCGTTTACGCTGCCTGCAAATGTGGTGCTGACGCCGCTGGCCAGCCTGACCTATGGCTATCAGCACGTTGATGGCTATAAGGAAACGGGTGGAAACGGCATGGCGCTGGATGTCAGCAGCACGCACGCTCAGTCGGTCATCAGCGACATCGGTGCCCGCATCGAAAAAACCGTTGCAACTGGATTTGGCAATCTCACCCCGTTCGTGCAGGTCTCCTGGATCCACCAGTACGACCAGCATCAGGTGAGCAGCCGTGCGTCTTATGCGGCAGATACCCTTGGTGAAACCAGCTTTAGTACCAAAGGCGCGTCTCCGGTAGAAGATATGGCTGGCGTGGCTGTCGGCACTACGCTGTACGAAGGCAACGATCTGAGCTTTGATGCGCGCTATGACCTGCAGGCAGGCGAGCGTTATCAGGCTCACACCTTTAGCCTGCGTCTGCGTAAAACGTTCTGATAACACGCGGGGGGCTCATCAGCCCCCCCCTTTTTTTGTCTCTTCCTGACATTGAGTTTTTTCATCCTCCAGCCGATAGTAGTTATTTTGCTGATAAGTCGAATGATATGAAACTCTCTGCATTTCCTCTGGCATTAAACGTCGGCGCGTTTTTACTGCTGATCGTTCTGGTGTATACCGGCCTGATGACATCGGATCGTACGACCTGGCTCATGGAAGTGACGCCGGTCATCATCGTCGTGCCGCTTTTGCTGGCAACGCATCAACGCTACCCCTTAACGCCGTTGCTCTATACGCTGATATTCTTTCACGCCATCATTCTGATGGTGGGAGGCATGTACACCTATGCCAAAGTCCCCGTGGGATTCGACGTGCAGGCGATGTTTAACCTCAGCCGTAATCCGTATGACAAACTCGGCCATTTTTTCCAGGGGCTGGTTCCTGCACTTGCCGCGCGCGAAATACTGGTGCGTGGCGGTTACGTCAGGGGCCGCAAGATGACTGGATTTTTAGTCTGCTGTATTGCGCTTGCCATCAGCGCCACTTACGAGTTGATTGAGTGGTGGGCAGCCCTGGCCATGGGCCAGGGCGCGGAGGATTTCCTGGGGACGCAGGGCGATCCGTGGGATACCCAGTCCGATATGTTCTGCGCCCTGCTCGGCGCACTGTTTACCGTGTTCATCCTTGGCCGTTTCCATCAGCGCCAGTTGAACAGGCTTGCCTGAATCCTGCCGGCCACCAGGCGGGTTATCAGGCTTTTAAGCTAATGCCCGTCTCAGCCAGCACGCCCATCTGGCTATACATGGCGCCCGCCGCGCTGACGATCGACATCGCGAGGGCGGCGCCACTCCCTTCACCCAGGCGTAGATCCAGATACAGATAAGGTTTCAGGCCGAGGTGTTCCAGCGCTCGCTGGGAACCTTTTTCCGCAGAAAAGTGTGACGGGATACAGTAGCTTTTCGCTTCAGGCGCAATCTGACAGGCCACCATCGCCGCAGCACAGGAGAGAAAACCGTCCAGCACGACCGGCAGCCCGCACGACGCCGCGCCCAAAATCACGCCCGTCATGCCCGCCAGATCAAAGCCTCCCACTTTCGCCATCACCTCTACACCATCGGCAGCGTCCGGCTGGTTCACCCGAATCGCCTGCCTGACGACCGACGTTTTATGCGGCACCTTATCCTGCGGGAGATTGGCCCCAATGCCCACGACCTCATGCGGATCGCAGCCGCTTAAAACGCTGATAATCGCCGAGGCCGGGGTGGTATTAGCCATGCCCAGTTCACCGGTGCCAAAAACGGAAATCCCCTCTGCCGCACGCTGTTTCACCAGCCGGGCAGCGGATAACATTAATTGCTCAGCATCCTGATATGACATTGCGGGCCCCCGGGCGATGTTTCCGCTGCCACGAGCGACTTTCAGGCTAAGCATGCCCTCAATGGGCTCGCCGTCGATACCTGCATCCACCGCCAAGACCGATGTCTGCGTGCTTTTCGCCAGCACGCAGACGCCTGAAATGCCCTTAACCATGTTGATGGCCTGAAGCCAGGTGACGACCTTTGGGCTCACCGCGACGCCTTCGTCATACACGCCATGGTCGGCACACATGACAATAATTTCTTTTTTAAGATCGTCCAGTTGATGCAAGCCGTGCATTCCTGCCAGTTGAATGGCCAGGGTCTCAAGGCGTCCCAGACTGTTCAGCGGTTTAACCAGCCCGTCAATATACCGTGCCGCCTGCGCCTGTTTTTCGGCATCAAGCGGACGAATCGCGGCAATCACTTCCTGCAAGGTTTCCATTATTCTTCTCACTTATCTGATCGAAAACGGCTTCGATCGTTAAAACTTCTTAGCACCATAAATCCGCCACGGTTTTCCACCATCGTCCAGGCATCGTGCTTAAACGGGAAGTGCCACATGGATTCAAGCGGCATATTCAGCCAGGAGGCCAGCAGCATACTCAGCACGCCCTGATGGGCAACCACCAGCCTGTCACCCTCCCCCGGTTGTGCCTTCCACGCTTCTGCCACTTCCTTTACGCGTTCGGCAAACGCCGGAAAAGGCTCACCTCCGCCAGGGGTGGCATTCTGCCAGTCATCCAGCCAGTTTTGCCACGCAACGGGTTCATTCTGCGCAATCGCGCTGTAGTGACACATCTCCCAGGTGCCAAAATCGAGCTCATTTAGCCGGCTATCAGCCTGAAAATCACGCTTTGGCACGATAAGCTTCGCCGTTTGCTGCGCCCGCTGGAGCTGGCTGGTGAAAATGGTACTGAATGACACATCAGCCAGACACCGGCCAACGTGGGTACTCTGGGCAATCCCTTTTTCCGTTAACGGTAAATCGGTGCGACCATAAAACACACCGCTCTCATTGGCAGACGTTTGTCCGTGACGAACCAGAAATAGACGCATGATTTACACCCACAATAAGGCCAGCAGAAAAACAATCTCCCCGCACTCTTCCAGCGCACCCAGCGTATCGCCGGTTTGCCCGCCAAGGCGGCGGCGCACATACCCCACCAGCCCCCAGATCGTCAGATAACAGAGAAGAATTGCGCCAAGTCCCTGTAGCCCGGCCAACAACCAGACTGCCGCGATGCCAGCAACCAGGGTTATCGCTGCTTCACGCAGGGTGATTTGCCCGATATACAAATTCCCCAGACCTTCCCCCTCCCGGGCATAGCGCTGGCCGTACATGCCTAAAGCCAACGCCGAACGCCCGGCGATGGGAGCGCAGACAAGCAGCGCCAGCAGGTGCATGGCAGGCAAATGCGAGATCCCCGCTACGGCCACCGTTTTGATAAGAATGGCGAAAATGAGCGCCAGTCCGCCAAATGTCCCCAGGCGACTGTCCTTCATAATCTCCAGCATGCGTTCGCGCGTGCGGGCCGAAAAAAGACCGTCGCAGGTATCGGCCAGCCCATCCAGATGAAACCCGCCCGTCAGAGCAACCAGCGCCAGCACGTAGGCGATGGCCCCCATATACAGGCCACCGCCGGTCTGGCTGACCAGTAAAGAGAGGCCGCCCGCCAGCACGCCCACGATCGCGCCGACGATCGGAAAAGAGGGCACACCGCGACCAAGCTGGCGAAAATCGACGTCATCTGTCCATCTTCCCGGCACCGGGATCCGCGTCATCAGGCGCATCGTGGCCCATAACATGTTTAAGCGCATTTGATTTTGACTCCAATCCCTGACACGACCAGCCAGACTTCCTCGGCGGCTTTCGCCAGCGTCTGATTTACCCGCCCTGAAATATCGATGAAATGCCGCGCCAGACGATTTTCAGGCGTGATACTCATTCCCAGTTCATTGGTCACGATAAAGACGGGGCCAGGCAGCTGCTGGCAGGCGACAATCAGCGCATCAATTTGCGTTTGAAGGACACCTTCCAGCGCGTCGAAATCCAGCGTCTCGGGATCTTCGCCACCGGAAGCATCAAAGAGTAAATTCGCCAGCAGCGTGGTGATGCACTCAATAACCACGCCCTCCCCCGGCGCGACCTGCTGACGCAACACCTTATCCAGATCCGCGTAACCTTCCCAGGTTCGCCAGTGTGCGGGCCGCTGGGCACGATGTCGATCAATACGCAGCGCCATTTCCGCGTCCGTAGCGGTCGACGTGGCAATGTATAAAACCTGTTCACATTGCTGCATCGCCAGCTGCTCGACGTGCGCGCTCTTTCCGCTACGCGCGCCTCCCGTGACTACAATCATCCCTTTATCTCCTGATGTTCACGCATAATCCGGTACACTTTTTCGATATCAATATAGCTGCGCATCGCCGTTGCCAGTACATCAAATTGCTGTGCTTTATACGCCGCGTAATCAAGTGCCTCTTCACGTGCTGGCAGCCCCTTACGCGCACGCAAGCTGTTCACCACTGCGTGAGTAAACGCATTATTATCGAACAACCCGTGTAAATACGTTCCAAATACCGATCCATCGGCAGAAAAGGTCCCTTCCGCGATTCGCTCATCGTTTTTTTGCATGTACAGCGCAGATCGTCTGACATCAACCAGGGTTTCACCCATGTGGATCTCATAACCATTCAGGGAGATCCCGGAAAGAGGGGCCAGCCAGCCGGGCAAGTCTGTCGCCATTTCTGCACGCACCCGGGTGGTCGTTTTGACCGGCGCAAATCGTGTCGTGGTCCGCAGAAGACCCAGCCCCGGCATTCTGCCCAGACCTGATTCCACCTCATCATGCAGGCTTTCACCGAGCATCTGATAGCCGCCGCAAATGCCCATCACCGGGATACCGGCGCGATGCCGTGCCAGCACCCGCTGGGCGAGTGCTGTTTCCCGTAGCCATGTCAGATCGGCCAGCGTGTTTTTACTCCCCGGCAGAATAATCAGATCGGCCTCGTCCAGCGCGTCGGGCTGGGATACGTAACGCACGCGAACGTCAGATTGCGCGGAAAGGGCATTAAAATCGGTGAAATTAGCGATATGCGGCAGATGTATCACGGCGATGTCGATATCGCGCTTGCGGGTGTGCTTTACGCGTTGCAGCGCGACGCCATCTTCTTCCTCAAGATCGATATCCAGCCAGGGCATCACGCCAAGCACCGGCACGCCGGTTAAGGCTTCTATCTGTTGCAGCCCGTCGTGAAGCAGCGCCACGTCACCGCGAAACTTGTTGATGATGACGCCTTTTACCCGCCAGCGCTCATGCTCCTGAAGCAGCGCCAGCGTACCGTAGATCGCGGCAAACACGCCGCCCCGGTCAATATCCGCCACCAGAATCACCGGGCAGCGGGCGATTTCAGCCATGCCCATGTTAACGATATCGCGATCCCGCAGGTTAATCTCAGCCGGACTGCCCGCGCCCTCCAGCACCAGGACATCGTATTCCTGCGCCAGGCTTTGATAGACCGAGGCAATCTGCGCCCGTAATCGGGGCTTGTACGCGTGGTAGCTGGCGGCGTCCATATTGCAGGCCACCTGCCCCATCAGAACCACCTGAGCCTGGCGATCGCTGGTGGGTTTTAGCAAGACGGGATTCATCCGCACGTCAGGTTCAATGCCTGCGGCTTCGGCCTGAAAAATCTGCGCCCGTCCCATTTCTTTGCCATCAGGGGTAATGCCTGAATTCAGCGCCATGTTTTGTGATTTAAAGGGCGCGGTACGCCAGCCATCCTGATGAAATATTCGGCACAGGCCCGCCACTAAAACGCTTTTGCCCACATCGGACGCGGTCCCCTGCAGCATGATTGCCTGTGTCATTCCGTCTCCTGCTATACGTTTAGCGAAGCATGCAGTTTATCATTTCCTCTGTTTCTCCCGCGCATAAAAAAACATCCGCAAAGGTCGTTTACGGATGTTGTATAAATTAAGCGGAGAAGATACGGATGAATTAACTGAACTGCCGAACCATCCTGTCCAGTTCATTCTCCCTTACCGCCCTGGAAAGATAATATCCCTGAAAGCTGTTGACACCGGCGGCCGTCAATTTTTCAAATTTTTCTTTGCTGTCCACTCCTTCGGCAATACAGATCCGACCGGTCATATCACTGTAATACTGAATGGCTTTTATCAGGCAGTAATCGGCCTGATTTTCGGCAAACTTGTCAACAATATCGCGATCAAGCTTTAATCCATCAAACATGATCTGTCTGACCGGAAACATGACATGTTCGCTTGAAAAGCAGTCATCCAGAAAAAGCCGACAACCCGTTTCTCGTAATTGCCGCATCGTTTCAGGGATCGTTTTATCCTGCGTAACATCGATAGTCTCTGCGAACTCAAATACCAGTTTCTCTGCCCAGCAAGCATGACTTAACATTTGCACTGCTTTCCTTGCCATACCCGGCAAAGCAGCGCCTGAAGCCAGTTCCTGAGGGATATTCACCGAGAAGTAATATTTTCCATTATATTTATTCACCCCTCGCACAGCCGCATCAACGACCATTGCCGTTAATTTAAGCCAGATATTTTTGTTATGCATACCCGTTAAGAAACTGGCGGGGTTCAGTAATTTACCGTTACGATACCAACGTAACAAAATTTCAAACCCAATGCCTTTCTTGTCTCGATCGGTAATAATTTGATAGACCGGAAAGATCTCCTTTCTCTCTATGGCACGATAAAAATCAGGCTCGCTCAACGGCAGCGCGGATAACGTTTCTCTCGGCATTTTAAAACGGTTACGAATCACGCCGGAATCATTTATCCATGGCTGGATAAATTGCAACTTTCGCAGACCTTCCTGCCGATGGGTATAGACAGTTTTAATTCCCAGACCAAGCTTCTCTGATTGTTCTTTCACGCTCATGCCACGATAAAAATCCAGGACAATATCCAGCTCACGAAGCGTTAATCCTTTTGTCGCACACCCGGTCAGCCTTTCTTCAATTTGTGCCGCCTCCTTTAATAAGAGGTTATTTTGCCCGACAATATCTTGCCAGCCACGGGATAAACTGGCGACTCTGATATTTTCCAGGGTCCGTTTATCAATAAGTGATGCCTTCATCATATTAAACAGCCAGTTCATCGGCAACCGACCATAAATAATCACCGGTATTTTTTCAGGAACGGCGTTCAGGAAAGAAACACATTTTTTCAGCGTGTCCAAAATAGCACAGAGATCTCCTTTCAAAAACACGGAAAGGGTGCCGGTTTCATTGTTGAAATCATGGAGATCCGCGCCTCGAGCATCATCGTGGTCAACCATAATGCGAGAACAGTCTATCTCATTGTTATCCAGTAACTTTTTATACCCCCACCAGGTATAACCACAGGGAGAAATAACATAGCGATGCTGACGAGTATTTGAATGGGCTGCGAGCATTTCCCTTGCCATTCTGTTCTCCTGTAGAAATAGATAGCCATGCAGAGGCCTTTTCCTGAAGAAAAGGCCTGGATGCACTCGATAATATTTAAGCGTAATATTTTTACGCACGAAGGCGCATTTTTTACTGAAACTTAAAACATGTTCAAACGAGGTGGTCTGTTAACCTGTCGAATAAGAATATCAAATAAACATTGTTATCACCATACTAAAAATAACAAATATACGAACAAAACCACATACAAAAACACATCATGACAAAAAATAAATTTAACATACACCGCGTTCTCATCGCAGCAGTGGACATATTTGAGTTAATTGAGTGGCGTGTTTAACGTAAAGATTTTCCTGCTGGCCCTGACTTAATTATTCCCTTTTGGTGCGGAAAATGCATAAAGCACTAAAATTCTAAAAGTAAATATCATTCACAGTATGTATAATAGCTATGTCATATCTTCGTCAAAGAAATAACTGAGAAAACTATTGATTCGTTTCACAACAAGGCAACCATATGGATATCCACATTTCATCCAGGGCATTGCTACACCGTAGAGATGTTATCAAAAACAATCCTCGATTTAGTGAAGCAATAAAAGAACACTACCGTATTAATGATGCCATATACAAAAAACAACCTTTATTCTATAAAACGATGCTCCAGGAATCACGATTTAACATTGTTTTATCAATGTGCTGTTTTGTTTTTGGCAACCAGGCCTCTTCTGTTTCGGATATTAAAGAATTATGCACACGTTATAAGATAGCCAGCCCCAATAGCGTCATTGCTATCATCACTCTGTTGCGAACCACTCACCGAATTAAAACCTGGCGGTGTAGTGAGGATCGTCGAAAAACGATGATTGAACCGACAGCAAAAGGCTTAGAGGAACTCAAACGTTATATGTCCGGGGCTTTTTTACCGGTAAGCATTCTGTATCCGGATTACAATATTAATATTAATCTGTTAGATGACACTGGTCAGCGGCATAGTTTCTTTCATCGTGCAGCAGAATATCTTTTTCGTGGCGTCACGTTTAAAAAGATTCTGCCTGAAGTGGGATTGTTTATTGATAAAGATGGTGGACGCATGATCATGCTTTATCTTTATCTACAGGCAATTAAAAACAAAAACGCACATGGTGCCATTATTGAATATTCTGCCAGCGTCCTGGCCCGGGAGTTTTTTGTTTCACGCATCCATGTTAACAGGATTATGAAATCAGCTCAGGAAGCGGGTTATTTCAAAGAACGCGAAAATGGCTTTATTACCATTCATGCGAGTTTTATTGAACTGGTAGAAAATTATGCCGGTCTGTACTTTGCCTATGTCACGCACTATCTCAATATTCACCCTAAAGAGCGTCTTGCTGCGATAAGGTTTAGCTCAACGGTATGATAAAACGGGCGATCGGTTTTCCGACCGCCCTTTTTTTAACGTTCTCGCAGGGCTTCTTTCGCTTTGTTCAACGGTTTCAGCAGATAATCGAGAATGGTTTTACTGCCTGTTTTGATGTCGACGGTCGCGATCATACCAGGGAACACCGGAAACGTTTGACCTTGCTTATTGGTCAGATGGTTACGCGTTGTTCTGATATAGACCCGGTAATAATAAACGTCTCGTTTTACTTCATCCTGCAGTGTATCCGGAGAGATCATCGTCACTTCCCCTTCAAGTCCGCCATAAATGGAGTAATCGTAGGCCGTCACTTTGACCAGCGCCTGTTGCCCAGGATGGATAAAGGCGACATCGCGAGGCGAAATCTTTGCTTCAATCAGCATCTGATCGTCAAGAGGCACCAGACTCATTAACTTACCGTTTGGAGGAATCACGCCACCGACGGTGGTCACGTCGATATCTTTGACGATACCGCGCACGGGCGCATTAAACGTCAGGCGGGTCAGAGAATCTTCACGCCCTTTCATGACGGAACGCTGTGCCTCCACTTCCGCATTCGCCTTGGCTAACTCTTCGCGGGCACGAACGTAATACTGATTTTGCATCTCCGTCATTTTGTTCTCCAGCTCGTTTTGTTGACGCTCAAGCCGAAGCACTTCCACCTTGCTCGCTGCCCCTTGCGTGACGAGAGGACGCGTTAACCCTAACTCACGCTGAATCAGCGCCGCCCCCTGGCGCAGACCCGCAAGTCCTTTTTCGAGGCTTTCCCGGCGCGACTGATAGAGTGCGGTTTCCTGCTTCACCAGCTCCACGTCATCATCCAGTTCTTCCGGAAAGACCAACTCACTGTTATTCACCTCTGCATTCAGGCGGGCAGCCGTTGCCAGAGCAGCATTCAGGCGAGATTCACTTTCAAGCACGCCGGACTCTGTTTTCGTCCGGTCCAGTTGCGCCAGTTGCTGGCCACGCTCGACAATATCGCCTTCGCGAACCAGCAGTTTATGGATGATGCCGCCTTCCAGGGACTGGATCACCTGCTCATGGGAAGAGGGGATCACTTTGCCGCTGCCCGTCGTAACTTCGTCAAGATGGAAAACGCTGGCCCATGTCACAAAGGCCGCTAACAGAGCGAACAGTGACCATGCTACCCACGAGGAACGGGGCAGACGTGGCTCCTTCAGGCGACTATTAAAGCGGGAAAAATCACTCATACCGTCCCCTCCTCAACGGGACGCGTCCCCGGTGCATTCTTTTTCATGGTCACGGTTCGCTGTGCGGCTTGCTGAGGAGCCATACCGTGCTGGTTCAGGATGGCGTCGCGCGGCCCGTCCATCACCACCTTTCCGTTTTCGAGCACAATGATGCGATCGACCAGCTCCAGAATGGGCAAGCGATGCGTGGCCACCACCAGCGTCCTCTGCTCACCCAGCCAGCCCTTAAGATGCTGGATAAACTGTTTCTCGCTCACTTCATCAAGCCAGGCGGTGGGTTCATCCAGCAATAAAATAGTGGGGGACGTCAGTAAAGCACGCGCCAGTAACAGCGCCTGACGCTGACCGCCGGACAATCCGGCTCCACCTTCACTAATCACGTAGTTCAGGCCCATTTTCTGCTTACGAACGAACTCAAGGGCACCGCTGTTCACCAGGGCCAGATGAATCTCTTCGTCGGTAGCAAGGGGATTCCCCATCATAATGTTGTCGCGCACAGAGCCGAAGAACAGCCTTGCCTGCTGGCTGAGCAGCTGCATGTCGCGCCGCACGTCCGCCGGATCAAGATGATTCATCGCGACATCGTCCAGCAAAAGCGTGCCCTGCTGAGGCTCCTGCATCCCCGCCAGCAACTGAAGCAACGTGCTCTTCCCCGAACCATTTCGCCCCAGAATCGCCACGCGTTCACCCGCAGCAATGTTTAAACGCGGGATTGTCAGGACGGTCAGTTTCTCTTCCTCATCGTAATAAAAACTGACGTTCTCGAAGGCGTACTGCCCGCGCAAATGCGCTTTATGCACTTTTTTACCCTGCTGCGGGTCGTCAATCGGGCGCTGCATCAGATCGTCCAGCCCTTTTCGCGCCACCTTCGCCGATTGCCAACGCGAAAGGACACCTGAAATCTGCGACAGTGGCGCAATCGTTCGTGACGCCAGAATGGAGGTCCCCACCAGCGCGCCGGTTGTCATATCGCCACTGATGACCAGATAACAACCAATCAGCAACACCACGGCGTAGACGATAGACTGCACTTCCTGTGTCCAGGTCAGTAATAGCCCGGTAAGCCAGCGCTGCTTCATACCGACACTGGCCGCCACATCATTGGTATTGTTCCACTGATTTTGAAAGCGTTGCTCCGCACGCATTAACTTGATGTCTTCAATGCCCTGGACGGCTTCCACCAGCGTTGCGTTGCGGATAGCCGACTCGCGCATTCCCTCGCTGGAGAGTCTGCCAAGAGGCCGTTGCACCAGTAATCCCGGAATCAGCAGCAAAGGCACGGCGAGTAAGACCACCAGGACCAGTGGCCCGCCGATCATCCACAGAATAAAGACAAACAACAGGAAGAACGGCAGGTCAGAAATTGCCGCGATAGTTGTTGAGGTGATCAATTCACGAACGGACTCCAGCTCGCGAATCTGCGCGATGAACGATCCTGTGGATTTTGAACGCGCGCCGTTTTTTATGCGGAGTGCGTGGGCAAAAACGCGCTCCGAGATCCGCAGGTCTGCCCGTTTCCCAATCACATCAGAAATATGCACTCGCAGCATACGCATGATGAATTCGAAGAGAATCGCCACCATCACGCCGCCAAATAATACCCACAGCGTGGCCTCGGACTGAGACGGCACCACGCGATCGTAAACCTGCATGGAAAACACCATGCCAGACAGCGCCAGCACGTTAGCCACCAGCGCAACCAGCATAATATCGCTGTAGCGTCGCCAGTCTTTCAGCGCCAGTTGCCAGAACCAGTTCTTCTGGTAGGGTTTGATGTAATCGTCCACGCGAGCGTCAGGCGTTGACTCCAGCGGGCGTAATACCTTTAAGCTGATTAACCGTTCACCGAGCTCATCACGCGTCAGAACCGTTTCCAGCCCGCCATCTCCGCTAAATTGCAGGCTCACATTTTTCTCGCTGTCCATGCGAGTGATGACCGCTATTTGCCCGCCGGTAAACTCGGCAATAAGGGGCAAGCGCCAGGGATCGATTAACGCAGCATCAGGCTGCGCTTCGCGGACGCCTAGCCCAAGCTGGCGCGCCATCTCCTCCAGCACCTGCTGGCGTGGAGACTGATTTTGATGAGCGAGAGTGACCCGGACATTTTCCTGCGAAAAGTCCAGTCGATAATGCTTCGCAACGAGCAGCATGGCCTGGAGCCAGGATTCGTATTGCGGATGTGTATTCATATTGCTACGTCCTGTTCAGCGCGGTCGTTACGCACCGAAATGATATCCCTGTTGGATGATTAGTAATCGAACGATTCCTAAACAACCTCGCAAAAATACCTTAATTTTTCTATGGTTATGGGTATTACTGTAAAGAAACGCAAAAAGCCGCGAGAGAGACTCTCGCGGCGGTGTTTTTACGCAATTAACAGTTGATGGTTAGCCAGCAAGGTGGCCAGATCGGTTTGTACACCGTTCAAGGTCACGACGGTGGTCGGATCAAACTGAGCGCCTGTGCCGTCACGGTCGATCTGGATCTCGGTGTTACTGCCGTTCTGCACCACGCGAATGTAGTCGGTGATATCCCCTGCACTGCTGTCCAGGGTAGCGACGCCATTGACGTAACTCGCAGAACCGGTCCCGGTATAGCCGCTGCCGGATAAGAGGTCACGCAGATCAATCCTGTCCGTATCAGCCGTTCCTTCCCAGGTGCCCACGGTAAAGCCATTCACCACATCGCTACCGTTTCCACCCGTGGCATCGGAGGCATTGATCAGCTTGTAAAGCAGAGTGTCATGACCGCCACTGCCGATGTTGAAGGTGTCATTGCCCCCTCGTCCTTCGAACTGGTTATCACCGCTGTTGCCGGTGAACACGTCATTAAAGTTCGATCCCGCAACGCCCTCAATGTTCACCAGGGTCGTGGTATTAAACCCGGTGTCCTGCGCGGTGCTAAGGCTCAAATCAACCGTGACGCCGGAGGTGGCATTCCGGTAGTCCACCACGTCCATTCCCCCCGTGTTGCTCCAGGTGTCGTGGTCGGAGGTGGTCGTCCAGCCGCCGGAACCGTTATAGGTATAGGTCCCTTCATCGGCAATAAAGGTATCGTTATAGCCCGTACCGGTAATCGTGCCGCTGTGGCCCCCGGTCGCCGCCTCAGCGGTCAGCACGTAGCCCTCTTTACCGTTACCCGCGTTGAGTCCGTCCCAGGTGACGTTGTCGGACACGCCGTTGGTGAACTTCATTATCTGCGCCGAATACGTTTCATCAGGATTTAACCCATAGAAACTGACCAGTGCGGAGCTGTCGTTCACCCCAACGCCTGACTGAGCGTTGATAATCTGGGAGGCCACCAACACACCGGCCGCGTTATACAGATTCACGGTGTTACCGTAGTAGCTGTTGATCCCTTCGCTATCCACGATACGCAGGTGCATGGCGGTACCCTCTTCGATGGTTTGATTGTTCTGCACATAAACCACTTTGCCATTCAACTGCGAGACCAGCAGATCTTGCGTGCCATCCCAGTTGTAGTCGAGGGCGGCGATACCCGTCACGTTCACCAGACCGGACGCTAACTGAGTCGGCGTCCACGTGGTGCCATTGCCTCCGTTGGTGAACAGGGTGGCCGTCTGGGACCCGCTGTAGGTGCTGAACTTGATAATGTCCATTTGACCATCACCGTTCCAGTCAACGGCCGCCGACAGATAGCCTGCGGTGGCGTTTGACGCTTCCACTGCGCTCTTGGTGGTAGACAGCTGGCCCGTCCCGTCGTTGTAGTAGATCACCCCGCCGTTATTGCCATAGCTGCTGCCAAGATACAGATCCATGTAACCGTCACCGTTGAAGTCGGCCCAGGTCATCGACGCCGCAGTCGTCGAGTTGGATGCGTTCACCACAAACACGTTGGTCAGGTTCTGGCCGACAGAGAGCGTGCCATTGCCGTTGTTGTTAATCACGGTCATGGAGTACGCGCCGCTGCGGTTAGTGTGCTGAACGATGTCCACTGTACCGTCGTTGTTCAGGTCAACGCCGGAGATCTCACGTCCGGAGTCAAACTGCCCGTAGAACCCGCCTTCACCCCCGGTGCCATCCGGCGTTAAGGTGCCTTTGTTGTTCACCAGATAGGTCAGGGAGTCCATCCCCGCATCGCCATACGCCAGATCCAGATAGCCGTCGCCGGTTTTGTCGTACGCGATCACGCCGCCATACCAGATGGTGGTGCCCATCGCCAGCTGACTGGCGGTGTAGCTGGTGCCGTTGTAGGTCCACATCACCTGCGTTGAGCCGGTATAGGTATTCTCGGTACCGAAAATATCCGCCGTGCCGTTACGGTCAAAGTCGGCCGTCGTCTGGCTGACCAGATAGTACCCACGCGTGTTGGTCAACGTGGTCCCGGCATAGCTTGATGCATCGCTGCTGGAATAGGACTTTCCGTTAGTGATGATATTCCACAGACCCTCGCTGTTCAGACCCAGCGTCATCGTCGAGTTATTCAGATTGGCCGTGCCGCTTGCCCAGTCGGTATTCACCGATTCAGTCCCGACGGTCAAATTGCCGGTGGCAATGCCCGTGGTGTTGCCGTTACCTGCGCTGCTCTTCACCTGTGCGGTGACGTTGTAGCTGTTCACCCCTAACGCATCGCTGTCCGGGATCTGCAGATACCAGGTGTTGTGATCCGGGTCGACCACCACGGCACCGCCGGTTTCGGAGGTGTAGGTCTTACCGTTCAGGGTCACCACCAGGTATTCACCGTTAGTCAGTTCGGCCGAGACGGTGCCGTTCAGAATTGGCGTGGTGTCTGCCGTGGTCTGTCCGGTAATGATGGCCGTCGTGGTCGGCACGCTGGTATCCACTTTCAGCACAAAGTCATCTGAATCAGTCGAGTTACCCGCCAGGTCTGTTACACGCAGGATGTAGGTGTGATGACCATCGGCCAGACCGCTATCCTGGAAGTACCAGCTGGTCGCCCCGTTCATCGTTACCTGACCCAGCAAAACGCCATCGCGATACAGCTCGGCGATTTCACCCTCGGCCAGCGCCTGGTTCAGCGTGCCGTTGATTAACGGAGTGGTGTCATCGGTGGCGACGGACGCGGCGAAGTCGCCCTGGCGCTCGCCGTCGAGATCGGTGTAGCTCACCACGGTGCCCTGGGTGGTTGGCGGTGTGGTATCGACCGTCACAACCTGTTGAGAGGTCGACCCGACGTTCCCCGCTTCATCGACGATGCGTACCTGATAGGTGTAATCGCCGTCCGTCAACGTACGGGTATCGGTGTAACTCCACTGCGTATTGTTTACCGTCGTATCAATCCAGGTCGCCCCACCGTCCAGACTGATTTGCACGCGCTCATCACTCGCCAGGGCGCTGCCCAGCGTACCGTTCACCGTCAACGTCGTGTCATTGGTAATGAAATCGCTGCCAGATTGCCCGGTGTCTTCGCTAATGGCATCAATCGTGATGCCATACTGCGGAGCCTGCGTATCGACGGTGACCACCTGCGAGGTGGTGGAACCGACGTTACCCGCCTGATCCACAACGCGAACCTGATAGGTATAGTCACCGTCGGTCAACGTCCGGGTATCCGCATAGCGCCAGGTCGTGCCGCTGACGGCGGCGTACATCCAGGTCGCCCCGCCGTCCATGCTCACCTGAACGAACTCATTGTTGCCCAGCGCCGCGCCCAGCGTTCCGTTCAGCATGTAAGAGGTTTCGCTGGTCAGGAAGTCATTATTATCAAAGCCGGTATCAACGGTGATACTGTCCACGCTTACGGTGATAGCGGCGTCAGGCGCAACGGTATCCACCGTGACCTGCTGATGCGCCGACGCGCCCACGTTTCCGGCGGTATCAATCACGCGCACCCAGTAGTCGTACGTCTGGTTTTCCAGGGTACGACCGTCTGCGTAGTACCAGCTATTGCCGATCACCGTGACGTTTTGCCAGCTGGTGCCGCCGTCCAGACTGATCTGCACATGCTCGCCGTCAGCCAGCGTGGCGCCCAATGAACCGTGCAGCGTGAGCGACGTATCGTTAGTGATGAAGTCACTGTTGCTTAAGCCGGTGTCGTCGCTGATGCTGTCGATAGAGACCGTTTTGCTGGCATCCGGTGCAACGGTATCAATCGTGACCACCTGCTGCGTGGTCGCGCTGATGTTGCCCGCGTCGTCAATCACCCGCAGCTGATAGTTGTAATCACCGTCATTCAGCGTGCGTCCATCGACATAGGTCCAGGTCAGCCCACTGACGTTCACATCCACCCACGTTGCTCCCCCGTCCAGGCTAATCTGGGCATGATCGCCGTTGCCGAGCGCCGCCCCCAGCGTGCCTTTAAGGGTGATCTGGTTGTCGCTGGTAATAAAGTCACTGCCAGACAGCCCCGTATCCTGGCTTACCGAATCCACCGTAATGGTCGATGCCGCTGGCGCCGTCAAATCAACCACCACATTCTGGCTGTCGGTCGCGCCAATGTTGCCCGCATTATCGATAACGCGAACCTGATACTGCCAGGTTCCGTCAGTCAAGGTGCGGCCATCGGTGTAACGCCACTGGGTGCCGGTTACCGTCAGGTCACTCCAGGTCACACCACCATCAAGGCTAATCTGCGCTTTCTCGTTATTCCCGAGCTGGGCGGTCAGGGATCCGTTCACCACCACCTGGCTGTCGTTGGTGATGAAATCGCTGGCGCTCAGTCCAGTATCGTTTTGCAACGCATCAATGCTGATGCCCATTGATGGCGGCGTCAGATCGACGGTGACCGTGTGGTCAGCCGTGATGCTATTCCCAATCGTATTACTCACTTCGGCGTGAATCACATACGAACCGCCATCAGCCAGAGCGGTGACATCTGCGCTGCCCAGGGTATAACTCCAGCGCCCGTCGTTTTGCACCGTCGCCGTGTAGGTCTTGCCATTCAGGGTCAGGGTGACCGTCTGGCCCGCAGGCGCGTCGGTCGTCCCGCCGATCACCAGCGGCGTGCCATGTTCTGCGGCACTGACGATGTCGTCCAGGGCAAAGGTGTCAATACTCAGGGTCGGTACATCACCGTTGAGCGTCACGTCATGCATGGTACTGCCCGGGTTACCGGCTTTATCGCTAACGCTCGCCGTCAGGGTGTAATCGTTGTCGCTGAGTCCCAGGAAATCACGTCCGGCGATAAACACCGACCACGTCCCGTCGGCTTGCACGGTTGCCTGATAGTCATGACCGTTGAACGTCAAGACCACCGTCTGGCCCTGCTCAGCGGTCGTCGTCCCACGGATGGTCTGTCCCGCCAGCTGCTCCGTGTTGTTGATAATGTCGTCGCCCGCCACGGTATTAATGGTGACGGTTGGCGCCACCGTATCCACCGTGAGGGTGTGCGTGGTCTGGCCGTTATTGCCCGCCTTATCGTTGACCGACGCGGTCACCGTTAACGCTCCCTGATTCAGTAAAGCGAGATCGGTTGCCGGTACGTCGAGCGTCCAGGTACCATCATTCGCCACTGTCGCGGTGTAATTTTTGCCACCCAGCGTAACCGTTACGCTCTGCCCGGCTTCCGCACTGGTAGACCCCCGCACGGTCAATGGCTGCTGTGCTTCTGCAGCATTCAGCATGTCATCGCCTGAAAGCGTGGCAATGCTGACAACCGGCGCGGTGGTATCAACACTGATACCGTGAGTGGCAGACGCGCTGTTGCCCGCGCTGTCCTGCGCCGAAACCGACACCTGATACTGCGCGCCATCCGCCAGTCCGGCCACGTCCGCTGCCGGAACGGTGGTCTTCCAGCTACCATCGCTCTGGATAGTCGCGGTGTAGGACTTCCCATTCAGGGTGACCGTCACCTGAGTTCCACTGGCAAATTGCGAGCTCGAACCGGTGATATCCAGCGCACTGCCCGCTTCTGCCGCGTTGATAACATCGTCGCCGCTAACGGTGGCCACGGTGAGTGACACCGCCGCCGTATTCACCACGACATCGTGCGTCTGTGTGCTGCTGTTGCCTGCACTGTCGGTCAGCGTGGCACTGATGGTCACCGTCCCCTCAGCCAGAGCCGAAATGGTGCTGGCAGGCACGCCTACGCTCCAGTTACCCGCCGCATCGACGGTAGTGGTGTACTGTTTGTCGCCCAGGGTAATCACCAGCTTATCGCCCACTGACGCACCGGTCGCCGTACCGCTAATAATGTGAGCCTGACTATGCTCAACGCTGTTGATCACATCATCGCCCGCCACGGTATTAAAGCGGATGACCGGTGGCGTGGTATCCAGAGTGATGGCTTTATCCGCACTACCCGGGTTGCCTGCCGCATCGTTCACGCTCACCTGCACGGTGTAACCGTTATCCGCCAGCGCGGCCAGATCGGTTGACGGAACGTTAACGCTCCAGGTCCCGCCCTGCTGTACCTGAGCGGTATAAGACTTACCGCCCAGCGTCACGCTTACCGTCTGTCCGACTTCAGCCGTCGTGGTCCCGGCAATCGCAATACCCGCAGCCGCTTCATCGCCATTAATCACGTTATCCGCCGCAATCGTGTCGATAGTCACCGTCGGGGCAGTGGCGTCCACGCTATATTCACGGCCCGCCGAAGCGCTGTTGCCGTTCACATTCGACACGCTCACCTGCACGTTGGCATCGCCGTCCTTCAGGCCCGCCAGATCCGCCGACGGTACGGTCGCCGTCCAGTTGCCGTCCGCATCCACTTTCGTGGTATAGATTTTGCCACCGAAAGCAATGCTGACGGTCTGGTTCTCTTCCACGTTGGATGTGCCACCACTCAACACCAGATCCGCGCCTTTTTCTGCCGCGTTGATCACGTCGTCGCCCGCAACGGCGTTGACGCTGATGGCAACGGTCGCCAGATCGACGGTGACATCGTGGCTGATGGAGACAGGATTGCCTGCCGTGCTCTGGCCTGCCACGGTAATCACGACGTTACCCGCAGCCAGCGCCCCAACGTCTGCCGCCGGAACGGCTGCGCTCCAGGAGCCATCGGCCAGCACGGTCGCCGGATAAGATTTACCGTTGACGGTTACGGTCAGAACTGTACCTGCCGTCAGGCCATCGCTGGAGCCGGTAACGATCAGGTTCTGACCGTGCTCGATGCTGTTAATGACATCGTCGCCCGCCACGGTGTCCACGCGCAGCCCCGGCAAGTTGGCATCGATGGTGATGTCCCGTGCTCCGGTGCCGGTGTTGCCATGGCCGTTGGTGACGGTTCCCGTAACCGACAGCGCGCCGTTGCCGAGCGCCGTCAGAACGTCCGCCGGAACGTTCACCGACCAGGTCAGATCGCTTCCCACCGTTGCAGTGTACTGATGTCCGCCAATCGTCACCGTTACGGTGTTGCCCGCTTCGGCGTTTATCACTTTACCGCTGATGCTCTGGCCCGCCGCCACTTCGGCAGCGTTCACCACGTTATCACCGGCAATCGTGTTAATCGTGACCGCCGGCAGCGCGGTGTCCACCTGCAGGTTTGCGGTGTTGCTGATGCTGTTGCCCACGCCGTTCACGGCGCTGGCGTTCAGGGTGTAACTGGCCTCGCCGAGTCCGGCCAGATCGGCGGCCGGTACGGTCAGACTCCAGGCGCCGTCAGCCCCCGTGGTGGCGGTATACTGCCTGCCGTTCAGGGTCACGGTCACCGTGGTGCCTTCCGCCAGGTTGGCGCTGCTGCCACTGATAGCCAGATCCTGCCCTTTTTCCACTGCGTTCAGAACGTTATCGCCGGAGATCGCGTCAAAGTTCACCGACGGTAGCCCGGTGTCCACGGTCACGGTGTGCGTGCCGCTGCCGGTATTGCCCGCGGCGTCGGTGACGCTGACGTTCACGCTGACCGTGCCGTCGCTCAGGCCGGAAATCACGCTGGCCGGTACGCCGACGCTCCAGTTGCCGGATGCATCCAGCACCGTGGTCCAGCTGTGGCTGCCGAGGGTCACCGTCACTTTGTCACCCGCCGCCGCGCCGGTGGCGGACCCGCTGAGGATCTGCGCCTGGCCGTGCTCGGTGACGTTAATCACGTCGTCTCCGGCGAAGGTGTTAATGCTCACTACCGGTACCGTGGTATCCACCGTCAGGTTGTGATTTACGGAGGCCGGGTTGCCCGCCTGGTCAGACACGCTTGCCGTGACCGTGACGCTTCCGTCGCCCAGTGCTGCCAGGTCTGCTGCCGGTACATCAAGCGTCCAGCTGCCGTCTGCGCCCACCGTGGTGCTGTAGTTTTTGCCGTTCAGGGTGACGGTCACCGTCTGCCCTGCTTCTGCGGTGCTGGTACCTGCGATAGTCAGGTCAGCCTGCGCTTCTGCCGCATTAAGAATGTCGTCCCCGGCAAGGGTACTGAGGGTGACCGACGGAGGAGTCGCGTCCACGCTGTATTCCCGGCCCGCCGAAGCGCTGTTGCCGTTCACGTTGGTGACGCTCACCTGCACGCTGGCGTCGCCGTCTTTCAGACCCGCCAGATCCGCCGACGGTACGGTCGCCGTCCAGTTGCCGTCTGCATCCACCTGGGCCGTGTAGATTTTACCGCCCACGCTCAGCGTCACGGTCTGTCCCGGCTCCACATTCAGCGTGGTGCCGGACAGCACCAGATCCGCGCCTTTTTCCGCCGCGTTGATCACGTCATCGCCCGCAATGGCGTTGATGCTGATGGCAACGGTCGCCAGATCGACGGTGACATCGTGGCTGATGGTGACAGGGTTGCCTGCCGTACTGTCACCGGAGACGGTCACGTTAACCGTACCGGCTGGCCAGGCGCTGACGTCCTCTTTCGGTACCGCCGCACGCCAGGTGCCGTCTGCCCGAACCGTTGCCGTATAGTCTTTGCCATTCACGGTCACGGTCAGGGCTGTGCCCGCCGCCAGACCGTCACTGGAGCCATTAATAATCAGATCCTGAGCATGTTCGATGCTGTTGATCACATCGTCGCCCGCCACGGTGTCCACGCGCAGCCCCGGCAAGTTGGCATCGATGGTGATGTCCCGTGCTCCGGTGCCGGTGTTGCCATGGCCGTTAGTGACGGTTGCTGTAACCGACAGCGCGCCGTTGCCGAGCGCCGTCAGAACGTCCGCCGGAACGTTCACCGACCAGGTCAGATCGCTTCCCACCGTTGCGGTGTACTGATGTCCGCCAATCGTCACCATTACGGTGTTACCCGCTTCCGCGTTTATCACTTTCCCGCTGATGCTCTGGCCCGCCGCCACTTCGGCAGCGTTCACCACGTTATCACCGGCAATCGTGTTAATCGTGACCGCCGGCAGCGCGGTGTCCACCTGCAGGTTTGCGGTGTTGCTGATGCTGTTGCCCACGCCGTTCACGGCGGTGGCATTCAGGGTGTAACTGGCCTCGCCGAGTCCGGCCAGATCGGCGGCCGGTACGGTCAGAGCCCAGGCGCCGTCAGCCCCCGTGGTGGCGGTATACTGCCTGCCGTTCAGGGTCACGGTCACCGTGGTGCCTTCCGCCAGGTTAGCGCTGCTGCCGCTGATAGCCAGATCCTGTCCTTTTTCCACTGCGTTCAGGACGTTATCGCCGGAGATCGCGTCAAAGTTCACCGACGGCAGGCCGGTGTCCACGGTCACGGTGTGCGTGCCGCTGCCGGTATTGCCCGCTGCGTCGGTGACGCTGACGTTCACGCTGACCGTGCCGTCGCTCAGCCCGGAAATCACGCTGGCCGGTACGCCAACACTCCAGTTGCCGGATGCATCCAGCACCGTGGTCCAGCTGTGGCTGCCGAGGGTAACCGTCACTTTGTCACCCGCCGCCGCGCCGGTGGCGGACCCGCTGATGATCTGCGCCTGGCCGTGCTCGGTGACGTTAATCACGTCGTCTCCGGCGAAGGTGTTAATGCTCACCACCGGTACCGTGGTATCTACCGTCAGGTTGTGATTCACGGAGGCCGGGTTGCCCGCCTGGTCAGACACGCTCGCCGTGACCGTGACGCTTCCGTCGCCCAGTGCCGCCAGGTCTGCTGCCGGTACGTCAAGCGTCCAGCTGCCGTCTGCGCCCACCGTGGTGCTGTAGTTTTTGCCGTTCAGGGTGACGGTCACCGTCTGCCCTGCTTCTGCGGTGCTGGTACCTGCGATAGTCAGGTCAGCCTGCGCCTCGGCCGCATTAAGAATGTCGTCCCCGGCAAGGGTACTGAGGGTGACCGACGGAGGAGTCGCGTCCACGCTGTATTCCCGGCCCGCCGAAGCGCTGTTGCCGTTCACGTTGGTGACGCTCACCTGCACGCTGGCGTCGCCGTCTTTCAGGCCCGCCAGATCCGCCGACGGCACGGTTGCCGTCCAGTTGCCGTCTGCATCCACTTTCGCGGTCCAGGTTTTGCCACCGAAAGTAATATTGACGGTCTGGTTCTCTTCCACATTCAGCGTGGTGCCGGACAGCACCAGATCCGCGCCTTTTTCAGCCGCGTTGATCACGTCGTCGCCCGCAATGGCGTTGACGCTGATGGCAACGGTCGCCAGATCGACGGTGACATCGTGGCTGATGGTGACAGGATTGCCTGCCGTGCTCTGGCCTGCGACGGTAATCACGACGTTACCTGCCGCCAGCGCCCCAACGTCTGCCGCCGGAACGGCTGCGCTCCAGGAGCCATCGGCCAGCACGGTCGCCGGATAAGATTTACCGTTGAGGGTCACAGTCAGGGCGGTGCCTGCCGTCAGGCCATCGCTGGAGCCGGTGACGATCAGGTTCTGACCGTGCTCGATGCTGTTAATGACATCGTCGCCTGCCACGGTATCCACGCGCAGACCCGGCAAGTTAGCGTCGATAGCGATCTCACGCTCCGCCGAACCGCTGTTATTGACGCCATTGGTCACCGAGGCGGTGACGGTCAGATCGCCGTTACCGATGGCTGTTAAAACGTCTGCCGGGACATTCACCGACCAGGTCAGATCGCTCTGTACCGTCGTGGTGTACTGATGTCCCCCCACTGTCACCGTCACGGTATTGCCTGCTTCGGCGTTTATCACTTTCCCGCTGATGCTCTGGCCTGCCGCCACTTCGGCGGCATTGACCACGTCGTCACCGGCAATCGTATTAATGATCACTCCAGGCAGAACGGATTCGACAGTAACCGTATGTGTGGTACTGCTGCTGTTACCCACGCCATCGGTGGCGGAAGCGGTGATCTCATACAACGCTTCACCCAGCAAGCCGACCTGTTCCGCCGGAACGGTCGTGGTCCAGTTGCCGCTGCCATCGACCGTTGCACTCCAGGCTTTGCCATTCAACATAATGGTCACCACGGCCCCGGTTGCCAGACCGATGGCGGTACCACTAATGGTCAGTTCCTGGCCTTTTTCGGCGTTATTGATCACATCGTCGTCTGAAACGGTGTTGATGGTAAGTACAGGCGCGGAGAGATTCACCTCCACATCATGCGTTGTGCTGTTGCTGTTACCCGCTTTATCGGTGAGCGTCGCGGTGAGCGTGTGTTCTCCGGCAATCAATGCCCCTACATCCGCCGCCGGAACGCCAACGCGCCACTGACCCGCCGCATCCAGCGTTGCGGTGTAAGATTGGTTGTTCAGCGTCACGGTAACCACATCGCCCGCTGCCGCACCGGTGACCTTACCGCTGACGATCAGCGCCTGGCTATGTTCCGTGCTGTTGATAATGTCATCGCCGGAAACGGTATTAATGGTCAGCTGCGGTACGGTGATGTCGACGAGCATGTCGCGATCCGCCGTCGCCGGGTTGCCCGCTTTGTCGCTTACCGTTGCCTGCACGTTCCAGGTGCCGTCGGTTAACTCACCGAGATCGGCAGAAGGAACGGTGGTGCTCCAGCGTCCGTCATTACCCACCGTGGCGCTGTACGCTTTGCCGTTCAGAGTCACGTTCACCGTCTGGCCCGCTTCTGCGGTGCTGGTGCCGGTGATGGTCAGATCGGCCTTCGCCTCGGTAGCATTCAGCAGATTATCGCCGCTGAGCGTATCGACGGTCACGGTCGGTGCGGTGGCATCCACGCTGTATTCACGGCCCGCCGAAGCGCTGTTGCCGTTCACATTCGACACGCTGACCTGCACGCTGGCATCGCCATCCTTCAGGCCCGCCAGATCCGCCGACGGTATGGTCGCTGTCCAGTTGCCGTCCGCATCCACTTTCGCGGTCCAGGTTTTGCCACCGAAAGTAATATTGACGGTCTGGTTCTCTTCCACATTCAGCGTGGTGCCGGACAGCACCAGATCCGCGCCTTTTTCAGCCGCGTTGATCACGTCGTCGCCCGCAATGGCGTTGACGCTGATGGCAACGGTCGCCAGATCGACGGTGACATCGTGGCTGATGGTGACAGGATTGCCTGCCGTGCTCTGGCCTGCGACGGTAATCACGACGTTACCTGCCGCCAGCGCCCCAACGTCTGCCGCCGGAACGGCTGCGCTCCAGGAGCCATCGGCCAGCACGGTCGCCGGATAAGATTTACCGTTGAGGGTCACAGTCAGGGCTGTGCCTGCCGTCAGGCCATCGCTGGAGCCGGTGACGATCAGGTTCTGACCGTGCTCGATGCTGTTAATGACATCGTCGCCTGCCACGGTATCCACGCGCAGACCCGGCAGATTGGCGTCGATAGTGATATCGCGTGCAGCAGATCCGCTATTGCCGTGCCCGTTTGTCACAGAAGCGGTGACGGTCAGATCGCCGTTACCGATGGCTGTTAAAACGTCTGACGGGACAGCGACTGACCAGGTCAGATCGTCGCCTACCGTTGCGGTGTAGCTGTTCCCGCCCAGGGTCACGGTCACGGTGTCACCGGATGCCGCGCCGCTCACGGTGCCGCTCAGGGTTTGTCCCGTCGCCACTTCACCGGCGTTGATCACATCGTCCGTTGCGATTGGATTAATCGTGACCTGCGGCAATGCGCTATCAACAAGCACATCATGATTTGCGCTGGTGGTATTTCCGGCGTTGTCGGTCACGCTGGCGGAGACGGAATAGTGTGCTTCCCCCAGACTTCCCACCGCGGATGCCGGAACAGTAACGTTCCAGTTACCGCTGGCATCGGTGGTGGCCGTGTAATGAATGCCGTTGAGGGTCACCGTCACCGCGGTGCCTTCTGGCTGATTGCTGGTGCCGCTGAGCAGCAGATCCACGCCCTTCTCCGCCGCGTTAATGACGTCGTCTACCGCAACGGTATTGATGGTAATAACCGGTACCGTTAAGGCGATATCCAGATCGTGGCTGGCCTGGGCGTGGTTACCCGCTTTGTCAGTGAGGGTCGCCGAAAGCGTCGCGTCGCCATTCACCAGGGCGCCCACGTCCGCAGCCGGGATGCCCACGCTCCAGTTGCCTGACGCATCCAGCATTGCCGTATAGTCTTTGCCCATGAGCGAGACGGTAACCACATCGCCCGCCTGAGCGCCGGTTACCGAGCCGCTGACGATCAATGCCTGACCGTGTTCAGCCAGGTTAACGATGTCATCTCCTGCCACGGTATTAAAGGTGATGTGCGGGACGGTGGTATCAACCAGAAGCGTGGTGCCAGCGCTGGCCGGGTTGCCTGCTTTATCGGTGACGGAGGCAGTAATCGCAGCATTGCCGTCGATGATGCCTGCCATATCGGCTGCCGGGACGTCCAGCGTCCAGCTGCCGTCTGGCTGCACCTCTGCGGTGTACTGCTTGCCGTTAAAGGCCACGGTCACCGTCTGACCAGCCTCGGCGCTGGATGTGCCGCTCAGCGTCAGATCCGTCGCCGCCTCAGCCGCGTTCAGGATATTGTCACCGCTGACGGGATGAATCATCACCGTCGGTGCGGTAGTGTCCACGCTGTACTCTTGCGCCGAGCTGGCTCCGTTGCCATTCACGTTGGCGACGCTCACCTGCACGCTGGCATCGCCATCCTTCAGGCCCGCCAGATCCGCAGACGGCACGGTGTAAGTCCAGTTACCGTCGCTATCGACCGTGGTGGTATAGGTTTTGCCACCAAACGTTATGCTGACGGTCTGCCCGGCTTCCACATTCGTGGTCGTGCCCGACAGCGTCAAATCCTGGCCTTTTTCCGCCGCGTTCAGCACGTTATCGACGGTCACGCTATTGATTGAGATCGCGACAGGTGCAAGGTCGACATCCACAATCGTGCCAATGGTCACCGGATTATCGGAGGCATCCTTCGCACTGGCGGTAATGTTCAGCTCGCCCGCTGCCCAACCGGCAACGTCGGAGGCCGGGATTGCCGCCTGCCAGGTACCGTCCGCGAGGACGGTTGCCGCATACTCTTTTCCATTGATGAGAATGTTGACCGTGCTGCCTGCCGCGAGATCGGTGCTGGATCCGCTCACGATCAGGTTTTGCCCGTGTTCAATAATGTTGATCACATCGTCGCCTGCCACGGTGTCGATCCGCAGACCCGGCAGTTGGGCATCGACGGTGAAATCCAGCGAGGAAGAACCGGTATTGCCATGGACATTCGTCACGCTCGCCGTGACGGTTAAGTCGCCATTACCCAGCGCGTTCAGGATCTCCGCACTCAGTGGCAGGCTCCAGCTCAAGTCATTCTGTACGATTGCGGTATAGGTTTTACCGCCCAGCGTCAGGGTCACGACATCCCCGGCGGCGGCGTTCGTCACGGTGCCCGTCAAGGTTTGACCTGCGGCCACTTCGCTGGCGTTAATAATATTGTCGCCCGCAAGGGTATGCAGCGTCACCACCGGCAGCGCGCTGTCGACGAGCACGTCATGGGTGGTCGAGGCGGTGTTGCCCACGCTGTCGGTGACTGCCGCACTCACGGTGTAGCGCGCTTCACCCAGGGCGCTGACGGCGGAGGCCGGAACGGTAACCTGCCATTGCCCGCTGGCGTTGGCGATCGCGACATAGTCAATGCCGTTCAACGTCACGGTGATTGAGGTGCCTTGCGGTTGATTGCTGGTACCGGACAGGATCAGATCGCTGCCTTTCTCGGTGGCGTTGATCACATCGTCAGCGGCGAGGGTGTCAATGGCGATCGTCGGGATCGCGGTATTCACCACGACGTCCAGAGAGTTGCTGCCCGTATTGCCCGAGCGATCGGTTACCGAGACGTCCACGCTCCAGGTACCGTCTGCCAGACCCTGAACCACTGACGCAGGGAGGCCAAGACTCCAGTGACCGGATGCATCGACGACGGTGGTGTATTCGACGTCATTAATGGTCACCGTTACCCGATCGCCCGCCGCCGCGCCGGTCACTGAGCCGCTCAGGATCTGTGCCTGCGAATGCGCCGTGTGGTTAACGGTGTTGCTGCTGGTGACAAAATCATCGATCGTCACCTGCGGCACGGTAGCATCCACCAGACCGACACGATCGGTGCTGCTGCTGTTGCCCGCCACATCACTGACGCTGGCAGTCACGGTCAGCGTGCCATCCGCCAGTGCGCCAACCTCTGCCGCAGGCACCGTCAGTTGCCAGGTGCCATCGTTTTGGACCCTGGCCTGATACTGTTTGTCGCCCAGCGTCACGGTGACCGTCTGGCCCGGTTCGGCGTTGGAGGTACCGCTCAGCGTCAGATCCTGTTGCGCTTCTGCCGCGTTGATAATGTTGTCCGACGTCAGATTATCGAGCGTGATCGTCGGCGCCTGGGTATCCACCACCACCACACGGCCCGCATCGGCACTGTTGCCGCTCACGTTCGTCACGCTCACGCTAATCTGTGCGCGCCCGTCGCTCAGGCCATCCATCGCCTGGGCGGGAACCGTGACGCTCCAGCGCCCGTCCGCCTGTACCTGCGCAGTGAAGGTCCGATCGGCGAAGGAAATCACCACCGTCTGGCCCGCTTCAACGCCCTGGGTCTGACCGGTCAGCGTCAGATCCGTCCCTTTTTCAATTGCGTTCAGCATGTCATCCTGCGAAACGGTCTCCAGGGTGATCGCAACCGGGTTGAGATCAAGCGCGATCGGATGTTCAGCGGTGATGGTATTTTTCCACGCATCCTGCGCGCTGGCAGAGACCAGCACATCGCCCGCGGGCCAGTTTTGCAGATCCGCAGCAGGCACACCAATTTGCCATTGACCGCTGGCGGTCACGACCGCCAGGTAGTCAATCTGATTAATGGTGACGGTAATCTGCGTACCTTCGGCCAGATGGCTGCTGGACCCCGTGACGCTCAGATCCTGATTCTGTTCGATGGCATTAATGACATCATCACCCGAAACGGTATTCACGCGTAAACCCGGAATAGCGGCGTTAATATTGATGTCGCGTTCGCCGGTGCCGGTGTTGCCATGCGCGTTGGTTACCGAGGCGCTGAAGGTCAAATCGCCATCGCCAAAATCCTTGAGATCGGCTGTCGGAAGGGTGACGCTCCAGGTCAGATCGCTTTCTACCGTTGCGGTGTAATTTTTCCCGCCTACGCTAATCGACACCGTGTCTCCCGCTGCCGCACCGGTCACGCGTCCGCTCAACGTTTGGTCCACGGCAACTTCCGCGTTGTTGACGAGGTTATCACCGGCAAACGTGTTCACAATCACCTGCGGCAGTACGGTGTCCACCAGCAGATGCCCCTCAGCCATGCCGGTATTGCCTGCGCTATCGGTACCACTGACGCTTACGGTATAGAGGGTGTTCGCCAGATTCAGCACGTCCGTCACCGGAACCTGCACGGCCCAGACGCCATTTTCTACCGTCGTTTGATAATTCACGTTGTTTAACGTAACGGTCATCACACTGCCATCAGGCAGATTGCTGGTGCCGCTCAGGCTCAGCGGCTGTAAGGACTCCTGCGCGTTCAGAACGTTATCCTGGCTTATCGCATCCAGCGTAAACTCAGGCGGGTTACCGCTCAGGGTAATACCCTGCGTTGCGCTGCCCGTGTTGCCCGCCGCATCGGTGACCGAAACCGAAAAGGTATGCTGGCCTTCACCCAGTGACCCTAACACAGAGGCGGGAACGCCCACGCTCCAGCTCCCGTCGGCCTGAACCATGCCTGTAAAGGTGTGGTTGCCCAACGTCACGGTCACGATATCCCCTGCCGCCGCGCCGCTTGCATGCCCGGTAATCACATGCGCCTGACCCTGCTCAGCGGTGTTGAGTACGTTATCGCCTGCCACCATATCCACAGTCACCACCGGTGCGGTGGTATCAACGCTGAACGAAGAGGTGGTTGAGGTTGGATTGCCTGCTTTATCGCTGACGTTCACCGTCAGAGTATGATCGCCCTCGGCCAGCGCATTGACCTCGCTGGCGCTCAGAGTCAGCGACCATTTGCCATCGCTGCCCACGGTGGCGGTGTGATTTTTGCCGTTCAGCGACACCGTAACGATCTGGCCCGCTTCGGCGCTGGTGGTGCCACTGACGATCACCGGCTGCCCGTGTTCAGCGGCATTAATAATGTTGTCCTGTGAAAGCGTATCAACCGAAAGCGACGGTGGCTGGGTATCCACAGTCAGGGTTTGATGACCGCTGACGGTATTGCCCGCAGCGTCTTTCCCGCTTACGGTCACGGTCCAGGTCCCCTCGCTCAACGCCCGGGCATCCGCCGTCGGGATGCTGACACTCCAGGTCCCGTTCGCGCCCACGTCTGCGCTATAGGTTTTGCCATTCAGCGTCACCGACAGTTGAGTGCCCTGCGCCAGGCTTTTGCTGGTGCCAGACAGGGTAAAGCCTGCAGATTGTTCGCTGGCATTAATGACGTTATCACCGGCGGTGGTGGCCAGCGTAACGGCGGCATCCGCAGTGTCTACCGTCACCGTAATGTGACCTGCGGAGGTGGTTTTACTGCCGTCGATCTGCACCACGGACCAGGTATGTTCCCCGTCGGTTTGCGTGGGCAGTTTAACCGTCCAGGTTCCGTCTTTACCGACCATCGTGCTGGCGATAGTGCTGCCGTTGCTGTCCTTTATCTGAATGGTTGCACCCGGCTGACCACTGCCGCTAAAGGTTGGGGTGTTATCGTCCGTGATCTCTTTTGCACTCAGCAGCCCCTGCTTGTCACCCGCTTTATCCGTGACCATAAAGGTCGGCGTCGCGCTTTCAACCTCTTTGGTATTGTCGATGACCTTCGTTTTCGTCTCGCCGTCGCCACCATGGGCCAGCAGTGCACCAATAGCCCCGCCGCCCAGCGCCGCGCCCGCGATCCAGCCCCAGGGAGCCTCGCTCAGGACACTTCCCTGCTCAAGGAAAGGTTCAATACTGGTAATCGGGGTCGCGCTGGCGGTTAACTCGGTTGCCGCCAGGCCCGCCGTCTCCCCCGTCTCTGCGAAGGAAATATGAGTCAGTTCCTGTTGATCGTTAAATACCAGCTCAGACTGGTTATGCGTTTCAGGATCCTCGATGAAATAGTTATTGCATCGAATAACGCTGCCATCTTTCATGTAAATCAGCAGATCCTTGCCCTGACGCATATAGCGCGCGACATCCTGGGCAGAACCGTGAATTTCAATGACGCTTGGCCCGGAGACCGATACCGACAAATTACCTTCTCCCGTCAGTACCGTTTTTTCTGCGGTTTTACGAATGATGACATCAACAATCTTAACCTTACTCATATTATTCTCCTTGCAGGCGTACGAATTCCTGTGAGTATTTCCACCCAAGGGATGTAACAACCCCTGGGAAAAAATTCCCATTTTTTTAGACTTATTTTCGCGGCAGACGCCGCGCGCATTTAACTCAGATCAGGCAATTTTGCAGCGGCATTTTTTTCAATGCCAATGAGCGGCATTAAATTATCGATAGCGGAGGCGTAATTAATTGCGGCACTCCAGCTATCATATTCTGCCGTTATTTTTGACGATGTGGCTTGCCAGACATCCTGTTCAACGCTAAGCAAATCATTAATGCTTCTTTTGCTTAACGTGTATTCGTTTTTGTAGACGTCCCGCGTGCGCAGCGCATTGATAAGCTGGAGCCTGCCGGCCTCCATTCGACCGCGCGCACCGGCCCAGTCCGCCTGTGCAACAGAGGCTTTTTGCAGAACATCAAAGCGCGCCTGATCCACTTGCGAAGAGGCCATGGCTCTGGTTCCTTCAGCCTGGCGTACGCGAGCGGAAACCGCCCCACCCTGATAAAGCGGGGCATCAACGTTCAGCTGAATTTGATCGTCCCAGTATGAACGGTTATCCGACTCATAGCGCGTGCGCCCGCCTTTCAGGCTCAACGTCGGCCAGTGCTGGGATTTTGCCCGCTCAACGCCATATTGTGCCGAGGTTTCCATTGTCCTTGCCGCCAGCACGGCTGGAATCAGCGAATAATCGATGCTGTCCAGCGATTCCTGTTTAACCTCAAGACTGTTCGGCAGCGGAGAAAGTCGCTGTGCATCAATGCCCGTCAAAACGGATAACCTGGCCCGTGCACTTTGCAGAGCCGCGTTATATTGCTCAAGCGTCGCCTGCATACCCGAAATCCGGGTCTGCGTTTGCAGTTCATCAGAGGTACTGCTTAGCCCGGCATCTGAGCGCAATTTCGCCAACTGCTGAACATTTTTAAGCGCCTGAACATTCTCTTTCGCCGCGTTCGCCAGGTCTGAATAGCGCTTGACGTCGACATAGCTCAGTGCGGTTTTTTCCGCGACAGTCGACAGCGTACTCATCAACTGATAACGATAGCTGTCGCGCTGCGCCGAGGTCTGGCTAATGGCGCTGTCGGTTTTGCCAAAATCATAAACAAGCTGCGTCAGGCTTAATCCCCACGCCGCAGAATTTTTGAGTGAGCCGCTGGAGTCCGTTGTCTGGCTATGTCCGGTATTTCCATTAAGCGATATTTGTGGCATCCAGCCACTGCGAGCCTCATCTATTTGGGCTTGTCCTATCCCCATCTGCGCGGCCTGCTGACTAATAGAAGGATCGCGATCAAAAGCAAAGAGAATGCTTTCCCGTAAAGATGTTTCAGGTACAGGGGCGGCGCCCGCTGGACCATTAAATGCCCAGGCCATCGTCATTGATGACGTTAATATAGCCAGCGCTGAAATTATTCCCCAAAAACCTTTTTTTGGCATGAGCGATCTCCCACGTCTATTTCACCCCCTAAGGATGTGCTTTACCGCCCTTCCGATTTATTCACCCTAAAGTGGTACGGAAAGCCTCTTTTTCTAAAAATAATTCACATCAAGAAATTTTTTATTGCTGCCGGAAAAATAGTGACCACAGGCAAAATCAAGTCTGTTCAGGATGATTCCTTTTAGGATTTTGCCTATTCATTAATCCTATTCGTCCTGGAGCATAACAAAATGTCTTAAGTGGAACTATACCCACAATGTTAATAGTGTGTTAATAGCAAGAGAAAAAATGAGGTTTCTGGACAAATGGCTAAAACAGGTATTCTGAACTCAACTAATAATCATATTGTAATTTAAAGAAATATTTATTTTTCTGACCTGTACATATTTGAGTTAATTTCAGAAGGGATCAAACACAAAGATTTTCAAATAATCGTCAGTTTTGTGCGTGCTGATCTATATATTCCACAAAAAAACGATTTTGAGCGTTTTATGCAGTAGAGATGACTACCCAAACTCACATTGCGAGATTTAAATCCAATATATTTCAAATTTACGGAGTTTAATTTCATATGTAAAAAATTAAACAGAACAATAACATTGAATTCATCTCTTATTCAGATTATTCCTTCTTAAGAGAGTCCAGTAGTCTGTGGCCCCGCTGAGGGGGTTTACCGGATAACCACCCACCGCCATCCCAGGATCACAGTCATACTCACAATGGTAAGAAAAGCAGCCAGGTGCAGCACAAGATCCAGAGAGTGGGTCTCGACGGGATGGCAAAATGCCAGCAGCGTGAGGGCCATACAGGCCACCCCAGCACCGGCCGAGGCCAGCGCCCGCAGGGGATGAATTGCCCGCGTGCGGCGCAAATACGCCACAGCAAGCAGTACCATAGGAAGGCTGACGGCCATCATAAAAGCGTAACAGTTCACTTCATCCGGGTGAGCGGAGGGAACCGGGGTATGCCCCAGACTGAGCAGCGCTCCCGCCAGCCAGAGCAGGAAGAGAGGAAGAAACCACCATCCGCTTAGCGGCTTGCGACCGGCAATACTGAACGAAAAGGCGTTACGGATGGCTAACACGCCCATCATAAACGTCAGGCTGAGCTGCATCACGACAAGCCACGAGCCCGTCTGCGACCAGTCGGTTGTCAGGCGATAGACCAGCAGACTGCTCGCCCAACCGCAGGGCAGCGCCATCAGGGTCCATGCCAGCACGCGCTTACCGCTGGTTAAGGGACGGCTGACCGGCTCCGCTTCGCGAGTCAGTTTTTCAATGAAAACGTTATGATCGGCCATGGTTTGCCCCTATCCGACGAAGGTTGGTTAATGCTCTGTGTAGTAAGGATTTAACGGCTGAAATACTCAGATTGTGCCGCAGAGCGGCCTCTGCGAGGCTCATCTCCTGCAAATGAATATGTTCCACTATTTGACGCTGGCGCGACGGTAGCTGCGCTAATATCAGCGCCAGCTCATCCGCCTTCTCCTGATGCTCTTCACCGTCAAAGAGGGCAGCGTCGGTTGCCTGCTCCTCCTCCGACTCGCGTACAAGGTAACGCCCGCGGCGGCGTAAGGCATCAATGGTCCGGGCCTGCGTAATCGCCATCAGCCAGGGGAGAAACGGAAAAGCAGGATCGTAGGTATGTCGCACCCGATGAACCGACAGCAACACGTCCTGAATGACATCATCCACCAGCGCGCTGTCCCCCACCCGCTTGCGCACGATGGCGCGAATAACGGGGACGATCGCCTGCAATAGCTGCGTATAGGCTTCACGATCGCCCGCCTGCGCACTGACCATCAGCGCAGGCCAGCTTTCACGCGGCGCTCTGCCGTTATCCATATTCCGCCATGGTCGTCACCTTATGCTTTTTTACCGGATGCCTGATTCAGTGCGTTAATGACAATCGACGGGGTCAGAACCTGGGGCAGCACCTTCGGCGCGCTACCATCGGCAGGATAGACCACATATAGCGGCAATCCGCCCTGCCCAAAGGTGCTCATTGCATCGTCAATGTCCGCATTAAATTTAGTCGAATCCGCCACCATATAGACGGTATTTGTGCGGGCAATCGCCTGTTTGACCGCGTCCGTCGATAACGAGGTCCGATCGTTAACCTGGCAGGTGATGCACCACGACGCGGTGAAATTCACAAAGATCGCTTTGCCGTGTCCGCGCAGTTCAGTAACGGTTTGAGGTGACCATTTGACCGGCGCTTCCGCTGCGGCAGTTTGCGTTGCGGTCGGCTCCGCCCCTGCCTGCAACGCGTTCGGCAGCGGCACAACGGCCCCTAAAAAGAGCGCCACCGTTACCGTCAGCAGGACCTTAAAGGAGCGTCCCATCAGACGTCTGCGTTGCGCGATGCCGTACAGCCAGCCCGTAAAACTGACCACCACGGCGCTGGCCAGGATCGCCGCCAGTGCCGTGGTGCCCGCCTGCTGCGCCAGAACCCACACCAGCCAGGCGAACGCCCCCAGCATCGGGAACGCCAGTCCCCGCTTGAGAATATCCATCCATGCGCCCGGTCGCGGCAGACGCGCTGCAATAGCCGGGAAGAAGGAAACCAGCGTAAAGGGCGCGGCAAAACCCAGTGCCAGGGCCAGAAAGATCCCCAGCGCCACGGCGGGCGGCTGGACCAGCGCAAAACCAATCGCCCCGGCCATAAAGGGGGCTGAACAGGGTGTCGCCACCACGATGGCCAGCGCGCCGGTTAACGCAGAGCGCACAAATACGCCCCGACCCACGGAAATTTCCCCCGCCCGCTGAAGCGATAATCCCACCTCAAACACGCCGAGCAGGTTCAATGCGGCCCCCAGCACGATGAGCGCCAGAATCCCTATCACCAGCGGCGATTGCAGCTGGAAGCCCCATCCCACGGCGGTGCCCTCGGCGCGCAACGCCAGCAGGAGGGCCGCCAGCGCCAGCATGGTCACCACCACGCCGAGTAAAAATCCGCTGCCTTCCGTTCGGGCACGATTGCTGTCGCCCTGATGATGTAAAAGCCCAAGCGCTTTAAGCGAAATAACCGGAAATACACAGGGCATAAAATTCAGGATAATGCCGCCCAAAAAGGCGGCCAGAATGGCAGTTAACATAGGGAACCCCGGTGGCGATATTACGAGTGGGAATTCGCGTATTTTTTGACGGCATCCATGGTTTTCTGGATATGTTCGTCGGGATTACGATCCGTATAGCTGAGCAGGATTTTTCCATCCGGGGCAATCACAAACGACGTCCGATCCGAAACGGTTTTTCCGTTCATCTCCATCAGGGTTTTATATTCCGCAGCCACCTTCGCGCCCGGATCGGCGGCAACGGCGAATTTATCGCGGCACTCCAGTTTTGAAAATTCATCGACCTGATCAACATTCCCTGCCGTGACGCCCACGACGGTCGCCCCGTGTTTTTTGAACTCATCCGTGGCTTCGGCAAAGGCGTGGGCTTCGAGCGTACAGCCTTTGGTGAAGGCGGCCGGGAAGAAATAGAGCACCACCGGCCCTTTTTTCAGCGCCTGCTGTAAAGAGAAGGTCAGCGGCTTGCCGCCCAGCGCGCCCTGAAGGCTGAAGTCAGGGGCTTTGGCACCCGCTTCCAGGGCGGCGTGCGCACTCAGGGTGAAAAGGGACAGGCTCAGAACGGCTATAGCGGACAAGGTTTTCAAGCGTTTCATGGTCGGCTCCATCAGGGAAAAGGGGGGTGTTTCAATAATAGTTCGCACGCTAAGGCCATAAAGTTTCGCTCGCCCATAAAAAAACCTCCGCCGGGTTTCCCGGTGGAGGTTAACTGTGTTCATTGCGCCCGTTTAGGCTAGCGATCTTTCTCTACAATCAACGGTTCAATGTCACTCTCTTTCTTGATCACTAACGAGTCATCCCCGCGCAGGCAGGTGCCCCCGTAGTTACCGCCAACGGTAAAGGTGCAGACCTGAATATATTTCCCGTCCACCTTGGGCAGACACCACAGCTGCTGGTAAATATTCTTTCTGTCGACAAACTTGCCGCTGGATTTATCCAGCAGTTCTTCCGCAGGGCTGATCAAATCAATATTGCTGCCGCAACGCCCGGCGATAGGTTTCACCGCATACCCGGTTTTTGCCAGCACGTCGTTGACCTCGAAGTCCGTATCCAGCAGATAGCGATGATGAGGGAAAAGCTGCCAGAGCACGGGCAGGATCGCCTTGTTGCCCGGGATGACGGTCCATAATGGTTCAAAGACCAGCACTTCCGGACGCAGCAAGACGTCAATCAGACGCACCTCGTTTTGCGGATGGCCGGTACGGATAGGCACGGCGGCATATTCGGTTTCGCTCACCTCGCGAATCTGTTCAATGGCCGTTTCCCATGCCCAGGTTTTCCAGACGCAGTTCACGTGGCGGCCCTCTTCATCGACCAGCTGCCCCGCCGTATCCCAGCTTAATGCGCCAAGTCCATGCAGAATTTTGGTCTCAAAACCAGCCTGCATCAGCGAACGTTGAATAAAGAGCGCGTGGTAATCCTCTTCAATGTCGTTGTCCTGCATGATGTGCACAAAAGGCCGCGCATGGCTGTGTTTCCAGGCGCCGGTCAGCTCTTCCAGCAGCCCTTCCGCCGGATTATGCCCCGTACCGCGATAGCCATTTTTCACCCATTCCTCAAGGATCAGCCCGCCTTCGGTATGGCACGAGGCCGAATCGGCGTTGTATTCATACACCTTCAGCCCGCGCTCATCCATGCAAAAATCCATACGACCGGTGATCATATGGTGGCGACGCCACTGCCATGAAAGACGCAGACGCGGCCAGAGGATTTTCGGAATGTCGAAAAGCGCCAACAGGTTATCGTCTTTGAGCACCTTGTCGGTGGCATGAAGATACATCAGATGCAGTTCATTGGTGGCTTTGATCAGCTCCTGCTCGGCGCTTTCCGTGATGGTGAAATACTGACAGGGATCTTTGTTGATCACATGGCCGTTCGCCTGAACGTAGGCTTTTTGCAGGGCATCGTTTTCATTCAACCACTTGCCGTCGAACTGACGTTTGTTCGGTAATCTTGCACCACGAATGTTCAGCAGTTCGCCATCAATATCGGGCTGTGGCAGGCTGTGTTCCGCGTGGTCGGTCTGGATCATCCAGCCAAGAATGGTAGTGTCGGTAAAGGTATCGTGCAGGGTGTAACAGCCGTCCTCCACGCTTAAGCGCAGCTCACGCGTCCACTGCTGGCCAAACGGCAGCGGAGAATGCAGAACGTTCTGCTCGGCAATCCGCACCTTATCGCCCAGTAACTGCGTAATGACCGCGACATGGCCCGTTTCGTTAAACTCCCCGCCCTTTTGCCAGATCAGCAGCGCACCGGCTTCTGGCGCACGCCTTGAGCCGTTCGCAAACGCCTGTAAGGGCAGAAGATTGTCGTTTACCACTTCGCGCAGGAAGCGCAGCGAGAAGATCTCCCACGCCATGCCGACATCCGTGAAGACAAAGCCGTAGTTGAGGAACAGAAAGCGGCGTGCAAACTCGACGCATTGCCACTTGTGCCCCATGTATTCATTACCGATATAGCTACGAAACTCGGCGTCTTCAGGGTAGTGACGCGGATCCAGACTATCGTAGTTTGACGAGTAAATTGCCACGCCTCCCGGCGCATAACCTAATAACGTCCCAAACGGAGCGTCACTGCTTAACTTTCCTTTACGCATGTTCTCAACCTAAAACAGGCAGGCGGCAATTGTTGGAAGGGTTGTCGTCGTCTGCACGTTGTAATTAACCTGACAGAGGTGAATCAATCATACACCTCTGCAGGAGTGAGTAAACGCGCGGGCTTAGGTCCTGAAGAGCCAACAGGCGGTGAAATGGCCGGGAGCAATCTCCTGCATCACCGGTTCTTGTGTTTGACATACCGGCATTGCATGCGGACAACGGCTGCAAAAATGGCACCCGGGCAGCGCCGCCGTGGGGCTGGGGATCTCTCCGCGTAAGGTCGCCTGCTCCAGATTGCGAATGCGCGGATCGGGCTGCGGCACTGCCGCCAGTAGCGCACGGGTATAGGGGTGCGCCGGATGCTGGTACAGCGCATCGGCGGGCGCCACCTCCACCAGCTTGCCAAGATACATCACCCCGATACGGCTGGAGATGTGGCGCACCATCGACAGATCGTGGGCGATAAAGAGATAGGTCAGCCCCAGCTCTTCTTGCAGATCCTGAAGAATATTCACCACCTGCGCCTGCACGGACACATCCAGCGCCGAAAGCGGTTCATCACACAGAACAAACTCCGGGCGCACCGACAGGGCGCGGGCAATGCTGATCCGCTGACGCTGGCCGCCGCTGAACTCATGCGGAAAACGCTGCAGATGCTCCCGCTTCAGCCCGACTTTTTCGAGCAGAAATTCCGTGCGCGCCTGCTGTTCTTCACGATGATAGCCGTGGATCTGCATCGGTTCAGCGATGAGTTGCTGCACCGTCATCCCGGGATTAAGCGATGAGTACGGGTCCTGGAATATCGCCTGCATGCGCTTGCGCAGGGGTTTGAGTTGCCTCTCGCTGGCCTGGGCAATCTCCTGCCCGGCAAAGTGAATCTCGCCAGAGGTGATGTTAAACAGGCGCAGAATGGCGCGGCCCAGCGTGGATTTCCCGCAGCCAGACTCTCCGACCAGCCCAAAGGTTTCACCACGATGGATATCAAAGCTCACGCCATCCACCGCCTTCACCGCCACGCCTTTGCGCAGCAGCCCTCCGTTTAGATGATAATGTTTGTGCAGTGCTCGTACGCTTACTAACGGCGCGTGTTGGTCGCTCATGCCTGAATCTCCTTCTCCTGCCACAGCCAGCAGGCGGCGCGATGTCCTTCACCGATAAGGTAAAAAGGAGGTTGTTGTTCGCACTGCGGCATCCGTTTTGGACAGCGTCCGGCAAAGGGACAGCCCGGCGGCGGGTTGAGCAGGCCGGGTGGCGATCCGTCAATGGGTGACAGACGATGGCCGACCTGTCCCGGGCGCGGCAATGATGCCAGCAGCCCCTGCGTATAAGGATGCGCGGCACGGTAGAAGATATCCTCCACGCTGCCCTCCTCCATGACCAGCCCGCCGTACATCACCACCACACGGCTACAGACCTGCGCCACCACGCCAAGATCGTGCGTCACCAGCAAAATGGCCGTCCGGGTTTGCTGTTGCAGGCTTTTCAGCAGTCGCAGGATCTGTGCCTGAATGGTGACATCCAGCGCGGTCGTGGGCTCGTCGGCGATCAGCAGTTTAGGGTGACAGGAGAGCGCGATGGCAATCATGACCCGCTGGCGCATTCCGCCGCTGAATTCGTGCGGATACTGGTTATAGCGACGTTCCGCTTCGGCAATCCCCACCTGCTCCAGCATGGCAATGGCGGCCGCCTTAGCGGCTTTCTTTGACAGTTTTTTGTTGCGGATGAGGATCTCAGCCATCTGCCTGCCGATGGTCAGCACAGGATTAAGCGCGGTCATCGGATCCTGGAAAATCATTGCGATCTCATTTCCACGGATGGCGCGCATCTGCTCGGGCGTTTTCCTGGCCAGATCGTCATTCTGAAAATGGATACTGCCCCCCGCGATCCGCCCGTTGCTGCCCAGCAGCTGGATGATCGATTTACAGGTCACGCTTTTTCCGCAGCCGGACTCCCCGACGATGCCAACAAGCTCACCAGGCTGCACCTGAAAGCTCACGCCACGCACCGCGTGGACATCGCCATCCCGGGTATGGAAGATGGTTTGCAGATTATCGAGGGCTAATAAGTTACTCATCGCGGTTCGCTCCCGGCTCAAAGGCGGTGCGGAACACGTCGCCCAGCACGTTAAAACTGAAGACCGTCAGCAGAATCAAAATGCCGGGGAACATTGCCAGCCATGAGGCTTCGCCAATATACGACTGGGCATTATTCAGCATACTCCCCCAGGAGGCGGCGGGTGCCTGCACGCCTAAACCTAAGAAGCTTAACGTCGATTCCATCAGGATCGCCGAGGCGATATTCAGGGTGGCCGCCACAATCACCGTCGGCATGACGCCAGGAATGATGTGCCGCAAAATAATACGCAGCGGATGCTCACCCGATGCGCGAGCATAGAGAACATATTCGCGCTCTTTCACCGTCAGGGTTTCCGCTCGCACCAGGCGCGACATGCTCATCCACGTCAGAAGGCTGATGATCAAAATGATATTATCCACGCCCGGCTTGAGGTAGGCGTTCACCACCAGCAGCAGAAAAAACGCCGGGATCGCCATCAGAATATCCACGGCGCGCATCATCAGATTATCGAGCCAGCCGCCAAAATAGCCGCTGACCGTCCCTACCACGGTGCCAATCAGGGTGGAAAAGAGCATCGCAAGAAAGCCCACCATCAGGGAAATTTGCCCGCCATAAAGCGCGCGCGTGAAGTAATCCCGCCCATATTCATCGGTGCCAAACCAGTGGGCCGCGTCAGGGGGCAGCGTGCGTGCTCCCAACGACATCCGATCCGGATCGTAGGGGCTCAGCCCCGCACAGAGCGCGGCAGCGATAAAAATAAACAAAACCAGAAGGGAAAACTGCGCCGGACGATTGCGGCGCAGCTGGTGACGAACGTGTTGCCAGCGTCTGCTCATCCGGGGTTACCTCAGTGTACGAATACGGGGATCGGCGAAGCGATACAACAGATCGGCTATCAGGTTGCCGACGATCAGCATCATCGACGACAGCATAATGATCGCCATGATCAGTGGGTAATCGAGCGAGGTGATCGACTGGATCCCCAGAAGTCCCATGCCCGGCCACGAGAAGACGCTTTCCGTCACATAAGCCCCCACGATCAGTTCGCCAAACGACAGGCCAAAGAGGGTAATCACCGGCAGCAGCACATTCTTCAACACATGATGGAACAGGATGCCGGAACGCGTGGCGCCGTAGGCCAGCTGGGTCTGGACATAGTCTGCCGACAGTTGCGAAATGGTGTTGGAACGAATGTAGCGCACGTAGCTGGAGAGGTTATAAAAGGTCAACGCGATGCAGGGCAATACGCCGTGGCGCACCACGTCCAGCCAGTTATCGTCCATGCCGATGGTGCGCATCCCCATGCTGGGAAACCAGTTGAGCTGCACGGCAAATACGGTGATAAGCAGAATGCCGAACCAGAATATCGGCACGGAAATACCAATATAGGCAAAGATATTCAGGACGTGATCCAGCCAGCGGTGTTTAAACGCACCGGCCAGCAAACCAAGAGGTATGGCGAAAATCATCGCCATCAGCAGTGACGCGCCCATCAGCCCAAGCGTGGCGGGGATACGTTCGCCGATCATCTCCAGCACCGGACGGTGGTAGATCAGGGAATAGCCCAGATCCCCCTGTAAGACATTTTTTAACCACAGCACATACTGCGTGACGACCGGTTTATCCAGCCCCATGCTCTGGCGGATCCGTTCGATATCCTCCGGTGCCATTCGCGGGGTGATATACGCCGCCACCGGGTCGCCCGGCGCAAGCTTAACCAGCAGAAATGCCACCAGGGAAATAAAGAAAAGCATCGGCAGCAGTTGCAGCAGCCGACGCGTTAATAAAGTGTTCACGACATGTCCTTACCCGCCAGACTCTAAAGGCCCCGATCACATGACCGGGGCAACCGCTTATTTTTGATAGATTTTTGAAAGATCCTGGAACATATATACCGGCTTCGGTTCAGCCTCCTGCGTGCCGCCAAACCGTTTATCGACGGCGACGGTCGCATTGGTATAGGAGATAGGGTAATAGGTCATGTCATTGGCGACGGTCTGCTGAATCTGCTTGTAGATTTCAGCGCGCTTCGCGGTATCGGTCTCTACTGCGCCTTTATCCCACAGCGCGTCGAACTGCGGATTTTTATAATGCGCGTAGTTGTAGGCTTCGTTGCTCATAAAGAGTGATTTATAGCCGTCAGGCTCTGCGCCCATGATGTAACCGCCCAGATTCAGCTCCCACGCCGTGTTATTCATATCCAGGCTTCGCTGAGACATGGCGTTGGAATCCAGCGGCATCAGCTCCACGTTCACGCCAATCCCCTTCAGCGACTGCTGAATATAGAGCGCCATGCTCTCCTGGGTTTTATTTGTGTTCACATAGGCCAGACGCAGTTTCAGGTTTTGCGGTGCGCCGGACGCCTTCAGCAGCGCCTTCGCTTTCTCCTGATCGAATTTATACTGCTCCACGTCATCGGTCTGATACAGGGTATCCGGCGTCAGGAATGAGGTGGCGGGTTTGGCGTAATCCAGCGAGGTGAACGCCGTTTGCGTCAGCTCATCTTTATTGATGGCGTAAGCGATAGCCTGACGCAGTTCTTTGTTCTTCATGACCGGGACGTTCTGGTTAAAGGTCATGTAGGCCAGACGCCCTTCCGGATAGACCACAAAATCAAATTTACCGGTATTTTTTAGTCGGCTGACATCCTGCGGATCGACCATCTTGAGGTTAATTTCGCCGTTTTGCAGCGCAAGGTTGGCGGAATTGCTGTCTTTGGCGAAACGGTAGGTCACGGAATCCAGCTTCGCCTTGCCGTTCCAGTAATCATCAAAACGGGTCAGAGCATAATATTGTCCGGCGCGATACTCTTTAAACCTGAACGGACCGGACCCTACTGGCGCATCGTTTTTGGTGCTTTTCTCCAGATCGGTTTCGCTGCCGAACACGTGTTGCGGGATCGGGTAGATCTGCACCAGCGTGCCGGTAAAGGCGGCGCTTACCTGCGGTAAGGTGAATTTCACGGTGCGGTCGTCAACCTTGCTCACCTCAACCGGTTTCCCGCCATAGGTGAACATGCTGCGAAAGAAGCTGTGCTGTTTGGCATCGAGCAGCTTAGTAAAGGTGAAGACGACATCATCGGCGGTCAGCGGCTGGCCATCCTGCCATTTCAGGTTGGGTTTTAAGGTCAGGGTATAGCTTAAATTATCGGCGGAAGGGGTGAGGCTTTCGGCGAGGCCCCATTCGATTTTTCCGTCGTTTAAGCTGTAGAGCGGCGCATAGAGCGCCTGCATAATGGTTAAGGTGGTGCGGTCGCTGGCATACAGCGGATTTACCGCCAGCGGATCGCCGGAGGTAATCCCAATAATTAATGAACCGCCCTCTTTTGCCGCCTCGCTTTTCGCGGCTGGCGCAGCGGTGGTCTCTTTATTTTTGGCATCATCACACCCTGCCGCACTTAATGCCATTGAGACCAGAACAGCAGATAATAGTCGCTTGCGCATATCTCACTAACTCCTTGCCTTAAAAGTGTTTAATACTGTTAAATTATTTTTATTCAGAAGCATCATATGCAGCTTTACGTTATTTCGCATTAACAATGAAAATGCGATTTTCGATTAAGCTTATAACCGAATTGATATATATAAGCGCCAGAAGGAATAGCGCCAGTTTAGAGCGCTCAGTTCGTTAAACCGTTCACGAATCTCCTGCTACACTGCCTCAATACATCACGCAAAAGGCAGACCAACATGTCCGACAACACGTATCAGCCACCAAAAGTATGGCAATGGGAACAAAACAGTAACGGCGGCGCATTCGCGAATATCAATCGTCCGGTATCCGGTGCGACCCACGAAAAAGCGCTGCCCGTGGGGACGCATCCGCTCCAGCTCTATTCTCTGGGGACACCAAACGGCCAGAAAGTAACCATCATGCTGGAAGAGTTGCTGGCGCTTGGGGTGACCGGGGCGGAGTACGACGCATGGTTGATTCGCATTGGCGAAGGCGATCAGTTCTCCAGCGGCTTTGTTGACGTTAACCCAAACTCAAAGATCCCGGCGCTGCGAGATCATTCCACTACGCCGCCAACGCGCGTGTTTGAATCCGGAAATATCTTGCTGTATCTGGCAGAGAAATTTGGTCACTTCCTGCCGAAGGATCTGGCTGGACGCACGGAAACCCTGAACTGGTTATTCTGGCTGCAAGGCTCTGCGCCGTTCCTCGGGGGCGGTTTTGGCCACTTTTATAACTATGCACCGGTGAAGATCCAGTACGCCATTGACCGTTTCACCATGGAGGCCAAACGCCTTCTCGACGTGCTGGATAAGCAACTGGCCCGGGGCCGTTATATCGCGGGTGAAGAGTACACTATTGCGGATATGGCGATTTGGCCGTGGTTTGGCAGCGTGGTGTTGGGCAACGTGTATAACGCAGCGGAATTCCTGGATGCTGAGAAATACACCCACGTGCAGCGTTGGGCGAAAGATGTAGGCAACCGCCCTGCCGTGAAGCGTGGTCGTATGGTCAACCGGACCTTTGGTGAGCCGAGCGAGCAGTTGCATGAACGCCATGCGGCCAGCGACTTCGATACACAGACCGAGGATAAACGTCAGGGTTAATGTGTGCGGTCTGATGCCCTCACCCCGGCCCTCTCCCACGGGGAGAGGGAGAAAACAATCCGCCTGACCAGTGGAGTGTTGGTGTCGATATTCCCTCTCCTTTCGGGTTAATGGTGAGGGCAAATGTGCGGCCTGATGCCCTCACCCCGGCCCTCTCCCACAGGGAGAGGGAGAACGTGCGGTCTGATGCCCTCACCCCGGCCCTTTCCCACGGGGAGAGGCAGAACGTGCGGTCTGATGCCCTCACCCCGGCCCTCTCCCACAGGGAGAGGGAGAAGCCCTCATTCACGGGGAGAGGGTAAAAATCCTGCCTGGTGCAATATCGCTTGAGCCTGAACTGATTGTAAAAAATCCGCCAGCGGCTGCGCCTGTGGGCTGATGACCGCACAGGCATAGTTCGCACGCGGGTTAAAGGGTGGCGGGATATCGAGGACTTTCAGTCCGTCCATCTGGCGGAGCTTTTCACCGTAGCTCGCATAACCAATAAAGACCTCCGCGTTGCCGCTGCGAAGTATCCATTCTGCCGCCAGTTTGCCGGGTGGAATGGGGGCGGAATCACGCCCCCCCACCAACGCCTGCGCCCTTCGCCTCACGCTTTCGCCCGCACTCCCCATGCGGGTAAACAGCTCTTGCGTGTAATCACCCGACGGATCGGCACCGGGCGTTGAAGTGGCAATGCGTAATCCTTCCCGCGTCAGCAGCGAAAACCAGTCATCACCTTCACGCCATACCTCGCGGCGGACGGTCAGGCAGAGCTGGTTACTGGCAAAGGGCAAAACAGCCAGCGCACGTCCGGCAGCCAGCAGCGCCTGCGGATGGGCCAGACTGGCTGACGCAAACAGATCGCACGGCTCGCCCGCTTCGATGCGTTCCCGCAGCAGCCCGGCAGGGCCGAACAGTGTCTGCACCGGTTGAGGAAAATGCGCCATCAGCGATGTCCAGACCGTTCGCAGGCTGCCTGCCGCCAGGACCTGCATCAGTCTATCCCCTGATACTGCGTGCGATAGAAGCGCTGATACCAGTCATTAGCCACTTTGCGCATATCCACATCCTGGAATTTTTCAGGATAGAGTTTTTTCGCCATCCACAGCTCGCCAATGCCCATCGCTTCCGGCATTGGATAGCCCCAGGCTTTGGCATAATCGGGCATCAGATAGACGCGATGATGTTTTACCGCATCGATAGTCTGCCACTGCGGTGAGGTCTGGATTTCGTTGACCACGGACGGGTAACGATCCTGCACAAAAATCACCTGGGGATCCCAGGCGATGATCTGCTCCATTGCCACGGTTTTAAAGCCCTGAAGGGTCGATGCTGCCACATTCACCGCGCCCGCGTGTGCCATCATCAAGCCGGTATATTTTCCCGAACCGTAGGTTGTCAGCGCCGGATTCGCCATATAGGCCCGAACACGTTTTTCCGCCGCAACATCCTTCAGACGATCGCTTACCTTTTTACGCCCCCGATCGGTGGCCTCAATCAGCGCCCGCGCCTCGGACTGCTTATTGACGATCTCACCAATAAGCGTGATGCCTTCGCGCAACCCCAGGTCATAGGCCTTTTCTTCATCGGCCATAGAAGGGTTCATTTTGGCCTTTTCCCCTGCGGCATCATGTCGCAGAGAGATCGCCACGACGGGGATCCCAAGGCTGCTGATCTTGTCGATCATCTCCTGCGGCGCGTAATTGGTGACAAAGACCACCTGCGGATGCAGGGCCACCAGTTTTTCAGCATCCACGTGCGTCAGATCCCCGAGCGCCGCCTTCTGGTTAAGCTCCGGGGCCAGGCGGGCATAGCCGTCTCCTAGCTGCTGTTTCCAGTTTGCCATCACGCCGACAATTTTATCGGTGGCGTTCATCTGCACCAGCAGGTTCAGCGTCTGATGCTGTAGCACCACGACACGATCGACGGTATCGGGAAGGGTCACCGTGCGGCCAATCTGGTCAGTTATCTGCCGCGATGCCTCTGAAGAAAACGGAAGTAAAATCAGCGCGCTAAATGCCACTGCCTGCCAAAAACGTTGTTTCATGTTGTCCTTACCTTTTCGTTATGCAAATGATTATATAACGATACGTAAAGCGAGTCCCGCTATGCTTTGTAGGTAGAGGATGAAGAACAAGAAAGACCGGGCGGCGAAGTGGGCTGACCCGGTAGGGTTTCTTAGCGATCCAACACCGTGGAGGCTAATTTACGGCGCAGCGCCAGGTCATCTTTCACGCCCATTTTCCCCATAATAGTGCGTTTATGCGAGCTAATGGTTTTTTCACTGCGGAACAATATCCGTGAAATCTCAGCGCCGGACCACCCTTTACGCAAATAATTGAGGACGGTGCATTCTGCGGGCGTTAAGGGAATTTGGCTGGCCTGCCCTTCGGCCTCACTCAAGCGGACAATCAGCGGACTCAGATAGCGTGTATGGCGCAGCACCGCCTGGACGATTGCACGCATGCGAAAATGGTGCTCAGCAATACATAACAGTGAACAGCCGTGGTTATTCACCAGCGCCTGAATAAGCCCTTTCTGCGTCGCTTTCACCAGCACCAGCGTTGACTGACGGCTGAAAATACCCGGGTAAGCCGAGGGCGCATCATGTATGCAATCGCAGGTGCTCATATCAACAATCAGCAGATGCTCATCGCCCCTCTCGCCTGACGAGGCCGCTTGCAGGTCATACTGCCAGCCCGGATGGTGACCGGCCACCGTGTCCAGCGCAGCCTGGATCCCGCGAAGATAAATACCGTTACAATCCAAATAACGAATTTGACAGGTAAACATGATCATCCTTATTCATAAAATGATTTGAGCTGGGCCAGGCGCGTAATTAACTCAAGCCAGTTATTTTTGGTCTCTATTTCTAATCGCGAGCAGATTTTTAACTTAAAGGCGTAAACCGTCTTAACATGACAGTTGCGTCGGACGGCAATTTCGCTCGTTTGCATACCCGAAGCATAGCTAATGAGGACGTTTAGCTCTGAAGGCGAAAACCGTTGAGCTCGCCGGTGCGGTACCTCGGCATTCTGCAGTAAAGGCAATATTCCGCTCTCCAGTTCCTCCTGCGTCAGACACTGGAGAGCCCCCGCGCTAATAAACAGACGAGTTAAGAGCCCATCGACCCTGGGCAAATAGACCAGGGATTTGAGCCGTAGCTTTTGTGCGAAATAGAGCATACGGATTATTTTAAAGAGGCTTTCGCCCAGCCCCCCAGCGCCTATAAGCAGGACCCTGGGCTTGTCGGTTTGTAAACAGATCTCTTCTGTCAGCTGCTCGGCGGAGAGACACACAACCACCGGGTGACCGGCGTCCAGGAGGTATGCCGCTAATCCCGTTCTGATGAGAATGCGGGGTTCGTATAATAAAATAGTGGGTAAAGAATTCATCACGTCCAGGGCTTAATCTTGATATTGCATTAAGCGCTTAAGATAAGTGCTAACAAAATTAATTCAATGAAAAGGCAATCCAAAAAAAGACAGAAAATTAGCGTTTCCTCTAAACACAGTTAACCTAAATTTTTTCTTTTTTCATCGTCATATTTACAACCACGGCCTAAACTGGCAAGAATCATGTTTATTTCACTCAGAAACTTCGCATGGCATAACAGGCGCTTTACCTGCATATTCGAAATCTGAAAACGCCTGACGCCTGTAGCTAACCGGGCGCACGTTCACATACCGGAACCGACGAATGAAGACGCACCGCCAGGCGCAGATCATCCAGTTGCTCAGTGGCTGTGACTGGCTGACAACCGACGCGCTCGCCATCACACTCGGCGTCAGTAAAGAGACGATCCGACGCGATCTGAATCTCTTGCAACACCAGGGCAAAATTGTTCGCCACCATGGTCGCGCGCGCGTGATCCATCCCGACAGCCGCGACGGCGGCGAGCCGTTTGGCGCACGTCTGAAAAGCCATTATGCTGATAAAGCGGATATTGCCCGCCACGCGCTGGACTGGGTGAGTGAGGGGATGACTCTGGCGCTCGATGCCAGTTCAACCTGCTTTCATCTGGCGCGTCAGCTCCCCGATATCCCCTTAACCGTCTTCACCAACAGCTTGCCTATCTGTCACGAGATGGCGAAACGCGAGAACATTACGCTCATCTGTTCCGGGGGCACGCTGGAGCGCAAATATCGCTGTTACGTCAATCCTGCGCTGATGTTCTTACTCAAAGGGCTGGAGATCGATCTGTTTATCTTTTCCTGCGAGGGCGTTGATGAGGCGGGCAACATGTGGGATCCGACGGACTACCACGCCCGCTATAAGGCGCAACTGCTCAGCCGTGCCAGTCAGTCGCTTTTGCTGATTGATAAGAGCAAGTTCCAGCGCTCAAGCGAGGTAAAAATTGGCGATCTGTCGCAGGTGACGCAACTGATCTCGGACGCTCAGCCTTCAAGGCGATAGCCCTTCAAAAATAAGGCCGCACGGGGCGGCCTTTAAACGGGGGTTACGCAGAGAGACGGAATTTTTGCACCGAACGTTGCAGCTCTTCGGTTTGCCGTTCCAGCGCGGAAGCAGCAGCGGAAACTTGTTCAACCAGCGAGGCGTTTTGCTGGGTGACGCCATCCATCTGGGTAATGGCGATGCCCACCTGCGAAATCCCTTTGCTCTGTTCTTCCGACGCCGAAGCAATCTGCTTCATGATGGTCGTCACTTCCGTCACGTCACGCAGGATGGCTTCCATGGTGTTGCCGGTGTCATTCACCAACCGCGCGCCTTGCTCCACGCGGGAAACCGAGTCCGCAATCAACCCTTCAATTTCTTTCGCGGCATTGGCGCTGCGGCTGGCCAGATTACGGACTTCACCGGCCACGACGGCAAACCCGCGCCCTTGCTCACCTGCGCGGGCGGCTTCGACGGCGGCGTTGAGCGCCAGAATGTTGGTCTGGAAGGCAATGCTATTGATGACGTTGGTAATCTCCGCAATTTTCTTTGAACTGTCAGAAATGCCCGTCATCGTTGCGACAACATCATCCACCAGCGATCCGCCCCGGCTGGCGGTTGTGGAGGCGACGTCGGCCAGCTGGCTCGCCTGACGTGCGCTTTCGGCATTCAGCCTGACCGTGGCGGTTAACTGCTCCATGCTGGCGGCGGTCTCTTCCAGTGCAGCGGCCTGCTCTTCCGTGCGCGAGGAAAGATCGTTGTTGCCGCTGGAGATTTCCGTTGCACCGCGCCAGATGTTTTCGCTACCGGAGCGAATGGTGCTGACCGCTTCGCGCAGGCTGTCCTGCATGGCGGTGAGCAACGGCACCAGTTGACCGACACAGTTGCGTCCGAAGGGAATAATAGGCTGGCTCAGATCGCCCTGCGCAATCTGGCGGAAATGTTCGCGAATGCGATCCAGAGGTTTTACCAGCATCGCGACCAGATAGCGGTCGGTGAAGATCAGGATCAGTAAACCGATAATCGTGGCGGCGATGATCACCGTGCGGGTCATGCTGGTCAGGCCATCCACTAACACGCGGGTATTATCGAGGGTCTTATCGGCAGCAGTGTTGAAGGCTTCCGCTGCGGCACCAAACGCACGGCTGAGCGGCGGCGTCACCGTATTCGCCTGCTGACGGTAGCCATCGAGCTGCCCTTGCTGCGCCTGCTGCATTTGCGGCGTGATCCCCTGATCGAACAGGGCCTGCCAGCTGGAAATCACCTGTGCTGAAATCTGCTCATCCATTGGACCTGGCGAAATAGCCTTCATCTCGTCCAGCTTCTTTGCCATTTTATCCAGAGCTTGCTGTGCGGGTGCTAAATCGGGCGTGCCGCCCGCCGCTTTGGTATCCATGGCGCGGCTCAGACGCGTAACAAAGCGAAAGTACTGATCGTTTCCCTGGCTCAAGACCGTCATCTGTTTGACCAGCTGGCGATCTACCTCGTTACCTTCAGACACCCGGGAGAGTGACCAGGTGCTGTACAATCCTACCCCGGCCCACATTAAACAAAAGAGTCCCAGTATTGCCAGCATGACAAACCGGATCGTGAAATTGCGAAGCATCTGCATAGAGTTTTCCTTGCCGTGAGGGAGATATCGCCCAGAGGCGAGACTTACCCTCGGTTATCGGCAGAAAAACGAGAAGATATAACCTTTTATGATTATCGTTAACACGCGATCTGGCGTTATGTCAGGTACTTTTCAAACCAGCTTAACGTACGCTGCCAGGCCAGCTCAGCGGCCGCTTCGTCGTATCTGGGGGTGGAATCGTTGTGAAATCCGTGGTTTACCCCTGGATAGAGGTACGCTTCATAAACCTTATTGTTCAATTTAAGCGCTGCTTCATAGGTAGACCAGCCCTCATTAATATTTTTATCGAGCTCAGCATAATGCAGGAGCAACGGCGCTTTTATTTTCACCACATCCGCGGCAGCTGGCTGACGACCATAAAACGGCACGGCACAATTAAGCTCAGGATAGGCGACCGCAGCCGCATTTGAGACGCCTCCACCGTAGCAAAAACCGGTGATGCCCACTTTCCCGGTGGCCTCAGGATGACGTTGCATAAATTCGATCGCGGCAAAGAAATCGTTCATTAACTTTGTCGGATCGACCTTCTGCTGCAACACCTTGCCCTCTTCGTCGTTGCCGGGATATCCCCCGACAGAACTTAAGCCATCCGGCGCTAAGGCGATATACCCCGCTTTAGCCACCCGCCGTGCCACGTCTTCGATGTAGGGATTCAGGCCACGATTTTCATGCACGACGACCACCGCAGGCACCTTCCCCGTCGCCTTTGCCGGTTTTACGAGGTAGCCACGGACGTCACCATGCCCGTTGGGTGACGGGTAATGAATGTATTCAGGCTGAATATCGGGATCGGTAAATTTTACCTGTTCCGCGAGGGCATAGTTGGGCTTGAGCATCGTCAACAACGTCAGCGCCGTCATTCCCCCCACCGCATAGCGCGCCGCCAGGTTAAGGAACTCGCGTTTACTGATTTTGCCGTGGGCGTAATAGTCGTAGTAATCGAGCAATTCTTGCGGAAAGTCTTTTGCGGTCAGACGCGTCATCGCATATCTCCCGGAATTGTGATTGTATAAGGATAGAATGAAAACGCTGTTTCGAAAATTCATCACCTCAGAAAGGAGAAAGAATGTCCTGGAACGCTTACCCTGCCCGCTATGAGAATATGCAGTACCGCTATTGCGGCAAGAGCGGACTGCGCCTGCCCGCGCTCTCCCTGGGTTTGTGGCACAGTTTTGGCCACGTGCAGCCGCTCGACAATCAACGCGCACTTTTGCGTAAAGCGTTCGATTTGGGGATCACCCATTTCGATCTCGCTAACAACTACGGCCCGCCTGCGGGCAGTGCCGAAGAGAACTTTGGCCGTTTATTGCGCGAGGATTTCGCGGCGTACCGTGACGAGTTAATCATCTCGACCAAAGCGGGATACGATATGTGGCCCGGCCCGTACGGCTCCGGCGGCTCACGCAAATATCTGCTCGCCAGCCTCGATCAAAGCCTGAAACGCATGGGCGTTGACTACGTGGATATCTTCTATTCCCACCGCGTGGACGAAAATACCCCCATGGAAGAGACCGCATCAGCGCTGGCGCATGCCGTGCAGAGCGGCAAAGCGTTATACGTTGGGATTTCATCCTACTCCCCTGAACGTACCCAACAGATGACCGACCTGCTGCGCGAATGGAAAATCCCGTTGCTTATCCATCAGCCCTCTTACAACCTGCTTAACCGTTGGGTGGATAAGAGCGGCTTGCTCGATACACTCTCCGCAAACGGCACCGGCTGCATCGCCTTCACGCCGCTGGCGCAGGGGCTGTTAACCGGAAAATATCTCAACGGGATCCCCGAGGATTCACGCATGCAGCGTGAGGGCAAGAAAGCACGCGGTCTGACCGAGAAAATGCTGACGGAGGCGAATCTCAGCAGTCTGCGTCTTTTGAATGAGATGGCACAGGCCCGGGGTCAGACAATGGCGCAGATGGCCTTAAGCTGGCTGCTGAAAGATGACCGCGTTACCTCGGTGCTAATAGGGGCGAGCCGTGCAGAGCAACTGGAAGAGAACGTTCAGGCGCTGGATAACCTGCGTTTCACGGAGGATGAACTGAAACGAATCGATCAGCACGTCGCGGACGGGGAACTCAATTTGTGGCAGGCATCGTCAGATAAGTAATGGTCCCCCCCCTCTCTTCTGAGAGGGGGATGACCTGTGATGTCCGTGACAGGAGGAAATCCTCAGACTTCAGACGGGTCGACGACAGGCCGGGCATACTCAGGCCAGACAATCACCACCAGCTCAGGATACGCATCCAGACTGAATTCCCGAAAACACTGGCGCAGGTTCAGCACGTCCAAATCAGTATGAGAGACCTTTTCGCCGTTAAGACAGCGCTTTTTGATATTGTCATAATATTTATAGACGGCGGAATTGAGGTCGCTGCAACGCCGCTGAGCGTCGAAAAGACCCGGCGTATCGTTTATTTCGGTCATCTTCATGCGCTTAATTGTTGCATGCAGAAAATCGATATATTCATGATTCACACGCCAATACCATACCGGCGTGATGGCATTCATCAGCACCGAAAAATGGTCCTCGCCCTCTTCTTTGGTCATAAGAACAGGCTCAGGCTGAGAAGGGTCTTGCGGCGCACCTTTCGTTTTATTGAACTCCCGCATCAATAAAAGAACGCCTGCTGTGAGTAATAGTAAGGTAATGACAGAATAAAAAATGCTGTTCATGGGTTGGCTCCATTTTTTTTGATTTTAAATTTGCCACATGTTATTGTCAACGAATCTCACGCCTTATCTATTCCTACCCTGTTGAAGTTAAAGGATATAAAAATGCTGCCCGAGAATCTCGTCCCGGCCAGGTACCACATTACCTCTGTGGATCCAAAACCCGGGAGCGCAGAAAGTCACGCTAATTTCACTCAGGGAAAAAGAACGCTCGCCGATTTCGAAGCCGACATATTAATAGGTGTTACCCGTAGCGGTAAGTCCCGTAATATGCTGCTGGAAGAGCACGACAGGCATATTAAAGACCGCTTATTTCGGGTTGTAAAGATTGAAGCCTTTGCCACGCTGTTAAACGATCTTCAGGCAGAAGGTGAAATAGATGCCCAGACATTAAGTCAAATAATGGCTGAAAAGACTGAAGAAATAAACGAAGCGGGCAATAAAATTTGGCTTAATCTTATTACCCGAGAAACCAACAACCCTGTCTTTTATAAACTAGAGGACGATTAACGTGAAAGATGTCGAAGACAACAACGTTTATTTGACTTTAGATAACCAAAAAAGTGACGAGTTTATCTTAAAGCAGAATCTCGATGCGCTGGTCACCTATAAAAATGAAGAGATGGCGCGTATTGCGCAAGATTTGGTATCGATCCCGGCCGCGCTGGTCCGTTTAAAATGGCAAAATCGCCGCGAGATATATTCTCTTCAGGTGAAAGAAGAAATTTATGGCGCGATGATAAATGCCGTCATTGCGCTGAAACCCGACCTAAAAGAAAAAATCATGGGTCGTCTTGAAAGCCATTATCAACATTTGCTGGCCCGTGAAACGGCGACGCTGCGTTTAACCCGCAAGCTGGCAGACGGTAACTACCGCACGGCAAGCGTCACCGCCGTTGCCCTGAACGAGGAGTCTGTCACTCCCCCCGCGACCGATACCCCCACCACGCCCTGATCCCTTTCTCTGTCTTATCACGTTCATTCGCTTTAGGGTTTTTCCTGAATTTGCCTTAGGACGACAGAGGCCATCTAGACTTACCTCTTGATATCGCAAGTCAAGTAAGGAGATCTTAATGGCTAATAACCAGACGACAATCCAGGACCCCACCACCCAATATTATACGGGCGAATACCCTAAGCAAAAGCAGCCTGCCCCTGGGGTGCAAGCGAAGATGACGCCCGTGCCAGACTGTGGCGAAGAGAGCTACAAAGGCAGCGGCAGGCTCTCAAATCGCAAGGCGTTGGTGACAGGCGGTGACTCCGGTATCGGACGTGCAGCGGCCATTGCGTATGCCCGTGAAGGCGCGGACGTGGCGATTAACTACCTCCCTGCTGAAGAGGAAGATGCCCGTCAGGTGAAGCAACTGATTGAAGAGGCAGGACGAAAAGCCGTGCTGCTTCCCGGGGATTTAAGCGATGAAGCCTTTGCCCGTTCGCTGGTGCATAAAGCTCATGAGGCGTTAGGGGGGCTGGATATTCTGGCGTTAGTGGCCGGGAAGCAGACCGCCGTGGAAAAGATTGCCGATCTGACGACGGAACAGTTCAAGCAAACCTATGCCGTAAACGTGCTGGCCCTGTTCTGGATAACCCAGGAAGCGATTCCGTTGCTTCCGGCCGGTGCCAGTATTGTGACCACCTCGTCTATTCAGGCATACCAGCCCAGCCCTCACCTGCTGGATTATGCCTCGACCAAGGCCGCTATTCTGAACTACAGCCGTGGTCTGGCAAAACAGGTCGCTGAGCAAGGTATCCGCGTCAACGTTGTTGCCCCTGGCCCCATCTGGACCGCGCTGCAAATCTCCGGCGGACAGCCTCAGGAAAAACTGCCGCAGTTTGGTCAGCAGACTCCGATGAAGCGTGCCGGCCAGCCCGTAGAGCTGGCGCCGATCTATGTCTATCTGGCAAGTCAGGAGTCGAGCTACGTCACGGCAGAAGTGCATGGCGTGTGCGGGGGCGAACATCTGGGATAAGGTTTACCATCCTCCCCTGGCGGGGAGGGTGCCAGACCTGCACGCATGAAGCGCATTTAAACTGAGCGACATCCCATTAAAAACGGCAACCCTGAGGTTGCCGTTGTGCGTTTATTTGGCTGTCGTTTTTTCTTCACCGACGAGACCAATCTTCAGATAGCCCGCCTGGTGCAGCGTATCCATGACGCGCATCATGGTTTCGTAATCGACGGTTTTATCCGCACGGAAGAAGACCGTGGTCTCTTTCTTACCGCCGGTCAGCTGATCCAGCGCCGGAATCACTGACGCATCCGTCACCGGGTCGTTACCCAGGAACATGGACTTATCCGCTTTTACCGACAGATAGATCGGCTTTTCCGGACGCGGCTGCGGCTGGCTGGAAGAGGCAGGTAAATTCACCTTCACGTCCACCGTCGCCAGCGGCGCAGCAACCATAAAGATAATCAGCAGAACCAGCATGACGTCGATAAACGGCGTCACGTTGATTTCATGCATTTCGCCGTTATCATCCAGATTTTCGTTGAGACGCATTGCCATAGAATCAACCTACACGCAGTTTGGACGCAGAATGCACCGGTTTCGCCGAGCTGGCGTTCAGGTCTAAGTCACGGCTTTGCAGCAGCAGAACCTGTGCGGCAACATCACCCAGCGTAGCTTTGTAGCTGCCAATCATCCGCGCAAAAATGTTATAGATAACCACCGCTGGAATGGCGGCCACAAGGCCAATAGCCGTTGCCAGCAGCGCTTCTGCAATCCCTGGGGCGACCACCGCCAGGTTGGTCGTTTGCGTTTGCGCGATGCCGATGAAGCTGTTCATGATGCCCCATACGGTACCGAACAGGCCCACAAACGGCGAAATCGCGCCAATCGTCGCCAGATAACCGTTACCCCGGCCCATGTGACGCCCAATGGCAGCCACACGTCGTTCCAGACGGAATCCGGTACGTTCTTTAATGCCTTCGTTATCTTCACTGCCGGCAGAGAGTTCCAGCTCGTTCTGCGCTTCGTTCACTAACAGGGTCGTAAGGCTTTTTGCGTGGAAGGCTGACGTCATGTCAGAAGCCTGATCCAGAGAGCGAGCATCCGCTAACTGCTGCTGCTCGCGTTTCAGGCGACGTTTTTGGGAAATCAGCTCAACACTCTTGCTGAAAAAAATTGCCCAGGTGATCACGGACGCCAGAATCAGGCCGATCATCACAATCTTAACCACGATGTCAGCATGATGGTACATGCCCCAAACGGAGAGATCCGTCTGCATCAAATTATTACCCACTCTGTATCTCCAGGACGCCAGTCACAAAAACTGCGCATAATAATATCAAAAACGCGTCGAATTGATAGTCGTTCTCATTAGTATTTACATGATGACGCAAAATCGTTTCATTTTCCTTGCGCTTACGCAGGAAAAATTTTTCGGGAGCGGATTTTAGAAAATTTTCGCCTTATTCCACCCGCAAGGAAGTGCACTTTTTAACTTTCGTGGTAGTCTGGACGTCCAGACGTATAAAAACAGGTTTAGCGAACATGACAGAGAAACATCTTGATACCACGCTTGTCCAGGCAGGACGCAGTAAAAAGTACACTCAGGGTTCGGTAAATAGCGTGATACAGCGTGCTTCTTCACTGGTATTTGACACCGTTGAAGAGAAGAAAATCGCGACACGTAACCGTGCCAAAGGCGGCCTGTTTTACGGTCGGCGCGGCACGCTGACCCACTTTTCGTTGCAGGAAGCGATGTGCGAGCTGGAAGGCGGCGCGGGCTGTGCCCTCTTCCCCTGCGGTGCGGCGGCGGTGGCAAATACGATTCTGGCGTTTGTTGAACAGGGCGATCATATCCTGATGACCAACACAGCTTACGAACCAAGCCAGGATTTCTGCACCAAAATTCTGCGTAAACTGGGCGTCACCACCGGCTGGTTCGATCCGCTGATTGGCGCAGGGATTGCACAGCTGATTCAACCCAACACGCGCGTTGTGTTTCTGGAATCTCCGGGTTCCATTACCATGGAAGTGCACGATGTCCCCGCCATCGTTAAAGCCGTGCGCAGCGTTGCGCCTGAGGCGATCATCATGATCGATAATACCTGGGCGGCGGGCGTGCTGTTTAAAGCACTCGAATTTGATATTGATATCTCCATTCAGGCTGCGACCAAATATTTGATTGGCCATTCCGATGGCATGATTGGCACGGCGGTTTCTAACGCTCGTTGCTGGGATCAGCTGCGTGAAAATGCCTACCTGATGGGACAAATGGTGGATGCGGATACCGCGTACATGACCAGCCGGGGAATACGCACGCTGGGCGTGCGCCTGCGCCAGCATCATGAAAGTAGCCTGAAGGTGGCGCAATGGCTTTCAGAGCATCCTCAGGTGTCACGCGTGAACCATCCCGCCCTGCCGGGCAGTAAAGGGCATGAATTCTGGCAACGGGACTTTACGGGCAGCAGCGGATTATTCTCCTTCGTGCTCAATAAACGGCTCGATAATGACGCACTGGCCGCTTACCTGGATCACTTTTCATTATTTAGCATGGCCTACTCCTGGGGAGGTTTTGAATCGTTGATTCTGCCTAACCAGCCAGAGCAGATTACGGCCCTGCGTCCGGGCAGCGAAGCCGACTTTACCGGCACCCTTATCCGACTGCATATTGGTTTAGAAAATGTTGACGATCTGATTGCGGATTTAGCGGCAGGATTTGAGCGCATCGTGTAGAGTGCAGGCAGAAATGTACTCCTGGACTCTTTTATGGACACCGCCAGCGGAAAAGTCTTGATGAGTTGCGTCCGTGATCAAACCAGACGTGACAAAAGAGGAGTACAATAGCCTCATATCTGCATCTGCTGTTCCACAGGAAAGTCCATGGCTGTTATTCAAGATATTATTGCGGCACTTTGGCAACACGATTTTGCCGCGTTGACGGATCCTCATGTCGTAGGGGTCGTCTATTTTGTGATGTTTGCGACCTTATTTCTGGAAAATGGACTTCTTCCCGCCTCGTTTTTACCGGGTGACAGCCTGCTGCTGTTGGCTGGCGCATTGATCGGGAAAGGGGTGATGGATTTTGCCCCGACCATGTTTATCCTGACCTGTGCAGCCAGCCTGGGCTGCTGGTTAAGCTATTTGCAAGGCCGCTGGCTCGGCAATACGCGCATGGTGAAAGGCTGGCTGGCGCAGTTGCCGCACAAATATCATCAGCGTGCGACCTGCATGTTTGACCGTCATGGCCTGCTGGCCCTGCTTGCCGGACGTTTTCTGGCCTTTGTCCGCACCCTGTTACCAACAATGGCGGGTATTTCCGGTCTTTCCAACCGTCGCTTCCAGTTCTTTAACTGGCTGAGCGCCCTGCTTTGGGTCGGCGTGGTGACGTCGCTTGGCTATGCGCTGAACATGATCCCGTTCGTGAAGCGTCATGAAGATCAGGTGATGACTTTCCTGATGATTCTGCCCTTGTTCCTGCTGGTTGCGGGACTGGTAGGCACCATCGCGGTCGTGATCAAAAAGAAATACTGTAACGCCTGAAGAAAAGCCGGGCGACGTTATGCGCGCCCGCCCTTCCCTTTGTCTCTTAGATACCCTGCATCATTCTGATTCGTGCCGCATCCTCTCCCGGCGTCACGCCAAAATAGCGCTTAAATTCCCGGCTAAACTGCGACGCGCTTTCATATCCCACGCGCATTGCGGCGGCGCTGGCCTTCATACCGTCGTGAATCATGAGCATACGGGCCTTATGCAGGCGATAGCTTTTCAGATATTGCAGCGGCGAGGTGCTGGTCACGGATTTAAAGTTGTGGTGGAACGCCGATACGCTCATATTCGCTTCTGACGCCAGTTCATCAACGCTGAGGTTTTCGGTGTACTGGCTTTCAATGCGTTTGAGTACGCGGCTGATCAAACTGAAATGCGTCTGACGACTCACCAGCGCAAGCAACGCACCACCGCCAGGCCCCAGCAGAACGTGATAGAGAATTTCACGTATAATCTGCTTACCCAAAATACGGGCATCCAGCGGGCGTTCCATCACATCTAACAGACGCTCTATCGCGCACAAAATTTCATCGGAGAGACGGGCAGAGTTGATCCCGCTCGCGGCCATGGCTGGCTGAAACAGCTCATCTTCGCCGATATCCATCAACAGCTCCTGCAGTTGCAGAATATCAACATTTAAGCGAATACCTGCCAAAGGCACGGCTTCTGTCGCGAAGGTTTCACATTCAAAGGGTAAAGGTACTGTCAGGAGCAAATATTCGTTGGTGTCATAGCGAAAAACACGTTCATTGATATAGCCAATTTTATGACCCGAAAAGAGAAATACGATGCCGGGCTGATACATCACCGGCGTGCGCGTCCCTGGCTGAGTGCCATAGAGAAGGCGTACGTCCGGCAACAAATCGCTCAGAATATTCTCTTTTATTTTCAGCCTGTTAATTTTATTGGTTAATAGCAGGCACGTCTCTTCGCGGTTCATAGCCCCTGGCTCCCGATACAGTTTTTGACCTGAACAGTGTGCGCACTTTTACGCTTTTTCTCCAGCACTCTGTAGAAATGGGCAAGACAATGGCAGGAATGTGCATTGAGCGGTTCGCCCGCGAAGCCCACAATAGCCTCCATCAGGTTGCCTTCTGCGCCACCACAATTTTCACCCACATAAGGGAACGAGACATGAATAACTTTAATCTGCATACACCCACCCGCATTCTATTTGGTAAAGATTCCATTGCCGGGCTGCGCGATCAGATCCCTGCTGACGCTCGCGTGTTGATCACCTACGGCGGTGGCAGCGTGAAGAAAACCGGCGTGCTGGACCAGGTCTATAGCGCCCTGGAAGGCATGGACGTGCGCGAATTTGGCGGCATCGAGCCAAACCCGTCTTACGAAACGCTGATGAATGCCGTCAAGATTGCGCGTGAAGATAAGGTGACCTTCCTGCTGGCCGTTGGCGGCGGTTCGGTGCTGGACGGCACGAAATTTATCGCAGCTGCAGCACATTACCCCGACGGTATTGACCCGTGGCATATCCTGCAAACCGGCGGCAGCGACATTACTCGCGCCATTCCGATGGGGTCGGTCCTGACCCTGCCCGCGACCGGCTCTGAATCCAACAAAGGTGCGGTGATCTCTCGTAAAACCACCGGTGACAAACAGGCGTTTATGAACGAACACGTTCAGCCCGTCTTTGCCGTTCTGGATCCTGTCTATACCTACACCCTGCCGCCGCGTCAGGTCGCAAACGGCGTGGTCGATGCCTTCGTCCATACCGTTGAGCAGTACGTGACCTATCCGGTGAACGGCAAAATTCAGGATCGCTTCGCGGAAGGGATTCTGCTGACGCTGGTTGAAGACGGCCCGAAAGCGCTGAAAGAGCCGGAAAATTATGACGTGCGCGCCAACGTAATGTGGGCCGCGACGCAGGCGCTGAATGGCCTGATCGGTGCAGGCGTTCCGCAGGACTGGGCTACTCATATGCTGGGCCATGAACTGACGGCAATGCACGGTCTGGATCACGCCCAAACGCTGGCGGTTGTTCTGCCAGCCCTGTGGAACGAAAAACGCGACACCAAACGCGCCAAACTGCTGCAATACGCCGAGCGTGTCTGGAACATTACCGAAGGTTCTGATGACGCGCGCATCGACGCGGCTATCGAAGCGACGCGCAACTTCTTCGAGCAGATGGGCGTGCCTACGCGTCTCTCCGGCTACGGCCTTGACGGTAGGTCTATCCCGGCGCTGCTGGCAAAACTTGAAGAGCATGGCATGACGCAACTGGGTGAACATCAAGACATTACCCTGGACGTGAGCCGTCGCATTTACGAAGCGGCTCGCTAAGCGTTTTTGTCATCCCGACTTTCGTTTTTTGACATTTCGTCCAGACTTAATGCACACCACATCATCGGGGAGGCTCCCCGATGATGAGCAAATGGAGGAGGAAAGATGGCAAACCAAACCGTAATCAAGCTTCAGGACGGCAACGTGATGCCCCAGTTAGGGCTGGGCGTATGGAAAGCCGGTAACGACGAGGTCGTATCCGCCATTCATAAAGCACTGGAAGTGGGGTATCGCTCCATTGATACCGCCGCCGCATACAAAAATGAGGAGGGTGTCGGTAACGCGCTGGCAAGTGCCGGAGTGGCACGTGACGACCTGTTCATCACCACCAAACTGTGGAACGACGACCAGAAACGCCCGCATGACGCATTGCGGGAGAGTCTGGACAAGCTCCAGCTGGATTTTGTTGATCTGTATCTGATGCACTGGCCCGTTCCGGCTATCGACCATTATGTTGATGCCTGGAAAGGGATGATTGAACTGCAGCAGGCGGGTCTGGTGAAGAGTATCGGCGTATGTAACTTCCAGGTGCATCATCTGCAACGCCTGATTGACGAAACGGGTGTCGCCCCGGTGATCAATCAGATTGAGCTACATCCCCTGATGCAGCAGCGTCAGCTGCACGCCTGGAACGCCACGCATAAGATCCAGACCGAGTCCTGGAGCCCGCTGGCCCAGGGCGGCGAAGGCGTTTTCGATCAGAAAATCATTCGCGATCTTGCTGACAAATACGGTAAGACCCCGGCGCAGATTGTGATTCGCTGGCATCTGGACAGTGGTCTGGTGGTCATTCCGAAGTCAGTCACCCCATCGCGTATCGCCGAGAACTTCGACGTCTGGGATTTCCGCCTGGACAAAGATGAGCTGGGAGAGATTGCGAAGCTGGATAAAGGTCAGCGCTTAGGGCCGGATCCTGACCAGTTTGGTGGGTGAGTTTTCTGTACGCTGTTGTGAGTATGGGGTGAGTTCGGAGTACGCTGTTGCCCTCACCCTAACCCTCTCCCACAGGGAGAGGGGACTGTTCAGTCTTCTCCCTCACCCACAGGATGAGGGTACTGTTCGGCGTTCTCCCTCACCCACAGGGATCTTCTCACTCCCCCATTAAAAGGGGGCACGCTTTTCTCCCTCTCCCCGTGGGAGAGGGCCGAGGTGAGGGCATCAGGCCGCACTCACCCACAGGGATCTTCTCGCTCCCCCATTAAAAGGGGGCGCGCTTTTCTCCCTCTCCCCGTGGGAGAGGGCCGGGGTGAGGGCATCAGGCCGCACTCACCCGCCGGGATCTTCTCGCTCCCCCATTAAAAGGGGGCACGCTTTTCTCCCTCTCCTCGTGGGAGAGGGCCGGGGTGAGGGCATCAGGCCGCACTCACCCACAGGGATCTTCTCGCTCCCCCATTAAAAGGGGGCACGCTTTTCTCCCTCTCCCCGTGGGAGAGGGCCGGGGTGAGGGCATCAGGCCGCACTCACCCGCCGGGATCTTCTCGCTCCCCCATTAAAAGGGGCACGCTTTTCTCCCTCTCCCCGTGGGAGAGGGCCGGGGTGAGGGCATCAGGCCGCACTCAACCGTTTTTACGTTTCACACTTTTCTTCGCCCCTGCCCCACCGTTTGAACGCTGATGCACAATCGGCGTGTGCTTGGTCAGCGCCGGGCGCAGGTTGCGGTTTTGACGGCGCGCCTCGCGCATCTCATCCAGCGTTGGTGCAGGCACCAGGCAGTCGCGGCGTGAACCAATCAGATGCTTTTTCCCCATCTCTTCCAGTGCCTGGCGGATCAGCGGCCAGTTGGCCGGATCGTGATAACGCAGCAGCGCTTTATGCAGGCGACGCTGTTTATCCCCTTTCGGCACCACCACATCTTCACTCTTATAGCCAATCTTACTCAGCGGATTCTTGCCGGTGTAATACATGGTTGTCGAGTTCGCGAGCGGTGACGGATAGAAGTTTTGCACCTGATCCAGACGGAAGCGACGCTGTTTCAGCCACAGCGCCAGGTTCACCATATCCTCATCACGTGTTCCCGGGTGGGCGGAGATGAAGTACGGGATCAAATACTGCTCTTTACCAGCCTGTTTTGAATAGGTGTCGAACAGCTCTTTAAAGCGATCGTAGCTGCCCATACCCGGCTTCATCATTTTAGACAATGGGCCTTCTTCGGTATGCTCAGGCGCGATCTTGAGATAGCCCCCGACGTGGTGCGTCGCCAGCTCTTTGATGTAGCGCGGATCTTCCACCGCGATGTCATAACGCACACCGGAGGCGATCAGGATCTTTTTGATGCCTTTCAGATCGCGAGCACGACGATAAAGGTTGATCGTCGGCTCATGGTTGGTATCCATGTGCTGGCAAATGTCCGGATAGACACACGACAGACGACGACAGGTTTGCTCCGCACGCGGCGACTTACAGCGCAACATATACATGTTGGCGGTAGGCCCACCCAGGTCAGAGATAACCCCGGTAAAGCCCGGCACCGTATCGCGAATGGCTTCGATCTCGTTGACGATCGACTCCTCGGAACGGCTCTGAATAATACGGCCTTCGTGCTCGGTAATGGAGCAGAAAGAACAGCCGCCAAAGCAGCCGCGCATAATATTGACCGAAAAACGGATCATCTCGTAAGCCGGAATACGGCTGTCGCCATAAGAAGGATGCGGCACGCGTTTGTACGGCAGAGCGAACACGCTATCCATCTCTTCGGTAGAAAGCGGGATCGCCGGTGGGTTAACCCAGATATACCGCTCGCCATGTTTTTGCATCAGCGCACGGGCGCAGCCCGGGTTGGTTTCATGGTGCAAAATACGCGATGCGTGGGCGTATAACACTTTGTCGCCTTTGACCTTCTCAAAAGAGGGCAGCAGTACGTAAGTTTTTTCCCACGGTTTTGGGCGCGGCGGCTGGACGACAACGGCTTTCGCTTCGGCTTTCTTCGGCTCGACGGGTTTGTTATCGGCACAAGGCAGATCGTCGCCATACGGGTGCGGGATCGGATCAATTTTACCCGGCATATCAATGATACGCGAATCGACGCCGGACCAGCCCGGCAGCGCCTCTTTCACCATGATCGCGGTGTTGCGCACGTCACGGATAGCCGATACCGGCTCACCCTGGGACAGACGATGGGCCACTTCAACCAGCGGGCGCTCGCCGTTGCCGAAGATCAGCATGTCAGCTTTTGAATCCACCAGCACCGAACGGCGCACGGTATCCGACCAGTAATCGTAATGCGCGGTGCGGCGCAGGCTCGCTTCAATCCCACCCAGGATGACCGGCACGTCTTTCCATGCTTCTTTACAACGCTGGGTATAGACCAAAGTGGCGCGATCCGGTCGCTTACCCGCCAGGTTATCGGCGGTGTAGGCGTCGTCATGACGCAGTTTGCGATCGGCAGTGTAGCGGTTGATCATGGAATCCATGTTGCCCGCCGTTACGCCGAAGAACAGATTGGGTTTGCCGAGGCGCATAAAGTCCTCTTTGCTGTTCCAGTCTGGCTGGGAGATGATCCCGACGCGGAAGCCCTGCGCTTCAAGCATACGGCCACAGATGGCCATGCCAAAACTCGGGTGATCGACATAGGCATCGCCTGTCACCAGAATAATATCGCAGCTGTCCCAGCCCAGTTGGTCCATCTCTTCACGGGACATCGGCAGGAAGGGCGCCGGCCCAAAACAGGCTGCCCAGTACTGCGGCCAGGAGAAGAGGTCTCGATCCGGCTGGATCAAGGATATTGCGCTCATAATGCTTCCGAAGAAAAAATAAACAAAGGGCGGGGATTATACGCTGGAATAATGCGGGAAATGAAGGGGTATTATGCGGGCTGTTGCCCTCACCCCGACCCTCTCCCACAGGGAGAGGGGGAAGAGCGGAGCACGTTAGAACCGCTTTCTGCCATGGGAGAGGGAGAACAGCGGAGCACGTTAGATCCGCTTTCTGCAATGGGAGAGAGAGAAAAGAAAGTTACGGCGCGGGGTTCACCAGCAGCTGGCCGACCGATCCGCGATCCGCCATCTCCAGCGTTTGGCTGTGGAACAGGAACGGGAAGTGCGGCCATGAAGGTTGGCCGTAATAGACCAGCAGCTCAACCTGTCCATCCACCCAGACGGTATCTTTCCAGCCTCTGTCTTCCGGGAACGGCATCGCCCCGTTGACGTTGCGGATTAAGAAACTTACGCCTTCAATATGGAACGACTGCGGCATTTCAGCACGCACCGTCCAGCGCTCCCAGGTCCCCTGCTGAGCGGTAATATCAATACGGTTTACATCCCACAACGCGCCGTTGATACCGGGATCGTCTCCCAGCGTGATATCACGGCTACGGACGGGCGAACCGGTCAGGATCTCTTCAGGCAGCAGGCGCATCGGCAGGCTGTCCGTCACCAGTGGTAACAGCCCCGTCGGACGCAGCGTTAACACCAGCGTGGAGACCAGAATACTCGATGGCTCAAAGAAACCCCGAATACGATCCACAATGCTTGCCGCTTCACCACAGGTAATGGAAACCTCATCGCCGTTGGTCATATCGACCAGAATTTCGCGGCGTTCACCCGGTGCCAGCGTCAGTTGTTTAACGGACACCGGCGCAGGCAAGAAGCCCTGATCCCCTGAAATGACATGCAGCGGACGACCGTCACTCATCTGCAGCAGATAACGACGCGAGTTTGACGCATTCAACAAGCGCAGCCGGACCCAGCCACGCGACACTTCGACGTACGGGCTTTGCGCGCCATTCACCAGCAAGATATCACCGACAAATCCGCCACTGCCCGGCTCGCTGTATTCCGGTGAACCAAAATTATCCAGCCGCTTATCCTGGATAATGACCGGGAAATCATCCACGCCATAATGGTTGGGGATCGGCAGAGATTTGCTGATCTCATCTTCCACCAGCCACATGCCCGCCAGCCCGTTATAGACCTGCTGAGCCGAGCGGTTAGGCGTGTTGGCGCGGTACCACAGCGTGGAGGCACTCTGTCGAATCGGCAATACCGGTGCCCAGTCGGCGCTTGGGGACATCATGCGCGCAGGACCGCCAATCAACGGGCCCGGTACCTGCAAGCCACTGATGGTCATGGCAACGTTTTCGGTCAGACGATTGCTGTAGATAAGCTTAACGTCATCGCCGCTCCAGACGCGGATTGTCGGGCCAAGATAGCGCCCATTAACGCCCCATACCGACGCGCGCGTCCCCTGGGTGAATGACCAGTGGGCGCGTTGCATTGTCAGGAAAAGGGGCTGACCACGACGGGATTCCAGTAACGGCGGAACAGGCAGCGGCTGTTGCTGCCCCGCGGCGTTGGCTGTCAGCGGAACCGCACCCGCACAAAGGGCGATTCCCGAAGCCTGAATAAACTGACGCCGACTGAGTGACATATAAGCTCCATCTGAAACGACTGACAACGTGGGAATTCTTTTTCCCTTTAACGCCGGATTAGATCTTACCGGCGGCTTCTCTTTCTGCGACTTCTTTGTCGAGCTGGGCAATATGCTGAGCCATCAGTTCGCGGCAATGTGTTGCCAGCTCGCGCACCTGATCTTTGCCATATTTGCTGGTATCCACCGGCGGCAGCATTTCGACAATCACCAACCCATTTTTCAGGCGGTTAAGACTAATCTTATTCGAAGTATTTGAAACGCACACTGGAATAATTGGAACGCCTGCCGCAATTGCAGCATGAAACGCGCCCGTTTTAAACGGCAGCAGGCCGCGACCACGGCTACGCGTCCCTTCCGGGAACATCCAGATAGAAATACGACGCTTCTTAAAGTGATTCACCACTTCGGCAATGGTGCTGTGGGCTTTTGCACGATTATTGCGATCAATCAACAAGTTACCCGTGAGCCAGTAAAGCTGACCAAAGAACGGGATCCACAGCAGGCTTTTTTTACCCACGGTGACGGTGGGAGGTTGCACAATGTTTGCCGCGGTCACCATATCGTAGTTGTTCTGATGGTTGGCGATATAAATGGCGTTGCTGAAATCGGTCAGTCCTTCCGGAAGGCGTTGTTCGACTTTCAGGCCATACAGCGGCGCAAGACGACCAAACATATGGCCAAAGGTGGCGACATGTTTTGGGTTACGCGGGCTGAACAAACACCAGATGCAGCCGAAAATACAGACCAGAAGACAATAAATAACGGTAAGAATGGTTCGAACAATAAATAGCATAGCGACCTCTGAAGCCCCAACAGCTGACAATTATACTTCACCTGTGGCCAGGTAAGGACTTTATTACACGCGCGTATTGTTAATCGCAACGCACGAATTAACAACGTTTTTACGGGAAATTTTAACAGGAGTTCCCCTCCTGAACGGAGGGGAGTCATCATGGCTTACTCTTCGCTGTCGCCCGAGTTGCTGCGGTGCGGCGAGTCTATCTCCACGCGGTCGATGCGCTGGAGACCGCGCATCAGGGAGCCGCGGCGGCCACGCTCCCCGACCACTTTCTGCAACTCTTCCGGGCGCAGCTTAATTTTCCGCTTACCAACATGAATGGTCAGCGTGCTCTGCGGCGGCAGAATAAACAGGTGCGCCAGGCCATCTTCGCCTTTTGCCGCTTCTGCTGATGGGATGCTAATGATTTTGTTGCCTTTGCCTTTCGACAGCTGCGGCAGATCGCTGACCGGGAACATCAGCATGCGTCCAGCAGCGGTGATCGCCAGCAGCATGTCGCTGTCGTTTTCAATCACTAGCGGCGTCATCACATGCGCATTATCCGGCAGGCTGATCATCGCCTTACCGGCACGGTTACGCGCCACCAGATCGTTGAAGGTACAGATAAAGCCGTAACCTGCATCAGAGGCCATCAGCAGTTTCTGCTCATCGTTCTCCATCAGCATATGGTCAACCGTTGCGCCTGGCGGCAGCGTCAGTTTACCGGTAATCGGCTCACCCTGACCACGTGCAGAAGGCAGGGTAATCGGGTCGATGGCGTAGCTTCGTCCGGTGGAGTCGATAAAGACCACCGGCTGGTTGCTCTTGCCTTTCACCGCCGATTTGAAGCTGTCGCCCGCTTTATAACTCAGACCTGGCGCGTCGATATCATGCCCTTTCGCACTGCGTACCCAACCACTTTGCGACAGCACGATTGTGACCGGTTCAGACGGCAACATGTCATGCTCACTCATGGCTTTCGCTTCTTCACGTTCGTGAAGCGGCGAGCGACGATCGTCGCCAAAGGCATCGGAATCGGCCTGCAGCTCTTTCTTCAGCAGAGTGTTCATCTTGCGCTCGGAGGCCAGAATCGCCTGCAGCTGATCGCGCTCTTTTTCCAGCTCGTTCTGCTCACCGCGGATCTTCATCTCTTCCAGTTTGGCGAGATGACGCAGTTTCAGTTCGAGGATCGCTTCAGCCTGGGTTTCGCTGATACCAAAGCGCGACATCAACTGAGGCTTAGGTTCATCCTCAGAACGAATGATCTCAATCACTTCGTCGATATTAAGGAACGCAACCAGCAAACCTTCCAGAATATGCAGGCGCTTGAGGACTTTTTCCAGGCGATAGTTCAGACGACGACGAACGGTGTCGCGTCGGAACGTCAGCCATTCGGTCAGGATCTCCAGCAGGTTTTTCACCGACGGACGACCGTCCAGACCGATCATGTTCAGGTTGATGCGATAGCTTTTTTCCAGATCGGTGGTCACAAAGAGGTGATTCATCACCTGCTCCATGTCCACACGGTTGGAGCGCGGCACGATCACCAGACGGGTGGGGTTTTCGTGGTCCGACTCGTCACGCAGGTCATCTACCATCGGCAGCTTTTTATTGCGCATCTGCGCGGCAATCTGCTCCAGCACTTTCGCGCCCGACACCTGGTGCGGCAGCGCGGTGATGACCACGGCACCGTCTTCTTTGGTCCACACGGCGCGCATACGCACAGAGCCGCGACCGTTCTGGTAGATTTTGCGAATTTCCGCGCGCGAGGTAATGATTTCCGCCTCGGTCGGATAGTCCGGTCCCTGAACAATATCCAGCAGCTCGTCCAGCGTGGTTTTCGGTTGTTCAATCAGGGTGATGGCGGCTTTCGCGACTTCACGCAGGTTGTGCGGCGGGATATCCGTCGCCATACCCACGGCGATGCCGGTGGTGCCGTTCAGCAGGATATTTGGCAGACGCGCAGGCAGCATTTTCGGCTCCTGCATCGTGCCGTCAAAGTTCGGCACCCAGTCAACCGTCCCCTGCCCCAGTTCGCCCAGCAGCACTTCGGCATATTTGGACAAGCGGGATTCGGTATAACGCATCGCGGCGAAGGATTTGGGATCGTCTGGCGCACCCCAGTTCCCCTGACCATCGACCAGCGGGTAACGGTAAGAGAACGGCTGTGCCATCAGCACCATGGCTTCATAGCAGGCGCTGTCACCGTGCGGGTGGTATTTACCCAGCACGTCACCGACGGTACGGGCGGATTTTTTGAACTTGGCGCTGGCGCTCAGCCCCAGCTCGGACATCGCATAGACGATGCGGCGCTGTACGGGCTTCAGGCCATCACCGATAAACGGCAACGCCCTGTCCATGATGACGTACATGGAGTAGTTCAGGTAGGCGTTTTCCGTGAATTCATGTAGCGCGAGGCGCTCTGCCATGTCGCTCATTACGTGTGATTCCTCAACTCAGAAACCTGCGGGTTTCAGGCAATATTGCCGCAGATACTACCTCATCTGGCGTGTTGAGTCACAAAGAAAAAGGGCCGGATAACCGGCCCTTTTCTGCATTATTTATTCAGCTTGATAACTTGTTTTACATCGACTTCAAACTCGTTCCAGTCTTTATCGACCTTACCCTGAAGTTCAACTTTATCCTGCGGGCCTACGGTCACGCCGTTCCAGCGCTTGTGGTCGATCTCAACGACCACGGTACCGGACTCATCGCGGAAGTTGTAACGGTCATCAGACAGGCGCTCGGTGATGTTTCCGCGCAGTTTCACCCAGCTGTCGTCCTTCATCTCTTTCACTTTTGCCGCGGTGGTGAGGTTGGCGTTGTTATCGACAAAACCGCCCTGCTGGGTTTGGGTTTGCGTCTGGGTGGCGGTTGCGGAAGGTCCGTTAAAACCGCCCTCTGCAGCAAAGACCGGCGCCGTGGCCATCATCATGATGGCAGCTATTGCAGCGAATTTTTTCATCTTCATCTCTCCCTTTAATGTTGTTTCGCAGTCCATTAAACAGAGTAAACCTTAACAACTTCTTAAGGGGAAAATTTATTTATTTTTACTGTACAGCAGCCTCGGCCAGGAGGTTTACTGGCGATATCAAGGAGGAAACATGCGCATTTTACTGGTTGAAGACGACAAGCTGATCGGCGATGGCATTAAGGCAGGCTTAAGCAAAATGGGTTTTAGCGTGGACTGGTTTACCGACGGTAAAACGGGCAAAGCCGCCCTCTATTCCGCCCCTTACGATGCCGTCGTGCTGGACCTGACGCTGCCCGAAATCGACGGGCTGGCAATCCTGCACGCCTGGCGCGAGAGCGGCCACAGCGAGCCGGTACTGATCCTGACGGCCCGGGATGCGCTTAACCAGCGCGTCGAAGGGCTGCGTCTTGGAGCTGATGATTATCTCTGTAAACCCTTCGCGCTGATTGAAGTCGCCGCCCGACTTGAAGCGCTGGTGCGACGCAGCCACGGTCAGGCACGCAGCGAGCTGCGGCATGGCAATGTCACCCTGGATCCGGTGAGTCTGGTCGCCACGCTTGAGGGCGAAACGCTGGTACTCAAGCCGAAGGAGTTTGCTCTGCTGGAACTGCTCATGCGTAACGCCGGACGGGTGCTGCCGCGCAAACTGATCGAAGAAAAACTCTATAACTGGGACGACGACGTCTCCAGCAATGCCGTGGAAGTCCACGTCCATCATCTACGCCGAAAGCTGGGAAGTGGCTTTATCCGCACCGTACACGGCATTGGTTATACCCTGGGTGACGCATGAAACTGACCCAACGCCTGAGCCTGAAACTGCGGCTGACGCTGCTCTTTTTACTCCTGTCACTCACGGCATGGTTCGCCGCCAGCGTAGTGGCCTGGCAACAAACGACGCATAAGCTCGATAAGCTGTTTGATACCCAGCAGATGCTGTTTGCCAAACGGCTGCTGACGATGGAGTTAGACGCGCACACGGCGTCTACGCTGATGCAGGACGTGCCCAAAAAGGCCCGACATGGGCATCTGGACGATGACGCGCTGGCCTTCGCGATCTTCTCTCCTGACGGCAAGATGTTGCTTAATGACGGGGAGAATGGTCGCGATATTCCCGAACATTACCGTCGCGAGGGCTTTACCGACGGACATCTGCAGGATGACAGCGACCCCTGGCGCTTTCTGTGGCTGACCGCGCCCAACGGCAAATACCGGGTGGTTGTGGGGCAGGAACGGGAGTACCGCCAGGATATGGCGATGGATATTGTTCGTTCTCAACTGATCCCCTGGATGGTGGCGCTGCCCATCATGCTGCTGTTACTGATTGTCTTGCTGAGCCGTGAGCTGAAACCGCTGAAAAAGCTGGCCCAGACGTTGCGCCGGCGCTCACCCGATGCCACTGACCGACTCAACTTAACCGTCCCCTCCGAAGTGCGCCCCCTGCTTGATGCGCTTAACCATCTGTTTGAACGTACTCAGGAGATGATGAGCCGTGAGCGGCGTTTTACCTCTGACGCGGCACATGAGTTACGCAGCCCACTGACGGCCCTGAAGGTCCAGACCGAAGTCGCCCAGCTGTCGCTGGATGATCCGCAGGCTCAGGAAAAAGCACTGGCACAGCTGCACACCGGCATTGACCGTGCTTCCCGACTGGTGGAACAGCTCCTGACGCTCTCCCGTCTGGATTCGCTGGATAATCTGGAGGATATCGAGTCCGTTCGGATGGCTGATTTACTGCAATCGGCGGTGATGGATATTTACCATCCTGCCCAACAGGCGGGTATCGAGGTGCGTCTTAACGTGAAAGCGGAACAGGTCTCGCGTTCTGGTCAACCCTTACTGCTCAGCCTGCTGGTGCGAAATCTGCTGGATAACGCAATACGTTACAGCCCGCGCGGCAGCGTAGTGGACGTCACGCTGGAGTCACGTAGCTTTACCGTTCGCGATAACGGACCCGGCATTGCGCCGGAAACCCTGACCCGACTCGGTGAGCGTTTTTATCGCCCACCCGGCCAGGATGAAACGGGCAGCGGGCTGGGATTGTCGATCGTTAAACGTATCGCGACCCTGCACGGTATGGCGGTAACGCTGGGAAATGCCCCGGAGGGTGGGTTTGTCGCACGGATCAGCTGGTGAGTGATTATTGCGTCCTGCGCAAAAGACTTTGCACATTTTGCTTATTACTCCGCCTCGCTGTCGCGCGTAGAATTGTCCTCAAACTCTCATCATGAGGACAAATTATGAGCAACATACTGATTATCAACGGGGCAAAAAAGTTTGCCCACTCTAACGGCCAGTTAAACGACACCCTGACCGAGGTCGCGGATGGTTTTCTTCGCGACGCCGGGCATGATGTCAGAGTCGTGCGTACCGATGGCGACTACGATGTGCAGGCTGAGGTGCAAAACTTCCTCTGGGCCGACGTCGTGGTCTGGCAGATGCCCGGCTGGTGGATGGGCGCGCCCTGGACGGTGAAAAAGTATATGGACGATGTCTTCACCGAAGGCCATGGTTCGCTGTACGCCAGCGATGGTCGTACGCGTTCTGACGCGTCTAAAAAATATGGCTCTGGCGGTTTGCTGCACGGCAAAAAATATATGCTGTCGCTGACCTGGAACGCCCCGCTGGATGCCTTCACCGATGAAGATCAGTTCTTCCAGGGTGTGGGTGTTGACGGTGCGTATCTGCCTTTCCATAAGGCGAACCAGTTCCTGGCAATGGAGCCGCTGCCGACCTTTATCGTCAATGACGTGATTAAAATGCCCGACGTGCCGCGCTATATCGCAGAATATCGCAAGCATCTGGCCGAAATTTTTGCTTAACTGGAACCTGGATTGATAAGGAGTTAGTTAACCATGCTTACCGTAATTGCTGAAATTCGCACCCGTCCAGGCCAACATCACCGCCAGGCGGTGCTGGATGAGTTCGTGAAAATTATCCCGACCGTATTAAAAGAAGAAGGCTGCCACGGCTACGCGCCGATGGTGGATGCCACCACTGACGCGAGCTTCCAGGCCACCGCGCCAGACTCCATCATTATGATTGAGCAGTGGGAAACCGTCGCGCACCTTGACGCGCACCTGCAGACCGCGCATATGAAAGCGTGGGGCGAGGCGGTCAAAGGTAACGTTCTGGAAACCCACATCCGTATTCTGGAGCAAGGGGTGTAAACAATCCCTGACATCCCTCTCCGCCCGGGGAGGGAATTTATCCCACCTGCTATGCTTATTCTGACTTCCATCACAACTGGAGAACTGGAATGGGTATTTTTACCTTCGTGAAAGAAGCAGGCGAAAAACTCTGGGACAATCTGACTGACCACAAAGGTCAGAGCGATAAAGTCACAGAACACCTCAAAAAGCTCAATATTCCCGGTGCAGATAAAGTGCAGGTTAACGTGACCGATGGCAAAGCCAGCGTAACGGGTGACGGGCTGACGCAGGAGCAGAAAGAAAAAATTCAGATTGCCGTGGGTAACATTGCGGGCGTCAGCGAGGTGGAGAACAACATCACCGCGACCGATGCCAAAGACGAAGCCACATTTTATACGGTGAAATCGGGCGATACGTTAAGCGCCATCTCCAAACATGTTTATGGCGACGCCAACCAGTACAACAAGATCTTCGAGGCGAACCGCCCGATGCTCTCAAGCCCCGATAAAATTTATCCTGGCCAGACGCTGCGTATTCCTAAAGCCTGACGGTGAAAATGCCCGGTGAGCGCTCACGCCGCCGGGCATAGTGAAGGTTACCAGTACAGCTTCCAGCTCTGGGTAAAACGCACCAGCGCCTCTACGTAAAAATAATCTCCCCAGCTTGCGCACTCATCCACGCCTTTATCGCTCGCCAAATGGTAAACCGAGTGCTTAAGCAGCCCGTTGCCCTTCTCGTCTTTCCCCATCAGGTAGTGCTTCGTCAAAGAAGACATGATGCCTTTCGCCCATTCCAGATAACGCTCGCGATCCGGATCGGTCACCGCCAGGTGCTTAACCAGCTCCAGAAGGCCGCACACCGCAATCGCCGCAGAAGAGGCGTCACGAAGCGCATCAGTGCCCACCAACGCCAGATCCCAGTGGCAAACGTAATCTTCCGGCAGTCGATTCAGGAAGTAGTTTGCCAGCCGTTTTGACAGGGCAATCATCGTTTCATCACCGGTATAGATATAGCTCAGCAGGAAGCCATAAATCCCCCACGCCTGGCCGCGCGACCAGCAGGAGTCATCGGCATAGCCTTGCTGGGTATTGCCATAGCGCGGCGCGCCGGTGTTCACATCCATATAGTAGGTATGGAAGGTGGACGCGTCTTCGCGGATAAGGTATTTCGCCGCCTGCTGGACGTGGGCTTTTGCAGCCTCGGCAAAGCGCGGATCGCCGGTTTGCTCCGTGGCCCAGTACAGTAAAGGCAGGTTCATGTTGCAATCGATGATCATCCTTCCTGCCTGAGCGGGATCGCTTAGATCCCCCCAGGCCTGAATGATCCTGGCTTTCTCATGGAAACGCTCAAGTAGCGCTTCGGCTGCCAGCAGCGAAAAGCCTCGCGCCTCACGATTACCGGTTAACCGCCAGCCCGCCACACAGGAGAGCGTATAGAGGAAACCCAGATCGTGCGTATTGGTGTCGTGTCGTCCGGCAATGCGCAGACCAAACGAACGCACATGTTTCTCGGCCATACGACGGAATTTATCCTCACCGCTCATCTCCCATGCCAGCCAAAGCTGTCCTGTCCAGAAGCAGGTGGTCCACTCCACGTTGTCGGTCAGCGGATAGAAACCGTCTTTACAGGTTTCTGCGGGAAATTTATCACCGAACTCCGTTAAATGACGGCTAATCAGTTCAAGGACATGGCTGCGTGCCGAGCTCAGTTCATCGCTAAACTGGCGTGCATCGACGGGCGCGGGGATCGTGCCCAGACGTTCCTCAACGATATGACTTAACATATTTCGGTTCCTTCTTTGACGGCTTAAATTATCGTGATGGGGTATGTTCTGCGAGAGTGATGTCACGCGTGCCCCGCCATTTGCTCTGGCAGGCGGATAACGTGAAGGCAGAAATGAGCGTAAAGGTCAGCGCCGTAGCGCCCATAATGATATAGGTTTGTTCAAAGCCGATGCGGTCATACATATATCCTGCGGGTGAGGACACCACGACATTCCCCACATACAGCATGGCCTGATACCCCAGTAAATACATGGTCGCATTGACGCGTTTATCGAAATGCTCGGCGATATATTTAAAAACAGAGACCAACAGCAGACAGATTTCCAGACCGTACAACGGTTTAAGCACGGAAATTAACAGGTGTGAATCACATACCCCGGAAATAATCAGACGCGCACCAACCACCAGTCCGACAATTAACAGTCCGCGTTTGGCACCAATGAAATTCACAAACAGCGGGATTACCATATACATGACAAATTCCATCCCCGACTGCACGGTACCGAGATAGCCGAACACCGCATTGCCCTGATGGATATCATCAAAGAAGGTAACGAAATAGCGTGAGAACTGCTGTTCAGCAATAAACATCATCCAGGCCACGCCCGCAACGTAGAGGCAAAAGGCCCAGAACTTACGGTTACGCAGCAGGGCATAGACGTCCGCCGGGGCAATTTTCTCTTTGGTTAACACCTCGCCTGCATGAACGGAGTTAGTGTTTACTTTCAGGTTAAGCAGCACGATCAGCATGATGACCGAGGCCACGCTGCCCATAATAAAGTTATACGAGGGTGACAAATTAAACAGCAGGCCGGAGAAAGAAGAGGCCACCGCCCAGCCAAGCGAACCCCACATACGGATCTGGCCAAATTCCATGCCGTTTAAACGGCTAAAGCGGTCGGAATAGGATTCGCAGGCCGCCACGCCAGCGTACCAGGCAAAGCTTAAATACAGGGCACCAATAATAATACCCAGCATGGTGTTAGATAATAGCAGCGGTTGATAGACGTAAATAAAGAACGGTGCCATCAGAGCCGACATCACGACCACAAAATAGAGCAAGTATTTGCTCATGCCGATTTTATCGAGAATATAGCCATAAATCGGTTTCAAAATAACAGAGAATATCCCGTTAACCGCAAAGACAGTCCCGATGACTGACCCGCTCAGGTTAGCCTTTTGCCCCAGCCAGATAGCCAAAAGACCAATACTGGCAGACCAGGTAAAGAAATAGAGAAAGATAAAGCTGCTGATTTTGTAATATTCTGCTTTATTGCTCGTTGATATATTTTTCATATCATCCTCGCCGACAGGTAGGGTCCAGAGTTATAGAGAGAACGACAGCGTGCGTTCGCGTTCAGGATCGTGAATAACCGCCTGATTATTTGTTATGTGAAGCCGTGGCGTTGCCGCCGTTTTAGCGGGATCGCCCGACGCCATAACCGCGCAACAAAGCCAGTGCACGCCTTTCCCGAGCGGGGTAGTCAGGATGGGGACAGAGGCGCATTCCGCAAACATAATGCTGCTATTAGGCGGCGTGACGAGGCTATCCGGCTGGCGAGCCCTCTCTGCAAAGAGATCGACAATAACGCTGCTGCCGTTCGGGGCGGCCAGATAACAGCCCCGATCGTAAATCTGATGCGCCGTTTTCATCACCGCAAACCCGCCTTCCACCGTATCCAGCTCGCGCTGGCTGTTTATCCGATGCAGCCTGAGATGCCAGTCACCAAAAGGCACCAGCCAGCTTTCGATATGGACGTCGTGCCAGGGCGACCAGCGCGAGAAAATATAATTTTCATCGACGCGCACCTCTTCGCACTCCCGACGCCCGCGGAAATAACCATCGCCATCGGCCAGCAGCAGCATGGAGTCACAGGCGGCATGTTTCAGACCAAAACGTCCGCGCTCGAGGGTGAAACCAAAGCGGCTGGAGTAGGCAAATTTGGTATATTTCGCCTCGGTGTTAACGTAGTTATTCAGCTCAAGCTGTCCGGCCGTGAGCATGACCACGTGCTGAGAATGATCGGCGTGCATCAGGAGCTGCTGGGCGTGCGGAATGACATGTTTTTCAGCAAGGACCGGCAACGGCTGCTCTTCTGCCTGCCAGAAAGGATGGCTCTCCGGCAGCGCGAGAATCAGATAGGTTTTGAGCGCCCAGTAGGGTGAGCCCGGCGAGTTATAATCCTCGCACATCGCCAGATTGGGACAGGCAAACCCCAGCGTCAGAATACCGTCGCGATCGACAATCGACTGCTGCTGCCACCAGCGCAGGTGGCGCAAGACGATGCCTTTTACAATGCCTGGCGTGAAGACCTCCAGACCGGAGAAAGCGACCGCGCTCCAGAAGGCCACCATCGCGAAGCGGTAGGTCAGGCTGCGGCCAAAAGGCACCGAGGCCCCGTCGGCGGCTGAAAAAAAGATAAAATCCTGGGCAAACTGTCGGGCACGTTCACGCAGGACGATCGCTCTCTCTTCATCATCGCTGAGCGTGGCGTAAATCAGGCCGTAAAAGTGAAATGCCATCGAGATGTAATAGTCTTTCGGTCGGCCTGCCCCGTCGGAATACCATCCGTCTCCCAGATAGTAAGCTTCCATCATGTCAAAACGACGATCGATCGCCTGCTGATCGAAGGGTAATCCAGCGCGTTTAAAACCCAGCTGGACCATGATGGCAAAGTAGTTCCAGTTGCTGTCCGGCATCTGTGCATCGGTGATTTGGTTTAGCCACGCGTGCAGGTTTTTCACCTCTTGCTCGCTGAAAGATTCCAGCAGTCTGTCCTGCAGTAACGTCAGCCCAAGCCCGTACGCGGCCATCTCCACCAGGCGCTGATCGAAAGGGCCCGCGTCACCCCAGTACTCTTCGCTGTGCGGATCGGTACCGAGTTTGATCGCCGTAAGGTATTTGTCGCTAAACGGCGTTGCCTCGCCGGAGGCCATCAGCGGAAACAGGCCCCACAGCGCCCGCGATAAGCCTTCCATCCGGGCAATGTCTGCGCTGTAGTGTGCGCAGGTCTCGCCCAGCGAAATACGGGAATGGCCTGCCGGAAACTGCTTATCCAGCGCGCCAAGCAGCGCATTTAGTGATGCCACCACGTCCTGTCGAGAAGACAACGGATTTGATTTTTCTTTGTTTGCCGCCCACATACGCTCTTCCTCGTAATCATCTGCGGCAAAGCATAGTGAATCCATAAGGTGCAGAAATGTTAGCCAGCTCACACGCGTGAGAGATGAATAAACCCCGAGTTGAGAAAATTTAAAAAGGTGGTTTATAAAGAGAAACGGACGGGAAAAAATTGAGTTTTATTGCACTATGCGTGAGACACCTGCGTCGGATTATCTGGAACTGATTGCCCTGAACGATACGCCGGTATCGTTTAGCCGCCTTTTCGCCAACACCGTGCGTTATCATCACTGGCATCAGTGCCTGGAGATTTTGTATGTCGAAGAGGGCTATGGCATCGTCATCGTCGATAATCGCCAGTACACCATGCGACCTGGACGGTTATTCTTTTTTCCGCCGTTTACCCTGCATAACGTGATGGTGGATGAAAAGGCGGTGGCGAGTTACCGCCGCACGATTATTCATCTGGATCAGCACGCAATCATGAAGACGCTGCGAGATTTTCCTCAGACCCGGCAGCGGCTGCAAAAATTATCCCGGCGCGGCGGCGAAGCCTGGATCGTTGATATGGCGGAGTGCCACGCCCATGTTAATCATCTGTTTAGCCGCTATCATGCTCCCCTGAATAGCGAAAATGTCGCCAGCCTGATAATCGGCCTTTTTACCCTGCTACCGGATGATAACGACGGTGAGCCCGGCAGTCGGCACGGCATGGGCAGTCAGGTCATGTTCTGGCTGGATGAGCATTATCAGGAAAAATTCAGCCTGGATGCGCTGGCAGGCGAACTGGGGAGATCACGCAGCTATGTCTCGCGGAAGTTTCATGCGGAAACAGGCGAAAAAATTCATGATTACCTGAATACGCTCAGGCTTCGGAAAGCCTGCGAATATTTGCTCCATACGGAAGAAAGCGTGGCAGACATTGCGCTGAAAGTGGGATTTTCAGAGGTGACGTACTTTATTAGTGCGTTCAAAAAGGGCATCGGCGAGACGCCCCTGCAGTACCGGAAGAGTCATCTACGTACTCTTCTTCCCCGGTTTTAATCCACGGTGTAATTCGTTGATCCGCTTTATCGATTTAATACTGCGCTGTGGGCTCGTGGAGGCCACCGACAAAATAAGCATCTCAAGACATAACAATACTGTGCCATGCAGCGGGATTTTGCCTTTTTCGCCACCGCGCGGGACGTGTATCACCACGCTGGCTTCTTTGCTGAAACGGGAGTCCAGCGCGTTGGTCAACAAAATGGTCGGAATGCCCAATCGTTTCGCTTCGCGCAGCGTGGTTTGCCCTTCACGGTGGGCAGATTTCTGCGCCATCATCACCAGCACATCACCACGCTGAAGCGCAATGATTTGTTCAGCCAGACCAATTCCCGTGCGGTTTAGCGGTGTGGCGGGCAGCCCCATCCGGTTAAACATTCTGGCGGTATATTCCGCCAGAATGCCCGAAGCGCCTATGCCAAATATCGCCACCTGACGTGCCTCGCTCAGCAGCGCGACCGCCTGCGCCATGGCGTAGCGATTGGCTGGTTCAGACAGCACGTCGCAGGTGTGTTGATGTCCTTCCAGCACAAAATCGATGCTGGAGTTCACATCACTGGTCAGGACATTTACCGTTGAAGAGATTTTATCGCCGGAACTGATGGCCGGGCCAAACCAGTGCTCAAGCGTCTGCTTCAGATCCCGCAGCCCGGCAAATCCGAGCGCCTGAATCGCCCGCACCACGGTCGCGTCGGAGGTGTTAAGCTGAGCCGCGATCTCCATTGCCGTGTGCTCCATGACGGCTTCGCGGTTTTCGTTGATCCAGCCTGCAACCAGCGCCAGACGCGGCGAAAGCAGATGCTCGCGGGCGCGAAAACGTTCGCCGTAAAGGTCAACACGCGCTTTTTCTTTGCGGATCATGGCGCCTCCGGCAGTGGACGGCCCGCAATCTGCGACTGAACCTGGGCTGCCATCAGCCCTAACGAGGCAAAGGAGTTGGAAATAGCCTCCTCGCGCGAGATCAACACATAGTGCCCGGTCCGACAGGCAGTGAGAAACTGACACCAGCCAGGAATGACGCTCTCCATCGCGGCCCGTTCATCCTGGGGTTTACCGCCGGTATCGCCCCGCCAGGTCGCAAAGACAAAGTCTGCATCCAGGTCCGGCAAACGTTCGGCGCTGACATCAATACGCCCCCCTTCAGGAATGCTCTCGATCAGCGGCGGGAAGGTAAACCCGGCGTCCCGCAGCACACGGCCCAGCGAATGATAGGTATGCATGGCGGTGATCTTGCCCTGATTAGCCTGGATGACCGACACCGAAATTTTACGGGTTTCCATTGTCGCTTTCAGCGCGTTGATTTGCTCGTGATAGCGTCGCTCCAGAATCCGCAGTCGCGCCTGGGTCCCGGTGAGCTGGGCCAGCTTGCGATAAATTTCCGGCGCGCCACCGTCAAGATGATCAATGCTCACCGTGGGGGCGATTCTTTCCAGTTGCTCAATCGGCGTATTGCGCGTCGGCTCCGTGATAATGAGATCCGGCTTTGCGGCGGCGATGGCCTCAATATCAATATCAGCTGTACCGATAAACTGGATATCGGCGTTGTCGAAATCCACGCCCGTTAACATTCCGCTGGAGCGGATAAAATGGCTGCCGTCAGGGCGCGTGCGGCCATGGCTGGCGACCGGAGGGACACCCAGCTCAATCAAGGGAATCGTGATGTCTAAATCATGCAGCGAGACGATACGATGCGGGTGGACGGGTACCGTCACGTGACGGCCCAGATCGTCGGTGAATGTCTGAACAGGCTCTGCCGCGCTCACGCTAAAGCCTGCCAGCAGTAAAACAGATAACCATACACGCATGCTGCTCCCCTTTTTAAAAACGATCCCGACGTTGCCAGAGCAACGCCAGGAAAAACGGTCCGCCAATCAGTGAAATCACAATGCCCGCAGGCAGTTGCAGCGGCAAAAATGCCAGTCGCCCAATGCTGTCGGCCACCAGTACTAACAACGCGCCCAACACTGCGCTTCCTGACAACACGCTGGCTTGCCCGCCACGCAACAAAAAACGCGCCATATGCGGTGCGATTAAGCCGACAAAGCCGATACTCCCCACGCAGGAGACGCACGCAGCGGTCAACAGCACCGGAGCCAACACCTGTAACATCGCCAGACGTGCCGGACGCACGCCCAGACCGCTCGCTGTCGGGTTGCCCAACTGAGCCACGTCCGCCGCCCGACAGGTACAAAGCAGCAAAATAAAAGCGGGCAGCGCCCAACCTGCTGCCATACCCAGCAGCGTCCAGTTGGCGGCATGTAAACTTCCCGCCAGCCACAGCATCGCCGTTTGCACATCGCGTATATCGGCGGTGGTCATAAAGACGCCCATGCCTGCCGCAAACGCCCATGACACGCCAATACCCGTAAGGATAAAACGCGGACGCGAGATATCCCGCGCCAGCACAACCACCAGCAACGCCGTGAGCAGACCGCCGGTGATTCCGGCCACCGGACGCCAGACGATGCCCACTGCAGGAAACTGGAAAATCAACAGCAGCACCGCCACGCTACAGCCTTCTTTCACGCCGATAAGCCCCGGATCGGCCAGGCCATTGCGGGTGAGGGATTGCATAGCTGCCCCCGCCATACCGAGCATCGCACCGCACAGTAACCCCATCAGCAGACGCGGCAGACGAATATCCTGGACGATATAGCGAGCCTCCGCGCTCAGGCTGTCGGGATGAAATAGCGCATGCCCGAGAGAGGACGAAGGGAGGGCAAATGTTCCCTGCGTCAGGCCAAAGAGTCCGAGAGTCAGAGCTAACGCGACCAGCATCGCAAGCCAGACTAACGCCCGGGGCCGGACCAGCGCGGAAAAAAACCCAAGCCGCAGCGGATGCAGCCCGGCACGCAGACTCGTCCGGCTCATTTAAATAACCTCGTCGCCATCAGAATAAATACGGGAGCCCCCACCAGCGCAGTCATCACGCCGGTCGCCAGCTCATGTGGCGTAAAGAGCGCGCGGGCAGCGATATCCGCCAGCAATAAAACCAGCGCACCACAGCAGGCCGAGAGCGGCACCATGACGCGTAAATCAACCGAGACCAGACGGCGGATAAGCTGGGGCACCACCAGTCCGATAAAACCAATCGGCCCGGCAATCGCCACCGCTGCGCCACAGAGCAACGCGGTTGCGAGTAATGCCAGAAAGCGCGTTCTGAGGAGGGAAAGGCCCAGCCCTTGCGCCATTTTGTCGCCAAGCGCCAGCGTATTCAGAGAGGGGGCGAGCCACACCGACAATGCCCACCCCGCAGCGGCAACCCAGGCGGCGGTTTGGGTGGTCGCCCAGCTCAGACCAGCCAGGTCACCCGCCAGCCAGGTCCGCAGCGCCTGTAATGTCTGCTCATCAAGGATCAATATGGCGGCGGTGATCGACGCGGTGAAAGCCGAAAGGGCCACACCGCAAAGCGTGACTTTCATGGGCGTCAACCCGACGCGACCGGCAGAAGAGAGCATTAAAACCAGGAGAAAGAGGGTTCCTGCCCCCACCGCTGCGATGAGCGGGCGACCAAACGGCAACGTCAGGCCGAGGGCGCTGGTCAGCACCACCGCCAGGGCCGCTCCCGCGTTCAGGCCAAGAATATGCGGTTCACCCAATGGATTACGGATAATTGCCTGTAGCAAGACTCCCGCAACGCCAAGCGCCGCACCGACAATGACCGCAGCGACCAGACGCAGTAATCGCAGGTTGACGATCACGTTATGGTCGAAGTCACGGGGATTGAAATCAATAAGTGCCTGCACCACGGTATGCGGCGCAATATATCGCGCCCCCAATCCCAGGTGAACGATAGCCCCCGCGCAGAGCAGGAGAATAAACATCAGCGATGCCAGACTCGTCTTCATCCGGCCTGTCCTGTCTGACGACGAAACGGTATGAAGAAAGGTTTGCCGGTAAGCGGATTAACCGAGGCCTGCACCTCAACGTCGAAGACCGTTTTAATCAGCTCCGGGGTACAGACATCGCCCTCATGAAGCACACCTTCCACCCGCCCCTGACGCAGAAAAATCAGCGTGTCGCCGTAGTTGACCGCAAAATTAAGATCGTGCAGGACAACCACCACCGTTCGGCCATGATGGCGGGTTAAATCATGCAGTAATTCAAGGATCTCCACCTGATAGCGGAGATCGAGAAAGGTCGTTGGCTCGTCGAGCAATATCGTGGGAGTTTGCTGGGCCAGCGCCATGGCTATCCAGCAGCGCTGCCGTTGTCCACCCGAAAGGCTTTCTACAGGCAAATGTGCAAAAGCGTCTGTATTGGTCAGGCGCAGCGCCTCGTCTACCGCTCGTTCGTCTGCCTCCGTCCACTGACGCATAAAGTTTTGCCACGGAAAACGCCCGCGTGAAACCAGTTCAAACACGGTTAACCCTTCTGGCAGCAGCGGCGATTGCGGCAAAATACCCAAACGACGGGAAACCGCTTTAGTGGGTTGTTGGTGAATGGCTTTGCCGTCTAACAGTACTGCCCCACCCATCGGTTGCAGCAAACGCGCCATCGTACTGAGAAGTGTTGATTTCCCACAGCCGTTAGCCCCAACCAGAACGGTCATTTTCCCTGAAGGAAGCGTGAGGGAAATATCATCAATAATGATTTTTTTCTGATAACCCGCAGAGAGGTTTTCCAGAACCAGCCCTGAGTCTGCCGCATGATTTGCCACGTGAACGCCAATTAAATAAAAAATGGATAAATAAAAATAAAACTCATTCTCTTTTGAGGATTCTGACGTTGCTCTCTGTAGTAGTCAAGCAGATGTATACCCTAATAAAAACAGGGATTAACGGCACAACAACCTGATAAGAAAATAAAATTATAATTACAATTTTCAGTAGGTTAATGCATTTATCGCGGAGGGTTTTTAGTTCTTTTTTAGCGGTAGTCGATTTTTTCTTTTTTCCATTTACTACTACATTGCCACATGATTGAATGATTCTCATTACAAACCCGAAGCTAAAGAAAGCTTAACGGGGCACGCTGTTCGGGCAATGAAACACCACTTTCACTCGCGATAATTCGTTGAGTTCTTTGGGAAACAGATGTTAATGGCTAAGTTCACACATTCACTCTCCGGGATAACGGGGCGTGTGCTCTTTTCTTTACTGTTCGTCGCGCCACTGGCGCAGTCTGCCAGTACCCGCACCGAAAAAGACGATGAAACGCTGACCGTCACCGCCGATCCAAATGCAAAGACAGAGGCCACCAATGGCTATCAGCCGTTAAATACCTCAACCGCTACGCTCACCAACATGCCCATGCTCGATATCCCGCAGGTGGTCAATACCGTCAGCGATCGGGTTCTTGAAGATCAGCATGTCACTTCCCTCGACGAAGCGCTGTACAACGTGAGCAACGTTGTGCAAACCAACACCCTCGGCGGCACACAGGATGCGTTCGTTCGCCGGGGATTTGGGGCAAATCGTGATGGTTCCATCATGACCAACGGCCTGCGCACCGTCTTACCGCGCAGCTTTAACGCCGCCACGGAGCGGGTTGAGGTCCTGAAAGGTCCGGCATCGACGCTGTATGGGATTCTGGATCCGGGCGGCTTGATCAACGTGATCACGAAACGACCCGAAAACAGGTTTGGCGGCTCGATTTCGGCCACCTCCAGCAGTTTTGGCGGCGGTACCGGACAACTGGATTTGACCGGCCCTGTTGAAGGCACACGGCTGGCCTGGCGCCTGACGGGTGAATATCAGAAAGAAGATTACTGGCGAAACTTCGGTAAAACACGCAGCACCTTTATCGCCCCGTCGCTGTCCTGGTTGGGTGAAGATGCGACCGTTACCGTTCTCTATTCACACCGGGATTATCAGGTCCCCTTCGATCGAGGGACCCTATTCGATCTCAACACCAAACAGCCGGTTAAGGTGGATCCTAAAACCCGTTTCGACGAGCCGTTTAACATTACCGACGGTGAGTCAGATTTGGCGCAACTTAACGCGGAGTACCGCCTTAACAGCCAATGGACTGCGAAGTTTGACTACAGCTTCAGCCAGGACAAATATACGGACAATCAGGCCCGCGTTATGGCCTATGACGCCACCACCGGCAATCTCACCCGTCGTGTTGACGCCACTCAAGGTTCAACCCAGCGTATGCACGCCACGCGGGCTGACTTGCAGGGTAACCTGGATATTGCCGGTTTCTATAACGAGATCCTGACTGGCGTGTCGTACGAGAATTACGATCTGTTGCGCACGGATATGATCCGCTGTAAGAACGTGAAAGGATTTAATATCTATCATCCGACTTACGGGGATCTGAGCAAATGCACCACCGTGTCGGCATCTGACAGCGATCAGACGATCAAACAGGAGAGCTATTCTGCCTATACGCAGGACGCCCTGTATCTGACCGATAAATGGATAGCGGTAACCGGGATTCGCTATCAGTCTTACACTCAGTATGCCGGGAAAGGTCGCCCCTTTAACGTGAATACTGACAGCCGTGACGATCGGTGGACGCCGAAAGCGGGACTCGTTTACAAGCTTACGCCGGCCGTGTCGTTATTTGCGAACTACTCCCAGACGTTTATGCCTCAGTCATCGATTGCCAGCTACATTGGCAACTTGCCGCCAGAAACGTCCAATGCTTACGAAATAGGCGCTAAGTTTGACCTTTTCGACGGTATTACCGCCAACATTGCCTTGTTTGATATTCATAAACGCAACGTCCTCTATACCGAAAGCATCGGTGATGAAACGGTGGCAAAAACCGCTGGTCGCGTGCGTTCGCAAGGGGTGGAAGTGGATCTCGCAGGCTCGTTAACTGAAAACACCAACCTCATCGCCAGCTACGGGTACACGGACGCAAAGGTCCTGGAAGATCCTGATTATGCAGGCAAACCCTTACCCAATGTCCCCCGTCACACCGGTTCTCTGTTCCTGACCTATGACATACAGAACGTTATCGGCGGTAATACGCTGACACTAGGAGGCGGAGGGCATGGTGTGAGCCGTCGCTCGGCAACCAACGGGGCGGACTATTATCTTCCGGGCTATTTTATCGCTGACGCGTTTGCGGCTTATAAGATGAAATGGCAGTACCCGGTGACGCTGCAGCTGAACGTCAAGAATCTGTTTGATAAGACTTACTACACCTCATCCATTGCAACGAATAATCTGGGTAACCAGATTGGCGATCCACGCGAAGTGCAGTTTACGGTGAAGATGGATTTTTGATGTAAAAAAGCCCGGTAGCGTTCACGCTTACCGGGCCTTCGATCCCTGAGTCAGGATCAGGACATCAGGCCTCGATATCGGCCATATCCCCTTTCTCCTGGAGCCAGTTGCGTCGGTCTTCCGAGCGCTTCTTCGCCAGCAACATATCCATCATGGCGTTGGTTTGTTGCTCGTCTTCGTCGCTAATCACCAGCTGCACCAGGCGACGGGTATTGGGATCCAGCGTGGTTTCGCGCAGCTGCATCGGGTTCATCTCGCCCAGCCCTTTAAAGCGCTGTACGTTCGGTTTGCCCTTCTTGCGCTTCAGCTGTTCCAGTACACCCGCTTTTTCTTCTTCCGTCAGCGCGTAATACACCTCTTTACCGAGATCGATACGGTAGAGCGGCGGCAGCGCCACGTGAACGTGGCCATTTTTCACCAGCGTGCGGAAATGCTTCACAAACAGCGCGCAGAGCAGCGTGGCGATGTGTAAGCCATCCGAGTCCGCATCCGCCAGAATGCAGATTTTGCCGTAACGCAGCTGGCTCAGATCGTCGCTGTCCGGATCGATACCGATCGCCACAGAGATGTCGTGCACTTCCTGCGAGGCCAGCACTTCGTCAGAGGAGACTTCCCAGGTGTTAAGGATCTTACCCTTGAGCGGCATGATCGCCTGAAACTCACGATCGCGTGCCTGTTTCGCCGATCCGCCTGCTGAATCCCCTTCCACGAGGAAGAGTTCAGTACGATTCAGGTCCTGCGCGGTACAGTCCGCCAGTTTGCCCGGCAGCGCCGGACCGCTGGTCAGCTTTTTACGCACCACTTTTTTGGCCGCGCGCAGGCGTCGCTGAGCGCTGGAAATCGCCATTTCCGCCAGCATTTCTGCGGTCTGTATGTTTTGGTTCAGCCACAGGCTAAACGCATCTTTCACAACGCCCGACACAAATGCCGCGCACTGGCGTGATGAGAGTCGCTCTTTGGTCTGACCGGCGAACTGCGGATCCTGCATTTTGACCGACAGCACATACGCACAGCGATCCCAGATATCTTCCGCAGATAGCTTCACGCCACGCGGCAGGATATTGCGGTATTCGCAGAATTCGCGCATGGCATCCAGCAGACCCTGACGCAGGCCGTTAACGTGCGTTCCGCCCTGCATGGTTGGGATCAGGTTGACATAGCTTTCCGTTAGCAACTCACCGCCTTCCGGCAGCCAGAGCAGCGCCCAGTCCACCGCTTCTGTATCACCGGTAAAATTACCGAGAAACGGTTTTTCCGGCAGCGTCGGCAGGCCATTGATCGCCTCGTTCAGATAGTCGTTAAGACCATCCTGATAGCACCAGCGCTGTTCACTGTTATTGACTTCATCTTTGAAGGTGATTTCAACGCCCGGGCACAATACCGCTTTTGCTTTCAGAATGTGCGTTAAGCGAGAAACGGAAAAACGGGGGCTGTCGAAGAAACTTTCATCCGGCCAGAAATGGACGCTGGTGCCGGTATTGCGCTTACCGCAGGTGCCGACAACCTGGAGATCCTGAACTTTATCGCCGTTTTCGAACGCGATGTTATACACCTGACCGTCACGACGAACGTTCACTTCCACGCGTTTTGACAGGGCGTTGACCACAGAGATGCCCACGCCATGCAAGCCGCCGGAGAACTGGTAGTTTTTATTGGAGAATTTCCCCCCGGCGTGCAGACGACAGAGGATCAGCTCAACGGCAGGCACCCCTTCTTCCGGGTGGATATCTACGGGCATACCGCGTCCGTCGTCAATCACTTCTAACGACTGGTCGGCGTGCAGGATAACGTCGATGCGTTTGGCATGACCTGCCAGCGCTTCGTCCACACTGTTATCAATCACTTCCTGGCCCAGGTGGTTTGGGCGCGTGGTATCGGTATACATCCCCGGGCGGCGGCGAACCGGCTCAAGCCCGGTGAGGACCTCAATGGCATCAGCGTTATAGGTTTGCGTCATGATTTAACTAGCAATTCGCAGTGATTGTCAGTGGCTGTGCAGACCAAGAAAATCGACAATCTGGGTGAAATGATCCTCAAAGCCCGTGAAAGCATGGTTTCCGCCCTCTTCTACAGTTTGGCGGCAGGATGCGTAATACGCCACTGCCTGGCGGTAATCCAGCACTTCATCACCCGTCTGTTGCAGCAGCCAGAGGAGATCCGGCGCTTCCAGAGGGTCTATCTGCATGACTTTGAGGTCGTAAATATGGCGTGACTCTAGCACATATTGTTGTCCGGTGTAGGGGTTCTCGTTCTGGCCGAGATAGTCTTGTAACAGCTCAAATGGACGTACGGCAGGGTTAACCACTACCGCGGGTACCATAAAGCATTGCGACAGCCAGGTGGCGTAATATCCCCCCAGCGACGACCCCACCACACCAAAGGTTTTTCCGCCCTGACGCAACACAATAGACTCCAGCATTTCTGCCGCGTCCGCCGGATAGGGCGGCAGCTGCGGCACAATCATCTCGATGTGCGGATGATGTTCTTGCAGCCACTGGCGAAATAACGTGGCTTTCGCAGAACGTGGAGAACTGTTGAATCCGTGGAGATAAAGGAGCGTTGACATCAGTATCCTTCTGAAGCGGTATCCGGGTTGAACTGTGCGCCTTCGAGTCGGCAGACTTCCGTGCTCAACGAGCCATCGGGGTACAACTCCAGCCAGCGCCAGCCTGGCGCAATGGTATCAAGGGTGAAGTTGGCGCAATGGGGTTTAAACTGCACGCAGGTTGATGGCGTCGCCAGCAGGCGGCGACCATTCCACTCGAGATCCTGTTCCTGATGAATGTGCCCGCACAGCAGCGTATTCACGTTGGGGTATTTCATCAGCACCCGATCCAGCGCCGCAGAATTGCGCAGGCTGTGTTGATCCAGCCAGCTGCATCCTGCCGGGAGCGGATGATGATGAAGAAGGAGCAAAGTCTGACGTTCAGGTTCGGCAATCAGCTTTTGCTCCAGCCATTCAAGCTGAAAGTCGCTCAGTTCACCGTGGGGGACGCCAAATACCTGCGTATCAAGCAGTAAAATCTGCCAGTGTTCGCCCACGAAGACGCGCTTGGCCGCAGAGATGCCCGCATCCTGTAGCGCACTGTACATCGCAGGCTGAAAATCATGGTTTCCCGGTAACCAGACGCAGGGCACGCTGAAGCTCGCGATACCCTCAGCAAAATGCTGATAGGCCGCGGCGCTTTGATCCTGTGCCAGATCGCCCGTAGCGACAATTAAATCACACGCGCGCTGCTGGGCATGAATGGCGTCCAGTACTGACTGGTAGCTCTCCCAGGTATTCACCCCTAACAACGTTTCATGTTTTTCGGCAAACAGGTGAGTATCGGTAATTTGTAATATCCTGACTGGCGCCCCACCAGCAACAGTCAGGTTCAACAGGCTTTCCAAATGGTGTCCTTAGGTAGGTTTATGACGCTAACAAACCGGAATCGCCATTGCTCCATGTGCTAAAC
>Ga0209281_1000241_pt1 | contig 110257 bp, 99 predicted proteins | sample MedtruBG_FD_187514 | JGI IMG/M metagenome (GOLD analysis project Ga0209281, IMG submission 187514) | Root nodule microbial communities of legume samples collected from California, USA - Medicago truncatula BG (SPAdes) (version 2) | ecosystem: Host-associated > Plants > Roots > Nodule | place...
GAGTCTGGGCCGTGTCTCAGTCCCAATGTGGCCGATCACCCTCTCAGGTCGGCTACGCATCGTCGCCTTGGTGAGCCGTTACCTCACCAACTAGCTAATGCGACGCGGGTCCATCTCATAGCGGATTACTCCTTTAATTGCTGTTTCATGCGAAACTACAATCTTATGCGGTATTAATCTTCCTTTCGAAAGGCTATTCCCCTCTATGAGGCAGGTTACCCACGTGTTACTCACCCGTCCGCCGCTAATCCATTCCCGAAGGAACTTCATCGCTCGACTTGCATGTGTTAAGCACGCCGCCAGCGTTCGTCCTGAGCCAGGATCAAACTCTCAATAAAAAGTTTAATCTTAGCTTACTCAAATAAAAATTGCTGGTTTACTTAAATGTACTTATATATTCTGTTCAATTTTCAAAGACCATTTTCCTTCACAACTTTCGTTGTAACTTTTTGTTTTTTCTTGTCACACTCAAGCGACTTACTTAGTGTATCACTTGGTTTAGCTCTTGTCAACAACTTTTTTTAATCTTTCAAACTCTTTTTTTCGAAAGGTTTTTTTTAGATTGTTTTAAGTTGTTTACATGTCTTAGCGACGTATTTTATCTTAACATATAAACTTATGCTGATTATTGCAAGACTCAGCTTCTGTCGAATTTAAATTTATAATTCTCTACTATTCTCTATATTTCTTCTTTTTTCTATTATTGATACACTAGGATTAGTTAATTAACTTTTATGCTCATAATCATACGATTTAATCAATTTTCACTTTTTAATTAAAGATATATACTTAATTTACTAAAAGAAATATAGCTATATCTCCATAAATAAATCTCAAAAAATACATTTATGGAGATATAGCATAAAAACAATTTATATAAAAATTAAATGATAGCAACTCAAATTTGATTAAGAATTAAATTTACAACACAATAATCATTACTTCTAATTTATAATACTTACATGAACTTTTTTCAGTTTATTTAATCACTTTTCAAACTCATCTTTTAAAATATAATAAGTTGCATGATCCATCCACTTCCCATTAATCAATAGATATTTTTCATTTATTCCAGTCATCTTAAATCCACATGCGGTTAATACCCCTCTTGATTTCTCATTGTTAACCAAAGCTGATGCTTCTATTCTATGAAGATCACATTCATAAAATGCATACTTTAAAAAAAGATGTACACATTCCTTCATATATCCTTTTCCTTGTTCATCTTCATCTATAGAATAACCTACTATTCCATTTTTAAATGATCCATGCAAAATTCTTGAAAGCTTTATCTTTCCAATTAATTTTTCTTCTTTAAAAATTCCTAACTCAATTGTTACACCATTTAAAAACTCTCTATAATTTTTATTTAGAATTTTTCTTTGATTTTCCACCGTATAAAAATTACTATCTTTAATAGGTTCAAAAGGTTCTAAATGTTTTTTATTTTTCTTATAATACTCCAATAATTCTTCTGAATTACCAGCAGTTAAAATTTTAAGAGTTACATTTGGTCCTTCTAATTCAACTAAGGGATATTTGCTCATTAAGTTATATTCTTTTCTCGTTATTCCAAAAGATAATTCATCAAAATATTCACCTTTTAAATATTGATTCTGACTAAAGATTCCTTCTAAAGTAAATCCTAAATCTATAAACGCATTAAAATCTATTTTTTCAATAACTCTAACATTTACTTTAAAAATGTTTGCATCTTTAAATGTTGCTTTTAAAATAAGAGCCAATGTATCACTTAATAAATCATAATCATATTCTCTATAGAACTTAAGATTTATATCACAAGTTTTACTTTGACTATTTAATTCTGATATGGTGAATCTACCAACAATAATATCACTCTTATCTTTTATCAAATATTCTGTTTGACTTGATTTATCTGATTGTATTTTTACACTAAAATCTGATTCCATATAGCTCTCCCCTAATTTGTAAATTATATATTTCTTACTACATCACTATTTCTTTAAATATGTATTTTTTCACCTAAAATTGTTTTAAAAAAACTAGCTCATTGCTTCTGTATCTATATAATATATTTTTTGCAATATAATATATAAAATAATGACCCCATAACAACATTTCTTATAATTGTATTACAGGATCATTATTTCATCTTATTCAATTTATATATTATTTTTATTAGATATACTTATAAGTGTAATTCCTCATAAGATTTCTGCACTAGATAATAAAAATCATATATATTGTATACCGTCATCGTACTTGTAAATAAATCTTAAAAATTTTTAATTAACAAGAATTATTTTTACAAAATGCGAGTTATTTAATTTATTTCTAATATATCTTTTATAACTTCTCCTCCGATTATCATCCCTGCAACAGGAGGAACAAAAGATATACTTCCTGGTATTTGTCTCTTAATTGCACATTTTTTAGTTCCACCTGTGCAGACACAGCCTGTTTTGCAAGTAACCACATCATACGCTGGCTTTATCGGTACCTCTTCTGAATATATAACCTTTAATTTTTCTACGCCTCTTTTTCTTAATTCATGTCGCATAACCTTTGCTAATGGGCATACTTTTGTTTTAAATACATCTGTAACCTTAAATTGAGTTGGATCTAATTTATTTCCTGTACCCATAGAACTGATTATTCTTATGCCTTTTTTATAACAATATTCAGCTAATCCCAATTTAGCTGAGACTGTATCTATTGCATCAACAACATAATCAACATCATCAGATATTATTTCTGCTATATTTTCCTGTGTAGCAAAAACTTGATGTGTTATAACTTTACAATTTCTATTTATTGATTCTATTCTTGCTTTCATTACATCTACTTTAGATTTACTTATAGTATCATACGTAGCATGAACCTGCCTATTTAAGTTTGTTAAACAAACAGTATCATCATCAATAATAGTTAATTCTCCAACACCAGCTCTTGCAAGTGCTTCAATAGTATAACTTCCTACTCCTCCTACACCAAAAATAACAACCTTACTATTTCTTAATTTATCTAATCCATCTTTACCTATTAAAAGTTCAGTTCTTGATAAAGAATGTTGTGCTGTCATAAGTCCCTCTCCTTTAAACATTTTATGTATGATTACCTATATTTGCATATAAGTTCTAATTAATTTGTTACATTAAAGATATTTGCAGTAAATAAATATGTATACATTGCAATAGATATCTACATAGAGTTAAGTACGCAGGTACAAATTTTATGAAAGAATCATTTTACAATATATATGTAATCTATTTATTAGATATATATCGAGCATTTATTACTATTATAACATAAAATAGTTCAAACTTAGTCATTAACTAATACATCTGTTACAATTTTAACTCTAGAATAATATCGAACTGCTTCTTTTTTCATTTTTATATATATTTTTTTTGCACCATACGATTAACAAATCCTTTATACTTACATAAATACTATAGTTTTATTTATTTTAATAGATATTATGGTAATATATGAATTAACAGAAATAATATTTAATAAAAATATTATTATAGTAGATATTATTATAGCCCATTTTTCAATTATTAATATTAAATTCAATATTTTATCCACAATATTTTTTCTTGTTGGAATATTATACACATAATTCACAATATGTTGTTAATAATTTTTATCACGACCCAATATATTGTGGATTAATTCCATTTGTTATTATAATTTTAGTATTTTCTCTGTTAAATTTGTAAATTAATGATTATAATATTAAGTAATGTTATGTATATTTAATGAACATACTTATTTAAGGTTGTATTATAGATAAATATCGCAATACATATGTTTAAGCTTATTTATACTTAAAACACTTTCAAAATAGTAACACTCAATATACATAATCTGAATATTTTAGGAGGATTGTTTATATGACTATTGGGATAATTGCTGCTATGGCAGAAGAATTAGAAATTTTATTAAAAGATCTAACACTTGAAGAAAAAAAAGAAAAAGCTAACATGACTTTTCACAAAGGTAGCTTATATGGTAAAGATGTTGTAGCTGTCGTTTGTGGAATTGGTAAGGTTAACTCATCTATTTGCACTCAAATATTAGCTTCCGAATATAACGTTGATAAAGTTATAAATGTTGGAGTTGCAGGCGGAATTGGAAAAGATATATATCCTGGTGACATAGTTGTTGCTGAAAATTTAGTTCAACACGATATGGATACTACAGCTTTTGGTGATAAAATGGGACAAATCCCAAGACTTGATACTTTTGATTTTAAATGCGATGAAGAAATGGTTGCATTTGCAAAAAAAGCATGCGAAGAAATTCCTGAATTAAATAGTTTTATAGGTAGAATTGCTTCTGGAGATCAATTCGTTGCTAATATCGAAAAAATCCAATGGCTTGATAAGGAATTTGGAGCAATTTCTTGTGAAATGGAAGGTGCTAGTATAGCACAAGTTTGTTACTTAAATTCAATTCCATTTGTAGTTATCAGATCAATTTCTGATAATGCAAATAATGGAGCTCATATGGATTACCAAAAATTCATTCCAGTTGCAGTTAAAAATTCAACTAGAATATTAAAGCAAATGCTTGAAATGATGTGAAAATAATATATAAGGGACAGTAAATAGTTTTGTGTAAAAAATTCAACTATATATTGTCCCCTTATGAAAATTAAACTTTCTTATTCATTCTATTGTTAAAATCACCTTCACACATCAAATATTTCACTTCTATGCTTGTCTTAATAAGATGAACTTATCTATAATTACCTCAACCTTGATATGTAATTAATTCCAAAACCTAATATTCCTCTTATAAATTAAAATTCTTTAATTCATCTTGAAGTTTATGTGATATTTCTTGCAGATTGCTTGCATATTGAGTAAGTTCATCCATAGTCGCACTAACCTCTTCCGCTGATGCAGTAACCTCTTCTGATATAGATGCAGATTCTTCTGACACTGCTGCTATATTTTGAATTTGTGCATTTACTTCTTCTCTATTTAAGTGCATCTTCTCATTTAAATCATTAATATTTTCTATAGCTCCACTTAATGGTATTATGGAATCAACTATCTTATTGAATATATCTTCTGTTTCTTTTATTGCTTTTCCTTGTGCCTCTGACATTTCTTTACTTTCTTCCATTGCTTCATGAGCATTGTTCGCACTAGTATTTATTTCTGCAATAATAGCCTTTATTTGGTCTGTAGATGTTTTAGACTCTTCTGCTAATTTTCTAATTTCCTCTGCAACTACTGCAAATCCTTTTCCAGCCTCTCCAGCTCTTGCTGCTTCTATACTCGCATTTAATGCTAAAAGGTTAGTTTGTTCTGTAATATTAGCTATTGCATTTGACATATAGTTTATCTTGTCTATACTCTTCGCCATTTCATTAACCATACCTGCAGATTGGATAGCATTTTCTTTAGACATACTAGCTTTATTTATTAAATCCTTAAGTATAATGAGTCCTTGATTACTTAGATTTTCTGTTTCATTTGATAACTCATTTATATTATTTGTATGTTTGCCAACTTCATCTATTCTATCTGATAATTCTCCAACACTTCCTGCTACTTCTGTAGATGATTGTGCTTGATTTGTAGCTCCACTTGCTACCTCTTGTATAGCATTTGATACTTCTGATATTGAAGCTGTAGTTTCTTCTGACATACTTGATATATTTACAGATGCTTCAAGTAAATCTGATGATGTATTTTGAACATTTTTCATTAACTTAGACACATTGTCTATCATAAAATTAAAATCTTCTCCAAGTTCCCCAAATTCATCTTTTGCTGTAACATTTACTCTTTCAGTAAAATCGCCATCTGCAACTTTGCTAAGAGATTTCTTTATTTTATTTATTTCTCTCATTAAATATAAGGCTGCTAAAACGCCTATAGCTATGCCAAGAATTGCACATATTATTGTTGTTATTGCTATTGCAGCTCCCATAATAGAAACATTATCCGTCACTTCTTTACTATCAATAATTCCAATAAGTTTCCATCCTGTTATATTATTAGTTTCTTGACATACATAAAAAGATTTTCCTTTGTTCTCTAAAGAATATACTCCATGTTCTTCATTTTTAGCTGAATTCCAAAATGATAAATTTCCAACGCTATTTTCTATATCTTTATTTTTATCATTATTTGCTATAATGTCACCATCTTTATCTACCAATAAAATAAATCCTGTGTTTAATAATTCTATATCTCCAACATATTTTTTTATAGAATCTAATGACATATCAATTACTACAACACCTAAAAATTGTCCTTTGTCATCTTTTACTGCTTGAGCAACAGTCATGACTTGCTGTCCAGTAACTTTATCTTGGTATGGTTTTATATATACAGCCTTTCCATTAGCTTCTTTTGCCTTTATGTACCACTCTCTTTCCTTATAATTAAAATCCTTTATATTTAGTATACTACTATCTAATACGATTTCACCATATTCACCTGCATAACCTGCATTAATAACACCATCAATTGAACTCTTAACATCATTAAGAACGCCTTGAATATATTGAGTTGTAAGCAGATGATTAGCTTGTGGATTTGACAAATCTTTTATATCAGAATTCTTTGATATTATATTCATCTCTGTATTAAGTATTCCGAGGTACTGTGAAAATCCCTTATCAACTTCTTTAATTGTCTGTATGCTTGTTGTTTTTAAATTATTTTCTAGTACAGATTTTGATTTAAGTATAGATATTTCTCCTGTTACTAATATTGGTACTACAATGATCAAAATAATTCCAATCACTATTTTTCTAAATAACTTACTACTTTTTTTCATTTATACATCTCCTAATATAGTTTTTAATGTTCGATCTATATACTTTTCTAATGAATACAAGCTTATCAAAACACATATTTTCAAGCTAATAATATTAAAAAATGTCCTTTTTGTGTTTTTATAATGCTCATATTTATGGATAATATAATATTACTCTATAAATATCATATTTCCCAATATTTGCACGTTGGAATTAATCATTGTAAAGGTTATCTTCTCCTTTTTTCTCTTCCCATTGTCAATTTTCATATCAAATATGTATTTTTTTACAAAAATAAAATCAGAACATTTATATAACGTAGCTACTTGTTTTACATTTGATGCACAAGAGTTCAATATACTAAAATCCACAAAAATAGCTATCTAAGAAATGAGCATTAATAATACCACTTTTAGATAGCTTAAAATTTCAATATTTATATTATGATATATCTATTTCCATGATATAATTGCATCTTTTCTTGGAACAGTTCTAGCAAATTTTACATTTGGATAACCGATGACCATACAAGTTACTACTTCTTTATTTCCTTCAAGTCCAAGTATTTCTCTGATTTTTTCGTCACCTTGTGCTGCCATTGCAAAGAAACCACTAAAGAATGTTCCAAGTCCTTGAGCGTTAGTCATAAGTTCCATATTAGAAGATGCTAAACCTCCATTAATTGGAGAATCAGATACTACAAGAATTAATGCTGGAGCATTGAAAAATAATTTGTCATTCATCTTAGGATTTTCTTTATACTTGTTGTACATTCTTATCCACATTTGTGCATATCTTTTAAACGGTAATGTTTGTGGATTTAAATTTTTAAGAAGTTCTTCCCCTCTGTTCTTAAGGTTTTCTAATATCATTTCTTTTAATTGTTCAATATTATCCTTGACCACTATATATGAAACATTTTGAGCATTAGTTGCAGTTTGAGTAAATCTACCTGCTTCTATTATTTTTAAAAGCTTTTCCGTTTCTACATCTTTTTCTTTAAATTGTCTTATAGTTCTTCTAAATTTTATAAAGTTTAGAAGATTATCTGAGTCTACTTTAAATTCAGCTTCATTATATTCTTTTACTTCATCCATATTATATTCATCTGTAGATACTGCTTCTTTAGGACAAATAGCTATACAATGTCCACATTTCATACATGTAACATTATTTATTTTCGCTTTTCCATCAACTAGCTCTATACAACTAAGAAAACAATCTTTAACACAAAGTCCACACCCAACACACTTTTCACTATTTACATTCATCATAATATAATTAACTCCTCCATGTTTGTATTTTATTATAAGTTGTTTATATATATATATTTAATTTTATATATATACTTCTCTAAGATATAGTTCTTATTGTCATTTACATATATTGTTTTAGCATTTAAATCTTTTTACAATTTACTAATTCCTCAACTAATGTTTCAATTGCCTTTTCTCTTTCTTCTTTATTATAAAAATCAAAACCAGTTTCATTTTTTATCTTTTCTGCTTTTAAAAATATGTAATTTATATATCCTGCAATTAAATAATTTTTAATCGAAAGCTTATGCATATTATCTCCATAAAGATCTTTAAGACACTTATTATATGATTCTTCGCAGCTTAATAAATGTGCTGTTCCCTGATTATTTTCTAAATCATCTAAAATTGCAATCTTTGAAATTTCAGAATTATTTGCAATAAAATTTACCGCCTCTTTTAATATGATAGTAAGTCGTTTAATTGGCGGTTCATTTTCCTTAGCTTTCATTTTCTCACCTAATGATTTTGTGGCACAGCTCATAACCTTTTTCACTGCTAAACGGATTAAATTATCTTTACTTTGAAAATGATAATTTACCATTCCATTGCCAACTTCTGCAGTTTCAGTAATATCCTTAACAGTAATTTGACTTGGTTTTTTCCCCTTGCAAATCATCTTAATAGTAACATCTATAAGCCTCTCCTTTGCATCATTTTCACTCATATTCTCACCTCCGTTTTTAGTCACATATGTGCTTTGAATTATATACTGTATTCCATTCAGTATATCATTCAGATTTTATTTGTCAAGTTCATAACGTAAATAGATTTTAACATCAATTTTAAACGAACAAAAAGCAGAATTCTTCAATTTTTAGTTTATTGAAAAATTCCACCAAAGTATAATACTTACGTTAAATCCTATAACACAATAACTAATTACTTAGAAATCACATAATATTATAACCACGTCATATTTTCCGAGCAAATTTATGATAAAAATCTTCTCGATAAAGTTACTACAAAGCTTGCAGTGAAGAACACTCCTAAGAATGACTCCAAACTAACAACTAACTTCATCCAATTAAGAGGCATTATATCTCCATAACCAACTGTAGTAAATGTTATTATAGTAAAATATAATGCATTACCAAATTTGCTGATTAAAAAATTAATATCAAAAGTTGATGTCTCATACATTTTAAACGCTGTTACAAATAAGCTTTCCGAATTTATTATAGTATCTTTATATATTAATAAATTAGGAAATATACAATATATTATAAAAAATGCTACTAATATTAAACCCATTGATAACAATGTTCTTTCCCAGCTTGTATAATACTTAGTTGTTATTTCAATTAAATACTCTAAAAAATTGTAATTTTCTTTATTCTTGTTTTTTCTTTCTAATCTTTCATATCGTTTAAAATAATAGAAAGTTTTTAAGTACTGTTCTGTTCTCCCACTAGATTTATATATATCTGACACAGTCAAGAAATTCCACTTAGTCTTTTTTAAATCATCTTCAAAAATTAGTGGTCCATATTCTTTATTTTCCAGTAATTCATATTCTAAATAACATTTATCAGAAAAATTAGTCTTATAAAGACTAAACTTACCATTTATATCATCAAAATTAATCTCTGAGTTTTTATAAAAAGAGCATTGGTAAAAATTTAACTCTCCATTTACTTCCAACTCTAACTTACTTAATCCTTCAAATCTGCAATCTATAAATATTAAGTTTTGCATTCCTATGATTTTATCTAAAATAAAATCATTTAAAATATTTACTTCTTGAAAAAGTAACCCTTCTTTAAATTTTGATGTATTAACATTAAGTTTCCCAATATCAGAATTCTCCATGACCAGATTTTCTTTAAACGTAACATCATTAATTCTTGCCTTTTCACAACTTATGAATCTTATAAATAAATTCTTTCCTATAAATGAATCATTAATCTTTATTCTTCTATAATCTCCACCCCAAAGTTCTATATCCTCAAAGAAATAACAATTATTAAAACTCAAATATAAAGAATCTTCTACCTTGGGTTCACAGTAACTATCAATCTTAAATCTTTTTAAAAATATACCATTATAAAAATTTCCACAAATATTTGTACATTCAAAGGTTACTAATATTCTTACTTGCTTTTCTGCATATTCCATAGAATTTGAAACATATTTTAATAATTTTTCTTTTGTATCTATGATTCTATAGTTTTCTATTTTATTATCTTTAACTATAGATACAAATTCTGTACCTTCTTCAATTTCACTTAAACATAATTCGTTAAATTCTATTATTACTCCCTCTTTTTCCATTCCCCTGCCCCATTCTTATGTATTCTTAAAATACGCTGTTTTATGCTATTAAATGCAATTTAATTATATCATTAAAATTTTACCATAACACTTCATAAAGGAATTTTCACCTATAAACTTTAATCTTATTTCGCTATTTAATTTGCATTGATAATATTAAAAGCACTAATTGAAATATTAAATATATCTATATGTCGCAAAAATAATCTGCATTTAAAACTCCTCATTGTTACTTAATTTTGTTGAAGCATTAAAATTTCAGCATATATATAAGAATGTGTTTTAACGTTTCTTTTAAATTTGTTATATTAAAATGACTTAGAAATTACATGGTTACAAATTTATTAAACAAAAAGAAACTGTTGGTTATAATAGTAAAAAAATTACTTTGCAACAGTTTCTTCGTTTTCCCTATTTATTATTATCTATTTTAAATGTACTGATTAAGTTAAGTAGATCATCTGACATAACACTTAAAGAAGTTGCTGAATTTGTTACACCTTCCATAGTTGCTAATTGTTCTTCAGTAGAAGCAGATACACTTTGTGTTCCATCTGCTGCTGTTTTAGAAATTTCTTCAATTGTATCAAAAGCTGTTACCAACTTATCTGTACCTTCACTCATATGTTTTGATGCGTTTGAAACTTCTTCAATTGTATTTCTAACCTCATTAATGGAATTTTGTATCATATCAAAAGATGTACCAGCTGCATAAACAGTCTTAATTCCATCTTTAACCTCTTTTTCACCTTCCTCAACAACTGCTATAGTCTTAGCAGTCTTGTCCAATATAGTTTTTACAACGTCTGACACTTGTTTACCTGATGCTGCTGTTTGTTCTGCTAATTTACTTACTTCTGAAGCTACAACTGCAAATCCTCGTCCTGCTTCTCCTGCTCTTGCAGCCTCTATAGATGCATTTAGTGAAAGTAAGTTAGTTTGTTCTGCAATACTAGTAATAATTCCTATAATTTGATTAATCTTATTAGATTGATTTCCAAGTTCACGAACAGCTTGTGCTATATCAGCTACAATATTTTGAATAGAATTCATTTGTTCTATTGTTTTTTGAACTGCTGTATTTCCTTCTAATATAACCTCTGATGTCTTCACTACTTGTCTACTCACATTTTGTGCTCTTGAATTAATCTCATTGGCCTCGTCATTCATTTTATGAACTGATTCAACACTTTCTTGAACACTCTCAACTTGACGTTCTGTTCCACTAGCTAAACTTTGAGTAATACTTGCAACATATTTAGTAACTTTAGTAGTTTCTGCAGCTCCTGTTGTCATTTCATCAGCTGATATTGCTACCTGTGAAGCCGCTATACTCATTTCTGAAATTAACTTCCTTAAGTTATTAGTCATCTTATTAAAAGCCTTGACTAATTCACTAATTTCATCCTCACTCTTTGTTTTAATTTGTATTTCATTAGTTGTAAGATCACCCTCTGCAATTTTAGAAGCTGTTTCTGATAATAATTTAATTGGTTTTGAAATTAAGTTACTAATCCAATATGCAATACTTAAACCTAATAGTAAAGTAATAATAGTAATTATACTAATAATGAGTTTCGTAGAATTTACTATTTTTCTTGTATCTTCAATTTCCTTATTTAAAATTGCTTCTTGGTTTTGAATAAACTTATCTGCTGTTTCACTAAATTTTTGAATTAATGGACCTTGCGCTTCAGCATTTTTTGTATATTTATCTACACTATTCTTTCTTTTATCATCTATCATTTGATCTGCTGCAATAACATATTGTTCTTGAATTAAATCTAATCCCTGCAAAGTCTGCCAGCTATCTTTACCTTTTATAAGCTCACTTATTTGTGTGCTTTTTTCATTATAAGTATCAAATGATTTCTGATAAACTTTCAAATAATTGGACTCACCAGTTAAAAGAAAATAATTAACACTAGACTGTTCATCACTAATAGCATTATTTAAATCTTTAATATTGCTTACAATTTTTGTGCTGTTATTTATTAATTGCGTATATGTGGTATTAATCTTACTTGTTAAAACATAATTACTCACTGATATGATAATCAAAAATATTAATACTGCGGAAAATCCACCATATAGCTTTTTTCTAATACTCATCCTCATCTTTAACTACTCCCCCTTCACGCCACTTAAAATTTTATTAGCTCCTGTTCGGAAATTTTTAGCTGCCTCCTCTGGTGCGATTTCTCCTTTCAAGATTTGTACAGATAATCTTGCAAAAAGAGAATTAACATTCCCTGATGTATTAGGAGTAGGTGGATCTGATGGACTTGGATTTTCTTTAATATATTTCATAAGCAAATACTGCTGCTTGTCAGCTTCACTTAATTTTTGTTCAACACTTGCGCTAACCTTTTCTGAAATTGGAACTCCGCGTTCTCCTTTCAAAATATTATTTACATCTAAATCATTTGTAATAAAATTTATAAATTCTACAGCTTCTTTTTTATGCTTAGAATATGCTGAAACACTAAAGAACATTGATGGTCTAACACAGCTGGTTATTTTTCCTTTTGTATCTGAAGGTACTGATATTATTTTAATAACAGTCTTTGCAGTTTTACTAAGTCCTGCCACACCATTACTAACACCCCACCAAATTGCAGATTTTCCTGATGTTAATAAAACATTCTTATCATTGAATGCATCAGGTGCAATAAGCCCTTCATCTAACCATTTCTTTTGGATTTTAAAATAATCTGCATAAATTTTATCATCTTCATAACCAAGTGCTGTTCCTTTTGAATTAAAATACATACTTTCTCTAGATCTAACATAATTATTAAAATCAACAAAATTAGCTAATGGATAAAAACTATCATCTTTCATTTGAGCTTTTAATTTTTTTGCTACTTCATATAATTCATCATAAGTATAGCCTGATTTTGGAATATCAGTCCCTGCTTTTTCAAAAATCAATGGATTTACTGCCATACAATAAGCATTAATTCCTAAAGGAACTCCATATAATTGATTATTATCAATGCCACCTTCTAAATAGAATTTATCAACATCTGAAAAATTCAAGATATTTTGCTCAATATACGGATTAAAAGGTTCAAATAAATCACGCAATGCATAATTATGAACAAAATCATAATTAGTTTGAATAATATCTGGTATTTCTTCATCTGCTGTGTTCATAGCTAAATTTACTTTTATCTCAGTAGTGCTTGAATACGTTTTCGTTTCAAACTTTACATTTGGATGCTTTTGCTCAAACAATTCAATTGCTTTTTGAGTTAATTCCTTCCTTTGATCATTACCCCACCATATTAATTTTAAAGTTACAGGCTCAGTATTATCCACTTTATTATCCTGTGTATTAGTAACTTTACCACATCCAATACTGTTAAGTGATACAGCTATCACAAAAATCATAAGAAAAAGATAACTTAATATTCTTTTCATTTTCATCTCTCCTTGCATTGTAATTTAAAACAGTACTATATCAACTCATTACAGTTTATCAATTGCTTATCGACATAACACTAAAAAACTTTATACTGTTTTTCTCTTATTTATCTAATATTCTCCATTATTTCCTTTTTCCCTCCACAAAACTCCTTATTTTATTAAATATTTTTTAATATTTAATATTGAAATTAAAATTAATTCAAAATGCACAATCAACTTATATACATAAAAATAGACAGATAAGATTTTTACTAAATCTTATCTGTCTATTTTTATGTATATTATTTAAATTTACGATTATTTACTTTTTTAAAAGATATTTTTACATGAAAAATAAATTGACATATAATAACACCTATGATATGATTTAAAATTATATGTATAAATTAATCATATCATATATGAATATCATTGTCAACACTTTTTTTTTGAAAGGAAGTTTTAAAATGGACAATTCTCTTAATTTATTTCAAAACAATTCATTAGAAAAGCAAATCTTCAATGAAATAATTACTTGTAACACTGTCACAAGTGAATATGGATTAATATTACATGAAGAAGATGTAAAAGAATTACTACAAACAAGAACTGAAGCTTTAAACAGAAGTGGGAGAATTGAATTTAATGGTGAAATAATAAATAAAATTATTTTGAATTTTTCTGACTCACCTTATATATCTCAATATAATTACGCATCTACAATAAATGAGCTAGTAGAAATCTTCTATAATTATAAAAATGAAACATTAGACTATATAAATGATGATGAATTAATCGAAATTATGAAAGATTTTTTTGATAATTATTGTCAAGGTTCTTTGGAACTCTTAGAAGGAAAAGTATTATACAAGATTGCTGATAACATAAGAAATGGTGTTAAAGATTATACGAATATTAATTCTGAAAAGGAATGATAGGTGATAATTATGGATAAATTTATTGAGAAAAATAATTATATAAGATTAGATGAATTAACTGAAGAAAGCTTCTTTAAGGAGCTTCTAATAAAATGCCACGAAAAAAACTTATTAGAAACTTCCTACTTGGAAAAACTAAATTATGAGAGATTGAATATATTAAAAACACAGCTAACATATTATACAAAAGATTCTAGCAGCTCAGTTATGATAGAAATAGCTGAAAGTATTTTAGACTGCATTGATTATACTATAGGAATTTATTTGAAAACCTTTGAAAATATAGACTTTTTATTGAAGGATTTGAAACAAACAAAGTTATTCAATATATTTATAAATGGACAAGATTTAATTAAAGAAAAAATAGTTGAAGGGAAGGAATTATTATCTGAAATTCAAAAAAATAAACTTAAAGTAAGTAATTTTTCATACAACGATACTATTGATTATGGTATTCCATTATTTTTTAAAGAATATAGATATTTCTATTCAGCTCATGAAACTCCTGGATCAATAGATTATCAATTATTTGTTGCTCAATTGAACAACATAGGTATTAAGTACATTAACGATTATTTGAAAATATTGAGTTTGGAGAATGATTTCTGTAATAATTTTGATATTGATCATATTAATGAATTATTAAAAGGCTATGATAAAAATTGTGATGACTTACTCATAAATATATTTGAATTAACATTAATTAATTCGTTAGGTTCTATTATTTGTGATAAAAATGTTACAATGCTTAATATTACAGATTTAGATAGGGAGCTAATAAAAAATAAATTATCAAGTTTATCATCTGAAGAATTACTAGAAGAATTATTTAATTACACAAAAAAGTGTTGTCTTATGTTAAATATTAGAGATAACGAATTAATAAATTATATTAAAAAATCTACAATAAAGATAGCTCCCTTAATAAAAGAAAGCCTTGCTTTAAATAAATTAGAAACTATATTTATTTCATTTAACTCAAATAATAATCAGGAAGAAATCATTGACTATATCGATGGTAAAAAATCAAGTAATACTTATTTTAGAAATCTTACAAAAAAAATTATGGCATGCCCTTTATCCATTGATAAAATACAATTAATTAAAAACAACATTCATAGCTTAGAAGATCTAATTGATATTTTAGAAGGTGAATGTCTCTACGGAAATGAATTTTATGATTTATTTAAAAATCTGTCTCAATTAGAAATTGCTCTTTTATTGAAAAATATACCATATTCAAACTTTGAAAGTGAATATGAAAAAGAGTGGCACTTGAAGCTCTCTAAGTATTTCTCATGTTTAAGTGAAGAAAATCAAAAAGTTATTAGAAATCTAGAGGAACAAATTAAATTAGCTTAAATTAGAAATTAATCAATATAATGCTTTATATATATCATAAATTTATTTTCTTTCTAATTTTATATAATTATTAGACATAACTTGTATTGGTTTTGTAATCCCCTAAAAGAAGTATAATAAATAGTTTATATTCTTATTAGTTTCTAAATATGTTAGAATGTGTATATAACCTATAAAATAATTTCTAGAGGTGATATGATGAGCACTGATATGAAAATCGGAATATTTAATGGAACCATTGCTACAACAAATGGTGTATATAGGATTAGTGATATAACTGTAGATGAGGCTAAAAAGCTTATGTCCAAGAATGGATTTATTTCTGCAATAGGACATGAATCAACTGCTGAGGCTATCTCTGATTTGTTTAATATGAATATACCTATGAGTCGTATAGATTTTAAACAGCAGGTTGGTCAAAAAGCAGTGGTTTTTAAATTAAATAGAAGACCTCCTGAAGGAAGCATATTATGTAGAGCTGAGATAGATGAAATAGGCTATTCTTTTAAATTAATGGAACGTTTGGAATAAAAATATCACATTACAAAAACACCAGATGAAGTAAAACTGAAAATGAGCATAAATTTGAACATAAAAAAAGAGCATAAATTTAAAATCATAAAACCCGTTTAAAAGCTCTATTTTTCTCATCCTTATGCTCTATTTTATTTTCTATTTTTATTCTCTTTTTGTACCGCGACCAGTCGTAGTCAATCTTTTTTATTTCTTGGTTAATCTTTTTTGGGCTGAGACAATTATTGTTCCTGTAAAAAAAAGATTGCATAAAGCAAGAAAATGGAAATACCTCTCTAACTCCATGCCACCACTGCCCTCACACCCATTCCAAAAAACAAGCAGTAAAAAAAGTCTGACTAAGAAATGGAGAAAAATCGATCAAATTCCGAAAATGAGCAGTAATTTTGAACGAAAAAAGAGCATAAATTCGAATTACGGAACCGACCCGAAGGCTCTGTTTCTCTCGTTTTTATGCTCTCTCTTCTTTTTTATGCTCTATTCTATACTGCTACGCGTCGCATTCAATCTTTTTTATTTCTTAGTTGATCTTTTTTTGACGAGGACAATTATTTCAACTTATGAACAAATAATCCACTTCTAAGCTTAGGTTCAAACCATGTAGATTTTGGTGGCATTACTTCACCTATATCTGCAACACTCATTATATCGCTAACTTCAGTAGGATACATTGAAAATGCTATCTTCATGTCTTTATTAGCTCTTTTTTCAAGCTCTTTAAGACCTCTGATTCCACCAATAAAATCTATTTTCTCTGATGTTCTTACGTCATCTATTCCTAAAATAGGTGTTAAGACGTTATTTTGAAGTATTGCAACATCAAGACTATCTATTGGATCTTCAGCATTATAAATGCCGTCTTTAGCTTCTAATAGATACCATTTATTTTCTACATACATACCAAAAGTATGCTTTTTAGCTGGTTTAACTGGTTCCTTACTAGTTGATTCTGTTACAGTGAACTTTTCTTGAAGTTTCCCTATTAACTCATCTTTAGTTAAACCATTTAAGTCCTTAACTACTCTGTTATAATCCATAACCATCAAATCATTATCTGGAAATGCAACTGCTAGGAAATAATTAAATTCTTCATCACCAGTATAATTTGGATTTTCTGCTCTTCTCTTCAGTCCAACCTTTACAGCAGATGCTGATCTATGATGACCATCTGCAATATATAAGTAATCTACTTCTTTAAATAAATCAACTATTTCATTTATGATAATTTCATTATCAACTATCCAAACAATATGAGTTATTCCATCTTCAGCAACAAAATTATATATAGGTTTTCTCTTACTTTCATTTTGAATCCAAGCATCTATTATTTCAGATGCAATTTGGTCTTCTTTATATGTTAAGAATATAGGACCTGTATTCGCATCACAATAATCAACGTGATTAATTCTATCCTCTTCCTTATCAGCTCTAGTAAATTCATGTTTCTTGATAATATTGTTCATATAATCATCAATAGATGCACAAAATACTATTCCTGTTTGAGATCTTCCATTCATTATTTGTCTATATATGTATAGACATGGCTGTTCATCTTGAGTGTATTCCCCATCTGTTATCATTCTGTCAAGATTTTCTCTAGCCTTTTCATAAATTTTGGGATCATGTATATCTATTGATGGATCCAAATCTATTTCTGGTCTATCAACATGAAGAAATGAATGTGGATTTCCAATTACCATTTCTCTTGCTTCATCGCTGTTCATTACATCATAAGGTAAAGCTGCTATTTTTGAAGCTAATTCTTTAACTGGTCTTATTCCCTTGAAAGCTTTAACTACTGCCATTAAAATTTCCTCCCAAACAATTATAGATTAAAGAATTCTTTAATTACTGAAACTACCTCTTCACCAATTCTTGTTTGAGCTTCTTCTGTTGCAGCTCCAATGTGTGGTGTTACACTAACCTTTGGATGGTTAATTAATGTTTCATTCTTAGTTGGCTCTTGTTCAAATACATCAATACCTGCTCCAGCAATTTCTCCCTTATCAAGAGCTTCAATTAATGCGGCTTCGTCAACTACTTTCCCTCTAGCACAGTTAATAAGATAAGCTGTATTCTTCATTGCTTCTAATTCTTTCTTTCCAATTAATGAACCGGCAACCTTATCATATGGTACATGAAGTGAAATATAATCTGAATTCTTTAATATTTCTTCTAATGATACAAAATTATAATCTAAATCATCATGTTTTCCTTCAATTGTGTAATATATAACAGTCATACCTAAAGCTGTAGCTTTTTTAGCTAAAGATTGACCTATTCTTCCCATTCCAACAATTCCAAGTGTTTTACCTGCAATTTCAGTTCCTTGGTATTTCTTTTTATTCCATTCACCATTTCTCATAGTGTAGTTAGAAATTGCAATAAATCTTGCTAATGCAAACATATGACCAATTGCAAGCTCTGCAACTGAATCTGAACTTGCTGATGGAGTATTTCTTACAGTTACTCCAACACTTTCCCCAGCAGGAATATCTATATTATCTATTCCAACACCAGCTCTAATAGCTAATTTTAATTTGCCCCCTTCTTCTGCTTTAAATACATCAGAAGTAAGAGTAGTCGCTGATCTAATAACTATAGCATCAAAATCCTTTAATTTTTCTCCCAATACATCTTGCTCAATATGTTCATTAATAACCTCTGCACCCAATGATTTTAATGCTTCAATTGATGCACTTTCTAATCCGTCGTTTGTTAATACTCTAATCATTTTTAAAAAATCCCCCTTAAAATATGCTTATTGCTAAAATCCCCATATCCCATCGAAACTGTCTGAATTACAGTTTCACGGATATACGCATTATACTTATTTTTTATATTCTACTACTTATTTAGTTTTAATTCAATACTTTGTTACTTCAAATCATGCTTTTAATTGATAGTTCTATATTTTTTTATCCATATATAACTTTGATTGAAAAAATTATGTTAACATACTTATCAAATTAATATCTACGTAAATCTTAATAAAAAACACTTTCCAATCTGGTTTACATTTAAATAAAAGCTAGCTAAATTATAAACTGCACTCTGTTAATATCAGGTACAGTTTATAATTTAGCTAGTCTTTAACTATAATATATAGTTTTAGTATATAGTGATAATTCAAAGTTAATTTATCGAATTGCTATCTTTAAGTATAATCTATGTTTTTAATATATACCTTTATATTTCGCCTCTAAATACTTTAAGAAATATTTAGTTGAGATTTCTTCCCCTGTAACTTTCTTAACTAATTCTTCTGGTGTATATATAGCTCCATGCTTATGAATATTGTTGCTTAACCAATTATTAATATAACTAAGATCTCCATCTATTAAATTCTTTATAGCATCTTTATTTTCTTCTAATATTTTATATAAAAATTGTCCTCCGTATATATTTCCTAATGCATAACTTGGGAAATATCCAAAATTTCCAGCAGACCAATGCATATCTTGTAAAATCCCTTCACTATCTGTTTTAGGTTCTACTCCTAAATATTCTATATATTTTTCTCTCCAAATTCTTGGCAGATCTTTAACTTCAATATCACCATTAATTAATTGCTTTTCAATCTCATATCTTATAATTACATGAAGGCTATAAGTTAATTCATCTGCTTCTGTTCTAATCAATGATGGCCTAACATAATTTATTGCCTCATAGAATTTATCTAACTTTACATTTTTCAAACTTGAAAATTCCTCTTTAATAAATGGTAAAATCACCTTTAAAAATTCTTTACTTCTTCCGATAATATTTTCATAAAATCTAGACTGTGATTCATGTATTCCCATAGAAGCACCATGTTCAATTCCTGTACCAATTAATTCATCAGAAATATGCTGTTCATATAGTCCATGTCCACCCTCATGAATAACACTAAATACATTTGATAATAAATCTTTTTCATTATAATGGGTTGTTATTCTAACATCTTTATTTCCCATATCAAGTATAAATGGATGTGTTGTTTCATCTAATCTGCCAGCTTCCATATCAAACTTTATTTTATCTAACAAAAATAAACTTAATTTCTTTTGTCTTTTTATTTTAAATTTGTCATCAAGAAAATCTTTATTTATCTTTTTATCACTATTTTTTATGTAGTCTAGTATATTTAATATGCCTTCTTTTAATTCTTCAAATATCTTATCTAATTTTTTAACAGTCATTCCTTCTTCATATTTATCAAGTAATGCATCATACTTATTTTCTTCATAACCATAATAATCTGCAAATTCTCTTTGGAATTCAACTATTTTTTCTAAATGTGGTTCAAATATTTTAAAATCATCCTTTTCTCTAGCTTCTTCCCATGCTGCTTCAGATAAAGATGTAGCTATTGTAAATTCCTTATATCTTTGTTCTGGTATCTTTTTTGTTTCATCATAATCTTTCTTTAGTTTTCTTATCATTGCCTTATCTATTAATGATAATTCTGCAAGTATAGGCGTGAAATAATCAATAAAACTCTTCACTTCGTCACCTGTTGATAATTTAAATACTTCTCCAGATAAATATCCAAGGGTATTTGATCTTTGTTCTAATGCTTTCTTTGGCATTGAAATCTTCATATCCCAATACACAAGTGACAATAATTTATTTAATTCCTCAATCTTTGCAATATGTTCTTTTACTTCAATTAACTTTTTTATTACTTCTTTATCCATTACATAATCACCCTTTCATCGTCTATGCCATCCAAACCTTAGTTATAAATAATATAATTAAAAAGTATATTGCAACAATACCTATTGCAAATGGTATTATTAATTGAAACATAGCTATAATAAGAGCAAAAACATCTCGCACACCAAGGTTTTCACTTTTTAACTTTTTAAATTCCTCTTTTCTAGCTTCTTTATTTTTAATCTCATCTTCTAATTTTTCGTATCTTCTGTTAAATAGTTTCACTAAACATACCTCCAACCATATTATCACTATATATTTTAATTACTTTTTAATATTTTATCTGTTTATATTTCAGTTGCTCTATGACAAGCTACAAAATGGTTTTTTTCTATTTCTCTGTATTCTGGAATTTCCTTAGAACAAATTTCTTTTGCATAAGGACATCTTGTATTAAATTTACATCCTGATGGTGGATTTGCTGGAGATGGTATATCTCCCTGTAATATTATTCTCTCCCTCTTAGCAGTTGGATCTGGAATTGGGATTGCTGAAAGCAATGCCTTAGTATACGGATGTAGTGGATTATCAAATAATCTATCTTTATCTGCAAGCTCCATCATCGATCCAAGATACATAACACCAACTCTATTGCAAAGATGTTCAACAACGGAAAGATCATGAGAAATAAACATATATGAAAATCCTTTTTCTTTTTGAAGCTTTGCTAATAAGTTTATTATTTGAGCTTGTATTGAAACATCTAAAGCTGATACTGGTTCATCAGCCACTATAAATTCAGGATCTAAAGCTAAAGCTCTTGCAATACCTATTCTTTGTCTTTGACCACCTGAAAATTCATGAGGAAATCTATCGATTTGATACTCTGCAAGTCCGCACATTTCCATAACTTCAAGTACTTTTCCTCTGATATTTTCCTTTTTAACCATTCCATGATCAATTAATGCTTCTCCAATTATTTGTCCAACAGTCATTCTTGGATTTAATGAAGAATATGGATCTTGGAATATTAATTGCATCTTAGGTCTAATGCTTCTTAATTCACTTTTCTTCATTCCATCGATTCTTTGTCCTTTGAAGTAAATTTTTCCATCAGTTGGTTTAAGTAGTTGTAATATTGCTCTACCAGTTGTAGATTTACCACATCCAGATTCACCAACAATCCCAAGGGTTTCACCTTTTTTTATTTCAAGAGAAATATCATCTACTGCTCTTACATTTCCCACAGTTTTCCCAAAGAACCCACCTTTAATCGGAAAATATTTCTTTAGATTCTCAACTTTTAATATTACTTCATTTTCCATCTATTTATTTTCCTCCTTAGGTGTGTTTTCATCAAATAGCCAACAAGCCACCTTATGATTTTCTACGATAACTTTTAAGCTTGGTATAGTGGTTCTACAAATATCCATAGCCTTTTCGCATCTTTCACAGAAATAACAAGAATCTTTCATACCAACCGGATTCGGAACTTGTCCAGGTATAGAATACAATTCTTCTTGTCTTTTTGTTATTATAGGTTTAGATTTTAATAAGCCTATTGTATATGGATGAGATGGTTGTTTAAATATTTCCAATACAGAACCTTCTTCGATAACTTTACCTGCATACATTACAACAACATAATCAGCCATTTCAGCAACTACACCAAGGTCATGTGTAATTAAAAGAATAGATGTACCTTTTTCTTTCTTTATATTTCTCATTAAATCCAATATCTGTGCTTGAATTGTAACGTCTAGTGCAGTTGTTGGCTCATCTGCAATTAGGATTTTAGGATTACATGCAAGTCCCATAGCAATCATAACTCTTTGTCTCATCCCCCCTGATAATTCATGTGGATAAGATTCTACTATTTTTTCAGCTCTTGGAATTCCAACTTGATTTAATAAATCTATGGACTTTTTCTTAGCGGCTGCTTTATTTAAACCTTCATGTATTATTAGAGGTTCTGCTAACTGCATCCCAATGGTGAATGTTGGATTTAGAGAACTCATAGGTTCTTGGAATATCATTGCAATTTCTTTACCTCTAATTTTACGTATACTCTCTTCTGATAACTTTAATAAATCATTTCCTTTAAAAAGAATTTCTCCACCATCATTAAATCCATTGTCTTTTGTAACTAATCCCATAATACTCATAGCTGTAATAGACTTACCGCAGCCTGATTCTCCAACAATACAGACACTTTCCCCTTTTCTAACCTTAAAAGAAACATCATTAACCGCCTTTACAATACCAGCTTCTGTCCTGAAAAAGGTTTTTAAGTTCTTTACTTCTAATAAATTATCACTCATACCTCTTCCTCCTATCTCTTCATCTTAGGGTCAAGTGCATCTCTAAGACCATCACCCACAAGATTTACAGCCATAACCGTTAATAATATACAAACACCTGGTGGTACCCAAAGCCATGCTCTATTTTTAAAATCAGCAATACTATTTGCTGCATTCATAAGATTCCCCCATGAAGGTATCGGCTCTGCAACTCCTACGCCTAAATAACTTAATGTAGCTTCTAATATTATTGCATTTGCAACACCTAAAGTTGCATTTACAATTATTGTTGGTATAACATTAGGAATTAAATGATTAACAATTTTTCTTATATCTTTAAGTCCCAAAGCTTCTGTAGCTTGCATAAATTCTTGTTCTCTTAATGACAAAATTTCTCCTCTTACGAGTCTTGTAATTGAAGGCCAAGATAATATTCCCATTACAAACATTAATAAAAAAATTCTAACCTCTGGATCTAGTCTTAAATCAGACATTAAGCTACCAGCAATTAAAATTACCGGCATAAATGGTAAAGATAAAAATACATCAGTTATTGACATTAAAACTGAATCTATCCTTCCTCCATAATATCCAGAAATGGCTCCAATCAATGTGCCTATCACCATTTCTATAACAACAGCTATAATTCCTACTAAAATTGAAATCTTTCCACCATACATTAATCTTGTTAAAACATCTCTACCTAAGTAATCTGTTCCTAGTATATGTGTAGCTGTAGGAGCGCTTTTTATTAAATTACTTTGAGTGTTATATCCATAACTGATAAATAATGGACCTATAAATGAAAATAAAATCATAAAAATTAATAAAATAAATCCAAACATAGCTAACTTGTTCTTTTTAAGTCGATTCATAACTATTTTACTTGGAGATTCAATTGACTTTTCTTTAGTTGTTTTGGGATTATTACTTTTTGGTTGAGTATCTTTTATTATTACATTTTCCATTGTTGCTCTCCTTACTATAGTTTTATTCTTGGATCTACCACAGCATATAATATGTCAGATAATAAATTACCCAATAAAGTTAATACAGCCATAAACATAGCAAATCCAACTGTAAGAACATAATCTCTAGTTATTATGGCATCATATCCAAGTTTACCAATTCCTGGCCATACAAATATTGTTTCAGTTATCAAAGCTCCTGCAAATAAACCTGGTATACTTAATCCTATAATTGTAACTATTGGTATTAATGCATTTCTTAATGCATGTTTGTAGATTACCACTTTTTCCTTTAATCCTTTGGCTCTTGCAGTTCTTATATAATCCTGCCTAATAACTTCAAGCATAGAAGTTCTTACATATTTTATTGTGCTTCCTACTTGTATAATAACTAAAGTTATACAAGGCATTACCATATGTTTTATTATATCTGAGATATTATCCATTCCAGTCAATTTTGATCCTGCATTTGTCATTCCTCCTATTGGTAATACATTCATATTTAGCGCAAAAATCTTTATTAATATCAACGCTAAAAAGAATGTAGGAACTGACATTGTTAAAAATGTGAGAAAGGTTGTAATTTTATCAAAAAATGAATACTGTTTTACAGCTGAAATTATCCCTACCGGTATTGCTACAATTAATGAGATAACAAACGAAATAGATGCCAATGAAAATGAATTCCAAACATAAGCATTAATAACTTTAGTAACAGGTTGTCTATATTTTAATGAATCTCCAAGATCCCCTTTTACAACTGATTTAAGCCAATTAAAATATCTAATTGGTATTGGCTTATCTAAATTATAAATTGATTTTAATTGTTCCATTTTTTCTACTGACATATTAGGATTGCTCTTTGCTTCTACAAAGTTTCCTGGTGTTATACTTACAATCCAAAATATTATTATTGATATAGCAATCAATATTGGTATCATTTTAAGTATTCTTTTTATAATATACTGTACCATCTTTTTTCTCCAATCAAATTTTTATTAATATGTAATTAAAAGACATCTATTTATTAAGATGCCTTTTAACTAATTTATAAAAAGTTTTTATTCCAAAGTTGCTTTATATAAATTTTGAGAATATCTTACATAAGGTGAAAAGTCTAGGTTCTTAACTCTTCCGTTATATACATAAAAATCTTGACTTTGATTTAACAATATATAAGGTAAGTCCTCATTTATTTCACTATATAGTTGTGCATATAAATCTTTTGCTTTATTAGTATCATCTTCCCCCTTTATTTTGTTATAAAGTTCATCTACTTTAGCATTTGAATAATGACCATTGTTTTGTGCTCCATCTGACTTAAAAATAGGGGCATCATTTGGATTTGCAGATAAACTCCATCCTAATGAACATAATTCCCAATCGTCGCCCTTCATTTTACTTAATAAAGATGCAAAATCTATTGTATCACTACTAAAATCAATGCCAAGTGCCTTGCAAGTTTCTGGTGCTGTTGCTAAAATAGTTGCCCCAGTTTTACTTCCTGTAGATGCAGTATAATGTATTGCTAATCTTATACCATCTTTTTCTCTTATTCCATCGCTGCCAACTTTCCATCCAGCATCATCTAAGATTTTTTTAGCACCTTCTATATTATATTCATATTTATTTTTAGCTTCTGTATATGCCCACGAAGCTTTTGTTTGAGGCACATTGATTACTTCTGCATATTTATCATATACTGCACTTGTAATCTTTTGTCTGTCTAATCCCATCATTAAAGCTTTTCTTACTGCTTTATCCTTTAAAACAGGCTTATTAAAATTAATGTTCAGATATCCATATCCATTCTCTGGAAACATCTTGTAACCTAAATATCCTAATGATTCTGTTGTATCTACATTATCTGGATTTGCAGCAATACAATCAAAATCAATATCTCCAGATTGAAGCATTGATAATCTTGTATCATTTGTAGTAACCTTAAATACTAAATTCTTTGTTTTAGGTGCTCCTAAAAAAGATTTATCATTTTCTATAAGAACAACTTCTTGTCCTGGCTTATAAGAAACAAACTTATACGCTGCAGATGTTGGTCCTGGTGCAGTAAATGTATCTTTTAATTTATCTGTATTTCCTTGACTATAATACTTACCATAATAGCTTTCTGGAAGAGGTATTATATCTCCTAATGTATATTTTGCAGATGAACTTGGCTCTTGCAGCGTTATATCAATAGTTTTATCATCTACTATTTTTAATCCTGATATATCTTTTGCAGTTCCACTTTGATATTCTTTAGCTCCTTTTATTGTTGTATCTCCGCTTATAAAATCTAAATTTCCATCATATGATTTATCACAAATTATTTTAATACTTAATGCTATATCTTTAGATGTTATTGGTGTTCCATCTGACCAAACTGCATTAGCTTTTATTTTATAGGTATATGTTAATTTATCCTCTGATATCTTAGGTAAATCTGCTAACCATTCTTGCATAATAGCTTTATCATCATTAGTATTTAAATGTGCAAACATTGTATCACATATGTTTTGATCATAAAGTCCTGGAGTAAATAATGGATTAAATACTCCATCTGGAGCTTCTGTTCCGATTATAAGAGAATCTTTTCTATCTGCAGCCTGTTGAGGATTTTTACTCATATCAGTAGCTTCATATGTAGTTACTATTTTTGATGTCAAATCCTGTTTTTCAGTAGTTTGTCCTGTTACTTCTGTTGTTTTAGCCCCTTGTCCACAGCCTGCTAACATAGCAAATGATAATGTTAACGACAATGTCACTAATAATTTTTTAAATTTCATATTTTTCCCCTCTTTACTTTAAATTATATGAACATTGACATTCTTATTTTATAAATGAATATATTAGTTCAATATATAACAACTTGTTTAAATAAGAAATAATGTACAAAACAAAATTAATTAATATATTTTATTATTTCAGGTATCGGTTACATATTATTTTATATAAAAAAAAGGTCATTAAAATGCTTTTGTTCACATTTAATAACATCTTTGTTATTTCTATATTTACAATTTAAATGATTACCAAAAATATCTAATAACATTTAATATTTATTTACATACTTCTATTATAATAATATTTCTATCCAATAATGTCAATATTTATTAAATATATATATAATTTCTTAACATATTTAATAATAACTTTTGTTTTTTTTAATATATTAACTATTTAGTATTTATAATTAAATATTAGATAGTTACAAAAAAGCTGTCCCAAATACAAATGATGTATTTGGGACAGCTTAATTTTATAGCTTATTTCTAGTTCATCGGTTTTATTAATATATATAAACTATTTTTTACCTTCTATAGAAGCTTTATCAAAGTATACAGGTCCAAGCGGAGACACTCTTACACCCTTAACATAATCTTTTATACCCTTTGTATAAGTAGAATAGTATAAAGGAATGATTGGCATATCTTCCATTAAAATATCTTCTGCTTGATGCATCATTTCAAATCTCTTCTTAGCATCTATTTCTGCCTTAGCAGAAGCAACTAATTTATCGTATTGTGGATTGTTATATCCAATTTCATTACTAGGTGAAGTTGATTCCCACATATCTATAAATGTCATTGGATCAGCATAGTCTGCACTCCATGCACCTCTTGCAATTTCATATTTCATTGCATTTCTTGTTGCTTGGAATACTTTCCATTCTTGAGTTTGAAGTTCAACATTTACTCCAATTTTCTTCCACATATCTTGAATTGCTTGATATAATTCTCCATTACCACTTTCTGGATTATAAAGAACTACAAGTGGTGGTAATCCTTGACCATCTGGGTATCCAGCTTCAGCTAATAACTTCTTAGCTTTTTCTATATCACCTGTTGGTTCAAAGTACTTCTTACTTGCAAAGTCTTTTCCTTCTGGATCATTAATTCCAGTTGATACAAAACTAAATGCAGGTGTTTGACCAGATTTTGTTACATTTTCAACAATTGTTTTTCTGTCTATAGCATTAGCTAATGCTTGTCTAAACTTTGCATTGCTTAATACTTTAGCAGCATTTGGATCTATATCTTTAACTTTATCTGAAACATTAATATCAACAAATTGAGTTCCTAAATTAGCAAATGTAGTTGCAGTCTTATCTTTTACTGCTTGAACAATTTCTGATGTTGGAACAGAATCTATCATATCAAATTGACCTGATTTATAACTTGCCCATGCTGATGTATTTTCAGTAACCATCTTCATTGTTATTTTATCAAGCTTAACTTTATCTTTATTGTAATAATTCTCATTTTTTTCTAATACTATTTGGTCTTTGATCTTATAATCTGTAATTTTGAAAGGCCCATTTGAAACTAAAGTTTTAGCATCTTTTGCCCAATCTTTATTAGCTTCAACAACCTTTTGGTCTACTGGGAAATATGTTGTAAAAGCTGTTAATTCTAAGAAATATGGACATGGTGCTGCTAAATTAACTACTAATGTAGTATCATCAGTTGCCTTAACACCAACTGCATCTCTTTTAGCTTTTGCTTCTTCTGGAGTTTTTGCTGTATTAAATTCATTTGCTCCCTTTAGATATAATAATTGGAATGAATATATAGATGCTGTTGCTGGATCTAAAACTCTTTTCCATGCATATTCAAAGTCACTTGCCTTAAGCGGATCTCCATTTGACCATTTTAGATCCTTCTTCAAGTGAAAAGTATATGTCAATCCATCTGCAGATACTTCCCATTTTTCAGCTTGACCTGGAATTGCTTTATCCTTGTCATCTAAATCACATAGACCCGAAAAAATATTTGCTGCTATAATAGATCCATCAACCGCTTGATTTAACCCTGGATCTAAAGTCTTAGGATCAGATCCTAAATTATAAACTAATTCTTGTTTTGCTGCAGTTGCTGCTTTTTCTTCTTTCTTAGCACCACATCCAGCTAAAACTGAAAGCCCAAGTGTTGCTGCTAAAGCCACTGCGCATAATTGTTTTACTTTGCTTGTTTTCATTTTAATATGTCCCCCTTAATTAATTATTATTTATTTATAATACCTGTTTAAGTTATCATTGCAAAAATCCCTTAACAGTATACTATTCAATTTTATTAATTTTTATGCTTAATTGCTTTTACCAGAATTAATCATATAAATGACAGGCTACAAAATGCCCTGGTTTAACTTCTTTTAAATCCGGATCCACTTCTGAACAAATTGGTTTTGCATATTTGCATCTGCCTTTAAATCTGCATCCTGGTGGTGGATCTATTGGAGATGGAATATCTCCTTCTAGAACTATTCTTTGACTATTTTTAGCTGCTTCTGGATCTGGTATTGGAACTGCTGAAAGTAATGCTTGAGTATATGGATGCAATCCTTCTGAATATACTTTATTACTTTCTCCCTTTTCAACCATTCTTCCAAGATACATAACTCCAATATGAGTTGATATATGTTTAACCATTGAAAGGTCATGAGCTATAAATAAATAAGTCAATCCTAATTCTTCTTGAAGTTCTTCAAGCATATTTATAACTTGTGCTTGAATTGAAACATCAAGAGCTGATATTGGCTCATCACAAACTATCAATGATGGTTCTACTGCTAATGCTCTTGCAATACCTATTCTTTGTCTTTGTCCTCCTGAGAATTCATGAGGATATCTATTTATATGGTCACTTGCAAGCCCTACTTTTGATAATAAGCTTCTTATTCTTTCTGTCCTTTTTTCACCTGTTAGTAATTTATGTACATCAATTGCTTCTCCAATTATATCTCCAACAGTCATTCTTGGATTTAATGATGCATATGGATCTTGGAAAATCATTTGCATTTCTTTTCTTAAAGGAACCATTTCTTGTTTTGAACTGTTAGTTATATCTTTTCCATTAAAGATTATTTGACCTGATGTTGGTTCGTAAAGCTTTAATATAGTTCTTCCTGTAGTTGTTTTACCACAACCCGATTCACCTACCAGACCTAAAGTTTCCCCTCTTTTTAATGTAAATGAAACTCTATCTACTGCTTTAACATAACTTTTACCTTTAAATAAGCCTTTACTTGCAGGGAAGTATTTACATAAGTCTTTTACTTCTAAAATTATATCTTTATTATCTTCCACTACTTCATCCTCCTTATAGGTGATTCAACCTTTGGTGAATCTTCATGACATAACCAGCAAGCTGCTTGATGTTTTTCTCCAAGTTCAAATAATGGAGGCTGCTTTTGAATACAAATCTTCATTGCATAATCACATCTAGCTGTAAATGGACATCCAACTGGTGGATTTAATAAATCAGGTGGTTGTCCTTCAATTGGAATAAGTTTTTCTTTAACATCTTCCTTAGGGTTTGGAACACTTCTTAAAAGTCCCCAAGTATATGGATGTTTTCCTCTGTAGAATATATCTTCTGCAGTTCCTTTTTCAACTATTATTCCACCATACATTACATTTATTTTAGTACATACATCTGCAACAACCCCTAAATCATGAGTTATTAATATAATTGCAGTATCAAGTTTTTCTTTTAAATCTTTCATTAAATCTAAAATTTGAGCTTGAATTGTAACATCTAATGCCGTTGTTGGCTCATCAGCTATAATAAGTTTTGGCTCACAAATTAAACTCATAGCTATCATCGCTCTTTGTCTCATACCACCTGAAAATTCATGAGGATATTGTTTCATTCTCTTTTCTGGACTTGGTATGCCAACTAATCCAAGCATTTTTATAGCTTCTTTTTTAGCTTCTGCTCTACTAATTTTTCTATGCTTTAATAGGGGTTCCATTAATTGGTCTCCTATTGTATATACTGGATTTAATGATGTCATAGGATCTTGGAATATCATACCTATGTCATTTCCTCTTATAGCTTCCATTTCTGATTCTTTAATATTAGAAATGTCCTTACCATTGAAGTGTATTTCTCCACCTGCAAGTCTTCCATTATCAGCCAGTAATCTCATTATTGACATCATAGTAACACTTTTACCACAACCAGATTCTCCAACTATACCTAATGCTTCTCCCTTTTCTAGGTCAAACGATACACCTCTTACTGCATGCACTTCACCAGCACTAGTTTTAAAGGAGGTTTCTAAGTTTTTTACATCTAATATCTTTTCCATTTTTCTTTCTTCCCCCTATCTCTTGTTCTTAGGATCTAATGCTTGACTTAATCCATCACCTAAAAGGTTAAATGCCAATATTATTATACATATTATTCCAGCCGGAAAAAACAATTGGTATGGGTATGTATAAATACCTTGCATTGCTTCATTTGCCAAAGTTCCAAGAGATGCTCTTGGTGCTGCAATTCCAAGCCCAATAAAGCTTAAAAATGCTTCTGTAAATACAGCTTCTGGAATTAATAATGTTAATGTAACCATTATTGATCCAATACAATTTGGAATTAAGTGTCTTACTAATATTCTACCATTTGATGCACCTAATGACTTTGCAGCAAGAATAAATTCTTGTTGTTTTAATTGAAGTACATCTCCTCTTACGATTCTAGCCATTCCAATCCAATATGTTATAGAAAGTCCTAATACAATTGTAAGAAGACCGCCTCCACCAGCTGCTCCCGGCTTATTTAAAATAGCCATAAATATTATTACATATATAGTCATTGGAATTGAAGATAAAACATCTACTATTCTCATTAATATGCTATCTACTAAACCTCCAAAGAAACCAGCAACTCCACCATATATTACTCCAATACATAGATTTATAACTGCTGCTAAAACAGCAATAACTAATGAATATCTAGCTCCATAAAAGTTTCTAACAAATAAGTCTCTCCCTAGATTATCTGTTCCAAACCAATGTTCTGCTGAAGGTTTTAAATAAGTTTGTGTTAAATCATTAGCTGCATAATCATATTTAGAGAACATTGGAACTAAAATAGCAGCTCCAACTATAGCTATTATTGTTATCAACGATATTAGTGCCATTTTATCTTTTGATAATCTATTCCAAGCATCTTTCCAATAACCAACGCTCGGTCTAACTATTGCGTTAACTTTCTTTTCTTCTATACTTAGAGGAGCAAATAATTCCTTTTCGATTTTTAATTGATTTTCCATTTTTATTTTCCTCCCCTAAACTTCCGCATCTTGCAATTTTATTCTTGGATCAATTAGAACATATAATATATCTACTAAAAAAGTAAAGAATATTAACATTGTGCAATAAAACACAGTTACTCCAAGTAACATACTATAATCTCTGTTTGTAACTGATTGTACAAATTCATTACCAAGTCCAGGAATTGCAAAAATCTTTTCTGTTACAAAACCTCCTGTTAATATACTTGCCACTAGTGGCCCAACATATGTAACTATTGGAATTAGTGAATTTCTTAATGCATGTTTAAATATAATTGTACCTTTACTTAATCCTTTAGCCTTTGCAGTTCTTATATAATCAGATTTTAAAACATCTATTAGTTTACTTCTTGTAAGCCTTGTAATAAATGATAAAGACGATGCTGATAATGCTATACAAGGCATCACGTAATTTTCTAACTTTCCAAATCCAGTTGCAGGTAATAATTCAAATGTAACTGCGAATACATATATTAAAACCGCACCAATTACAAAACTTGGTATCGTAATACATAATGTCGCAAAAAATACTACTACCTTATCAGGCCATTTTCCATTTTTAAGTGCAGCAAGTGTTCCTAAAAGTACACCACCAACTATAGCGATAATTACTGCTACTATACCTAGTTTCGCAGATGCAGGGAATGATGTAGCTATAGTCTCTGATACTTTTCTTCCTTCAAAAACCATTGATTCCCCAAGGTCTCCATGAACTAAATTATTTAAATACATTGTGTATTGTTCAAATAAAGGCTTATCTGTTCCATATTTTGCTGCCATATTTGCCCTAGCTTGTGGAGTTAGCTTGTCCCCATCAAATGGCCCTCCTGGCATAAGTCTCATTAGAAAAAATGTTACTGTTATCACAACTAATATTGTTAACAGACTTACAAAAAATCTTTTTCCAATATATTTTAACATGTGTCCCTCTCCTTCTTTTTCTTTTTGTATATTATTACTTATATAATTTATATAATTCTTTTAATGACTAAATTATAAAATATAGTAAATATCGATTTCATATGTATTTAACTTTATTGTATACAGAAAGCGCTTCCATATCATTAAATGATGTTTAACATACGAAGGGAGTCATTAAACACATTGCTACGGCCTAATAACTCCTTTGTTATTTTAACTTTATTAATATTTAATTTTTTTTAAATAATATTTAACTTATTCATAATTTAATATTATAATAATAATATTATTATCGATGAGTGTCAATATTTTATTTGAATTACGTAAAACAAAATTCAACAAAGTAATAATAACCAAAAATTTTTCTTTACTTTTGTTAATTCTTCTATATTAAATGTTTTTTCTTGGATGATAAGCATTAACGAAGGAATTATTTTATCATGGATTTTTCCTAACATGTTTGAAATTTCTATCTATAAAAATCCTTCTATAATACTAACTTAGAAGTTTTTAACCATTATTTCTGATTATTCCCACTTAACATATATCCATCTTTAACCTTATTTATAGAATTCCTTCACATTTCTCCATAAAAATTTTTGCTTACAAAGACTAAAAAATCTCTCCTTGTAACAACCATTTAATTTCTTAATATTTTAAACTTAAATTCTTTATTTTCTTAATATTTTCTATTAAAATTCTTTAATTATAATTGTTGTAATCATCGAAATATAATACTGATTCTGTTTCTCTACAATATTTAACACACATACATTGTGCTAGTTTCCTTGGACATTTATAACATAAACAAGTTAAATCCTTACCATCACATTTTCCTTGTTTCAATTCTATACAATCTCCACAGTTTACTCCATTTCCTGCTGGCATAATAAATTCACTGCTCCTTTAACTTTAAGATACCCTAATTCAGTATTAATCAAAAGCGTACAGATGTCAAATTATTATTCTATTTAATAAAACAAAATCTATAATTCAACTTCTACTAACATAATTTAAGCATAGATAATAAAAAAACTATCTATACTTAAATCTCAGAAATTTTTCTTACCAAATCCCTAGTCTATATTCTGGGTTAATATACATGCCATCATTCTCAGATATACCATAAGTATCATAGAATTTCTGAAATTGTGCTAAAACTGCATTAACTCTAAATTTATTAGGTGAATGTTCATCTAAAAGCAAAACATACTTTGCATATTCTTTTGTTGTTATTTGTCGCCAAGTAACTGCATAACTTTCAAAAAATGCTTTATAATTTGGTTCATCCATAGTTGAAAGTATATCTAAAAGACAAGACATGCCTCCAATATCAGCAATGTTTTCTCCAACTGTACGATATCCATCAATATTTTCTTCTGGCAATGCTTCTATTAGATTATAAAATTGAGCAATTTTCCAAGCCTTTTCTTTAAATTGTTTATATTCTCCATCACTCCACCAATTATTTAAATTACCTTCTGAATCATATAATGACCCAGTATTATCAAATGCATGACTAATTTCATGCCCTATAATAGATCCTATTCCACCTAAATTTTCTTCTTTGCTTCCATTAGAATTATAAAAATGTCCTTGAATAATTCCTCCTGGAATTATAATTGAATTTTCATTTGCACTATAAAATGCATTAACCGTTTGAGGTGTAAACCCTTCTTTACTTTTGTCTATCTGTTTATTTATTTTACTAAATATTCTCTCATTTGCAAAAGCTCTTAATGTCATTATATTCTCAAAAAGTGAACCGCCTTCTTCATAAGATTTAATATTTATTTTTGAATAGTTAAGCCAGTTTTCTGGATATCCTATTTTTACAGTTAATTTATCTAATTTATCAACAGCATTCTTTTTAGTTGATATACTCATCCAATTAAGATTATTAATTCGCTTCTTATATGTTTCTATAATCTCTTTTGTTATAGTCTCTACATCTTCCTTTGTTTTTTTAGGAATATATCTCTCTGCATAGATTTTTCCAATAGCCATTCCCATAGTTGAATTTATTGTATAAATAGCATCATCTTCTTTTGATTCATCTCCAGTTATTCCTAGCAGACTACTTTCATATTTCTTATTTACCTTTTCAAAATCTTCACTTAGATAATTGGCTGCATGAATTAAATTAACTATTTCAATATAATTCTTTATAATTGGTACATTTTCTTGTGTATATATTTCATTAAACGCTGCTAACCATTTTGGATCTTCTAAAATAATTTTATTTGCTTTATCTATTCCTAAAGAATTCATAATAGCTGGCAGGTTTAGATTTGGTGCTAAATCATTAAGCTGATCTAAAGTATACACATTATACATAGATTCTATTAAATTGGAGGTGGTAGACTTTTCTTTTTTTCCCATAATATATGGCGCTATCATTCCTTCAAATTTAAACATATTCTCTACTTTAACTTTTGCCTGTTCCTTTGTATATCCACTTAACATTAAAATCTTATTGTAATATTCTTCTGTCAATTTCTTATTTTTAATTGTTTCTTCTGTTGGCTCAGTATATTCATCTGAATCTCCTAAACTAAGTCCTGTACTATCTATATACAATACATTAGTTTTAGCATCCTTCACATCTCTTTCTACAACGAATCTTATTGTTGAATTTACTACATCCTTATTGTTCCACAACTTTGCAATATCATCTGTTGTTTTTGCTGCTCTAATTTCATCTAAGATTTTTTGAACTGGTTTTAATCCTTCTCTATTTCTAGCTTCTACATTTAATGTATTATTGTATAAACTAATTATTTTCTTTTCATCACTATTTTCTGCATATTTATCTTTATCAATTAACAACTGATTAATTATATCTTTTGTTTGGCTTGTTACTTTTTCTTCAACCTGATCAAAAGTGGAATTAGTCGACTTTCCATCTTCAATTTTTGTAGTATTCATCCATTGGCTATTTATTGCATCATAAAAATCATCTTGTACTCGCACATTTTGATTAGTACTTGCTGTTTCAACATTTGTTTCTGCTGCTATAGCATTAGTATATGATGTAGGACTCATCAGCAGCATGAATATAAATATACTGGCTATAATTGCCCATCTTTTAATCTTATTCATTATTTTCGCCTTCTCTCCATTATGATTTTTAAAGTAGTCATAACATAGATAATAAATTCAAGAGTTTAATATATTTTCTTTTTTCTAAATACTTGAAATTTTGACAACACCAAAATCTTATAGAGTTCTAATAATTAGGCTTGTCCAAATAAATATATCCATATAAGTAATTTGTTTCATATATTTCTCTATATTTGAATGTTACACCATGCCACATAGATTCTGATATGTAAACTTTATTGTTTTCTATTTTCTCAACAATAGCAACGTGTCCACTTCCATCAGAGTTTGGCAAATTAGATTTCCATACTGCAATAGCTCCAACTCTAGGTTCAGAACCATATTTATATTTACCACTCTTCTTATTTGCATCCCACCATTCATATCCATTGCCTATAAATCCTGCATCAATTGGTTTACTTCCAGTAAGCTCCCATGCGCGTCCCCATGCATACCAAGTACAGTTACCCTTAATTAATCTTCCACCACTAGAAAATGGAGGTGAAAGCTTTATCTTATAGAAAAGATTGTCATCTGAATAATAATGTTTATCACTCAAACTTGGTTCTTTATCCCTTATTGTTCCCTTTGCTAGCGAAACATCTGTTAAGTTTTTATTATCAATTCCTATAGAAGGTGTCTCTATTTTTGACACATCTATATTAGAATCTAATGTAGACTCAGAATTTTTAGGTTTTTCAAAACTAATCCACTTAGAACTTACCCAGCCCTTTTTATTATTTACAAGTACAGGATAAAAACCATCATCTTCATCACCAATAATTTTAACTTCTTTATTTTTAGCCACAGTTCCTATTATTTCTGAAGAAATTAATCCTTCTGAACGAATATTTAATAAATCCCCATTAGTAGAAACATATCCTATACGAATTTTAGTATCACTATTATCCTTTCCAGTTGAAGTCCCTGTATTTTCTTCTGTCTTATTGCTTAAATTACTTTTTACATTCGCTACATCTTTTGAGTCTGATTGAATTTCTTGAATTATTTCCTTACCACTTATCATTGCTCCACTTGCTGAAAAAGTATAAACCTGTCCATCAATACCAATAGTTCCAGTTTCCATTTGCCCACTGAAATTCATAAAATACCATGTACCATTGTCCTTAAGCCAACCAGTGCTCATAGTTCCATCTTGGTTAAAGTGATACCACTTTTCATCTATCTTCTTCCAGCCTGTTTCCATTACTCCGCTCTCAGATAGACTATACCATTTTTCATTTAATTTAATCCAGCCAGCTTTCATCATTCCATTTTCGTCAAAGTAATACCAATTCTTATCAATTTCTTTCCATCCAGTAGCCTTAACTTGATTTTCTACCCAATTCCAATTATTCTTGGAATCCTTTATCCATTTAGCAGATGCTGGCACATAATTTATATTTGTTATTATTAAAGTTAATATGACCACTCTTATTATCTTTTTAATAAATTCTTTTTTCACTTTCAACTGCCCCTTTTTATAAATTATTTTTTTTATAATTCATTTATCATAGGCGATTTTATTGTAAAGTTAACTAAGACTATACTATATACAATAATTATCAAACCTAAACAATAATCCCATATAATTTACAATTCATATTTATTGTAAATTAATTCTTATACTTTAAATATTAACTCAAAACTGAGTAATTAACAATAATATAAAAAAATGACCTACTGTAAATTTCGCAAGTCATTTTATCTTTTTAAACTTTTAAGTTTTATTTTTATCAAATTACAAAAATGCTCCTATTATAATTAATACAATAACACCAGGAACTCCAAAGAAACCTGCTATTAAAGCTGTAATTGGATTAATTGCTAAAGAGAAGTTAAGATTTATACCAAGTAATTTAAGCTTTGCAATTATAAAATTTACTACATATAATATAACGACTCCAATAATCCCATTTATAAGTATTTTTATTGGCCACTTTAGTAATTTTGTCACTAGAAACAATATTGCTATTCCTATTAATCCATATATTAAAAACTGTCCCTCCATGTTTAATCCCCCAATTTCATTTATTCAGCAATTCGTACACTTTTCTGAGCTATATAATCAGTTCCTACACTTATGCCTCTTTCTCTTGCTATTGATAATAAGTAATCATATCTTTTTCTTGCGACATTTTCTGAGTAAATAGCTACCTCTATTAATTTGTCATCGTTAACATTATTAAACATGCTACGAGCTACATTTATTTCCATCTTTGCAATTTCCATATCTTCTAATAATTTTGTATACATATCAGGGGCATCCGTCTTATACATCAGGTATTCTACAATATTTTTTTTATTCATGTAAATCCCTCCAAAAACTTCTTATTACCATTTTATCCATTTTAATGAAAAATATACATGTTTTTTATTTTTATGAATTTTGAAGATTGTATCACCTTTTTCTATTTTTTCATATACTATATCATATAAGAAGCTTTTCACTCATGTCAGATAAAAACTTCTAACTCCCATCTATGTAACACTTTTTCTAGGAACCTAATATTTTAGGTTCCTTTATTTTTATGTTATTAAATTTCTTTTCTTCCTTCTAAAGCCTTAGATAATGTAACTTCATCAGCATAATCTAAATCTCCACCAACTGGTATTCCTGATGCTATTCTAGTTACCTTAATATCAAGAGGCTTAAGCACCTTAGATATGTACATTGCAGTTGCTTCTCCTTCTATATTAGGATTCGTTGCAAGTATTACTTCTTTAACATCTTCACTCATTCTTGAGACAAGTTCTCTGATTTTTATATCTTGAGGTCCTCTGCCTTGCATTGGAGATATGTTTCCATGTAATACATGATATACTCCATTATATTCTTTAACTTTTTCCATTGTCATAATATCCTTTGGCTGCTCTACAACACATATAGTACCTCTATCTCTATTTGGATTATCACATAACGAGCAAGGATCTTTGTCTGTGAAATTACCACATACAGAACAATATTTAATTGTTCCTCTTGCTTGAACTAATGCATTTGCAAATTCTTTTACTTCATTATCTGGAAGATTCAAAATATGTAATGTTAATCTTTGAGCTGTTTTTTGCCCTATACTTGGTAACTTAGCAAATTCCTCAATTAATTTTTCTATGGCTACTGGATAAAAGTCCATCATATTTTAAATTTCTCCTTTATTTTTTATTCTCAATTATAGTAAATTCTAATTAAGTTGCTACACAAAAAAAATTTATAGTAACTAAGAATATGTAGTTTACTTATCAGAACATATATCATTATCTATATATTACAAAAAAGCATACACAAATTGAAGGATAAACCAACAATTCTGTATGCTAACTGTTATCATTATTCTTAGAATAGCCCGCCTGGCATTCCACCTGTTAACTTACCCATCTTGCTTGCAGATTCTTCTTCTACTTTTCTTAATGCTTCATTAACTGCACTCATTATTAAGTCTTCAAGCATTTCTACATCATCTGCATCCACAACTTCTGGCTTTATATTAATTACTGTTATTTCTTTTTTACCATTGGCTTTAACTACAACTGCACCGCCACCAACTGATGCTTCAAATTCTTTAGTTTCAAGTTCCTTTTGCATATCTTCCATTTGCTTTTGCATCTTTTGGGCTTGCTTCATAAGGTTATTCATATTTCCGCCACCAAAGCCTCCTGGAAATCCTCCTTTTGCCATAAAAAAATCCTCCTCTTTCTTGAATGTTATTTATTAATTATAAAACATCTTTATATAATTGACAATGTACAATATAACTTCATTGCTTATTCATCATATACTTCGAATGGTATTCCATCTATTGCTTGCTTTAATAATTCCTCTTTATCTTTATCTTCCTTATCTTTTCCTACTATATAATCTACTATTATTTTTTCCCTTAGCACCTCAGAAAATACACTATTTACAATTTCTCTGTACTCATTTTTTTGTAATCTTTCTTTATTAAAAGCATACACTGCTTCATATTCTAATGTAACTACTCCATTTTTGATACTATATGGCTTTGCTGTAACAATTGAAGCATAAACTATCATTGCTCTCTTTGCCTTGAAAGTTTCTATTATTTCAGTCCATGCCCTTCCAACATCATCAAGAGTTAATGTTGAATTAGCATTTCCTTCAAACTTTTCTTTATCATTATTACTAGCTGCTGGCGTTCTGATTTGGCTCATACTACTTGACTTTGCATCTATGCTACTATGTATAGACTTTGCAGCTTCACCAATTGCTTCTGCTTGAACAACTTGTATTTTTCCACTTTTTAAGGATTCCTCAAGTTTATTTATTCTTGATAATATCACTTCATTTGAAGTATCATATTCAATTTTGCACATTTTTATAATAGCAAGTTCTAAATATAACCTGCTTTGTTTACTTGCTTTTGAATTTATTTCAGCTTCTTGAAGTATTCTAATAGCCCTCATTATTTCTTCTACTCTAATTTTACGGCCTTGTTCCTTAACCATAGATATATTTTCAAGAGACATATCTAGAACTTCTTCTGGATTATTTGTAACCTTTACCATAAGGAGATTTCTAAAATGAGCAATTAAATCCTTCATAAATAATTGCATATCCTTACCTGCATACATAAGTTTATCAATTATTATCATTGCTTTTTCAATACTTCTATCTATAATTGAATAAGTTATATCAAATAAATATTCATTGGTTACAAGTCCTAATATACTTACTAAATCTTCATATTTAATTTGACTTTCTCCCATTGCAATTGCTTGATCTAATATACTTACTGCATCTCTTAGTGCGCCATCACAAACTCTTGAAATCAAATCCAAACTCTTTTGCTCATAACCTATATTTTGAGCATCAGTGATTTTTTTGAGCCTATTAGAAATTTCTTTTTGGTTTATTCTCTTAAAATCAAATCTTTGACATCTAGATAAAATTGTTATAGGTAATTTTTGCGGATCTGTAGTTGCTAATATAAATATTACATTCTTAGGTGGTTCTTCTAATGTCTTTAAGAATGCATTAACAGCTCCAACAGAAAGCATATGGACTTCATCCATTATATATATCTTATATCTAGCTTCTTGTGGTGGATACTTAGTATCATCTATAATATCTCTAATTTTATCAATACCATTGTTAGAAGCTGCATCAAGTTCTGTTACATCAATTGCTAATCCTTCATTTATCTTTTTACACATTTCACATTCATTGCAAGGCTCACCATTCTTTAAATCAAGACAGTTTAATGCCTTTGCCATTACTTTTGCAGTGGATGTCTTTCCTGTTCCCCTTGTTCCACAAAAAAGATAAGCATGTGCGATTCTATCATTTATAATTTCATTTTTTAGTGTTGTTGTTATATGTTCTTGCCCAACAACATCTTCAAAAATTCTAGGTCTCCACTCTCTATATAGTGCTTTGTAACCCACAAGCTACCACCTCTCTATTTTCTTTGGCACTTGAAGAGATATAACCCTTCAAAGGTGCACCTTAAATATAAACTTATTATACACTATTGATTGTGCAATGCAAATTCATATAACCTTGAACAATTCGACTTGCAATTTATACTAATAATCACATCTAACAAAAATCAGAAGAAAAACAAACGGATGACTCAAAATTATTTATTTATTTATTTATTTTTAGGAATCCCTTTGTTAAAATTGATTTTCCATGAACATTAATAAAAAGATGACTTGTTAAATAGTTTAGGTTAAAATGTATATTGAATAATTTTATTATATAAACTCTGATTAATAAACTACATTAAGTGAATTAATCAGAACTTATATACAATAGCAATTTTCAAAAGAATACAAGGAGGAACATTTAAAATGAGTTTATATGATGATAAATACTTATCTATAGCTAATGATATATTAGAAAATGGATACTTTGATAACAATAGAACTGGAATGCCAACTTACAAATTACCTCATCAAATCATGCAATTTAATTTGGAGAAAGAATTTCCTATATTAACAACTAAATTTGTAGCTTTTAAAACTGCTGTTAAAGAACTTTTATGGATTTTTAAAGACCAATCAAATAGTGTGAAAGATCTTCAAGCACAAAACGTTAAGATTTGGGATGAATGGATGATGGATGATGGAACTATTGGAACTTCTTATGGTTGGGTTATAAAAAAATTCAATCAAATCGATAAATTAATAGATGCTTTAAAAAATAATCCTCAAGACAGAAGAATGATGCTTAATTTATGGCAAATACCATATTTAGATGGTGGTGCTCTTTATCCTTGCTGTTTCCTTACAATGTGGGATGTAACAGATGGTAAACTTAACTGTATGCTTGTACAAAGAAGCGGTGACTGGCCACTTGGTGTTCCATTTAATACATCACAATATGCTGTACTAGTTCATTTGCTAGCTCAAGTTACTGGACTTAAACCTGGATTATTTACCCATGTAGTAAATAATGCACATATATATAAAAATCAAGTTGAAGGCATGAAAATTCAACTAACTAGAAAAAATGATACATACAATGCACCAAAACTTTGGATTAATCCCGAAGTTAAAGATTTCTATGACTTTACACCAGATGATATAAAGCTTGAAAGTTATGAACATCATGAAGCAATCAAGATGGAAGTATCTGTATAATAAATTTAAGGAGGAATGCAAAATGCTATCAATAAGTGTTGCTGTTGCAAAAAATAGTGTTATTGGTAAAGATAATACTTTACCTTGGCATATTTCAGAAGATTTAAAGAGGTTTAAAAGAATCACTTCTAACAAAAAAATGATTATGGGGAGAAAAGCCTTTGAATCATTGCCTGGAATTCTACCAAATAGAGAACATATAATCATAACTAGGAATAAAAACTTTAATGTTGATTCTGATATGGTAACAATGGTATATGATTTAAATTCATTAGTTGAAAAATATTCAAAATGTGAAGAAGAAGTTTTTGTAATTGGCGGTGCAGAAATTTATGAACAATTCCTACCTTACATACAAAAAATATATCTAACACAAATAGATGAAAATTTTGAAGGAGATACTTATTTCCCTGAAATTAATTATGATGAATTCAAATCAGAATTTACTTCTGAAAAATTTACTGATGAAAAAAATGGACTTCATTACACATTTATAGATTTAGAAAGAATTTAGCAAAAAAAGTGGAAGTAATTATTTTTAAACCAGTTAACTTTTAATTTCACTATAATAATTAAAATATGAAAATTCTATTCAAAACAGTTAACTGTTAACTTTCAACTGAATCAAATGGGGGTTTGTATATGAAATTTATAACTTATAAATATGATAACAAAGAACAAGTGGGGATTTTTAATAAAAATGAACAAGACATCTATCCAATAAAAACTCTTAATGTAAATTATGAAACTATGAATGATTTAATAGAAAATATAACTGATGAAGAAATGAACCTTTTAAAATCAGCTCTTGAAAAAGATTCTAAAGAAGTTATTTCTATTAATGACGTTTGTAAAATGGCTCCAATTCCAAATCCTAAACAAGATATTATTTGTTTAGGCATTAATTACACGGCTCATGCAGTTGAATCTGCAAGATATAAGAAAGAAGCTTTTGGTGGAGATAGACCATATGCAGTTTATTTTTCAAAAAGAGTAAATGCTTCAACAGGTGATGGTGACTACATTCCAAGTTATCCTGAAATTGTTGATAGCCTTGATTATGAAGCTGAACTCGCAGTTATCATAAAAAAAGATGCTAAAAATGTAGCTAAGGAAGATGCTTATAACTATGTGTTTGGATATACTGTTATGAATGATGTCAGTGCAAGAAATCTGCAAACAAGACATAAACAATGGTACTTTGGTAAAAGCTTAGATGGTTTTACACCAATGGGACCGTGTATTGTTACTAAGGATGAATTTGTAAATCCACCAGTACTCCAAATATGCTCTAAGGTTAATGGAGAATTGAGACAAAATAGTACAACTGACCTTATGATCACTTCTATTGAAGATGTAATTCATGAATTATCTCAAGGAGTTACTTTAAAAGCTGGTACTATTATTGCAATGGGTACACCTGCTGGTGTAGGCATGGGATTTGAACCACCAAAGTTTTTAAAAGCTGGTGACATCGTAGAATGTGAAATTGAAGGCATTGGTTCATTAAAAAATATCGTAAAGTAATATAAACTACTTTACATAAAAAAATGATTATAATTAGAGATCACTAATTATAATCATTTTTTATATGGTCTTTTGAATAATATAATATATCTGATTTTTATTAAAAAACAAAAGAAAATGAGGGTATTTCATAAATGAAATGCCCTCACTTTCTTATCCTATTGTATGTCCTATGTTAATCCTATTGAAGAATAACCTAATTAAAGTACTTGATTATATATAATCAAACATTAAAATAAACCATGCACCTCGCTTTGTTATTAGTTCTCTATACGTTACTTCTGCAGTTAGCTCAGACCAGATTGATCCACGGCACATGAAAGGGACCACTTATCGCTGCTTCCTTCCAGACCTGACGAGGTTCATGGGCTTCCATTGCGTGGGACCCAGTCATCAACACCACTTACAAAAGTCAGACTATAGATTGCTAATATCTAAGCGAGGAATTCAATCCTGCTATAGCGGATTGCAGGTTACAGGGCACCGCTGACTCCCCATCTAGCATGGCAATGGTGGAATGCTGAGGGTTTGAACCTCAAGACTTACCTCTCGGAAAATCTCCGTCCCCATTGGACGCCAAACCATATTATCATTGCTCTTAATCTAATTCAAAAATTTTATTTTAGTAATATTCATATACATCAATATTTTGAATTATTCATTCTTTAATAATGCATATTTACTAAATGCGATTTTTGATACTTGTTAATAATAACATATAAGAACTTCAAATACAAGGGTATTCTATTTGTCTTTATATTAAATTTCTTCCATATAATTAAGGCTTAAATTATTAATTTAAGCCTTAATTAATTTTTTAATATTTAATATAAAAAAATAATGATTTGTAAGCATCAAATCTAATTAAACATTCCTTTGATGCTTACAGATCTATTTATTAATTCTAATTTATATTTAATATATTATTGAGACTTTTTCCCCCATATTGCTGTACCGCTCTGATTTAATCCAGTATAAACATATGTTTTTTTATTATTTTCGAAGTCCCATGATTCAATTACCTTTACAGTATCAATCCAGTAATCTCCCACGGCTTGCCCTGGTGCATACCAGTAAAGTTTTAATGTATTCGGAGCCGTAAATGTCCAATGATTTTTGCTATCAGAAGTTCCTATTTTACCACCTGGCAACAATTTAACTAAGCTTGAAGTAACTTTTTTCGTTGTTCCACGATCTAATACTAAACTTTCCCACGTTCCTTCTATTACAGATGAAGATAGTGTACTTTCTGTTTCACCAGTGTAACGTTCTGGAGATACTACTGGCCATCCATCATTAGTCCAAAGAATCTTTCTCACATGGAGATATGCCCAATTAGTATCAGTGCCTCCTCTTGCATGGTGAAGCATATACCAATTGTTATTATCCTTTAATATAGAATTATGCCCTGGGGCAACCCATCCATCAGAATTATTAAAAGAATAACTTCCAAGTATTTTAGTTCCAACTTCTGTTTGAGGACTTAATGTTTTGTCAGTTAATTTATTACCGTTGTAATCAACAAATGGTCCTGTAATACTTTTAGATCTTCCTACTCTTACATTATATGTTCCATTAAGACTGTCATAGGATGTAAATAAGTAATACATTTTTGTATCTGGATTATAAATCATATTAGGACCTTCAACAGCTGCACTAACATTATCATTTCTACAGGCAATTAATGTTCCTTCTCCATAATTTAAAAGTTTACCATTATTAGAATCAACTTTATTTACATATATACCACCAAAAAACGAACCATAAACTAACCACGGTTGTCCTGAAGCATCAAAAATTATGTTAGGATCAATAGCATTAACATGATTTTTATCAGTACTTTTTGTTTTAAACACTTCTCCCTTATCTGTCCATGGTCCTGTTATAGAATTACTCGTTGCTACACCAATATATGAATCTCTAGTTCCAAATTTTGATGCACAATAATATAAATAAAATGTATTCCCCATTTTAACTATTTCCGGTGCCCACAAAAGATTTTCTCCAGTCCATTGTTTTGCAGCTTCAGGCATTCCATTAAATGCATAGCCAACCCATTCCCAATTAATCAAATCTTTAGATTTTCTTACTTGTATTCCTGGCTTAGCTGTTCCTCCAACCTTATAATCAGTTGAAAATACATAATAATAACTTCCTTCCTTGTATATTTCCGGATCATGACCATTCATTGTATTCCATTTGCTTTCATTATTAATATTCCCGGTATCATACATAGGATAATTAGGTGGTGCTACCACTGCTGCATTAGCTGTACCTAACCCCATAATTAATAGGGCCGATATAGTTAATGCTGTAAACTTAGTTTTTCTTGTGTTTAACTTTTTCATAAAAAACCTCCTTGTAAACTTTAGTTCTCGTAAAGAGTATTAATCAACCTTTTATCTTGACCTTTTAATAAATTTGCAAAGTACATTTACTACTGCTCTTACTTCATGACTAAATATTATAAATTATGTTACAATTACTGTTTTTATAAGCTTATATATCCAATATTATCACGGACTTTTGTGCATGTAAACATTTCCTTTTAAAAAAACATAAAATATTTTATGTTTTTTTAAACCTAAAGCGTTTTATACATATTGATCTATTTTCTATACCATCAAAATTTTTATAGAATGTCTTTTAATCAAATCTTATAATTTTAATAATTGAGAATTAAAAAATAAAATTCTGTAATCAGCTTATGCTGTAGCTTTAAATTTTTGTTAAATTATGAGTTCTTAAAATATATTCTATATTTTTCTTCTTCCATAAATCTTTATTACCAAATCTAATTAATCTTTTATCGCGAAACAAAGGACTATGTTTTAAATATACAACATAGTCCTTACATCACTTTTAATATGTTCTTAAAAATTCCTTAACTTTTAAATTCAAACTTATATCCGCCTATATCTCTAAGCTAAATAAACTACATATACTTATTTAATATGTATTTTTAGCAGCCATTTAACTAGAATTTCTTTATTAGTTTCTATACATTTCTTAACATAATAAGAACTTGAATTTCCAGAACCATTTTTCACTTTAGCAACTACTCCTCAACAAGAATAATATGTTCCCTTTCCACATCTGCTAAGGCTTCAAAAATCTCAAATAAATTGTCATTATTAACTTCATTCTTATACTTTTCATAATAACTTACAGCATGCTCTTCCTTTTTCTTTGCTAATTCTAAAAGAGCATTATCACTATCATATTTTTCATAACTCACTTTAATTAAATTAGGAGCTTTAGTAAAACCGCCCAACCTTTGATGCAGTCTTGAATGAAATATTTCTATCTTCGATAATGCTTGAAATATTTTTTTTATTTCAGGATTATTGGACATACTTGCTGCTGTATTATAAAAATTACCATTAAAAAGTTCTAATTTAACAGCATGATCTAAAATTTTCAAAGCATCCTCACTAAGTAAATTACTTTTTACTGTAATAATTTCACCATCTTCACTTAAATAGTTTTTGCCTACACCACAAAATGGACAATATATAATATTGTCTATAGAATTTTTATTAGTAAAAGCTGACTCATTAAAATTATAATTCTGTTCGTTTATTTCCATACCACATATTCTACATTTCAAATAATCCACCGCCTTTGATTTTCATATACATTTTAACATATTTTTATACAGTTGATTATCCTAATTTTAATGATTTTATATTTTACTAAACTAACTTTTACTTTCTTCAATTTGTATTAATCACATTTATCACAATTAATGCTAACAGTTTACCTTTTAGGTAGTGTAACTGTAAATACTGTTTTAAATACAATCAGCTTCAAAATATATCTTTAATATCATAACCAATGAAATACCTCCTCATAAATGAATTAGAAAATAAACTAGAGTTGCCAATAAGTAAAATTAGTGATAACATTTAGTATATTTTTATACGCTTAATCATCTTATGAAAAATGACTAAAAGGAGAAAAAATGATTAAAAACAATAAAGAACTTAGGTCAATATTTCTTCAAGACTGTACTATAAGCACAATCTTTGGAATATCATTTTTAAAGTGGACATTTATTGGCACAATTGTTGGTATATTAACTGGAATTGCTGGCACTTTATTTTTAAAAAGTTTAGAGCTTGCGACAGATTTAAGAATAAATAATCCTTGGTTATTATTCATTTTACCAATTGGAGGCGCTTTTGTTAGCTTCCTATATTCAAATTATGGTAAAAATTCCTCAAGAGGTAATAATTTAATCATAGATAAGATTAATGAAAATGAAGATAATATACCATTACGTATGGCCCCTTTAGTTTTTCTAGGCACTTTTATTACTCACTTATTTGGTGGTTCTGCTGGAAGAGAAGGTACTGGTGTTCAAATAGGTGCAAGTATATCTGAAGGTGTTGGACGTTTATTTAAATTAGATAAAATCGACACTAAAATTATTTTAATGTGTGGAATTAGTAGCGGATTTGCTTCTGTTTTTGGTACTCCACTTGCCGGAACTATATTCGGCTTAGAAGTGGCAGCCCTTGGCGCTATGAATTATAGTGGCTTAATCCCCTGTTTTACAGCTGCTTTTGTAGGAAACTTAGTAACAGAAATTCTCGGAATCCATCATTCACATTATGCTATATCTGAAATTCCTAATATTACACCTAGTATAGTATTAAAAGTCATAATAGCTTCAATTTTATTTGGACTTATAAGTAAATTATTTAGTGAATTAACTCATAAATTAAAAGAAATATTTTCTACCACCTTTCAAAATGTATCTATTAAAAGTGCTGTAGGCGGAATCATAATAATTGGATTAACATATTTATTGGGAACGAGAGATTATTTAGGACTTAGTATACCATTGATTACAGCTTCCTTTACTGACCAAATAAGCCCTTTTGCATTTATAAATAAACTTATATTTACTACGCTTACTTTAGGCTCAGGGTTTCAAGGTGGTGAGGTTACGCCTTTATTTGTAATAGGTTCAACCTTTGGAAATGCCTTATCAAATATTCTTAATGTTTCCCCCTCCTTCTTAGCCTGTTTAGGTCTTATTGGCGTATTTTCAGGTGCAACCAATTCGCCAATAACCTCATTTATTTTAGGTATAGAACTGTTTGGTTCTCAAGGTAGTCAATATATGTTTATGGCTTGTGCAATAAGCTATTTATTTTCAGGTCATTCGGGAATTTATATATCTCAAAAAATCAGTACAAGTAAAAGTAAACTGATTAAAATTCCAAACGATACTACTCTTTCTCATTATAGAAAAAAGAAATAATATATACAATAAAGGAACAAGAATTCATTTTCAATTAATTATGGTTTACTTTATACTCTTAACCATAATTAATTTAATGAAAACTTATCCCTTTATTTTGTTATGCTTTTTTTATTCTTTAAATGAAGTATCTTAATAACTAAAGTGAATATTAACAATAAACTTATTATTAATATTAATTCAATCATAAAAAGTTCTTCTGGCAATGCATTTATTATTGGATCTATTTTCGAATCAAAAATCCAATAATCATTTCTAAAAAATACTTTATGGAAATAATAAAATGTTTTATCAAAATCTATCATTATCATTATAGAAACAGATACAAATATTAATGCTATTATATTTACGCTATTATTAAAATTTTCTACGAGTGTTTTTCCTCGCCCTTTATTCTTATTAATTATAATTTTAGAAATCATTATAATAATAAAAATAATACTAATTATATATAGTGCTATAAAAATTCGCTTTACTTCAAAAAAGTGAATTTTCCCAAAGTTACTCATAGGTAGACTATTAAGCACCAATTCTTTGTTAAATGGATTTTGAACATAAGAAATTACTCTTTTGTAATTATCCATTAAAATATCTTTTGGTAATAATGTATATTTCTCTAATTCATATTTATATATTACATATCTATATACAACTGTCGTATTTAAAACACTTAAAACAGCAATTGCAATAATGGAAATCGCATAAAATACATCTCTAAAAACCCTAAGGATTATCTTTGGAACTTTTAAATAATCATCTTTATATATTCTGTCTTCACTCCTTAATAATTGCTAAAAGCATTTTATTTAAATTGTATTCTTTTCCATAGATATGTTAACATCAATAGTCATTGCATCTACACCCATTTGTACGCAAACAACCTTGTCCGTAGTTGCATTTGCAGTAAATTTTCCATGAATAAGTGTTGGTGTTGATATGTTTATATTTATGTTATCATTTGAAAAATTAGTTGCTACATTTGCAGTTAACATATTTGTAAGTTCTGAGATTGCGCTTTGAGCTAATTCATCAAATTCAACTACTGGCATGCCCATCATCATTGTTGATGCAATTTTTTTTGCATCTTCTATACTAAGTCCATATATAACATTCCCTCTAATATCACCAACTATACCTACTATGATAACAACACCTGGACTTTCTATAAATTTACCTTTTAAACTTATCCCCTTTTTTTCTACTTTTGCTAAACCTAATTGTGGCATAACATTTGCAAAAGAACTCAAAATTGGATTTATATAATTGACATCCATTCTCCTTCACCTCTTCCAAAGCCTATACTTATTGACAAATCTCCAAATTGAGTTTTGGCATTTGCAGAATAAACAGCTTCTAACTCTGCTTTTGATATATTAATTGATTCACCATGAAATGTAGTTGGAGGTGCAACTCTTAATCCAAATATTTTATTCTTTTTATTTATCATTGAGCATGCATTTCCTGCTGTCATATTTGATAATTCAGACATAACATTAAGAATTTCATTATTATTCTTAGGTTCTCTCTTAAGTAATGCTTTTGCTATATTACTTGCAGTTTCAAATGACATATCAAAAATTGCTCTTCCTGAATATTTTCCTATAATACCCATAACAACTGAAATCCCATGACTATGAGTTTCTACATTAACATTGCTTTCATCTGCAATTTCCGGAAGTGTTTTAGTAAGTTTATTAAAAACATCCAATACTGCCTCTTTAAAAATTGATGAATAAAATCCTTCTAACTCTGAAAATAATTCTTTATCTGCCATAACTCTATTTATTAATAAAGTTAATTCTTCTCCGTCAACTGGTTTTTGTGCATATCCAGATACATGAATCTTTCTAGCTTTTCTTACAATTTCATCATCCATCATAGAGCTGACAATTATTACTTTAATATTAGAATCAATTTTGTGTATCTCTTTTGTACATTCAAATCCATCAGTTCCCGGAATCGTCATGTCCATTGTTACTAAATCTGGCTTTGTATTAGTAACTACCTCAATAGTTTCCTCTAGAGAACTTGCTTCACCAACAACATTAAACCCGCTTTCTGTTAGTAAATCTCTCAACAATGCAATTTGAAAAGCTGAATCATCAACTATTACAATATTTACTTTTTTCATAATCCCACCTACCTCTTTATCTATTAAAATATAATTAACCCATATATCTTTATGGATATATTATGTTAATTATCCCCTTCTCAATAAATGGATATAATCCTTCTAAAATCTATCTATTTATTATGAAGTAACCTTATTATTATTATATTTTAAAATCCAACGCTATTCAACAAAATTCAGAATATTATGGTAATGTTTCCTAGCTTAAACCTAATATAATTTCAAATCTTCTCAGTTTAATGTTATTTTATATCTTTTTTAACTATATTACCATATGGAACTTCAATTACATCTAATATAAACATAAATATAGGAATTCCAACAATCAAGCCTAAAACTCCTGCAACATGTTCTGATACTATAAGTATACTTAATGTATAGAATATAGGAAGCTTAGTTTTCTCAGACATTAACTTTGGATTTAATATGTATGCTTCAAATGAATGAAGTAATGCAATCATCACAAGCACGTATACTACTTGAGCTAATCCTCCATTATTAAAAGCAACTATACTTAATGGAACTAATGATATTATAACTCCTGCTACAGGAATAAGACCAAGCAACATAACCATCATTCCAAAACCTAATAAATGAGGGAATCCAATTATGGATAAACCAATAGTAGAAAGTACTCCATTAATTGTAGCTATAACAATTTGAACTTCTATAACTTTACCAAAAGAAGAAAGAAATTTTCTTCCAAAGAATTCAAGTTCACTATAAATTCCAGACGCTTTACTTTGTTTAAATTTATATGTAAAATCACTTATCTTATCTTTTTCTAGAAGGAAAAAAATACTTAAAATTAACGCTATTATAATATTAATCGCCAATTTACTTATATTGGAAATAGATTGAACAATATAATTTATACCTTCTGCGGAAAATATATGTGCATAGACTTGATCTATTTTTTCCTTTACTAAGGTAATTATTTCGCTATTAGGAGCAGTAGTATATATTTCTTGTATCTGTTTAACCACTTGCTTAAATTCATGCGTAACTAATGGTAAAAAATCTATTATTATTATAAATAACATAGCTGTAACAAATAAAGAAACTGCCACTATCATTACTTTATAATTTAATCTTATTTTACCTTCAAACTTATTTATTAAAAGTCTTGAAACATTATCAATTAAATATGTAAAAACAAAAGTTAAAAGCATTAAGTTAAGCATACCCTTCATTAAATATAAAAATAAAAATATCAATAATAATGTTATAAATCTTTTAAATCCTTGACCTTTTAAAATCTGCATCATATTTGGCATCAATACTATTACTCCCTTTGTATGTTTTAATTTTTAAAATTTATATCTAGCTTCAAATTAGACCTATAAATATCTCTATATTCATACTAACAGTTTTATTTTTCTATGTAAATGATTTTGCTACATTAAGTAATTCTAATCATTTAATTTATTTTTTTATAATTAGTTGAATAGTACAAATGAAATATCTAAATAGTGTTTTATAAATAATATGTGGTAAAAATGCTCTCACTATAAGTAGGTGTATAAGTTAATTTTCCTCAAGAATTAAAACTTCAATATATATTAAAAACACGATTTACATCCCTTGATTAACTATAGTAATGTAAATCGTGTTTTATAAATTTAATGTTTTTCAAGTATAGTTATTTAAGCTAACTATATTACTTTAATTTCATCAATAATTCACCAGTTTTAACTTGTTGTCCTTCATGTACAAGGACAGCTTCAACATTTCCTGTACTAGGTGCAACTATGTTTGTTTCCATTTTCATAGCTTCTATTACAAGTAAACTTTCGCCTTCTTTAACTTCAGCGCCTTCACTTACAAGTACTTTAATTATAGTTCCTGGAATACTTGCTCCAATTTCTAATTTGTTTTCTGGATCAGCCATTTTAGAAATATTGCCTTCCCTTGAATTACCTATAATTCTCTCTGTTTTATCTTTTATTTTTATTTCTCTTCTATTTCCATTAATTTCGAAATCTAAAGTTCTATTTCCTTCTACATCTAATTTCCCAATTTCAATTAATTGGACAATCATAGTTTTTCCTTCTGCAACCTCAATTTCACTAGTTTCTCCTTCTGCCAGTCCATGGAAGAATACATCACTACCCATACGACTTACATCCCCATATTCTAGCACAGATTTTATAAATGCTTCAAATACATCTGGATATAATGCATAGCTTAGTATATCTTTCTTACATGGATTGAATCTATACTTTTCTTTTAAATATGCTTCAATCTTATCAAAATCTTCTGGTGGCAATAATTCTCCTGGTCTAACAGTTATAGGTTCTTCTCCTTTTAATACAATCCCTTGTAACGCCTTAGGAAATCCACCTTCTGGTTGACCCATCATTCCTTTGAAATATGAAACTACAGAATCTGGGAATGCCATATTCTTAGCTTTTTCAAGTACATTTTCAGGAGTTAAGTCATTTTGAACCATGAAGATAGCCATATCTCCAACCATTTTTGATGATGGAGTCACCTTTATTATATCTCCAACCATATCATTTACTTTCTTATACATATGTTTTACATCATTAAATCTGTGCCCAATTCCAAAACTTTCAACTTGTGGTTTTAAGTTTGAATATTGACCACCAGGAATCTCAAATTTGTATATTTCAGCGCTTCCTGATTTTAATTCTGATTCAAATTGACTGTAAACTGGTCTTACTGTATCCCAGTAATCAGATAACTTTTGAATTCCACTCAAATCAATACCTGTATCTCTATCTGTATTTCCAAGAGCTGCTACTATTGAATTTAATGCTGGCTGGCTTGTAAGCCCTGACATACCGTTGAAAGTTGTATCAACAATATCAACACCTGCATCTGCTGCCATTAATACTGTAGCAACACCATTACCAGTAGTGTCATGAGTATGAAGATGAATAGGAATTGAAATTTCATCTTTTAATGCAGTTATAAGCTTCTTAGCTGCATAAGGTTTAAGTAATGCTGACATATCCTTTATAGCAAGTATATGTGCTCCCATTTTTTCAATTTCTTTAGCTTTTTCTACATAATACTTTAGGCTATATTTATCTCTTGTTTCATCTAAAATGTCACCAGTATAACATAAAGCAACTTCTGCAACTTTATTGCATTTTAATACTTCATCTAAAGATACTTCTATTCCCTTTAACCAGTTAAGTGAGTCAAAAATTCTAAATACATCTATTCCACTATCTGCGGATTCTTTTATAAATTCTCTTATAACATTATCTGGATAGTTTTTGTATCCTACAGCATTTGCTCCTCTAATAAGCATTTGGAACATAACGTTCGGAATTCTCTTTCTTAAAGATTCAAGTCTCTTCCATGGAGATTCTTTTAAGAATCTATAAGCTGTATCAAAAGTAGCTCCCCCCCACATTTCAAGAGAGAATAAATCATTTCCGTAAACAGCTGTTGCCTTTCCAATATTCTTCATATCTTGAGTTCTAACACGAGTAGCCATTAATGATTGTTGAGCATCTCTCATTGTTGTATCTGTAAGAAGTAGTTTATTTTGATTTTTTATCCATTTAACGACACCATCTGGGCCTTCTGCATCTAATATTTGCTTAGTACCACTTAATCCATCTAAAGAAGTTATGATTGGAATATCTGGTACATCATATTCTTTCTTACTTCCTTTAGTTTCATTTACTATCTTTTCACCAATGAATCTTAAAATTCTTTGTTCTTCATCAGTTCTTGGTCTTATATCGAATAATTGTGGGTTATCTGATATAAAGTTAGTATCACATTCACCCTTTTGGAATTGATCATTATTTAATACATTTATTAAGAAATCTACATTAGTTTTAATACCTGTAATAGTTAATTCTTTAATTGCACGTATAGATTTTCTAACTGCATCCTCAAAAGTTCTTGAATATGCAGTACTCTTTACAAGTAAACTATCATAGTAAGGACTGATTACAGCTCCACTATATCCATTTCCACCATCAAGCCTTATACCAAAACCAGATCCAGTTCTATAAACATCAATCTTTCCTGTATCTGGAGAGAAGTTGTTTGAAGGATCTTCTGTAGTTACCCTACATTGAATTGCATATCCTCTTGGTTTTATATCATCTTGAGAATGTATTCCTATTTCTTCTGAATCTAACTTAAAGCCTTCTGCTATTAAAATTTGGCTTTGAACTATATCTATTCCTGTAGTCATTTCAGTTATAGTATGTTCAACTTGAACTCTTGGGTTCATTTCTATAAAGTAATGATTATCATGAATATCAACTAGGAATTCTAAAGTTCCCGCACTTCTATAACTTACAGATCTAGCTAGCTTCAATGCATCTGCACATATTTCCGCTCTTTTTTCTTCTGTTAAAGATAATGCTGGTGCAATTTCAATAACTTTTTGATGTCTTCTTTGAATAGAACAATCTCTTTCATAAAGATGTACTACATTACCATATTTATCTCCTAATACTTGGATTTCAATATGTTTTGGACCTTCTATGTATTTTTCAATGAACATATCATCTATGCCAAAAGCTTTTTTAGCTTCATTTTTAGCACTTCTAAAAGCAGTAAGAAGTTCATCTTCGCCTCTTACAATTCTCATACCTCTACCACCACCACCAGCAGCAGCTTTTACCATTACAGGATATCCACACATTTTAGCAACTTCAAATGCTTCTTCTTCTGAGGCTATTGCCTTATCTACACCTGGAATTACTGGAACTCCAACTTTTTTTGCAGCTATTTTTGATTGAATCTTATCTCCCAGACTTTCCATCATTTCTGATTTTGGTCCTATAAATTCTATTCCTACTTCTTCACATCTTCTAGCAAACTCAGCATTTTCAGACAGGAATCCATATCCTGGATGTATAGCATCTACGTGCTTTTTCAATGCAAGGTTTATTATTTCATCAATGTTTAAATAAGCTTCAACTGGGCCCTTATTTTTTCCTATTTGGTATGCTTCGTGAGCCTTAGTTCTAAATAATGCAAACTTATCTTCCTCTGTATATATAGCCACTGTTCTTATGCCAAGTTCATGACATGCTCTAAAAATTCTTATTGCTATTTCGCCTCTATTGGCAACCAATACTCTTTTAAATTTTTTCCCCAATTAAAATACAACTCCTTTAGTTTTTATAATTTATTTATATATCACATATGAATTATGATGACCAATCAAATTTCTTAGAAACAGATTAATGCAATTTTCACAACTCATATTTTGTCATAATTGAAATTTCATTTATTCAAAATTAACCTATTAGATTATAACACATTTCTTCCTATTTAACACATGTTATTTATCTTTTCTATTAATTTTTACATGATTTTTACTTCCATAACAAGATATTTTTTTTCATAAATATGAAATTATTTTTTTTTTATCCTTCATTTTTTTGGATTAATTTTACAATTGAGTTAATTAGTTTTAATTTAATTCTGATGTACAATTCGGACATCTTGTTGCATCAATATGAATTTCACTATAGCAATATAAACATTTTTTCTTATTTTCAACTGGTTTTTCTTCTTTCTTTTTTGTAAATTTATTAATTTGCTTTATAACTATAAAAATAGAAAAAGCCACTATTAAAAAATCTATTATATTATTTATAAATAAACCATAATTTATTGTAGCAATTCCTAAATCTTTAGCTTCCTGTATAGTTTTAAATTCTCCAGTTCCAAGTGCAATGAATAAATTAGAAAAATCAACCTTTCCTATTAATAAACCAAATAATGGCATTACAATATCATTAACTAAAGATGTAACTATTTTCCCAAAAGCACCACCAATAATAACACCTACTGCTAAGTCAACAATATTTCCCTTCATTGCAAATTCCTTAAATTCTTTTAACATACTATAATCCCCCTTGTATTTTAATTAATAAGTCTGTTACATATTAATTTAAAATTATACTTTAGTATACTCTTTTACATTCTAATAAAAACAGGTCTACTTAAATATTTTTCAACAAAATAAATTATTATAGATGAATTTAATTGCTTTTATTATCTGTTCCTTTAGCAATTTTATTCTAACTATATAATTTCAATTATATTTTATCATATTTCATCACAACTTAGTTTTTGTGATGAAGAATTTTTCTCTAAAACTCTAAACAAATAGTTTTTATGACTCAGATGAAATTTAGAAATAGATGTAATTAAGTCATTAAAATAAATTACTATATTACAAAACTATCTCCTGTCTAACATCCTTAAAAAAATAATTCTTTTTTAATTTAACATCAATGCCCTTAATTTTTCATTGACGTTAATTATTATAACTATTATAATAATTGTAATAATAACTATTATAATAATTTTATAATCAAAGGAGTAATTCTATGAAACCAATTATTAGCAACACTGCTCAAGTTAAAAATTATAATATAAAAATAATTAAAAATGCATTAAAAGCGTTGCCAAGTGGAACTAAAAACACCATTTCTAAAATTACAGGACTTAGCGTTGCAACCTGCAACACAATTCTAAACGAATTAGATGCATCTAGAGAAATTTTAGAAGTAGAAAGTGAATATTCTAGTGTAGGAAGACCAGCAAAAGCCTATAGATTTAATGAAAACTACTCATATATCTGCTGCATTTATATGATTTATGAAAATAATGAAAAGATTTTAAATTATGCTGTTACAAATCTTCTGGGAAATATTATAGAAGAACAATCTATTATAAAAGAAACGATTGATTCCATTGTGATCGAAAAACTAATTGAAATCCTTGTGCTTAAATATCCTAACATTGAAGGCATAGGAATTGGCATACCTGGTGTTGTAACCAAATCAAATATCATTGATTTTTGTGATATAGAAGAATTGTCTAACTGTGCTTTAGCTGAGCAATTAACAAATAAGTTTGGAAAGTATGTTGTAATTGAAAATGATATGAATTTAATTGCTTATGGTTTTTACCAAGCAGGAGAATATGAAGAAAGTACATCTATAGCTGTAGTTTCATTCTTTAAAGATAATTTGCCTGGTTCTGGAATTATTGTAGATGGGCATATTATTCATGGAAATACAAATTTTGCTGGTGAAGTTTCTTATTTACCGTTTGGATGTACCCATGAGCAGCAAAAGGAAATTTTAAAGGACAGAAAAGGAATTATCAAAATTGTATCTAACACTATATGTTCTTTAGCTGCAGTAATTAATCCCCAAACAATTGTAATTATAGGAACAATATTAACAGATGATATCTTAAAAGAAATATGTGATTCTGTAGACGAAATTATTCCTAAAAAGCATATACCACAAATTCTATTAGAACATAACGTTAATAACTATTATTTAAATGGTTTAAGTTCAATGACTTTAGAGTCCCTTAATAATTAAATTTGAATAATAATAAAAAAGGAGTGAATTCAAAATGGGTTGGTTAGATTTACACATGCATTCTAACATAAGTAATGATGGTGAATTTTCGCCAAAGAAATTAATGGAGCTTTGCTTAGAACATTCTATAAAGGTTGCTGCTTTAGCAGATCATAATTCTGTTAGAGGCATCAAAGATGCGGCATTACATGCAGATAAATTAGGAATTCAATTAATCCCTGCAATAGAATTAGACTGTACTTTTAGAGATGTTGACTTACATGTCTTAGGATATGGAATTAATTCTAATTATGCTGATTTTAAAATAATAGAAAAAAATGTTGAAGAACAAGAAATAGGAGCTTCAAAAAATCGAATGGATCTTGTGAAAAGTATGGGAATTCCATTTGATTATGACGAAGTTATGAAACTTTCTAAAAATGGTGCTGTAACCGGAGAAATGATTGCAGAAGTAGCTCTTAAAGATGACAATAACAGAAGTAATATACTTATGCAGCCTTTTTATCCTGGTGGAAATCGAAGCGATAATCCTTATGTAAATTTTTATTGGGACATTTGTTCTAAGGGAAAAGGCGGTTATGTGCCAATGGACTTTATGAGTCTTTCTGATGCAATCGAATTGATTTATGCTGCTGGTGGAGTTCCCATTTTAGCGCATCCAGGTAATAATATTAAAGAAAATGAAGATCTTTTAAAAGACATTATTCTTTCAGGAATAGTAGGCATGGAAGTATATAGTAGTTATCATTCTTCAGCGCAAATTCAATTTTATTCAAAACAATCTGAAAAATATAATTTAATCAAAACTCTTGGCAGTGACTTTCATGGAAAAACAAAACCATCAATAACATTAGGTAATGTTGATTGTGGAAATTCAGAAGATAATATTTATAATGCATTATTACAAAAAATGAAGTCTTAGTTAATATATTAAACTGTAATTAAATCAATAAAATTTACTCTTTATAAAATCAACTTATTTTTTATTATTTGTGCTTACAAGCTTTGCTGCTTAAATTTAAATTAATGACCTTTTTTATAACAATATATTAAAATTATAAAACTTTGAATGAAAAAATTGCTTTTAGCATATATATGTTCTAATTAATCTGCTACATTAAAAAGTAATATACAGCAAAGTCTATTTATTGGAACATATATAGTTCAAAAAGGAGAATATTATGATAACACTAATTTTAATTATTATATATTTAGCATTCATAAGCCTTGGTTTACCAGATTCATTATTAGGCTCAGCATGGCCTGTTATGCAAGCTGATTTATCCGTGGAAGCTTCAAGTGCTGGAATTATATCTATGCTTGTTTGTGGCGGAACAATTATTTCAAGTTTATTTAGCGGTAAATTGATAAATCGTTTTGGAACAGGAAAAATTACATTTGTTAGTGTAACAATGACTGCCTTTGCTTTACTTGGTTTCTCCATTTCACACACCTTTATATGGCTATGTATAATGGCTGTTCCACTAGGTCTTGGAGCTGGTTCTGTTGATGTTGCTTTAAATAACTTTGTGGCATTACATTATAAAGCTAAGCATATGAGTTGGCTTCATTGTTTTTGGGGCATTGGTGCCACTTCTGGTCCAATTATCATGTCTTTATTTTTAGCAAATAATAGTGGCTGGCAAAAAGGATATTTTACAATTTCCATAATTCAGTTTTCTTTAGTATTTGTACTTTTTTTAACCCTTTCATTATGGAAACACTTTGAGAAAAATGATAAAACTTCTTCTGAACACGAAGAAACAAATACTCAAAAAATTAACCCATTAAGAATTCCCGGTGTAAAATTAGCATTGGTTTCTTTTGTTTGTTATTGCGCAACAGAAGCTACCGCTGGATTATGGGGAAGTAGTTATTTAGTAAACTACAAAGGTTTGTCTGTAGATGATGCTGCAAGAGGAATTTCTTTATTTTATGGTGGTATTACCCTTGGACGATTTCTAGCTGGCTTTATTACTATGAAATTCAATAATCGTATATTAATTAGATGTGGACAAATTTTATGCATAATTGGAGCAGTTCTGCTGATATTACCATTCAGAGCTTACTTCTCATTGATTGGGTTAATTCTTATAGGACTTGGCTGTGCACCAATTTATCCTGCTATGCTTCATGAAACACCAAACCGTTTTGGTAAAGATGTTTCACAATCAATCATGGGAATGCAAATGGCATTTGCATATATAGGAAGTACATTTATGCCCCCTATTTTAGGTTTTCTTGCCTCTAAAACAAGTATCATGATTTTTCCTTACTTTCTATTGTTCTTCATGATAGTTATGTTGATTGGTTCAGAGAAAATTAATGTATTTATCATGAAAAGAAAGTCTGTTAAATCTCTTAACTCCTAGATAATAAAAAAACTTATGTATAATTCTTTATATTTTTGAATTATACATAAGCTATATAAATTAAACTTTGAATTTATTTATAACATCTCTTAACTCTTCTGACATTTGAGCCAAAATTTTGCTAGATTAAGCTATTTCTTTGGTTGTTTGCTGTTAACGTTGAAACTGATTTTGTATTTCCTGATACTATATTTATTTTATCAGATATATTTCCAACTACTTCAGTAGTATTATTGGCTATTGAAAGTTGATCATCTGCACCATATGCCATAGTAGTTACAGCAGTAGCAACAAGATTTGATGCATCAGTTGATTATTCAGCACTTGCAGTTAATTCTTCTGAAGATGATACTAATTGTTCAGAAGTATTTCCTAGCTGATTAATTAAATCTATAATTTTCTTTGTCATCTTATCCAAAGCATTTGTTACTATTCCAAATCCACTCTTATCTTGAAGGTTTCCTTCCTTCAACTTTATTGATTTATTGCTTGTGTTTATTTGTTCTGCAATTTTCCTATTATGTTCTCCAAGTTCAACTAAGCCCTTCATGAAAGCTTGTACATGTAATTATTAAATTTACCTGCACGAGTGTCTATGTCCTTCTTTAAACTCTCATTTTAATTTTTATCAATTGTTACCATAAGCTTATAAATATCAGCTGTAACAGCTCTTGCATGTACCCTAGATTCACTTAACCCATTATACATAGTATCCATGCTTTTGCTAGATGATAGTAAAAAGTAATATCCGATTATACCTACTGCAAATAATCCTATTAAAGAGCATACTATAAGTACTGATAATTTTTTCCCCACTTTTAAATTATTAAGCCATCTCATTTTTTAAATGCCACATATTTTTTTACTTCTTTTGAGATTTCTTCTTCATCATTCATTATCTGGTCATACTCTTCAAGAAATCTACAATAACTTAAAAAGAAATCCTCTAATACAATAAGTCGCCTTGTTTCTACAGCTAAAAAACACGCTAAATATAAAATTATACTTTTCATCTTAAAAAAAAAGAATTGCATAATCTATTAGACATTGCTCCTCTAAATATTTATATGTTTCACTTTGCTTTCTAGGCTCAAATTTGTTAAATACAGTTATAGTCAATTGCAATTGGAAGTTAGTCCAACAGTCCACTATTGTTGAGAAATATAATTAATAGTATCATCAAATTATCTTAAAGGTGGACAATTAATAATAACTAAATTTCTTAGGAGGAATACAGAATGGGTTTAAGCAAGTTATTAGCAGGAATTACAATAACAGCAATGATTGCAGGGGCAGGTATAGGTTTTGATAGAGTAATCAATACAAGTAAAATTGACAGTACTACTGCAGTTATCCAGAAAGCACAGCAACAGATTGAGGATACAGGAAAACAGTATGATTCAGATAAAGAAATTGTACAAAAATTAATTAACTATGTTAAGGATTTAGAAAAGCAAGTAGATGATACTAATAAAAAGTTAGATAATTTGGATAAAGAATCATCTAAGTTAAATGGCATGTTAAAATAATATTTTAATTCAATGCTGAACTTAACTAAATAAAAATATGTTCCTGCTTTGACGATCTATAATATTATAGATAAATATTATAAGCAAATAAAAAAATTTTGATATGAAACTCCCTTTTCAACTCTTGAAAGGGAGTTTTTTCTTATAAAGTGTTGATATATATTCATTTGAGTAATATGGCGGAGAGAAGGGGATTTGAAAGCTTTATCACAACTTCAATAACTCCAGTATTTCCAATCCCTATGAGCATCTATTTGATTACAATATTCGATTGTAAATTGCGATTAATTTATATCTATCATCATTTCTTCAAAATCATCCTTTTAACTTCTCAATGGTTATACAACACTCATTCCCTCCAACTTTAATTAGTAAATCTTTAAATAAAATCCTAAGGAGACACTAACTCCCACTGTTGTCCATCACCACCCCAATAAGTCCACTCACAAATATTTGCACCTTGATCTTTACTCATATTATAGAGATCCATGCAAGATTTAAAGTTTGATGATTTAGTTAAAAATGCATATTTTTTATCCGAATCTTTAACAACCTTAAATTTTTGCATGTCTCCTCCCCAATAATTCCACTCTGCAATATTTGTGCCATCAGCAGCATCACCATTTTGAACATCAAGGCAGCTCTTATACTTAGATGCACCAGTTAATATAGAGTAATAGCCATTACCATCAGATACTAATTTAAATTTTTGCGCATCATTTTTTAGAGAACTCCATTGTTGAAGATTGGTACCATCAGCAGATAAACCATTGGTAATATCTAAATACAATCCACTTAAAGAGTTTTTAATATAATAAGTTCCATCTAACTTAGGAGAAGGATCTATAGAATTAGAAATTTTTGAACCCCAAATAGATTCATCATTTGAACCTATTAGAGAAAAAGTCATAGTGCTATTATGAGAAGCAGATTCATCATATTGTTTGAAAAATACTCCTTTATAAGTAATACCACTAATTACCATAGTACAATAATAGCTTCCAGACTTTTCTTGCCATGTTCCGATATAGTCACCAGTAATAGTCCCATCAGAATTTAATGCAACTTTAGATGTCTTTAACATACCAGTTTTAGCAGTAGTTGCATCTAAACCATGATTAACAAATTCATACGTACCAACAATGTCACTGCTTGAATAACCAGATGAAGAGATTGAATTACCTAAGTATTCATATACTGCTGTTACTGGCCATTTATCTTCATTTAGAAATTGTTGATGAACTCTAACTTGATGACCTTCAGTTCCATTGTTGAATCTTGTATGATAAACAAGATATCTTTGTCCAGAATCATCAATAAAAGCTGAATTATGTCCACCTGACATATATCCCTTTGAACTAAGTTCAGAACTATTTACGGATTTTAGTGAAGAAAAAGAATAATTACCAAATAGCTTTATGCCTTTAGTTGATTTATCATCACTACTACTTGTACATATTGCAGAATTTCCGCTTGCATCTACATAGGGTCCAGTTATATTTTTTGATCTAAATAGACGAATATGATATCCACTGAAATTATCTGTAGCATCAAGTCCGCAATAAGATTCATATAAGTAATAGTAACCAGATGATTTATCAAAAACAATATATGAACCTTCACCAGTAGTTCCATATCCTCCTGAAATTCTTGTACCGAAATATTTATCAGAAGAATTTGTTTTTGTTTGATAAGTATAAGAATAATCTCTTAAGCCTGTAGAATCATCTAACTTTAACATAAAAAGCCCACCAAACCATGAACCATATGACATCCATAAATTACCATTTTTATCATATAATAAGCAAGGATCAATGGCATTAGGACCATAAGCAGAATTCCAAGCTCCATTTGCTAAGTATTTGCTATCTACAGTATTTGTTCCAGTAACAGTTTTGTAATCTGTTTGACCAGCTTCTGAAGAATTAGTGAAACCGGAATATACTATTGTTCCAGCATAAGTATATGGTCCATCTATGTTATCTGAAGTTGCAAGCGCAATAGACGAATAGAAGTTGTTTCCATTAACACTCATATACATGCACCATTTTTTCATTTTAGTATTATAAATAACATCAGGCGCCCAAAGATTTCCGCTAATGTCATATGAACTACTTCCATGAGAAGCCCATTTGCCTCCAACAGAAAAAATATTTGCATAATCAGTATTAATATTAGTTTCAAAAGATTTCCAAGATGTTAGATTAGATGAAACTGCATCTGCCTTATGTGATCCAAAAATATAATACTTACTATTAGCCTTTACAATTGAAGGATCATGTACCGATACTCTTGAAGTATTTAATACAGCTGCTGAAGCAGTAATTGTACTATTAAATAAATTAATTGGAAATTGCCCTAATGCAGCTAAGAACATTAATAATATTCCTAACATAAATGACGTGGTTTTTTTTACATTACTTTTCATTTTATTCGATATAAACATTATATATTTCCCTCCCTTTTTTACTGTTAATAGTTATTTTAATGGAAGAATATTTACGGTATCGTTTTCTTTAACATTTTATCTTCGTACCCTCCTTTTGTAAATAATATATAAGTTCACATATATATATAATAATATGAAAATATTTAAATAGAATAATTTGTAAACATATAACATTATTATACTTTACCACTCTCATAATTGTAAATACTTTAGAATTAAATATATAAGCTTACAAAATATTGTTTATTTCACAAAAAGATCAAGGCTTTATTTTAAAAATATATAAACAAAAAAAGTTATATTATATTTAAATTTAATATATTCGAATTTGAAATTACGAATGTTCTAATTGGGAACACATAATATCTTTTACAATATATATGATAAATTAATGACTTACCAGTAACTTACAATAGTATTGATACAATTCTTAAAATATAAAAGAGGCTGTTTAAAGCCTCTCACAAGATTTAAATCTAAAACTTATTGTTCTTTAAATCTATTTTTAAAATGCATGATATAAATTTATAAAATATAAATAATAATATCAATAATAACCCAATGTTAATAATTATAAATCCATGATTAATGTTCATGTATAATAAATTCTTGCTAAAAGATTGTACATCAATATTAAATGTTCTGGATATAATCAGATTCAAAAGATAAAATCTATTAGAATAAAGAAAGTATATTATGCTAAATATTAATCTTAAGAGTAATATAAATATTTCTGCAGTTGATAATTTAAAATCTCTTTTTTGTGAATTAGGAGTATGATATTTTGCAATCAATATTCCTATTACTTACAGGATAAGATAAATTAGTATTTTTCCAAATCAAAAATATATAGATCGCTTACATTTAATTCTAATTTATCACTTAACATACTATATATTTTTGAAATTGTTATTATTCCTATTTTTTCAATAACAAAGAAGATAAAACATATTATTGATATATTTAAAAATATATCTTTTTTGATTCAAAATGACTCGATGTATAATCATAATTGACAAATAAAATAAAGCTTATTATTAAAAAATATAATGGGTTTAAATCTTGATTTGTTGCAAATGGTAAAAAACTCGCAATCATTAATATTGAATAAACTAAAATTAATATAATATTAATATTGTAATATTTTCTATTTCGGTCATCTTTCAATTCCCAAAACGATGTTATTAAATTTTTAGTTTCTAATCTTTTTAATGATGCATATAACGTACTCTCCCCTATTTCATAAATATCATTGCTTTGTTCTTTAATTAATTTGATAAATTCATATCCGTATGATGTTCGTGATCGTAAAGTACATAGTATAAGCACATCTATAGAGCCCTTAAAAATTTCTATATCCACAAACCACCTCTCTCTTCATTTTTTTTCATTACATCACAGCTATACATATCAATACAATGCATATTGTATTGATATGTATACTTATAGTACGAGGTATAGCTAACAAAATTGACAATTGCTAATTTCTATCTTTTTATTGTTATCACCTCCCAAACTATGCACATCTTGAAATACTTAAAATTCATTAAGCCTTGTATAATCTTGAATACAACAAAAAGAGCCTATACAAAACTTATCGATTTTCATTAAATCTGATAAGCTTTATATAAACTCTATTTATTATTCGAGAAAAGTAGATTTCAACTGTGCATTTTCAACGTCTGCGAATATTTAATACAGGTCTTATAGAAGGTGAAGTATTAGGATTATTAAAATGAGAACACTTAAAAGAAGATGACAATGGTATTATTAGCTCAACTATATTTAAAAACACAACTTATGTAAAAAAGAGAGGCAAAATGTAATGCCATTGATAGAATACAAAATATAGGTACAACTCTTAAAATGTAAAAAATACCCAAAGCCTTAGATGCATTTTTGCATCTAACTTCATTGGCGGAGAGAAGGGGATTTGAAAGCTTTCTCATCATTTCTGCAACTCTAGTGTTTTCAACGTCTATGAGCTTTTATTTCATTATCTGATTACAATTTTGATTACAAAAAATATAGTTTATTTCAATCTCTAGTGGTAAATTGCGGGTAATCTATATTTATTTCCTTCCCTTCAAACTTATCAGACCACTCTTGTAATTTGGGGCTAGTTACATAACATTCAGTCGCAACAATTTTAATTGGCGATTGTTCACTATCAATAAACTTTTTAAACTTTGTTCTTCCCATCTTAAACATATCCATTAAATCTTCTTTATATAAAACATGTAGTTCAACATCAACATCTTTGCTACAACTATATCGTGTGACTGGTTTCTCATTTTTCTTATACTCTGTTTTGGAATTGAAATAATCCTTCATTTGCTTTTCGGTTGAATAATATTCTCCACCTATATAAACTACTGGTGGTTTATGATTGCTCTTCATAATTTCATTCATTCTAGTTTTTCCACAATTAAATAATTTCTGTATATCATCTCTACATAATACTTTAATATACTTTGTTCTCTTCATTTCACTTATTAATTCGGCTTTTACGTCTTCCTTTAATTGTTTCTTTAACGCTTCTATTATTTCTCTTTCTATCATCATAAGCACTCCCCCAAAAATACATTTCAGTTCTAACTGATGATAGAAATAAAATATCTTAACATCTAAGTGCACTTTGATATTCAACTCACCTTTTTAACTAGTAAATCTAAATTACTTTTTTGTATATATACCTAAAATAAGCAACAAGCACTCAACAAAATAAAATAAGGTATAAACCTAATTCTCGTTTAGCAGGATAAGTATCCTAGAAAACGATATCGCCATTTGTGAAGCCTCAACACACCTTTATATTCGAATGCATAAAGTTTATATAACATAGCCGTATTGGATAAAGGAGAAAAACAATACCAAAATACATTTTTTATAAAGTTCCTTTAAACAAATTCAAAATTATTCATGTAAAATTATTGAAAATTATTACATAATAATACAATAATTTTCATAAAAAAACGTCATTTGATACATCTTTGTATACAATAATATACTATTCACCATATTATTGTCTCGTTTTGAATAAATTATATAATTTACATATCATTATGAAGAGTTATAATAATATATAATTACTAAGGAGATGACTTTTAATGAAAAAAAAATTTATAGTACTATTAACATCATTAACTCTACTAACTACTGCAATACCTGCATTTGCTAGTACAACAACTGACTCAACGGATAATAATCAACTTACAATTTCTGCTTCTTCTCAAGCAAATAAAGCAGCAGAGTTAAACAATTTTTTAAGTAGCGATATTGCAAAAGACTTTCATGTTGTAAAATTAGACAAGCTTCCTAGTGATGCAAAAGCCTTAAAATTTGATAATTGGGATGAAGCATCAAAATTCTTAAAATCTGCACAAAATGAACTTAGTAAAAAATTTACTAGAAATCAAAAATCTTCAACTGATTCTGTATCTCAATTAGCATTAAGTACAAGTCCTGTTGATGAACTAAATACAGATTATTATAGTGTTGGATATGTTTCAATAGATTCTGGTAGTGATACTGTTTCAAAAGAGGTTGATTGGGATGTTCCTGGTGCATCATATCAAACAGTATATTCTGAACATTATTTTGATTATGATAACAATACGGTAACAAATTCTTCTAGAGGTTCTTATATTTCAGGCGTAGGCATTTCTACTTGGAATGCATATTTTACTGGCTTAACACACCCTAGTTCTAACGAGTGGCATAGTATTATTAAAGGTAAGTGGGGATATTATATATCCGTTGGAGGGCAAAATGTAGGAGCAAGTGATACTGTAGGTTTAATGGCCATATGTAGAGCTAGCTAATAATAAATATAAAAGTGGTAATAATATAAATATTAAGAGATATAAGAGTGATATATTTTTTATGGCACTCTTATATCTCTATTAAGGAGGAATCATGAAAAATCTAACATTTTTTAAATTAAGTTTTCTACTGGAAATTTTAATAACAATATTTGTACCTGCTCAAATTATATCCAATCCTGCAATTATTACGTATCAGTATGGTTTGCCATTTGGATATTTGGACATATATGCCAAGAAAAATATGGATTATCATTTAATTAATATACTTTTTAAAGGTAATGAAGGTATACATGTCGATATATTTGCACTTATAATTGATCTTATGTTAATTTATTTATCATTGTGTTTTATAGATTATATAATTCATAAAATAAGATTTAGAGATACTAAATAGGAATTTGAGGGAAATACTTCTATCTTGTATTTCTAAATCTTTTAAATCATTTTATAATCGGCGCTATACTTGTATACTACTAGAACTTATGCGTTTACATCTACTGATTCTCTCGTCATCTCTTTCATTTCTTATGCCCTTACATATATTTCTTGTGTTTTTCTTCTATGTCATATACCATATCTATATCATAATACTCTAATTTATCTCATCTTAACTTATTTGTTTTTATTCTGATTTATGCACTATTCTATTGACTTTTTTACACTCTTCATCTAATATTCTTCAAAACACATTCCTAATTTATATGATTATAAAATAGTCATCCTCTCAGATAACCAGAATCACGCTGAAATGTCTGATGTAAATATATATCAACCAATCTTAACAACTTAGCTATAAACATCACTCTAGCAACTTCTCTTATAAATGCTCATTTTTACATATACGTCTAAAGTCCACAACCAACACTCAACAAAATGAAACAAGATATTTTTTTTTAAAAACTATACGCCCAATAATGCATTAACATAATATTTTCTTTACAGTGATATTAATTTTAGGTTGAGTGTTTCAATAAACACCTTTCTATTTTTGAAATATCTCTAAATATAGACTTTTACCCTTATGATATAAGAACCTTTAATCATTCAATATATCACTAGGTGGTAGCCTAGTGATAGAATTGTTATAAAACATTCTAATATAACCTGTATTTTTTAGAAATATATTCAATTTAGTTGAAAAATATTTTATTATATAAAAATAAAGTATACTTCTATATATTTTAATATAAAAAGGATATTCAAGCTATAAAGGATTTTTTTAGTATATTAACACTACTCTTATGTATCTCATCTATACAAATTAGTGCAGTATATGCTTCAACTACTTCTTCAAAACAAACAAATAATTTAATAGAAAATAAGATAAATACATTAACTATTAATCAAAAGGATTTAGACACTTTAGCACAATCACCTAATTCTATTATTGAAAATAAATCAAATACGTTACCAAATGATGTTACTATTACTGGAGAAAAGTTAAACAATGATACTGCTAGAATTTTTTGGTAAACTATGGTTCAAATACTGTTGATATGGTACATATGACATTTAAAGCATATCGTAATGGTATATTGCAATTAGTTCGTCCAAAAACAGAAACAAACTTAGTTCAATTTAAGTAACGAATAGTAGATTTCTCATGTCCAAACTTTGACTATATAATAGTAACTGCTGTTGCTTATGATGGCGGAGATCCGTCTCCAGCTGTGACTATAAAAGTTGATGGATAAGAATTATAATAACATATTGTTCTTTAAGTAACTTTTGATAAAAAAAGATGATTTCAGCACTTTCTGAAATCATCTTTTTTTGTTGTACTAAATCAGCTATTTTCATAGTATAAATTATATTTAAGCCTCTAAATCAAGTGAAATTTTATTTAATATATAACTATCAACATAATTATTAGCAATACATAATATTTTATCACAATCACCATTAGCTATTGGATAAATAGTCAATTTTATTATATGCAATGCCTTCAATGAGATATCATCAATATTTTTCCTAATACACATTTTTTTAATTTTATATTCTAATTCCACATCTATAACATCGAATGTTATACCTTCTTTGATTAAACCAATAGACTTATTTAAATATTGATTTACAATATCATCTCTATTATTTTCTATCTCAATAGCTGATATCCCTTTTGTTTTTACAATGTATACAATCTCTCCAATTTTTAAAAATAGTTTATCTAAAATTGACTCTTTTTTATTTAACATTGTGTATCCTCCTCAAATTTATCATTACTTATAAACAAATAAAGTAAATCTACATTCTTTTTGCCATCTCTTTTTAGGAGGTTTTGTAATGAATGATACATCCTAAACACAAAATGCATTAAAAGATTCGTTGTCAATATTTGTCTCTTAAATCAAATTGACTATATCTTATATTCATATAGTATGCGTAAGTAAAGCTTGGCTTTCCTATTGAATTGCTTGCAATACTATATCAAAAATAAAATTAATATAATTGGAGGTAATTTTCATGAGTAAAAATACTAAAAGAGATAATGGTACTGGTTCTATTAATTATCTAGAAGATAGAAAAAGATAGTGTGCAAATGTACGAATAGGCTATAATTCTGAAACAGGTAAACCTAAAAGAAAAGCAATCTATGGTAAAACTGAAGCTGAAATAAAACGAAAATTTAAAGAATTAAAAAAACAAATGGATTCTGAAAAGAAAACTAATAACAGTACTATGACTTTATCAAAATACCTAAGAGACTGGTTCGTAAAATACAAATTAAAGAAGCTTAATAAAACATATTATGATAGACTTCAAAGGGTTTTTATACATCATATAGAACCCACTATTGGAGATATAAACCTTTCTTTCTGACCTCACTAAAAATGATATCCAAAAACTTATTAATGATGTAAACGAAGCTGGATATGCACGTGCTTCTATAAAAAAATAGCTGAAATTTTACGCCCAGAATTAAAAGATGCAGTAAATGAAGATCATCTAATAGCTACAACTCCTTTTGATGGAGCCAAATTGCCATCAGAATCTGAAACGAAAAAATCAACTAAAGAAATAATTGTATATTCTGAACCACAAAAAAAGAAAATATTTGCTACAATAGATGAAAATTAAAAAATGGTATCTTGAGCACATGTAGATACTTACCAACTTTTCCATTCATACTAAATACAGGTCTTAGAAAAGGTGAATTATTAGGACTAAAATGGAACCATTTAAAACAAACTGAGGATGGATATATAATATCTACTACATTGGGAAATATTACCTACGTGTATGAAAGAGATGCTAATGGTACTCCTATTCGTAAAATATTAAACACTGGTAAATTAAAAGGTAAATGTAAAAAAAGAGAAGTTCCTTTGAATGATAAAGCTCTAAAAGCATTAGAACAAATTAAGCAATCAAATGAACTTTTGGGAATACATAGCGAATATGTTTTTTCTAAACCTGATGAAACTTGCTCAACAGCTGGTAGGTTAATCAGAAGTCTTAATCATTTAGCAAAGCTAGCTAATGTACCATAAGTTTAAGGCATTCATTTGCATCAGCATTAATAAAAAAAGGTGTAAGTATAAAAGTAGTTTCTAAAATACTTGGACACTCCGATGCATATTTTACTGCAAATGTATATGTGCATATAGATACTGACCAAAAAGTTGATGCTATAAAAGCTTTAGGCATTAAAATTTCTGATTACAATATAGATGGTAAATTAACGATTTTGACGGTAGTTTACGGTCAATTTTGAACAACTGTGAAAAAGTGAAAAATGCCTGAAACCTTAGTATTACTAAGCTTTAAGGCATTTTTCACATCTTACTTCATTGGCGGAGAGAAGGGGATTTGAACCCCTGATAGAGTTGCCCCCATACACGCTTTCCAGGCGTGCTCCTTCGACCACTCGGACATCTCTCCATAAGTAGAGAACTAAAATCTATGATTCTAAGTGAATCACTTACTCAGCGAACGTATGTTAGTCGAGTTTCCTTTATTAATCATTTTATGCTTTTTCATAATATCATATATACATTTCTAATTCAACTGAATGTTTTTTATGATGAGATAAACAAAAAACATGCATGTAGACATAAAAATTATATCTACATGCATATTTCTTTATTAATCAAAATTTATAAACATACTTTTTACAATGCTTCTTAATTGCATCTATTAAAAAAATTAATTTTCCTTAATTAGAACTATTTTATTTACACTCACTACTTATGAAATAAATGGCGATATAACCAAAATCACAGATAGAGTTATTATAAATATAACAGTTCCCCAAGATATTATATTTTGTGTTTTATTATTAACATAGTCTCCCATTATACGTTTATCATTAATCAAAATTATCATAAAGGTTAATATGATTGGAGATAATATTCCAGCTATTTGTTGAGATATAAGTATAATTTTAATAAGTGATATTCCTGGGATTAGTATAAATAATGCACCTAATATAATTATTCCAGTATATATTCCAAAGAAAGCAGGTGCATCTTTATAATCATGATCAACACCACTTTCCCACCCAAAAGCTTCACATATTGCATATGATGTAGAAAGAGGTATTACAGCTGTAGCAAGAACTGAAGCCCCAAATAATCCTCCACCAAAAAGTATAAATGCCCATTCTCCAGCTAGTGGTTTTAAAGCCATTGCTGCTTCCTCTGCAGAAGTTATAGTTATTCCAGCTTTATAAAGTGTTGCTGCTGTGCAGACAATTATAAAAAATGATACTGCATTCCCCCAAAAAGACCCTAAATAAACATCAACTTTTTCATATTTATATTCAGCTATACTTATCTTTTTATCTACTATTGATGATTGTAGGTAAAACTGCATATATGGAGTAATTGTTGTACCAATCATACCTATAAATGTAAGCAAAAAACTTGTCTTTAATTCAATAGTAGGCGAAAACATTGATGTTGCAACATGGCCCCAGTCTGGTTTAGTCAAAAATGCAGAAATAATATAAGTAAAAAATACAAATGTAAATAGCAAGAATATATTTTCTACCTTCTTATAAGATCCTTTAGTAACAATAAGCCAAATAGCTATAGATACAATAGGTATTGATATATATTTGCTTATATTAAAGAGCTCTAAACTTGCCGCGATACCTGCAAAGTCTCCGAAAACAACTCCCATATTTGCAATCAATAAAATAGTCATTGCAAAGAAAGTAAGTTTAACACCAAATTTTTCTCTAATTAAATCTGACAATCCCTTACCAGTTACTACTGCCATTCTTGCATTCATTTCTTGTATTACTGCAAGACTGAACGTAATTAAAAGTAATCCCCATAACATTTTATATCCATATGAAGCACCAACTGAAGCATATGTTGTAATTCCACCTGCGTCATTACCTGCATTTACAGTAATTAAGCCTGGACCAATAATTGTCATAATGAAAAGTATCTTTTTGAATCTATTACTCAATATTTTTTTCATATTATAACCCTCCTCAATAGTTTATACTCATGAATACTATCATTTAACGATACTACACCAGCTAAATTATTATCTTCATCAATAACCGGCATACAAATAAGATTATACTTATGCATTAAACTAATCGCATCTTCAACTTCATCAGTAGCTTTTAAACTCTTAGGTCTAGTGATCATAATATTATAAAGCTTAGTATCTTTATCAGATATAATAAGTGAGAACAAAGAAACAGCTCCCATAAGATTATTTCTATCATTTGTAACATATATATAATAGCTTTCATCTTCACTAGGTGAATTGTCTTTAAACCATGATAAAACATCACTTACAGTTATATCTGGAAGGAAAGTTATAAAATCTTTTGACATAATACTTCCTACCGTCTCTTTTTCGTACTCCATAAGCTCTCTAATTTCATCTTGACTTTCTTCATCCATGTGAGTAAGTAATTTTTCTGCTCTATCTTCTTCTATTTCTTCTAAGATATCAGCTATTTCATCAGATGGCATAATTTCGAGTATATCAGACACCTTTTGATCAGACATTGATTTTAAAAGGTCTACTTGAACATCAGTTTCAATCTCTTCAAAAACCTCAGCTGCCTTTTGGTTATTTAAACTGTTAAATAATATATCTCTACTTTTATTATCAAGATCTTCAATTATATCTGCTATATCTGCTGCATGTAAAGTTTCAATTTTATTTGCTGGCATATGAAGCTGCAAATTGTTAATTTCTGTAGCTAAAGTCTGTACATTATCCCAAATAATTAACTTATTTCTAAGTTGATATCTTAAGAGTCCTAAAAATCTAATAAACGGATACTCCACATCAAGCCGTCTAAGCAATCCCCTAGTTCCTATATCAACAGCTATAAGCTGCCAGTTAGAATTTACATTTCCAAGCCTTACATCATTAACACGTTCTACTTTTCTGCCATTTATATCTACTATTTGCTTATCTAAAAAGTCCCTTACTAGAAAAATATCTTGTTCATCTGGCTGCTTTACTAAAATGCTTTCACTATTAATTTTAATCTTATATTTTTCCTTTTCATCCTTTGATATATCAAGTGCCTCAGCTGATACATAAAAAGATTTTTGTCCATTTGTTATTTGTATATACATTACAGTAGGCTTTTCTTGGCTAAAATCAAGAATAAAATCCTTTAATCTACCAATTACTTGTCCTGAAATATTGTAAATTTCTTTATTAAGAATTTTACTGAAAAAGAAACTTGTTACTTTTTCCATTTACTTCACCCTTTCACTTTAGGGCATCAAAAGTGTATCCAAATAAATGCCCATAAAATAGTATTCCTTGAACTTAAATAAAAATCCTTATTACACTTATCCGTATCATCACCATCCATCGGATACACCTCCTTTAAGTAAAAATAAAAAACCCTTCACTCATAGTGAAGGGTTGTTAAAACACACAACATTAGATTGCAAAATATACGTAATTATACACATAGTATACTTGCAACAGTTTCTTCACTCGTTGAGTTTTAGCACTATATAGCATAGAAAACTAAAAAGTTTTCGGCTACATTAAGTAGAACCTTAATCCGATAATACCTGTTGACCCATTGGCGTCTCTCGACGTTTCCGGGCAGTAGCATGTATCTATATAGGAGCCTCACCTAACAAAAATCTTATTTAATTTTGCATACTCATTTTACTACGCTAATACATAATACGTCAATAGTAAAACTCGACTTTATTAAATTGTATTATTTTTACTTTAGTCATGAAAATAAATTGTAAGCAAGTTTGACTACTAACCAGCAATATCAGTGTATATTATTCAGTACTCTGTTAAGGATAACATCTTCTGCTATCTCAAGAATAATGTCCAAACATAAAACGATTCCTTATTTACAATATATGAAATATAATCACTAAATATACATTAAGTGAATATATATCTAAATATATTATTTTTTTATTAATTATTAAAATGTTTTTGCTAATTATATAATAAATATTATATAATGTTAGCAAAAAGATAATGTATTTAGGTGATATAATATGAAATTTTTAACTCAAGGGGAAAAAATTAGATCTTTAAGATCAAAACTATACATGAACCAACAAGATTTAGTGTCAGAAAATATAACAAGACCTCTTATAAGTATGATAGAAGTTGGAAAAAGAAACTTAACATATGATACTGCTAATTCTATAATCGAAAAATTTAATAAAAAGGCTAACGAATTAGTAATTAATTTAGATTTGGATATAAACTATTTATTAAGATCACAATCCGAAGATGCCAATATATATTGTTTAGAAAAACTTAAAAATAATGATATAGATGAAATTTTTGATGAAGTTATGCAGATATCCGCTGAATATAATTTACTAGAAGTTAAATCTTTAGGATATAAAGCTAAGGGTGATTCTTATTTTGATAAAAAGAATTTTGTAGAATCTTTTATTAATTATGTTAATGCTATAGATATTTATAAAGATATAAATCAAAATGAAGATATACCGTATCTTTATTGGAAAAGTGCTCTTTGCAAAGCGTACTTATTACAATATAAAGAGGCATTGTCTTATTTTAATCTCTCACGTCATTATTCATTGCTTTACAATGATACTAAAATTAAAGATATATCTTTATATCACATTGCTAAATGCCATATGATGTTAGATGATATAAATTTAGCTAGAATTCATGTAAATAACTATTTATCTACATGTAACAAGGATGAAAATTTTTGTTACTATGTTAATGCAAATATTTTGAAGGCTCGTTGTTGTGAAATTGAAAAAAAATTTAACGATGCTATTGATATATATAAATCTTTAATTGAAGAAATTATAGATTCTCAAATTTCTTCATTAGGAATTATATATAATAATTTAGGCTTAACCTATTCCTATAAAAATGATTTTAAAACAAGTATAAAATATTTTGAAATGGCTATAAAGTTTAGAACTGAACATGATGAAGCTAATTTATCACATACACTTATAGAAAAATCAATTGTTTTATTGCAACAAGAGTTATATTTTGATTCCATTGAAACTTTAAAGTTAGGATTAAAATACGCTGAATCTTACAATGATCTTGACTATTTAGTAAAAGGAAACTATTTAATTGCACGTATATATCATATAGTAAATGATAACGATAACTTAGAAAAGGCATACTTAAAAATTGCTGATTTATTAAAAGATACTGATAGTGCTGATTTAATTTTAATTTACAACGAGCTAGCATCTATGTACTTAAATAAAAATAATATTGTCAAAGCTAATCACTATTTATTTCTGTCTAAAAACCTTATTAACAAAATTCCAAATTTGTTGTATTATAAGAATATATAACATAAAGGGGTGATAATATTATGAAAAAAAAGTTAAATAAAACATTAAGCTTTTGTTTGAGTTCATTAATGATAGCTTTAACAATAGTAGCTGTTTCACCAAAACATCATGCTCCAATACCAACACAAGCTAAAGGTGTAATTCAATTAAATGAAAATCCTCCATGGTAAATTAAAATAGAAAAGGCTTATCAGTTTAGCTATAGGCCTTTTTCCATTTTAATTATTATTTTTTATTGTGAACTTAATTTTCAAAATCGTTTTGTAGAGTTTGCATTTCTAAATCTTTCTTTTGAGGTTCTAAATTATTCTTATCTATTTTTCTTCTCTCATCAAAAAACTTTGTTAATAACCTTGAACACTCCTCATCATAAACCCACTTAACATCTACAAATGAATTCAACCTTCTATTATCTAAAAGGTTCATTACAGAACCACAACCACCCATATCCTTGTTAAAAGTTCCTATATAAAGTTTAGATATTCTGCTTTGAGAAATAGCACTAGCACACATTGGGCATGGTTCTAATGTCACATACATTTCAGTTCCATTTAATCTCCAGTTTCCAATATTCTTTGAAGCTTCTTTAATTGCAAGAATTTCAGCATGAGCTGTACTATCATTTAAGGTTTCTTTTAAATTATGTGCCTTTCCTATTATAATCCCATCTTTAACAATTACTGCACCAACAGGAATCTCTCCTTTATCCATTGCTAACACAGCTTCTTCCTTTGCTAATTTCATCAAATCACACATATTATTTATACTCCTATAAGCAAATTTATTAATCAACTATATTTATTCTGTTACTTTTTTAAACATTTTAACATATACTTTAATAATAAAACCATATACTTGTCACTAATTTTATTATTAACTACAATCCAAACCAAATAAAAATTAACTAAATAAATAGAAGGCATATTCCTAAAATTCTAGAAATATATCTCTTCTATTTTTGCTTTATATTAGTCTATCTAATCACTTTAAACAAATTATTTATGCTTATATATAGGTTCTAATTAATTTGCTACATTGAACGGGTGCACAGTAACTAAGTATATTTATTGAAACTTATATATATATATTATTAATTAGCAACTTGTACTTCTTGAATATTAATAGTAATTCTAACTTTTTTAATCCTTTTTTTATTTACTTAAATAATTCTACACTTTTATAAATTTAAATATACAAAATTGGTTTCTTATATATTTAGAAATTATAAATCACTTAATGTAGGCATTGATGATATTGCACCATAATTTGTACACGTAATTGCACCTACTTTATTTGCAAATTCAATTATATCTTTCCACTTTTCAAAACTTATACTTTGCTTTTCTTCAATATCAGCAATTTGTTTTAATACAGCTCCAACAAAGGCATCTCCAGCTCCTGTTGAATCTATTTGTTTAATTTCTATAGATGGAATTATTTCATTTTCTCCATTAACACTTAAGTAAGTGCCCTTAGAGCCTAAAGTAATAGTAACTACCTTAACACCTAGTTCATGTAATTTATTAACTCCTACAGTAATGTCTTTTTCATTTGTTAACAGTAATAATTCTTCATCACTAAGTTTTGCAAAATCACTTGCCTTTAAGAAAGTAATACTATCTTCTACAAATCCTTTTAACTTATCACTTGTGATTAACGTATCACGATAATTAGGATCAAATGATACATATATATTATTAACTTTTGCATGTTCTAATAATTTAAAATATGTCTTCTTTAATTCTCCATCTAGAAATCCTGTTGCTGAGCCAAAGTGAACTATATCTGATTTATCTATCTTGGATAATTCAATATTCTCAAAAGAATATTCTCCATCACTACCTCTTAAGAAATCAAAATTACGTTCTCCATTTTCATCAATTCCAACTAGGGCTATTGTTGTACTTCCCTTAGATACTGCCATTTCAGTATTTATCTTTAAATTTTCTAATAATTCAATTAGATATTTACCAAAGAAATCAGTACCTACTTGACCTAAAAAGTAAGCATTACCTTCTAATTTTGATATACTTGCTGCTACATTTGCAGGTGCTCCTCCTGCTTTCTTTTCAAATGTTTCACCATTTTTCAAACCTTTATTATCAACACAAACCATGTCAATTAAAAGCTCTCCAATGCAAAAAATATTATTACTCATATTTTACACTCCTTAAATTCCATGCACATAACTCATTAATTTGAGTTTTATCATCATTTCTAATTTCAATTTCTAATTTATCATCCTTTGGAAAGTACATTAAAGTTGCTACCTCTAATCCATCTTGATAATATATTTCCATAATTGAATTATCAATAAACATATGTAACTTTAACTCTTTCTCAGCCTCTAGCTTAAACTTTCTTATTCCTTTTCCGCCTAAATACATGTCACTTCTATCTATAATACATATTTGACTCTTCTTATCATAAGTCATTAATATGTATTCATCCTTAAATTTAAACTTCACTTCTGTAAAATTAGTTTCAGAAATTTCTAAATTTAATTTTACCTCTGCACATCTTGATTCTAAATTTAACTTATAATCTTTACAGCTCAAATCGTTAATATTTAGAATTTGAGATTGTCTTAAATTTTCTAATTTCTCAAATGGTTTTTGATATAATACTTCATTCTTATATTCTAAAACTCTAGGAATAGTTAATGAATACATCCATCCATGTTCAGAGGTTGGATACTCAAAATCCTTATCTGGAAGCCCAATCCATCCAAACATTAAGTTTTGATTATCATGATTAAATACTTGTGGTGCATAAAAATCAAATCCCATATCTAATTCTTTAAATTCGCTATGATTCTCAAGTTTAGGTTCTTTTAAATCCAAATTTCCAATTACATAACCTGATTGAAATATATTTTGATACTTATATTCCATACTTTCTAATCCTTGTGGCGAAAAAATAAATCCATACTTTTCATCATTTATCTTTACCAAATTAGGGCATTCCCACATGTAACCAAAATCCTGCATATCAGTTTTTAATTCGCCTAGCAGTTCCCATTTCATAGCATTATCAGATTTATAAATCAAAACTTTTCCCTTTAAACTATTATTTTGAACGCCTAATACCATATAGTAAATTTCATTTTCTATGAAAATATATGGATCTCTAAAATGAGCTGTATATCCTTCTGGCTGCTTTTCAATAACTACACCATGCTTTTCAACAGTTCCATTTTTATGATACGTAGCAACACATTGATAAGATTCTCTTTCACCACTCGCACCTTTCACATTTCCTGTGTAATATAATTTTAATTCATCATCTTTAACTAATCCACATCCAGAATAACAGCCATTTTTATCAAACCAATCTTCTGGTTTCAAAATTATCTCAGGCTTAGTAAAATTCACAAAATCAGTTGTCGTAACTAAACCCCAGTGCTTTGTTTTATGCTCACATCCAAATGGATTCCATTGATAAAATATATGAAATTTATCGTTGAAATAGCTTAAACCATTTGGATCATTAATTAAACCAAATGGCATTTCAATATGAAAATTATTTCTCCATATATTTTTATTACTATTACTATTACTACAATATAAATTTAAATCTTGCTCTATTTTTTCGTAGGATTTTTCATTTAGCATCAGTGTCCTCTTCTCCTATTAATTAATTTTCTATTTTAAAATATCAATTTACTTTGACTATTCTTTTTAGAAAACATGATTTAATTGAATGAAGAAAACACTTTCAAAACCTATTTTTATTTAATAGATTTAACACTTTCTCTTTCTACAAGCTTTAAAGATGCTTCCTTGTTTTCTTGCAATTCTTTTCCTTCAATTAAATCTAGAATTCCTTGTGCTGTCTTTGTTCCAATCAATTCATAATCAAAAGCTACAGTTGTAAGTGTTGGATACGAAACAGTACCTATGTCATATCCGCCAAATCCAGCTACTGAAATTTCTTCTGGTACCTTAATTTTATTTTCATGTAAATATCTAAGTACTCCTAAACATATATTATCTGTAGCGCAAACTATAGCTGTTGGCTTATATTCTAATACTTCACTTGCCTTATTATATGCATTCATGAAAGAGAAATCTGTTTCTATAAATTTAACATCACATTCTGGATTATTTTCTTTTACAGCATCAATAAATCCATTTTTCCTGTCAACTCCAACTGCTTTATCCCATTCGCTTACACCTAGAAAAGCAATCTTAGTATGACCCATAGATTTAAAATAATTTCCCATTATCTGCCCTGCTTCATAATCATCTATTTTTATATAATTAGTAAATTCATTTTTTTGACCTGTAAAAATTGTTGGAATAGTAAGTTTACTTGTTAATTCAATATGTTTTTTAGTAATAGCCATAGAATTAATAATTATTCCATCAACACCTTGTTGGTGAAGACTATTAATGTTTGCTAATTCTTTTTCAATATCTAATTCACTAATTAAAATAATCCCTTGATAATTATTTTCTTTTAACTTTTTATTAATTCCAGTCAAAAATTTACCCACTGTAACAGAATCAATTCTTGGAATTACAATTCCAATCAATCCAGTTTTTTTAGTTTTCAATCTTTTTGCAAAAAAGTTAGTTTGGAATCCAGTCTTCTCAATTGCTTCCTTTATTTTTTTTGCATTTTCTTCACTCACATATCCATCATTTAAATATCTAGAAACACTGCTCTTAGATACATTAACCATATTAGCAATATCTTGAATTGTAACTTTTCTATCCATATTTTCCTCCATATAAGCTTTAATTAATATTATTATATATCATTATTGCATATTATTAAAAATAACTTATTTGTTGGCATCTTTTATCTTAATTACAACTCGTTTCGCATGATTTACAAATGTATTTAATCACCATGTTTTAAATGGTATTTCAATTTATAACTACTTTATATAGCTAGATAGACTTAGCAATAATATATATTATTGCTAAATCTATCTACTCTATATCTTATACTGATTTTTAAATCATATTTAAAGTTTTATTCTTCAGCCTTAAAGAAGAAATAAGTTAAACCAAACGCTACTGCCATTGCTACTACATTAATTAAAATGTAGCTTGGTAAGCTGTTTACATATAATAGCATTCCTGGTAGAGCTGTAATCCCCATTCCTGTACCTGCTAATTTAAGTATTGCTGCAAGCATACCACCAGCCGCTCCACCGGCGCAACCAAATGCAAATGGTTTTATAAATCTTAAATTAACACCAAAGATTGCTGGTTCAGTAATTCCTAAAAATGCTGGAATAGCTGATGAAATATATAATGAACGTTTCTTTTTATCTTTTGTTTTAAATGCTACTGCTAAAGCGGCTGAACCTTGTGCTACAATCCCGCAAGTTATCATTGCATTAAATGCATCCTTTCCTGTGCTTGCTAATAATTCAACTTCTAAAGCATTTAATGCATGATGAACTCCAGTAACAACTATAAGTTGATGAACTCCTCCAATTACTAATCCGCCTAATCCAAATGGAAGACTCATAAAGCCTTTGATTGCTCCAAAAATTAATTGTTCAGCATTATGCATAATTGGTCCAACTATTAATAATCCTAATATCATTGAAATTAATAATGTAATAAATGGTGTAACTATTAAATCTAATACATCTGGCACTACTTTTTTAAGTGCTTTTTGAGTTTTAGCCGCAATAATTCCAAGTACTAACGCTGGTAATACAGATCCTTGATATCCTACAACTGGAATTGTTAATCCTAGTATAGAAAGATTTATTGGTGTTGCAGCTCCTGCTGCTACTGCATAGGCATTTGGCAAACTTGGTGATACAAGCATTAACCCTATTACTATACCTATAACTGGTGTTCCACCAAACTTTTTCATTGTTGACCATGCAACTAATGCTGGTAAAAATGCGAAAGCTGTATCTGTTAATACTTGTGTGAAAAGAATGAAGTTATCATTCATTTGTATTCCTAAATTTTGCACAAGCCCTCTTAATCCCATAAATAATCCTGTTGCAACAAGCACTGGAATTATTGGAACAAAAACATCTCCAAAGATTCTTGAAATCTTTTGAAGCATTGTCATTTGACTATAAGCTTCTTCTTTATTATTTCCAGTATTTAAATCTCCATTTTCTTTAACGATAACATCGTAAACTTTATTTACGAAACCAGTTCCAAGAATTATTTGGTATTGAGCTGCTGCAAAAAATTGTCCTTTTACTCCGTCTATTGCTTCAATTGCTTTTTCATTAATCTTTTCTTTATCTTTTAATATTAGTCTCAATCTAGTCGCACAATGTTCCATTGATTTAATATTGTCTTTACCCCCAATATTTTCAAGTATTTCTCTTGCTACTATTTGTTCTTTCATAATTTACCTCCTAATTTTTAGCTTACGTTTAAACCGTTTTCATGTTTATATGATACCAGTTCCACATACTATCTGTCAAGCTTATTTTATAAACTCATAAAAAATTTTTTTCGCTTAACATTTTCATTCTATAAAACATTCCTATACAGTTGTATTTAGGCTCTTTATAGAGATTCACTCTCCTATATAATTTTATCTATTTTTTGATTTAATTTTTCTAAATATACTTTATTTTTGTTCCAGGTATCAGTTCCACATTTTGTTCCATAAATTTATATGAAATAATATAATAAAAAATGCCACTTTATCCATAAATGAATTGTGACATTAAATACATTATTATAACTATATTTCATTTTTATTTAAATTCAGGAGAATTCTATTTAGCCTCTATCTCACTTCTAATCTTTAACTTCAAACTCTTTATATCATACAATCCTGCTAAAATAACACTTTTAAAAGTAAAATCCTTTTCCATTTCTCGAGCTAAATACTTATTTCTAAGCATAAACATCTATCTTCTTCATTGTTATTTTCGAATATTATACCTTATATTTATTAATAAAAAATAAAGCGTAATCCTTACAGTCCATAGTCTAACTAAAAGATTACACTTTACTTCTTAATATATATTTTTCTATTAATATGTCATTTTTTGAACATAAATTATTTTAACGATCTTTTCCATCTCTTCATTTAATGCTAATTGAACTACTTTACTATTGTTTAATTCAAATGTATATATCTTCAATCCATTCATATTAGTATTATAATATGCTGCTACACCATTTTTAAGTGCATCTTTTCTTTCAGTAGTATATACTCTTCGAACTTCATCTTTATTAATCTTTTGCGCAACTTTTCTTCTGCTTGCATTATAAACCTTTGTTACAGTAATATCACCATTGTATAATTCATATTCATAATCAACATACATAACATAGCTTCCTAAAAACAATAGTACAGCTACTATTCCAAGTGCCATTCCAATTATAATTGATCCAAATACCGTCATTAATGTAAGCACACCAAAAAGAATCGCTATATTTTTAAGAATATTACTAATTCTCTTAGGTCTGTCTGATGGGATAAATTGTTCTAAAACAACTTCCATATTTTCACACCTCTCTTTATCTTCGTCTTTATATTAATATTTTAAATTATTTACTAATAATATTAAGTATATTATACCTCTTCACGCAAATAAAAAGTATTTAGTTTTTATATTTTTGTGAAATATCACATCGATTTCATATGATTCTCTAATAACCTAAAGAATTTTTAATATAAAATTATAAGCTGCTTCATCTTCCCACTGAGATATTTTAACATGTCCCAAGCTTCTACCTTCTACAGAAAAGCTTAAAATTTCCTTTAAGTTATTGTAATATAAGTCTCTATCCAACTTAACTTTGCTAAATAAAATCTTTTGAACGCACGGCTTACTATTTGCATCTGAAGGAAGCATCATCATAGCTAAACCACCTACATATTTATTTTTATTTACATTAGGTTTAATCATATTTATATATGTAATTCCATCATTTGAACTCTGTAGATTAAAAAATATAATTTTATCAGAAATAGTATACTGGCCTGTAAAACATTTAATAACCTTATTATTGGAACAAATCTTAAAACTTACATTGCCATTCTTAAATTCCACTATCCCTTCATGTAAACTTCCTTCTTTAGCTATGTTAGTCACTAGAAAATAAACATAATACTTCTCTTCAAATATATTAAATTCAATCTCATTATTATTTTCTAAATTCTCAATATCTGCTGCAGTTAATGGAATAGAAATAAGCTTTTGGATTCCTATATTATATACTTCACAAATATATAGTAATGTTTCTATGGATGGAAATGCATCTCCTGATTTGTACTTAGAAAGCAGATCCTCTGATATACCAATTTTATTAGCTAAATTCTTTTGTGTTGACTCTAGTTGAATTAATTTTTTTAAATTATAGATAAAAACTTTAGAAGTTTTTTCATATATATCATTTTTTAATGATTTTACCTCATTAATATTATTGGACATAATATCAGGATTAGCTTTAATGTAGTTTAATTTGTTCTTAACCTTTTCATCTATTTCTTTAAATTCACATAATTCTTTATTCAAATTCATCACTCCATATTGTTATCATCTAATGATAATCAAGTAAGTTGAATTATATTCAACTAAATATTATATACTTTTCAAGTATATCAGATATTCATATATATCAATTGAAACAATTCAATTACTATATTACCATAATATTGCAAGCTTCAAAACACATTATGAATTATTGCTTATTTCACTTATGTTATATAAGATCCAAACTTATATTTTTACAAAAGGTAATCATATTAAAAATTAAGTTATATGATAAACTTTAATTTTTATGAAACTAAAATTTACTATAACAGGAGGTCTATATGAATTTTTTCTTTGCTTTTATATTTTCCTTGTTAATTATGCTGTTTATAACACCTAAACTTATACAATTAGCATATAAAACTAACTATCTTGAAAAACCTCAGTTAGATAATGAAAGAAAAATTCACAATAAGGCAAAACCATATTTAGCTGGAGTAGGTCTATTTTTTTCGTTTTGGATTACCTACTTTATTATCAATAGGATATATAACAATAAAATTTTAATTATTTTATTGAGTTCCTTTTTAATCTTTATAATAGGAATGATTGATGATACCTATAAAATTAGAGGTAAGGATCTAAAGGCATTTCCTAAAATGTTTTTTCAATTGCTTGCCTGTGCATTAGTATATAGTGCAAACGTTAAATTTGCAGGATTTACAAATCCATTTGATGGTTCCTATGTTTTACTTCCAACATGGCTGCAATTTCTTTTGACTATCTGCTGGCTATTTGGAGTTACTACAGTAATAAACTTTACGGATGGTATTGATGGATTAGCTGGAGGCATAACTTGTATATCTTCTTGCACCTTGTTTATAGTTGCACTATTTAAAAATGATATATCATCAGCGCTAATGGCAATAATCCTAGTTGGAATCTGCTTAGGATATTTAAAATATAACAAATTCCCATCGAAAATCTTAATGGGTGATTCTGGTGCAACCTTTTTAGGCTTTATCTTAGGTATCATATCATTAGATGGAGCCTTTAAACAGGTTACTGTTATTTCAATATTCATTCCAATTTTAGTACTAGGATTACCTATATTTGATAACATATTTGTAATATTCAAAAGACTCTCAGAAGGAAGACCTATTTATATTGGTGATGCTAGTCAAATACACTTTAGATTATTGGCAAAGGGCTTTACTCAGAAACAGGTAGTTTATTTATTATATTTAGCTAGTGCTTGTTTGAATTTAACTGCAATTTTATTATTATTATTGAAAATATAAATTCAAAAACTTACTTTTATTAAATAAATTATTTATATATTTCAGTCTATCCTACTATCCCCTATTACTCTAAACTTATTATTAAGAGGAGAAATTGATTATGGAATTAATTATTTTAGGAATATTAAGCAGCTTTTTTATTACTTTTTTAATTGGAAAATTGCTCATTCCTATAATTAGAACTTTAAATTTAGGTCAAAATATAAGAGAAGACGGACCTAAAAGTCATCAAAAGAAGGCAGGAACACCTACCTTTGGTGGTGTTATATTTATATTAGCCGGTATAGTTATCACTCTGATTTTATGTAAGGATTACAAAAGTGAAGGAATGGTAGCATTGTATTCATTAATAATATTTGGTCTTATTGGATTAATCGATGATATATTAAAAAAACTTCATAAGAAAAATGAAGGCTTAAAACCCATGGAAAAACTATTTTTATTATCAATAGCTTCCTGTGCTTTTGCAATCTATGGGTATAACACTCCATCAATTGGTTCATCTATTTATATACCATGTCTTAATACCTCCGCAGATATCAAACTTATGTATATACCATTTATAATATTTTACTATCTCTGTACTACTAATGCGGTAAACTTAACTGATGGTCTGGATGGATTATGCAGTACTGTAACTATAATTGTAATGATATTTTTATTAATATTAAGTTTTTCTTTAGGACATTATTCCCTATCTATTTTTTGCAGCATTATAGTTGGCTGTTTATTAGCATTCCTAATATTTAATACTTTCCCCGCAAAAATTATTATGGGTGATACAGGTTCTTTAGCTCTTGGAGGTGCTATAGCCACTGTAGCTATGATACTCAAACTCCCTCTAATCATCATAATTATTGGAGGAATATATGTTATTGAAACCTTGTCCGTAATAATACAAGTGGCTTCATTTAAGCTCCTAGGTAAACGTGTTTTTAAGATGGCACCAATTCATCATGCATTTGAATTATCTGGCTTCCATGAAACAAAAATAGTTACAATATTTTCAGTTATAACAATACTCTTATGCCTTATTGCATTTTTATTATTTTAAAGGAGATATCTTATGTCTAAATCTATATCTAAAAATGCTGTTTTTAAGGCAGTATTAAATATATCTAATATAATTTTACCAATAATAGTGATGCCTTTTGTGCTTAATGCAATTAAGCCCCAATTAAATGGATATATAACCGTGGGTGAAAACTACACTGCAATTTTTATGATTTTTGCAAGCTTTGGAATTTACCAATATGGCTTAAGAGAAGTAAGCAGAGTGCGAGATGATAAAAAGAAATTAAGACAAACAATCACTAGTTTATTTGTAATTACTACTGTTACAACAACTATAATCTCAATTTTATATACACTTTTCCTAATTATATTTCATAGAAATGACGTAATTTTTTATACCTGTATGGTTATGGGATTAAACATAGTCTTTAATATGTTTAATGTTGAATGGATTAATGAAGCTTTAGAAAATTATGATTTTATAGCAATAAAAACTATGATAGTTAAAATAATATATAATGTTCTAACAATATGCCTTGTAAAAACACAAGAGGATTTTCTATTTTACATCTATCTTACCTGTGGAATAAATTTCATTAATAATATATCAAGTTTCATATATATCAAAAAGAAAATACAATTTGATTTCTCAGACTTACAATTAAAAAAACATCTAAAACCCATGTTTTCAGTTGTAATACTTGCTAACACATATATTTTATATACTTGGCTCGATAAAAGTATGATAGGTAGCAATATAGGTTCAACAGAAACAGGATATTATGCCGTAGCTCAAAAAATAATGTCAATGATAGATATTTTAATGTTTACAATAGTTCAAGTTTCTATGGGTAGACTTTCTAACTACTTAGAAAATCATTCGAAAGAAGTTTATTTAAGGTTACTCAATAAAATAGTTAAAGTATACTTTTTATTATTATTCCCAGCCTCAATAGGACTACTTGGAGTTTCCAAGCAAGTTATTCTAATAATGGGAGAAGGTACAGATAGATATCTGCCTGTTGTACCAATATTAATGGTATTTTCTATATATATGATAACAATTGGTATTGACCGCATTATTGCCGATCAGATAATTTATATTTTCGGAAGAGAAAAAACAGATGCTAAATTAGTTCTAATTGGAGGCATATTAAATTTAGCATTAAATACACTTTTAGTTATTACTAAGACATTTACACCAACTACAGTAATTGGAACAACTTTAATTGCAAATTTAGTAGTCATAGCATTGGAATATAGATTAGTAAAAAAGGAACTTAAGCTTGATACACACTTATTTGCCTTTGAAAATTTAAAATATTTATATTACTCTTTAATATTTATTCCAATAACCTTCTTTATAAATACATTTGTATCAGGAATAATATTATCGTGTGTACTTGATGTGATTGTGTGTTGTAGCGTTTATTTAGTAATACTCATAGTAACAAAGGATGAGGTGTTTTTTGAGTTACTAGAGATGGCACTTGAGAAAATAAAGATGTTGGTTAATAAATTAAAAGCAATATAAGATATCGTATAGATGTAAATTAAAATAAATCTTAAAACTTATTATAAATATATTTTGTCTAATATGTTTGTAATATTTGTAATAGCATAAAAATATACCATATAATGTTATAAAATTCAATATTGCTGTCATAAAAAGTATATTTTAAGTAATGAAATATAAAATATATGATTTTTATCTTTTAATGTACGATTGTTCATATTTAAAGGACTAGTTATTTATTTAATTTAAGTATTATGAGAATATGTACTTATATGTAGCTGAATAGTTACATATTAAGTTAGAAATTTTGAGTAATTAAAAAATATTAAATTATTTAAGTAGGGGGACTAATAATGTTAAATCGTTTAAAAGTGAAAAGTCTAGTTATGGGAATTACTATTTTATCAGCAATGGTTTCTACAACAATACCAACACAATCTAATATGGTTATGGCAAAAGAAAAGCCTGCTATTGTAGACACAAAAACAACATTACAAGCAGCAGTTCAAGAATTACCATATGATATTTATGTATCAAATGATGGAAATAATTCTAATAAAGGTACTAAGGATGCGCCATTAAAAACTTTAAGTTATGCAGTATCAGCCGTACAACCAGGTAAGACAATTTATTTAAGAGGTGGTATACATAAATACTCATCAACAATTGATCTTGCTAAATCTGGAAGTTCAACAGAACAAATTAATATATTTGCTTATCCAGGTGAAAAACCAGTTATTGATTTTTCGCTACAGCCTTATGCTGCTACATCAAGAGGTTTTCGTTTAACAGGAGATTACTGGCATCTAAAAGGTTTAGAAATACAATATGCTGGAGATAACGCAATAAAAATTGAGGGTAGCAATAATAAGATTGAAAATTGCGTAACACATAATAATGGTGATTCTGGAATACAACTTGGTTTTGCACACGAAACCGTTAATCCTAACGGAACTCTTTGTGCAAATAATGAAATAATAAACTGTGATTCTTATCTTAATTTTGATTTTGATAATGCTGGTGGCGATGCAGATGGATTTTCATGTAAAATGCACAACGGAAAAGGCAACAAGTTTATAAATTGTCGTTCTTGGAGAAATTCAGATGATGGTTGGGATTTATATGAAACAGATTGGGCTGTTGAAATAACCAATTGTTGGACATGGCATAATGGTGATAAAACAGATTTTGATGCAATATACCAACAAAAAATGGGAAAGAAAATGAGTTCATATCAAGGAAATGGTAATGGATTTAAATTAGGTGGAAATGGTACTGGTGGAAGCTCAAAAGGTGTACATGTTGTTAAAAACTGTGTTGCTTTTGATAACTATTTTAGATCTAAAAAAGGATTTGATCAAAATAGTCATAAAGGTGGCGTAATTGTTCAAAATTGTCTTTCTTTTGGAAATGGTTATAATTATATGTTTGAAAATGCTTCAAACATGGAATTTGACAATAATGTATCTTTTGCTGTACATGGTTCATTAGATCACGAAATTGCTACTGGTTCTGTTGAAAAAAATAATACTTGGAATCTAAAAGTTACTCCAAATGCAGATGATTTTGTTGGCTTAACTGAAGATTTAGCTAAAGCTCCAAGAAATTTAGATGGTAGCTTACCAAACAATAGTTTTGCTAAATTAGTTAATTCTAGTGATTTAATTGATAAAGGTGTAGATGTAGGAACACCTTATTTAGGGTCAGCACCAGATTTGGGTGCATATGAAAATCGTTAAACATAATTTATAATATAGCAAAGAAAGAATTGTATTTTTACAATTCTTTCTTTGCTTGTTTCAAAATTCCTTATGATTATCTTATGTAAGATTTATATAATTCAATTTAAATTTGTCATTATTCTGACACAATAATACGCTATAATAAAATTACAGAGTTGATTGAAATGTTTTTTCATAAATATTTACCCCATAAATATAAAAAGTAAAGAGTAACATACATATTCCCCTATGTATGTTACTCTTTATTTAATTGGCTTATACAGCCTTTGTATTGCTCAAACTTTCTTTATTTAAGTCTTACTTAACCCAAGCTCCATTAGGTCCTAATTTATATCCATCAACAGTAGTATTTGAAAGCATTGCACCAGAGGAATTTAAATAGTACCATGATCCGCCATCATTTATCCAACCTGTTGCCATATCACCTGATGGTTTTAAATAATACCATGATGAACCATCTTTAACCCAGCTTGTTTGCATAGCACCTGATGTATTTAAGTAATACCAACTAGGGCCAACTTTAACCCAACCTATTTGCATTATTCCATTAGAATTTAAGAAGTACCAAGTAGGTCCTACTTTAACCCAACTAGTAGCTTTACTTCCATCAGCGTTAATGTATGACCATGCTCCATTTGAACTACTCCATCCAGTTGTAACTACATTTTTCCCTGGATCTGTACCAGTTCCAGCAGTTCCATTAACTACTGAGTAAATGTCATTATCTTTATTCCAAGCTATGATATCATTGTCATCATAAACAGATAAATTAGTCATCGATTTATCCACAGTATACAAAGTACTTAATGAACCTTTTACTACCTTACTTATTGAACCCTTATATAGAATCCATATATTTCCATTAACATCTATATCATAAGCAGTTGCATCTTCATTTTTAATGTCATTATAAGTATCGTCTAATTTAACTCTACTAACTCTATCTGAAGTTTTTGCACTACTAGAAGTATCTCTTGTTTTAGTTAAATCGAATTTTGATATACTTAATTGATTTGATTCATTTGTTATTACATAAACTGATGAATCAATAAGTCTTACCTGAGATTTTGAGTTAGTTAATGTTGCATAATCAGATATTGATACTTCATAAGATTCAACTGAGTTTGGAATATAAGCTCCATCTACAGTGGTACCTTTTGCTTTGCTTATTTTTTGAATAAATCTTGAAGATACTTCAGTTGAATTATCAGGTATAACTTCAACTATTCTATATATATAGCCAGAATCTGCAAATAGAGTATTACCAGCTTTTAATGAATATGTGATTCCATCAACCTTTTGAGTATCTTTCATTTTATCAAAAGTAACTTTGTTATAAGTATAAGTATTCTTTGTACTTGAAGCATAGAAAGTTATATTAGCAGTTTCGCTAGCATCAATATATGTTCCATCTACAGATACATATCCCTTGTATTGTACAGTCGAATCACTAATTGAGTATTCATACCATACATCACCAAATTGATTTGAATTTATTTGAGTTGTATTTACCTTAAAAGAAGCTAAGTCTAAATCCTTATATCTTTTAACCTTTTTTATAACTGAAGAAGATAGTTTAGATTTCATCAAATTATATTTATCTTCAATTGTTTCATCTTCAACGTTTCCAGTTGATAAATTTAATAATGTTTCTTTTGAATTATTGAAACTTAAATCGTTCTTTCCGTATTTAATAGCACCTTTTAATGAGGTAACATTATTAATTTCAATATCTTTAGCTCCATTAAAAAGGTAAATTGATGTATCTTGATTATTATTTTTATAACCATCATATACATACTTCCCACCATCGAAAGCTTGTACTGATTCTAAAGTACCATTTAAAGTTTCTAACTTAGTTGCAGCATTTGCTGAAGTTGCAGGTATTATTGATGCAAATGCTGTAACAGTTACCAATAATGCACTTAATTTACTCATTCTTTTTATCATAATTTTCCCTCCTAAGAAATCAAATATATTTTCATTTTAAACTTTTACATATATAGTTGCAAAATTACAATCTTGGTTTTTGTATTATATAATACACACGTTATAATCAATTATGGTACCTTTTTCTAAGGATACTATAGGTTCTTCCCTTTTACGATTTAAAATATACCCTTATACACCATATTCCCTCATTACATTCTATATAGGAGTAGCAATTATATTAAATTTAACTTAAAAACTACACTTAAATACATTAGTTATTATTTAGGATATAATTAAGAATTCCTCTTTATATATTGGTTTTAGTCTTATAACTTTCCTATGACTTCATTAAAGTTATCTATATCTATTAAATGCATAGCATCCGCATATTTAACTCAGATTTGTCATTATTCTGACATAATAATAAACTTTTAATAAAAGTTAAAATCATTCCCCAAAGAATCTAAACATGAATATTAATACTAAAAAAACAAACACTATAAAAGTAAAATTTATATTATTTAACGATATTATTTGTGTTTGAGCAAAAAAAACAATTACTACACGACATAAAAGTTGAAAGGCCAAATCCACAAATGCAAGAATAATCAGGTGGAATCACTTGATGATTAAAAGTGAATTTTAATCTTTATCTCCTGCATCACAAACAGAACTAACTGAACCAAGATCTATCTTTAATAAAATACAACCATAAACGAAATTGTTTATATATTTTAATTTTAAAGAGTATTTATATTTTATATATACTCTTTATTTTAACGTATGTATCAGGAGTCACTTTTAATAAAAAATACATAAATAAACGTGCAAATGTAGTTCTTATATAAGGCATAATCACAATAATTAATGGAGGTAAATAATATGAAAAGAAAGGGTAATATTATAACCTTTACTATATTCATACTTATTATTGTAGGTTTTTTTATTATAAAAAACTTAACTGAAACAAAAGATGGTAAGATTAATACATATTTTGTAATGAGCTTACAATTAGATAAAATCCTTAATCCTAAATCAACTGGCGAACAATCAATAGAAAAAATCAGAGAACGGTTAAATAGTGAATCTACTAAATCATCTAAACCAACTATACCATTTTCAAATGTTAAAAATACTACTGTAGAAGCAAACTCTCAAAAAATACCAATTCGTATATATACACCAGAAAATCAGGATAACTTTCCTATAATCATTTATTCACATGGCGGTAGCTGGATTTCAGGAAATCTTGATACTCATGATAATGTTTGTAGAAAGCTTGCACAGAATACAAAAGCAATAGTTATATCAGTGGATTACCATCTTGCTCCTGAGAATCCCTTTCCTGCTGGGCTTAATGATGTATATAATATATTAGAGTGGACTTATAAAAATGCAGAAAGTATAAATGGTAACAAAAAACAGATAGCCGTTGTAGGAGATAGCGCAGGTGGAAATCTTTCAGCTGCAGTTTCATTAATGGCACGAAATAAAAATGGCCCTCACATAACTTGTCAAGTATTAATATATCCTTCTACAAACATATATAAATTAAACAGTCAATCTTGGTCTTATTTTTCTAATGATTTCAATATTTCAACGGAAGAAATGGAGAAATATATTTCATTATATATACCGCAAAAGGAAGATAGAAAAAATCCCTATGCATCCCCACTTTTAGCTAAAGATTTAAAAGAATTACCTGATGCACTTGTGATAACAGCAGAAATCGATCCTCTTCGAGATGATGGAGAAGATTATGGTAATAAATTAAAGGATGCTGGGATTCAAGCAAATACTATAAAATTTAATGGTGTTACTCATGGTTTTATTACAATGGATAAGATTACAGATAAGGCAGATGAAGCATTGAATCAAATTTCTTCATATCTCCAAAATGAGTTTCAAAAATAAAAACAGTAATAAACATATATTTTAAAACTATGTGTTCATATATATTGTTCATTGTTAATAAAGATGCAGTCATTATTCTGGCTGCATCTTTTGTCTTAATTTTTATTATAAAATGATACGATGTTGATTTACATAATAAATATTTAACTTTTAGAAATCAAGTTGTAAATGTTAGTCTTAACAGATATTTTTCTTTACATTTTGATTATATGATATAAAACTAGCTTCAATTGTTCCACTACATATAAAATATAATTTACCTGTTAAGGAAATGTACAGGTTAATATATTAAATTATATATAAGGTTAATTAAACCAAATAAAAAAATGATTGTAAGACTTTTTTACACAGTTGGTAAAATAATCTTAGACAATCAAAATTATTAAACTATTAGTATATGGTATTTATTCAAAACAAAAAATTGAAGAGGAAGTGTTTTATAATGAAAAATAAAAATATTAAAAGTAAAGTTATTGCGGGAGTTCTTATGGCAAGTATGATGGTATCTGCAACTGCAGTATTTGCAGCTACAACAGATGCAACAAGTACAACTAAAAATGCAATAAGGTCACATGGTGATCATAAAAGTAATTTGAAAACTGTTCTTGATAATTTAGTAACCGCTGGAACTATATCTTCTGATAAAGCCACTGCTATAGAAACTACTCTTGCTGAAAAGCATAATGGTAAGGGTGGAGATAAATTCAAAACTCAACTTGATTCTTTAGTTACAGCTGGAACTTTAACTTCTGATGAAGAAAATTCTATAGTAACTGCTCTTACTAGCGCTAAAGGTGATTTCACAACTGTTCTTGATAATTTAGTATCAGCTGGAACTATATCTTCTGATAAAGCTACTGCTATAGTAACTGCTCTTGATAATGCTAAATAAAATTTAAAAACATATTGTTTAGGTGTCAGGCACTAATAAATATAGCCTGACACCTTTTCTATTATGATATTTTACATTAATTTCTATAAAATGTTGATATAAGTACGTTATAACGTAATCTACCTATACAATTAATTCATGTATTTATTGATAGTTATAGATGAATCAAAAAAGCAATAACTTAACTACTCATTGCTCTATCTTATTCTAAAATACTATTTATGTTTTGCTATTTCTTAGCTTATTGACTTTATAAATACTTATAAAACTTTTTAATTCTTGATAACCTAAAACAATTTAAAGTTAAATATACCAAAAAAATGTATGTACCGTAGATTTTCCATTCATAAAAGAGTCAAACCATGGCTGTAAGATACATTAAATCTAATAACTCTATTGGAATTATTTCCTACTTTAGATGAATATAGTTTTGTTTTATATTGATCATATAATTCTAAGTTATGGTCATAAGTAGATGAAATATCTTTAAGTTCTATTGCTAACCTATCACCTGAATATGCATTAAAACTGTAATAATCAGCCTCTGATTCAAAACTCATAATCCCCACTACACCGTTGTAATTCCATGAGCCAACGTTATATGCTGTTTCAAATGAATGATGAGTCTCACCATAATCTGGATCACCTGTTGTTCCTGTAAAAGCTAACATACACGAATTAGCTACTAAAAAATCATAGTTAAAAGGTTTATTAATACTTTCTTTAAATTCATAATTATTCGTACCTTTTTCTAATATTACCTAATTATATTATTTTTATTGCATCTACTTACTTTAATACAATAATGTATTTACTGAGTATTCATTTTAACCAAATAGAAAAGAGATACTATTTAAGTACCTCTTATACATCATTTTAAAATCTTCTGCAGCAATTATTACTTATGATTTTTGGAGCTATTTGCAAATTATCGGGCAATTTTCGATTTTATAGGCCAAAGTACCTACTAAGTTCTCCCATCGTTGGAGCAATCATTAAAGCCTTACCTACAAGAAAAGTAAAATTTTTTTTGCTTTTTAACCTTTATCATTGTTTTCTACCATACTAAGTTCTTTAGATATTTCAATTGTTTATGCACAATCAGTACTTTCTGTATATGGATTTTATTAATTAGATCTTATGTATTATAAATATATTGTTATAACACAATACATTTACTGTTCCCAAATAATTAAACACTACATGTTATCATTAAAACACTGAATATTATTATTCAAACGCTACGTATTATCACTCAATCACTATATATCGTTGTTCAAACACTGTATAAGCAATAAATAATATATTCTAATCAAATATTGTTTATACATTATATTATAAACAACATATCTTTTGATTTAAATGTAATAAACTTTGCTTAATTAATCATTAATGTATCTATTATAGAAAATAAATTCAAATTTTCAACAATAAAAAATTATAAAAAACTTAAGTTTGTAATAGTGTTTGGCACGAATATTGCTTTATATAATTGCATAAGACAACAAAACATGAATTGGAGGAGTAGAAATGGATCAATTAGAAATGGCAATAATGAATATTATAATTAACGCAGGAGATTGCAAAAATCACGCTTACATGGCACTTGCCATGGTAAATGAAGGTAAGTATGAAGAATCTGAAAAGGAGATGGAGTTAGCTAATGAGGCCTTAGCTAAAGCACATGACGCACAAACAGGAATGCTCCAAAAAGAAGCTGCTGGAGAAAAAGTTGACTTTTCAATTTTATTTGTTCATGCACAGGATCATTTAATGACATCTATAACAGAAAAGAATCTAATTGAACAAATTATTGAATTAAGAAAAGTTGTAAATACTTTACTCAAGTAGTAATTTCAACTAAATAATGAATATGTTATTTACATATGAAAATAGCAATAACACGATAGCATAAATACACTTAAGTATTTAATATATATTTTTAGTTTATAGAAATATTTTAAGGAGGAAAAATTATGATTACAATTAAATTATTCTGTGCATCAGGAATGTCTACAAGTGTTTTAGTTAATAAAATGAAGGAGGCAGCTAAAGCTAAAGGTGTAGATGCAGAAATTATAGCATTCCCAGAATCTCAAATGGATAGACACCTAGATAGTATGGATGTTGCACTTCTTGGACCACAAGTTGGATATACTTTAGGAAAAGCAAAGAAACTTTGTGAACCAAAAGGAGTTCCAGTAGAAATAATACCTATGGTTGACTATGGAATGCTGAATGGAGCTAAAGTTTTAGATTTAGCATTAAGCTTAATTAAGAAATAATATTTCAATTTATTTGTTTTATGTATCTTAGTATTAACATTATTGGTTAATACTAAGATTGTTGAAAAACATATCAGATTTTAGATGTTATATTACTTAAATAATATTAAGTTAAAAACTAGATAAATCTTAAAATACTTTAGATGCTTTTAAGATAACAAATACTACAAATATTTTTGTGATAGGGAAATACAAAATGAATAAAAAAAACAATTATAACTCTACTAAAATCATATTTAAGAAAAATAAGCTCTCATAATAAAAAATATATAAACTTTAATGGTTTACATTTAAAACAATCACTAACACTTAAAAAGGTAATAATAGCAAATTTATATTTGTAATTATTCATATTATAATCTTAATTTAATTCTAAGGAGGAAATTATTATGTCATTTAATCAAACACTTAACGAAAAAATAGTACCAGTAATTATGAAATTCGTTAATCTTAAAGGTGTTCAAGCATTAAAAGATGGTATGATGTTCACACTACCATTAAACGTCATTGGATCTATATTCTTATTAATAGCCGCTTTCCCATGGAAGCCATTTACAGATTTTATGTCTGCAACTTTTGGACAAAGTTGGAATGATCCATTATACAAATTACAAGGTTCAACGATGGGTATTATGGCAATAGTTGCAGTTATAGGTATGACTTATTGTTACTGTAAAAATGAAGATATAGAGCCTTTTTCACCAGCAGTAATTGCTCTAAGTGTATTCGTTACTGTTACTAATGACTTTGTTGTTTATCAACCAATACCAGATGCAGCTCCTATTAAAGTAGGCGGTGCTATTCCTACAGCTTGGACTGGTGGTTCAGGTATGATTACAGCAATCATAGTAAGTTTAATTGTTTCATTTGTTTATGTTGCGATGGTAAAAAGAAATATTACAATTAAAATGCCAGAAGGTGTTCCTCAAGGTGTTGTAAACGCATTCTCAGCTTTAATCCCAGCTGCTATTATATTTGCTGGAGCAACAGCTGTATATGGAATATGCAAGTTTGGATTGAATACTTCTTTCGTAGAACTTATTTATAAAGTTGTTCAAACACCATTACAAGCTGCATCAGATTCCTTACCAGGAGCTATTCTTATTTCTTTTACTGTTCCATTCTTATGGTTCTTCGGAATCCATGGAGGCCTTACAGTAGGAGGCATGGTAGGTCCATTATTAACTGCTAATACTGCATTTAATGCAGAATTACAAAAAGCAGGAACTTTAGATATTGCTCATGGTGCTCATATAGTAACTCAACAATTCTATGATAACTTTATTAATTTAACAGGTAGTGGTCAAACACTTGGACTTACATTATTACTATTGTTACTTGCAAAATCTGCTCAATATAAACAATTAGGTAAATTAGCACTTACTCCAAACGTATTTAATATTAATGAACCAATATTATTTGGTATTCCAGTAGTAATGAATCCAATCATGGGTATACCATTTATACTTGGGCCAGTAATAAATGCAATATTACTTTATATGGCAATTGCAACAGGTGTACTTGCACCAATGGGTGCTCAATTACCACCTTGGACAATACCAACTGTAATCTCAGGATTTATACTTGGTGGTCCTAGCTATGCTATTGCACAATTTGTATTCTTAATAATTTCTACTTTGATTTACTTCCCATTCTTTAAGAAGACAGATGCTCTAGCATACGCTGATGAGTTAGCTGCACAAGAAAAACATTAAGAAAGCATACAAGCTTAATCTTAATAAACTAGTTTTTTATTAACAATTTTAAAAATATAAAAACTCTAACATTTAGCCATTTATACTTAGATTAAAATACAAAAGTATACTAAAGATATGGCTAAGTGCTAGAGTTTACATAGTATTGTAACACCTTTATTTTTAAAATAATCACATATGGCCCTTAGAAGATCTGCATTTATTCCTAGCCTACTTATGCTCTCACAATATATTATATATCTCTCATCGACTTCTAATTTCAATTTGTTTAATGCAGGCCTACAATACCTTTTCCACTTATTTTATCTGCATAGGTATTATCAAATTCAATTCTTAGCTTATAAATAATCATTTCTTGTCTGTCTATGTTCTATTTCTTTGTACTAACTCTCTCATATTTGTAAATCATACTGTATCATTTCCTCTAGCTCTCTATTATTCTCAATTCCATTAAATTATTTACATTTACTAATGCATCATGAATTAGTATTGAGCATCCAAAAAACATACATTCATTTCTAAGTAATATAAATAAAATAAAAAACATACTATTTAATTATAGTAATAAATTAGGAATAGTTATGAGAGCTGAGTTAAAAAATCTAATAGATAAAATTTTATATAAAATGCCTAAGATTAATGAAGTGACATATACATGGTCACAACCTTTAAAATATAATTTAAAGCCTAATATGATAGTATATCATCATACTGTAGAAAATAATCTTACCCCTCAAAAAATAGATGAAATGCATAAGAAAAGAGGTTGGACAGGTATAGGTTATCATTTTTATATAAGAAAAGATGGTACAATATATAGAGGTAGACCTCAAAATGCAATAGGCTCCCATGCATCTTGTGTTAATGATAGAGCATTTGGCATTGCCTTAGAAGGGAATTTTAATGTTGAACAATTAACTTTAGAACAAATGAACAGTCTTATTTCATTATCAAAATATCTAATGAAAAAATACAATATTACTGATTTAAAAAGGCATATGGATGTAGCAAATACAGAATGCCCAGGTATAAACTTTCCCTTTGAAGAAATCAAAACTAAATTAAATGTAACCTAAGCTTATGTTTTAACCTTAGTAACAGTATATATATTTTTTTTTATATATTTAACGGTTTTATGTAACGTAAGTTACAAACTCTAACTAAATTTTGTGAAAAAATTTAATTCTTATACTTAATTCATAACTTTTCACACATTATATATAAAACTTGCCATTATTCTGACACAATAACACACTATAATAAAATTATAGACTTGATACAAGCTTTTTTTCATAAATATTTACCCTATAAATAAATATAAATAGTAAAGAGTAACATTCATATTCCCCATATGTATGTTACTCCTTTTTATGCAGCCGCGGTATTTCAACATATAGTATCAATTGCCTTATTCTTTATTCTTTATTCTTTATATTTTAGCACTTGATATATTAGCTTGGCTTATAACATTATTAAAACTTAGTTTTTGAAATAAAGTTAATATTATTACTTGTTTTTCCCTATCATCCAGCGCTTCCATAGCATTCTTTATATTAATTAATTCAGTTTCATATCCCAAAACCTTTGATTTAAGATAATTAATATATTCTTTGTCCTGCACCAGTTACTATTAAAAAGCTTCTGTAAGACCTTATACTCATGTTATGGACGATATGAAAAATTCTACTACTCTGATTTACTTGATAGTATTTTTAAATATGTACCTAGTACAACATAGTACCAAAAAGCTGAATTGAAAATTTAGTACAATTTTTTTGTATAAGAAAAGGCTTAACCATTACGGTTAAGCCATTCTTCATTATATATTGGTACTCCCAGCGGGAGCAATTGTATCTATTTCAATAAATCTTATCATGTTTCCTAATGTTATCTAAAGCATTAATATTACTATATCATCGGCAATAAATATATTTTATAAAATTATCTGATTTTAACTTTCGAATTGGAGAATGGTCATCTTATGGTCATCTCATATAGTACCTAATCATACATTATTTATTTCTCCTTTTAGAATATCATTATTACCATGCATTTCTTTATCTTTTTGCTCTAATTCAATTAACATCCTAACCCTATTTAATAATTTCTCTTTTAGTTCCATACTTTCATCTTTAGTACTTAACCACAAATCACCATATTCCTTACAAAATGCTTTATATATTATATCTTCATCTTCTGTATATTGTATATCTAAGATCTTGCACATAATATTATTACTAATGCGTTCACTTAAATTAAAATATATTTCATTCATGCTTTTATTATATAACTCACCTATTTTGTTTATTGTATATTCCCTATTAGGTATTATCATTGTTACACTTATTCTTCCTTTATTTTTTCCCTTTCCCATATAAAATGGTTCTGATTTATCTTCTTTCAGTACTATTTTAACATTATTATCTTTTAAATTATCTCCTTCAATTCTAGAATTGTAACACTCTATTCCATAATCTTTTAAAATGTCTCTACATTGGTCTAGTTGCATGCTTATTGCTTCATCTTTTTTATTTTGATTCTTGAATTTTATTTGAATAGCATTATATATCGAATTATCAAAATAAAATTTATCTTCATACTTATCTAATACTGAGTAAGAATTATAAATTATTTTTAATTCATAATTCTTACTAATATCTAACTTATCTTTTTGTAATTCAATAAATTGCCTAAAATCTTCTTGGATCCTACCATCAAAGATATGAGTATTCTTAATAATTAACTGCATAAAACTTTTCAACTCCTAACAAATTTAGATTTATAACACCCTTTTAATTATTATTTCGAAATTTATTTACTTTTGATAACAGGAAGATTATAATTTTATATTTTCATATTCACATGATTTATCATCAACATTCTTCTGGAACCAAAATAAGAAGGAGAACCTCCTCCATCCGGACTTGGTTCTCCTCTATTACTCAAATACATCATTAAATTATAATTTAAATCAATATAAATAACTTTAAATTATACAGTTTTATAAAAAACGTGGTCAGAATATACTAAATCATTATTCATTTATACTATATAAAATCTTGATTTCTGGATTTGATTAAATTAATTTCTACTTAGAATAAGTTATATTGTAATCACTAGCGCTCAAGCCATATTATAACTTAGTATTCATTTTTTTTGTAAATGTGCAATTTACCTCACTAGAATTTTACATAAATTCAATATATTAATTACAATGAAAAATTCTCTAAATAAATATATAGTTAATCAATCACAATGCCTAATTGAATGATTACAGATTCATTTTCATACCAGCTATTTTCAATTTCATTAATAGCAACATATGAATCTGGAATAGAAGTCCATTCATTAAATAATGTAATGGCTAATACCATATTCAATAGACTTTTAATATCATCTGCTGGAAAATTCGCTTCTATACTCGCTGCTAGATCAATAATATGTTTATTATGTACTTCAAATTTTGGTTTTAAATTTCCTATGTCAATCTTTTCACCCAAACTTAATTCTTTATGAGATTGAGCGATAAATATTGATAAAGTCATATCAACATCTTCAAACGTCATTGTTAACTCCGCTGATGCTCTCCACCAACTTATGCGTCCAGTCTTATATCTTGCAACAAGTTTTCCTCCCCCTTGAATTTGGGGTACTTCTATGTTAAATCCATTATTTCTTATTTCTACATTCTTGATTCCAGATTTAATCCAATAAGAAGTTTTCCAACTTAGGTCGCCACCATTTTCAAAGCTATTCTCTACTATATAAGATGAAAATGGTTTGAAAATTTCATTAATAGCATTTTGACTGATAACAATACCAATTCTAGTATGCAAGTATTGGTAATTACATTTACGAGTAGAGACTAAACTAGCTGGTGAAGAGTTATCTAAATTATCTGCTTTAGTTACATTGCAACCAGAAAGACTATAAATGGAAAACATTACAATTAAAAATCCAACTTGTTGCCCATTAATATATCCTTTTTTAAAATAAAATTTTTCAAAATATGCTTTTGCTTTCCCCATATCTCCCCAATTACTTGGTATAGAAATTCTATCTAATAAAATTATAAAAGTGTCCCCCCACTTTTCTTCTACTTTTCCAGACGTTATTTTTTCAAGCATATCATTAGTAAAGTTTTTAAAGTCATCTTCACTTTCAAAAAGTTGTTTAAATTCTCCTGGAATCTTTATTTGTACTTCAGTGTCGCCTTCTATCTTAGCATTTATAAAATGAAGTTCTAAAAATCCATCTGTTCCCTTTGTTATATACGGTGACGTTTCTATCAAAAATAGAACTTTTATAGTTGCGAATGGATCTCTCATCGTTTTGTTTAAAAACAAATTTATTTCTGTATTTATTTTTATTCTTATAATCCCATTTTCGTTTATTTAAAGTAAATATGGTACATCATAGTTATTCCAATATAGTTCTCTTGGAAAATCGATTTTTACATACATATCATTATCTAGTTCTTTATCTACAAAAAAACCTCCATGATTTAATGTAAGTCCTAAATAGTTTAAAATATGATCACTTATAGTAAAACATAAAGAATTTTTTATATTTTCTGATTCAGCCTCTTGAATAGCATTTTTCGATATTTCAGACATATTGGAATAATCTTTTAATAATGTGAATTTAACTTCATATTCCTCGTTAGGTGGCAAATTTTCTATCGTTAATGTATATTCATAATCTCCTATAGGCATTATTAGCCCATTACCATTAGAAAATAAAAATTCCTTTTCCGTGCAAGATTTTACTTCACGATTTGAAGAATAAATGCATTCTTTTAGTTCTATTGAGTATTTAATTACCCTATTAGTATCTGTACAATCTTTTGGCATTATTTTAATACGGAATCTAGAATATGCATCTTCTCGCTCTAAATGAAATGGTAGTTGAATTTTACTATATCCATTAGCATCTGAATACCCCACTCCATTTAATTCAATATATTCATCTATTAACTGTTCTTGTTTCTGATTTTGTAACATATCATTCAATCCTTTCTAAAAAAAACTTTTGCTAATATTATTACTTAATATATATATATATTCATTAGTAAGTGTAAATTAAGAAAGATTTCATGCGACTATAATAAATTGATAAAATAATATTAACTATCACTCTAAAATAAAGTAATTATAAGTTTATAAGATATTAATATACCCAATAAAAAAACTAAATTCCATACTAGCCTTAAATATAAAAAGTACTAACTTAGAAAGTGAATGTGATCTAGAGCCTTTTTGTATACAATTTCTTTTTTAATTTATGAAATCAGTATTCATAAAAATTAATCCCCTTTTTATATAATATATCTTACTTTAAGTTTCTAATATTATTTAATAAATTAAAATAATATACGCAATTTTCGCCTAATACTTGGTAAAAAATACTTGTATTATTTCTTTTCCATACCTTATATAATAAATAGCGAAAGGGGGTAAAAACATGAAAAGAAAGAGGAGCTAATAAAGTTAAATTTAATTTTGCCTTTAGTTTTAACTTAGAATTTACGCTAAGAGAAATCTTAAAGAAGATGAATCCTAATTATATTATACCTATAGTAGCGATAATCCTATATTTTTTAGGTGTAAGATTTATTTAACTAAAACTGTAATATTGTAAGGCTTAAAAACCTTACAATATTACCAAAACATATTAATAAATTATAAGAGATTCATTTGCTAAAGATTTTTCAATAATAATAAATTAAAAGAATTAACCTCTTTCAAAAAGATCCATAAAAAGATAAGGTGTACTAGATACTATTACACCTTATCTTTTTACCCTATATTATAAACTCAACTACAGAGCGTATTTCAATTCATTACATTTAGTTATAGGCAGGGTTTAAATTTTAATCAATACACTTATATTGTTTACTATTGCATATCACTCAACTCATTTTAAATACTATAAAACTTCTTTAAACAATAATAAATTAAAATATAAGTAATTGATAAAACGAATTTTATTACCTCCGACTTATTTTATAGTAAAACCAATAATATAAACTTTTTTTAATGACGTTTATGTTTTCTTTGTATTATTAATTATTAATCTAAAGACAACAGTATAAAGCTACACAACATCAATATCCTTACCTTGACTAAATAAAAATGCTAAATTAAAGAATTAAATAATAATCTTAAACAAAAAATACTATAAGAATTTTAGTCTTATAGGACTTTTTAGTGATTTTAATTAAGCCAATTATGTATTTTTACTCCATTAAACCTAAATAAGATAAAACAAATTAATATAATAACAATTATCATAATAGTCTTAAATAGAAAATATACTGACTTAGTGATTAAATCTAAGTTAGTATCTTTTTAGTTATAATGGCCTCCTGTTTCTATAGATCCATCCTTAAATAACTCAATATAAAAAACTATCTTCTGCTCTTAATTATAATTATCAACCTCTTTAGTTCCTATTTCTTATAGATTTTATCTAACATATCTACAATTTTTGATTCATTTTAAATAAATTAGTTCAAAATAAAAATAAACACTGAATTAACAATAGAATCTAAATTATTACATCTAAGATACATTAAACTAGTATTTTATTACTTCCAATGCAATCATTCTGTTACATTTATGCCATTTATACTTTCTTTTTATCACTTTTAAGGCAGGAATATAAGGCTCTACTATAGTAGATATCACATGAATATAACTAAAATAACAAATTAATGTAAAACTCCATAATAGTCTTATACATAAAAAAATATCACTAGATTTTATAACCTGGTGGTACTTTTTAGTTACCTAAACTAAATTATTGATATGATTTATAGACAGTTTTAAATCAAATAAAACCAGGGCTTATTTTTTAACCCTGGCTTCATCTTGGAAACAAGCGTACTTATGGGGACCTTAAAATCATTTCCATGAGAATCATCTATTTATCTTCTTTATTCATAATTACCCCATGCTTCATATAACTAATCATACAAAATTTGTTATATGCCTTCTAAATACCTAATCCCTTTGAAATACAATCATATACAAACCATAAATACAGACTATTGTTAATCCTAAATAGCTTCCGATCTTCTATTGATCCACCTCCAATAACTCTTTATCTGAATTATTGAATATGACATTGAATACTAAATATTCAAAAAGTGCTTTTATATTTAGTAGCTTAATCTTCACAATAATATTTTTTAATACTCATTGTAAAGACAATAGATGATACACAACTAATCAATAATATTAAAATAAATAAATTTATATTTATTTCGAAATTTATCACTTTACTAATTGCCAAAGAGGATAAAATAATAGTAATGCAACCTGGTAATGTAAATTTCATATTATATGTTTTATATGTGAATAACATGTTGAAACTATAAAATAAAAGGATAAATAAAGCAACTTTCATAACATTGTATCCTACTAAATTCCATAAAGCCAAAATTAATAGAACAGTATATATAGATATTAATACTGTATTTACAACTTTAAATATCTTAGATCCCTTTTTATTAATAGCTTGCATATGCTGTCTGTGTAGAGTTCATGCCAACTGCGTTCTTACCTGTCCATGAGCAATTTCCACTACGATTACCTATAGTAGGAATCGGAATATTTATGGTAACAGTTGATGGATTCCACCATAATGTTACTAATGATGCAAATGTGCCAAGACAAGCTCCTACTATCCCTAAAAATACTCCTTTGTATACTAGCCAAGAACCTATTAGCCATACTGTGCTAGTACCATAAATTGCTCCTGCGATTGTCAAAGCTAATCCTGCAATTAAAGCAACAGTTAAAAGAGCTTTAACTTCTGTCGCTGAAAATGTTACAGTCAAATATGAAGTATTATATGATACTGTTGCTTTTTTAGGTGAATCTAAATTCGCACCTAAAGTGTTTCCTGTTTTAGTGGTTGAAGGATTAACAACATCCACCTTTACATTTTCCCCTAGTTTCATGCCTTCCTTTAACTCTTTTAATTCAGTTTTTGTTATATTTAATTTTGATAAATCTTCTGTTGTTAACATTGGCTTATTGTTTTTGTCATAAGTTATATAAGGCGATATTTTTTCTAACATTTTGCTGACTTCTTTTTGATCTATTGACGTTACAGGTACATTTGTATTTTTAGAATTGATTTCAGATGCCTTAGCAATAGTAGATAATCCTAGTGCTCCCATACTAAACGTTAGTAAGCAGACAAGACAGATAGTTTTGATAAAATTTTTCATATTCTCTCACCCTTTAATATTATTTGGTGTATAGTATTTAAATACATATACATCCATATAATACATATTCTATAAAAATATGAAATCACCTCTTTTTTTGTAAATAATTATATTTTATTCTATATTTATCTATAAATTAATAGATTAATCGTTACATTACGGCATATAGTTGTAATTTTTTATGTTACTAAATGTCTATCTAAGTAACATAAAAAAATTGCACATCGATAGACCTTATATATCAATACTTTCCAGACTTTTGGGATAATTGTATAGAAATTAGTGTACCTCTAAAGCATTGTGCTTACTGGCTTTGTGATGATGGTTAAAAGTGCTACATAACATCGTCATCGTAAAAATTGACGATATTAAGACTCGAGCTCTAAAACCGTTGATATTACTAACCATCAGAGTTTACTTATGACTTTCACGATACATTTACGACATTTATTATTAATCGTCAACCATATCGAAGTTAATTGTAAATATGTATGTGTTAAAGACATGAATTGATTAAATATATTTATCGGTATCGAATTTATAATATCAATGCAGCTAACAGAATTTTCGAATTACTGGTAGTAAATAAGTCATTATTAATTTGCAAATTATAAAGGTTTTAGGATTATCCTAATAAGTTATTGTTAAGAAAATGTGTGCTCACTTCTAATGCTTGCTATAACAAAAAGGAGATACTATTAAAGTATCTCGAGGCTGTAAATATTTTTGTGTATTCTGATTTTCTTCTTAGAAATAATCTATAACTTAAGTACTTACACTGATCTTTGATTATGTCTGATAATGTATATTTATAGTGATTGAATTATTTATGTACTA